>Ga0268298_10006328_pt1 | contig 10796 bp, 5 predicted proteins | sample WWTPWeurt_MetaG_FD_194462 | JGI IMG/M metagenome (GOLD analysis project Ga0268298, IMG submission 194462) | Activated sludge microbial communities from WWTP in Nijmegen, Gelderland, Netherland - WWTP Weurt | ecosystem: Engineered > WWTP > Aerobic digester > Activated sludge | place: Netherlands... | reverse complement strand
CCTGATCCCGGGGCTGTGGGACATGCACATGCACCTGGCCAACCGGCCGCTCCGGCCCGACAGCAACCGGGTGCGTGGTCTCGAGCGGAACCGCGCCGCGGTCTTTCCGCTCCTGCTGGCCTCCGGGGTCACCGGCGTCCGCGACATGGCGGGCGACCTGGCCGTGCTGCGGCGCTGGCGCGACGAGGCGGCGAGTGGCGCCGTGCCCGGTCCACGGCTGGTGATCACCGGGCGAAAGGTCGGCAAGAACCCGGTCACCCCGGAGGCGCCATTCCCGATCGGCTCCGATGCCGACGTGCTGCGCTCGGTGCAGCTCCTGGTGGAGGGCGGCGCCGATTTCGTGAAGGTCGACGGCCTCGAGGGGCGCTACTACCTGCGCCTCTTCCAGGCGGCCAACGCCGCGGGGCTCAACGTGGCGGGACACACCGCCATCGACCTCGGCGCGGTGACCGTGGCGCGGATGGGCCAGCGGAGCATCGAGCACCTCGATGGTGTGGTGCTCGCCTGTGCCGCCGACGAGGCGTCGATCCGCGCCGATGCCCTGGCCGAAGAGGGGTGGTGGCGGCGCCTGCTGGCCCGGGTGGGGCTGTCGCACCCCGAGGAGAACTTCCGGCGTCGCTACCGGGAGATGCTGGCCACCCAGAGCGACCCGCGCACCGACAGCGTGCTGGCGGTGTTCCGCGGCCACGAGACGTGGCAGGTCCCCACCCTGGTCATGCTGCGGGACATCCGGTTGGTGCCACCGTCGGCGGAGCTGGCGGGGGAGCTGCGCCGGTTCCCGGGCCTCAGCAGCGGCGAACCGTCGACCGACGTGCGCTGGGCCGGCGATACCACATTGGCGCACCAGCTCTATCGGCGGGAGCTCGCGATTCTCGGCGGGATGATCCGGCAGGGCGTGCCGATCCTCGCCGGCACCGACGGGCCGGGCGGGACCCGGCTTCCCGGGGCGAGCCTGCACGACGAGCTGGCGCTGCTGGTGGAGGCGGGGATGTCGCCGATGCAGGCGCTGCAATCCGCCACCCGCGAGGCGGCCCGGTTCCTGGGCCGGCAGGATACGCAGGGGACCATCGCCGTCGGGCAGGCGGCCGACCTGGTGCTGCTCTCGGCTGATCCGCTGGCGGACATCAGCAACACCCGGCGGATCGCCGGGGTGGTGGCGCGGGGGCGCTACTACGGGCCGGCCGCGCTCGATTCCCTGCGGGCCGTCGCGGCCGGCGCCTCGGCCCCGTAGCCGGACGGCTACTCCGGGTCGAGCCCGACCACGAAGGCGTCGATCACGCCGCCGAAGCCGACCTGGAGCGCGCCGAGCACGGGGAGGCTCTGCGACGTGGTCTGGCCCGTCAGGTACACGGTGCCCTGGGGCGACACGATGATCGACCGCCCCCGGTCATCGCCGGCCCCGCCCACTACCGCCGCCACGAGGAGCTGGCTCAGGTCCGGCGAGAGCTTGGCGAAGAGCAGGTCCTGGCCCCCGGCAAAGTTGTTGCCCAGGTTGGTGGGGAAGTTGCTCGAGGTGGTATAGCCCGTCAGGTAGATGTTGCCCCGGCTGTCGGTCGCCACGCCCTCCGCCCGTTCCGCCCCCGACCCTCCCAGGTACGTCATGGCCAGCAGGGCGCCCGCCGGGCTCACCTTGGCCACCATCGCGTCGGTCCCGCCCCCCGCGGGCTGCCGTTGGACGGCGGTGCCGCTGGTGGGCAGGTCGCTCGAGGAGGTGGGGCCCACCACGATCGGGTTGCCGGAGGGGTCGAGCGCCAGCTGGTGGGTCTCGGTGTCCTCGGTGCCGTTGCCGCCGACGTAGGTGCCCCAGAGCAGGCTGGCGCCGTCGAGGCTCAGCTTGGCCAGGTAGATGTCGGAGGTCCCTCCCAGGGTATGGTCGAATCCGTTCGGCGTCGGGATGTCATCGGAGCGGGTGAGGCCGTCCACATAGACGCCGCTCGCGTCCACCCGGATGGAATTGGTGTTGGCCTCCTGGCCGCTGCCGCCGAGGTAGGTGGCCCACAGCACCTGGGTGCCGTCGCCCTTGACCTTGGCCACCAGCATGTCGCGGCCGCCGGCGATGGCCGGCTGGTAGGCGTTGGCAAACCAGCCCGACGGGAAGCCCCCGACCGAGTCGGAGGTGACGATGTAGATGTCGTGGTTGGCATCCACCGCGATGTCGCGGATCGGCACGTAGTCGGCATTGCCGAAGTAGGTGCAGAACACCACGGAGGCCCCCGACGGACTCAGCTTGCAGAGGAAGCCATCCTGCGGGCCGTACTCCGGGCCGCCATTGCCGCCGGCGAAGGTGCCCTGAAGCGCGCCCGCCGTCGGGGTGAAGCCGCTCCCCGCCCGTCCGGCCAGGTAGACGTAACCCTGGTCGTCCACCTCGATGGCGTAGGCGCGCTCATACTCCGGCCCACCGAGGAAGGTGCCCCACCCCTCCACGCCGGCGGGGGAGAGCTTGAGCGCAAACGCGTCGGACGGGAAGCCGCCGGCGCCGTTGTAGGTGACGTCGAAGCTGCCGGGGGTCACCGGGAAGCTGGCGGACTTGGCGCTGCCGGAGATGTAGCCGTTGCCCTGCGCGTCGGTGGCGGCGTCCCGCCCCATGTCCTCGCTCCCGCCCCCGGCGTAGGTCACGAAGCCCATGGTCAGCCCCTCGCCGGCGGGCGGGGGGGGCAGGGTGTCGGTGCCCCCGCCGCCGCCGGTGGGATCCCCGCCACAGGCGAGACCGGCGGTCAGGCAGGCGACCGTGGCGAGTCCCGCCAGGGTGGCGTCGCGGTGGGACATCGTGGGCACTCCCTCCGTCAGGGCGCCGCGAGGGGCGCCAGGCTCACCTGGCCGTCCCGCTCGATCCGGAGGCTCAGGTACTGCGATCTCGGGTAGCGCTGCCGCACCTGCGGGTTCAGCGCCGGGTCATCCCGGACAAAAAGTACCCGGTTCCGCTCCAGCGGGTACGCATTGAGCGGGAACGCGAACTTCCATCCCCATCGATGTTCGTCGACGAAGACCAGCGCGTCCGTGACGCCCGCCACATGGACAGCGTCCCGGATCCGGCCGTCCACCCCCCGGTAGAGCTGGCGGTACTCCCGGACCAGGGGCGGGTAGGCGAACAGCACGGTGAAGCACACCAGGGCCGCGACGATCGCGCGGCCGCGGCGGGTCGTCTCTTCCGTCCCGCGTTCCAGCCAGTCGGCGGCGGGACGCGCCATGAGGAGGGCGATCGCGGGGGTGGCCAGGTAGAGGTGCCGGGAACCGTAGGCCACCCCATGGTAGAAGTGCAGGAAGTACACGCCGGTGAGCGAGGCCGCGGCGGCCACGCTCACGCCGAGCCACTCGTCCCAGTCACGGCGGCGACGCACCGCGAGCACCATCGCGGCGATCGGCAGCAGGGGCAGGCCGTAGAGGTCGAGGAACAGCTGGCTCAGGCGGTAGGCGGTCACCACCACGGCATCGGCCGGGGTGAACCCGGGCCACTCCTCGCCGTGGAGCTTGGTCCCCATCTCGGGGCCGAAGCCGAGGCCGAACTGCTCATGCGGGTTCCGGACCTCGAAGTACCGGCTCACCGTCATCTCGGTGGCGTGGCCGGTGAGCGCGCGGTTGTAGGCCAGGGTGGCCAGCACGCCGAGGCTCGCGGCCGCCAGCGCCAGGGCAAAGAGCGGCACCAGCCGCGGGCCGCGCCGCAGGCGGAGCAGGCCCTGCACCGCGAAGGGGACCCCGATGGCGACGGTGTCCACCGGGCGCACCAGGAAGCACGCGCCGAGCGCCAGCCCGGCCACCACCGCGTCGCGGCGCTGCTCCAGGCGCAGCAGGCGCGCCCAGCGCCAGCAGAACAGCCCGAACAGGACCAGGGTCGTGGCGTGCGACATGTAGGTGCCGTTCATGAAGACGAGGAACGGCGAGACGGCAAGGAGGAGGATGGCCAGGCGCGCGGTCCGCCCGGTGACACCCGCCTCGTGGAAGAAGCCGCGGAAGCACCACAGCGCCAGCACGCCGAGCAGCGGGTTGACCAGCCACGGGGCGCGGACCAGGAAGCCGAGGGCCAGGAAGGCGGGCCACCCCGGGTTCATGATGCCGTACCACTGGCCATTGTCCACCAGGGTGTGCAGGAAGACGAACGATTCCCGCGGCTCCGGCGGTGGCAGGCTCAGCCGGCCGAGCGCCATGGTCTTCGCCTGGAACAGGTACGCCACCTCGTCGCTCACGTGCGGGAACCCGTCGAAGACCAGCCACCCGGCGAGCAGGCTGGCGAGCATCCCCGCGCCCGCCACCTGCGCAAAGCTGCGCCGGTCGAGCCACTCCACCAGGCGGGCGGTATGCGGCGCCAGCCCTTCGGCCAGCATGTACAGCGCCAGGAAGCCGACGGTACTGACCACGGTGCGCTCGGCGTACCCGGTCACGTCGAGGTAGCGCCGGGCGAGGAGCGCCAGCGTGCCGGCCACGACGAGGGTGGGCACCACGATGCGTGCCCCGAAGAGGGTGCGGGTGGCGCTCCGCAGGCTCAGTAGCCCGCTGGCGTGGCGCGGAGCCCCGAGCGCGAGCAGCACCAGGAAGACCGTGAGCAGGAGGCCGGTCATGGCTGTGGCCCTCCCGCCTGCTCCATCCGGAAGCGGTGCGCAGCGCCCTGCCGGAGCAGCATGTCACCGAGCAGCGGCACGTCGCGGACCCAGCCCGATCCCACCAGGACCAGCAGCAGGACGAGGGCGGCGCGCGCGGGGCGGGCGGCCGACCGCCAGCGCTCCAGCGGCCCGCCCGTGGCGGTGAGCAGCGCGGCGGCGCCGAACGCCAGCAGCGGGTGCAGCGTCAGGGAGTAGCGCGAGAGGGCATAGGTGGCGCCGAAGAGGAGCACCGTCTGTCCCACCAGGAGCACCGCCAGGCGGCTGAGCGGCGGCCGGGAGTCCAGGAACAGCCCCGCCAGGCCGGCGAGCACCAGCAGGGCGTAGAAGCCCGCCGACACCACGGTGATGAGCGGGGTGACCCAGCCCGGGAGTCCCTGGCCGTACCATCCGTTCCGCAGGTGGCGCAGCAGGAAGGAGTCGAGGGTCCACAGGTGCCCCGCTTCCCACAGGCACTTGGCCAGGAAGGCCGCCGGGTCGGCAGCGATGTTGGCCTTCGCCTGCGCCATGGCCCCGCCCTGGGCCCGGGCGGCATCGGTCAGCACCAGCTCGGTGTAGGGCTGCCCGTCCACGCGGCCATAGCGGCTGGACCAGACGTCGTCCTTGTCCACGAACCGTGCCTCGGGCTGGCTGCCGACGAGGAAGTTGAAGGGGCCGTTGCTGTCGATCAGGATGAACGTCCCGGTCACCCGCTGGTTGCGGGCGCTCCAGGGCAGGATCACCAGCAGGCAGGCCAGGCCGAGCCCGAGTGTCTGCAGCACGGGGCGGGCGAGGCGCAGGCCGTCGGCGCCGCGGTCGCGCCAGGCGTTCCAGAGGAACCACACGCCGATGAAGGGCAGCGAGGTGACGACCATCGGCCGCACCAGCGCGCTCGCGCCCAGCACCAGGCCGGTCAGCGCCACGCGACGCCAGCCCGGCGCCCGGGCCACGAGGAGCAGCTGGTCCAGCGCCACGAGGAACAGGGCGATGAACAGCGTCTCGGACCAGAGGCGGTGGGAAAAAGCCACGAGCAGCGGGTCGAAGGCGAAGATCAGCACCGCCACCCGTGCGGCGCGCTCCCCCGCCTCCCGTGCCACGATCCGGTGCAGGAGCACCGTGGAGGCGAGCGAGAGTGCCACCTGGACCAGCCGGATGCCGAGCGTGCCCGCCCCGAGCCACAGCCAGAAGGCCATGAAGGCCGGGTACCCTGGTGGACGGAAGGTGCCGGCAAAGCCGCGGCCCGCCGCCAGGCCCTGCGCCAGCTCCAGGTACGCGCCCTCGTCCAGGATCGCGTCGTGGTGCCGGACGGCCACCGCAAGGGCCAGCTTGAGCAGGCCCGAGGCCAGGAGGACGGCGGCGAGGAACCGGGGCGTGCCCCACGGCGTGGTCTTCACGGCAGCTCCGACGCGGGGCCGTCCGGTGGGAACTCCGCGACCTCACGGAGCAGCGCCAGGTAGCCCTCGGCGAGGGCGCGTCCCGGCGGGGAGCGGTACAGGTTCTCCCGCTCCTCCGGGTCCGTGGGCCACGCGAAGAGCTGGTGACTCCCATCGGCGTGCTGGATGAACTGGTAGGCCGTGTCGGTGAGCGACCGGAGCGCGCCGTGGGCGCCGGGGTACCACTCCGGCATGCGGATCGCCTTCTGCACCTCGGTGAGGACCGGCGCCTCCGGCGCGGGCACGCTGTCACCGAAGAACCGCTGCAGCGGGCGGCCCGGGAAGGCGCTGCCGGCCGCGGGGGTGAACTGGAGCAGCGTGGCAGGGAGGTCGCGCAGGCTCACGGGCCGGGCCACCCGGCGCGCCGCGGGCACGCGGCCCGGCGCCCAGAGGAGCAGCGGCACGTGCACCGCGTCACGGAACAGCGTGTGCCCGTGGAGGTAGACCCCGTGCTCACCGAACTCCTCGCCATGGTCCGAGGTCACGACCACGATCGTGTTGGCCAGCGCCCCGCGCGCCTCGAGGCTGTCGAGCAGCTGGCGGATGGCGTCGTCGAGCCAGGCGATGGACGCCTCGTAGGCGTCCCGCTCCAGCTCCACGTCGGCCGGCCGCATGCCGGCATGACGGCCGGCCATCCCCAGCCGCCGGAAGGGGCTCAGGTGGTTGGGCCGGTCGTGCCCGGCGATGCGGCGGAACCAGTCGTCCGGCGGCAGGTACGGGTCGTGGGCGTCGAAGTAGTTGAGGAACGCGAAGAACGGCCGCTCGCCCGTGGTGGCCTGCCAGTCCAGGAACTCCGCGTTGACGACCGCCGCGTGCTTGCGGCCGAGGACCTGGTCGGTGCCGAGCCAGCGCCGGAACGCCCGGGTGTCGCTCAGGCGGCGGGTGAGGGTGCAGCTCCGCAGCAGCGTGGCGAGGCCCAGGGGAAAGTCCTCGTACCGCTGGAAGCCGCGGGCCAGCCCCTTCTCGTAGTCGGTGTAGATCAGGTTGGCCACGAAGCCGCCGGTGCGGTAGCCCCGGGCGGCCAGCGCCTCGGCCAGGGTGGAATCCCGCGCGTCGAGCGGGCGAAACCAGCCGGTGGAGAGCTCATGGGGCCAGCGGCCGGTGAGCATGCTGGCGTGGGAGGGCAGGGTCCATGGGGCCGGCGCGAGTGCCTGGTCGAAGACCACCCCTTCACGCCCCAGCCGCTCGAGCTCCGGCGAGGTGGGTCGGGGGTGCCCGTAGAGGCTGAGGCTCGCCGCCCGCACGGTGTCGAGGACCAGGAACAGGATGTTCGGTGCCCCGGGCGCCGCGGCCGGCAGGGCGGCGGCGGCCTGCAGCTCCCGGCGGGCCCGCCCCCCCAGCTGCACCGCGGCCACCGCCAGCAGCGCGACCAGCAGCCAGGGGGCGGCGCGGCGCGCCAGGCGGAGCGTGGCGGCTTCACGGGCCGCCGCGAGGCGAGCCGCCTGCGCACCGAGGCCCAAGGCCAGCAATCCCAGCGCGGCGGGGTGGAGTCGCTGGCCCAGCAGCAGGAAGGTCACGCTCAGCGCGATCCCGGCGGCCGCGGCGAAGACCGTCAGCCACAGCGCGGGGAAGCGTGGCCGCCGCCACGCGATCAGGCCCAGCAGCAGCGCGCCCAGCGCAAAGACGAGCACGTACCCCAGCGGCGCGAGCCACAGGACGTCACGGCTGCGCGCCGTGAACTGGCCCAGCCAGGCGCGCCGCAGCAGGACCGTTGCCACGTCCAGCGCGCCGCCCACCACGCCGAGCCCGGCCGCGAGGCGCAGCAGATCCAGGACGCGGCCCGCCGGTCGGGCATCGCTCACTGGCCGCCCGCCTGGCGGGCTGGGGCCGGCAGCGCCGCCGCGGTCGCCGAGGCCCGCAGCCGGCCCAGCACGTCCGAGTCGGCGGAATCCGCGGCCAGGTTGTGCCGCTCGGCCGGATCCTGGCTCAGGTCGTAGAGCTCCTCGCGCCCCTCGAGGTTCCGGATGTAGTGCCATTGATCGACGACCACCGCCACCAGCGGGCCCTTGGCGCTCGGGCCGCGCGCCTGCCGCTCGGGACTCGCCTGCACGGCGGCGGTGATGGTGTCCGGGACGGTGCGGCCGCAGGCGGGCGCCCGCCAGCACGTGGCGAAGGACTGCCCCGGGAACCGGGGCCGCGCGAGGCCGGTGAGTTCCTGCACCGTGGCGGCGACGTCCTCGAGGCTGGCGGGGGTGCGGACGCGCACGCCCTTGGGCACGCCGGGCCCGAGCATGAGCAGCGGCACGTGCAGCAGGGGGACGTACAGGCTCTGGGCGTGGCCGTGGAGGCCGTGCTCGCCGAAGTGCTCGCCGTGGTCCGAGGTGATGATCACCACCGTGTGCTCCAGGATGCCCTGCGACTCGAGGTCCCGCAGCAGCGCGCCGATCTCGCGGTCGATCGACCAGATGGCGATGTCGTACCGGTCCTGCTCGGTGCGGGTGCCGCCGAAATCGGGGTGCCCCGTCACCGGCAGGAAGTAGGGCTTGTGGGCGTCGAAGAAGTTGAGGAAGCCGAACCAGGGCCGGTCGGGGTTGCGGGCGAGCCAGCGGCGGAACCGGGTCTGGACCACGGCGGCGTCCATCTCGTCCGCCTCGCGTTCCTTCTCGTACCGGCCGAAGATGCGCCCGGCCACCATCTGGCCGGGTACCGACGACAGGAGCAGCTGCCGCACGGTCCGGGGGTGGTCCACGAACAGGTCGAACCCGCGGGCCAGGCCCGATTCCTCGGTCACGTAGAAGAAGTTGGCGGACACCCCGGCGGTGCGGTATCCCGCCGCGGCGAATGCCTCGGCCAGCACCGGCTGGGTCGTGTCGAGCGGCTTGAGCCAGTTCACCGAGAGCGCGCGGTGCGGCTCGCCGGTGAACAGCGTCCCGTGCGAGGGCAGGGTCCACGGGGCGGGCGAGTAGGCCGAGTCGAAGACCACACCCTGGGCCGCCCAGGCCTCGAGCATCGGGGTGGTCGGGCGGTGGTAGCCGTAGAGGCTGAGCGCGCTGGCCCGGACGGTGTCGAGGATCAGGATCAGGACATTCGGCGCGCCCGCCACCGGCGGCGGCGTGGCCGCCAGCCTCCGCCGCACCTGCCAGGGCTGCACCAGGAAGCTGTACGCCGCGGCGATCAGCACGCCCGCCAGCATCACGCTGGCCATCCACCGGACGTGGCGCCGGAGGCCCGCGCTGTACGCGCTCACCAGCCGTGAGCCCTGGATGCCCAGGCCAACCGACAGCAGCACCCGGGCCGCGATGTGCAGGCCATCGCCGAAGGTCACGGTGAGCGCCGAGAAGGCGGAGATCCCGATCAGGAGGCCGGTCACGAGGGTGGGATGCCGGTGCCGGGGCCGCAGGCGCCAGAGCACGATCCCGGGAAGGAACACCGCGCCGTACAGGAAGAGATAGGACAGCGGCGTCATCCAGGCGGTGTCCGGGCCGGCCCAGGTAAACGTCTGCTGGACCACCCGCCGGAACGCCAGGATGCCGACGCCGATCCAGCCCGACCCCAGGGCGAGGGCGGCGTAGAACGCCAGCGCCTCCGACGGCGCGAAGCGCTCCGTGGCGGCCGTGGCGCGGGGTGTCGCGCGGGGTTCGGACGAACTCATGACGGGTCCTCAGGGAGGGGGCGCAGGGCATCCCGCCGCACCAGCAATACGAGCGTCAGGGCGAGCGGCGCCCCATACAGGGGCAGGTCGAACCAGGGTCGCAGGCTCCAGTCGGGCCGGAGCACCCACGCCAGGTCGAGCACGGGAGTCAGGAGCAGGAACGCGAGCGCCACCGCGCTCCAGGGCGTCGGCCACGCGAGTGCCACCACTGGCACCAGCCAGAGCGCAAACCAGGGCCAGACGTGGCCGGTGAGTGTGGCCAGCGTGAAGCCGATGATGGCGGCCGCGCTGGCCAGCCATCCGGCCGCCGTGGGTGCACGGAGGTCCCGCCCCAGGAGGACGGCGACCCCCGCGAGGCCCACCACCGCGACGGCCAGGTCGACGGTCCGCTCGGGCAGGGCGTGCCCCGCCAGGCCGGTCACGGTGGTCACGAAGGTCGTGGGCACCCAGAAGATCCACCGCTGCATGGCGGCCGTCGCCGCCATGAAGCCGGGGCCATCGTAGTACCGACCCAGGCAGAGCGCCACGAGCAGCGCCGCCACCGCCCCGGCTCCCCAGTAGCCCGGTCGCCGGAGCGCCCCGGTGCGGGCCGCCAGCAGGAGTTCCAGCCCGAGCAGCGGGGCCGCCACCAGCTTCGTCAGGCAGGCCAGGACCAGCCAGAGCGGGGTCCAGCGGTGGTCCCGGCGGTCCGCGGCCTCGAGCCAGAGTGCCACGAACATCAGCATGAACATATCGTTGTGGCCCTCCGCCAGGCCAAACAGCAGCAGCGGCGGCAGCCACGCCGTCAGGCAGGCGGTGCGCAGCGCGGCCCGCACCCCCCGCCTGCCGGCGGCCCTGGTCAGGGCGCCGACGGTCACCGCCCAGGCCAGGAGCAGCACCAGCTTGCCCAGGACGAAGGCCGCCGCCGTGCGGTCGCCGGCCAGCACGGCCAGGCCGTGGCTCAGCAGCGCCCACAGCGGTCCGTAGGTGAACCGTTCCGTCTCCTCGAACCCGCCTCCCGGGATCCCCTGGAACGCCACATGGGTGAACGGCAGGTAGTAGGCGTTCTGGCCGACCGCGAACATCCTCCCCCATGCCACCGAGAGCCAGAAGTCCACGGTATAACTTGGCACGGCGCAGCTGGCCACCACACCGAGGGCGAGGCCCACGCCGAGGACCAGGCGGAGCTGGCCGGCGTGCAGCGCCTCGGCCGGCTGGCGC
>Ga0268298_10006327_pt1 | contig 10799 bp, 18 predicted proteins | sample WWTPWeurt_MetaG_FD_194462 | JGI IMG/M metagenome (GOLD analysis project Ga0268298, IMG submission 194462) | Activated sludge microbial communities from WWTP in Nijmegen, Gelderland, Netherland - WWTP Weurt | ecosystem: Engineered > WWTP > Aerobic digester > Activated sludge | place... | reverse complement strand
GCAACTAAGTTAGGAATCGGAGGAGAATTGTTAGCAAGAATTAGTTAGTTATAAATATATGTCAAATATTGGAAAACAAATTATAACGTTAGATGCAGGTGTTTCTGTAATAAAAGATGGTAAAAACGTTACTGTAACCGGTACTAAGGGATCACTATCATGGAAAATCCCTGCAGGGATTGATGTTGTTATTGCAGACAACATCGTAACCGTTAAGAAAGAGCACGATAGCCGCTATTTGGAAAAATTTTATGGCCTTACACGCTCACTTATTTCAAATATGGCAACCGGTGTTTCAAAAGGTTTTGATAGAAAACTAGAATTGTCCGGTGTTGGATATAGAGCAAGAGTTGACGGACGGGATCTTATTTTAAATCTTGGATTCTCTCATCCGGTAAAAATATCTGCACCTGAAAATGTCACTTTTAAAGTTGAGGAAAATATCATAACAATTTCGGGAATCGATAAACAAATCGTTGGAGATGTTGCTAGCAAAATAAGAAAAGTTAGACCACCGGATCCTTATAAAGCAAAAGGAATTAAATATGAAGGTGAAAAGATTAGACGAAAGGCAGGTAAAGCAGCGAAAGCAGCCTAATTATAATTAATATGAAAACACAAAATAGTAAAACAAGAAGAGTGACTAGAATCAGAAAAAAAATTGCGTTTGTTTCTGATAGGCCAAGACTTTCTGTATATCGTTCTAATGTTAATATATATGCACAAATTATTGATGACAGTAAGTCAAAGACATTAGTTTCTGCTTCTTCTAAAGAAGTAAAAGCTACAAAAAAGATGGATCAAGCAATTGAAGTAGGAAAATTAATTGCTGAAAAAGCAAAAGCAGCAAAAGTTTCAAAAGTAGTTTTTGATAAAGGTTCTTACAAATTTCATGGACGTGTAAAAGCACTAGCTGAATCTGCAAGAGAAGGAGGACTACAATTCTAAAAATTTATAAATAAATTTATGGATAATCAATACGACGAAAAAATAGTACAGATCAACCGGGTTAGTAAAAAAACCAAAGGTGGAAATAAAATGAGATTTTCAGCTTTGGCTGTTGTTGGTGACCGCAAAGGTAAAGTCGGAGTAGGTCTTGGAAAATCTGCTGATGTTTCTCAAGCAATCCAAAAAGCAATTTCTTATGCAAAAAAACATTTCATTGACGTACCAATCGTAAATGATACTATCCCACGAGCTATCCGGGTTAAAGAAGGTGCAGCGCAAATCATTTTAAAGCCTGCTCCACAAGGATCCGGAATTATTGCTGGAGGAGCAGTCCGAAGTGTTGTTGAAGCAGCCGGAATACACAATATTTCTTCAAAAATATTAGGAACCGCTAACAAAGGTAGCAATGTGCATGCGACATTTGCTGCTCTTAAAGAACTTGGAAAGAAAAAAATAATATAAGCAAAAGTAATATGAATAATTTACCAAAAATAACAACTAAGAGATCCCGAAGACTTGGACAGGGTCATGGAACTGGACGGGCAAAGACCTCAGGACGGGGAATGAAGGGACAAAACGCCAGAAGCAAAAGAGCTCTTTCATTTGAAGGTGGAGCGCTTCCACTTATTAAAAGACTTCCATTCAGACGTGGTAAAGGAAGAAATTATTCCTTGCAGAAAAAACCAATAGTTGTGAATATTAGTGCATTAAATTTACTTCCGGCAAAATCTATTATTGATATTGAGATGCTTATCAAACATAATATAGTAGAGTCTTCAGACGCGAAGAAATTCGGCGTGAAGATTTTGGGAGATGGAGATTTGAAAGGTGCTTATACCATCAAGCTTCCGATATCAAATTCAGCACGACAGAAAGTTGAGAAGGCAGGCGGTAGCGTTGAGTAGAATTATTTATGAGCAAATTCTTTGCAGTAATTAAGAAGATCTTTAGAGACCGCGATCTTCGAAAAAAAACTATTGTTGTCCTCGCACTCTTACTCGCATTTAGATTTTTAGCACACATTCCAGTATCAGGTGTAAACCTCAATCAGCTAAAAGCACTCTTTGACCAAAACCAATTTTTGGGTCTCATAAATCTTTTAGGTGGAGGAACACTTGCTAATTTCTCGGTTCTTGCGGTAGGAATTGGTCCTTATATCTATGCTTCGATAGTCATGCAGTTGGCAACTCAAATTTATCCAAAACTTGAGGAGCTTCAAAAAGAAGGTGAGTACGGACGACAAAAAATTAACCAGTACACCCGTTACATTACAATTCCACTCGCAATACTTCAGGGTATAGGAATGTATGCTTTGCTTCGTTCTCAAGGACTCATCGCAAATCTTAATCCATTTTTACTTTTCACTTTTATTGCGACACTGGTTGCAGGAACCATGCTTATCCTTTGGATTGGAGAATTAATTTCAGAACAAAATATTGGAAATGGTATTTCACTGATTATTTTTGCAGGAATTGTTGGTCGAGTCCCATCTGCAATTGGACAGGCCTTTAGTACAATTACACCGGACCAATTAATGAATTACGCTCTTATTGGAGGAGCTGCTTTTGCATTGATTGCATCAATCGTTTTTGTAACTGAGGCTGTTCGGAAAGTACCAGTGATTTATGCTAGACGCATCCGTGGTGGAAAATCAGAAAGTGCACAACAAACGTTTTTACCGCTTCGTCTTAATTCGGCCGGAGTGGTACCGATCATATTTGCCATATCTATAGTTCTACTCCCTTCTCTTCTATCGAATTATTTTATTGCATCAAAAAATGCTGCACTTGCAGGTGTTGGACATTTTTTAGCAACAAATTTCTCATCAACCACTATATGGTATAACATCGTTTATTTCTTAATGGTTTTTGGATTCACTTATTTTTATACGGCTATTGTTATCAATCCGCAAAAAGTATCTGAAGATATTCAAGAAGGTGGAGGTTTTATTCCCGGTATCAGACCCGGAAAACCAACCGCACACTACCTTAATTACATCGTGACAAGAATAACTCTTGTTGGAGGATTATTTCTTGGAATAGTTGCTGTTATTCCTAATATTTTGCAATCTGTTACCGGAATTCAGGCACTTCTAGTTGGAGGAACCAGTATTTTAATTGTTGTTTCGGTAGTTATTGAAACTGTAAAGATATTCCAAACTCAATTAGTTACAAGGTCCTACGAAAGATTTAATCTCTAATAAATCCATGAAAATAATACTCATCGGAATTCAAGGTAGTGGGAAAAGTACTCAGGGTAATTTGTTATCTGAAAAATTAGGAATTCCCTATCTTTCTTCCGGACACATTTTCCGTGAAATGGCTAAAGAAAAAACACCACTTGGACGTTATATAAAAGAGACTATTACTGCAGGCTTTTTGATCTCTGATGAAAAAACTTTGGAAATTGTACAGGAATATTTAGGGCGAGATGAGTATAAAAAGGGTTATATTTTGGACGGCTTTCCAAGAACTGTCCCACAAGCTGAACGATTTGAAAATGGAATAAAAGCTGCAATCTACCTAAAAGTTAGTGATAAAGAAGCATTATGGAGACTTGCCGGTCGCGATGATGAAAACCGGGAAGACGACACATTACATGCAATTAAGAAAAGGATCGCTCTCTTTCATGAAAAAACAGAGCCGGTTATTGAATATTATAGAGCTAAAGGAGTGGTTCATGAAATTGATGGAGAGAAATCTATAGAAGACATTCACTCTGAAATATTAGAAAAGATTGGAATGGTATAAAGATCGTAATGAGATCATTAATTGGAATAACTGGTGCATTTGGTAGCGGTAAAACTACAGCCGCTCAATACCTCGAAGATAAAGGTTATACAGTAGTCGTTTTATCAAAACCCCTAGAAGAAGAAGCCATTAAAAGAAAACTCCCAATGACGAGAAAAACTCTTCAAGATATCGGTAATGAATGGAGGGAAAAATATGGATCGGGAATACTCATGCAAAAAGCTTTGGAAAAGGTAAAGAATAAAAACAAAATCGTTATTGATGGGTTAAGAAATTTTGGAGAAGTTGAAATATTAAAAGAAAATAAAGGGATTTTACTTGCAATAGTTGCTGATCGCTCAGTACGGTTTGAGAGGTTAAAAAAACTTAAGAGACGTGAGAAACTTACAAAAAGTCTTTTTCATAAACTTGACTTGCGCGATCTTGGTGTAGATGAGAAAATAACTGGTCTCCAGACTGCAATATGTATAGCACTTGCTGATGTATATATTGATAGTAATAGCGGAATTGACGATTTTAAGCTCAAAATTGAAGCATTCTTGAAAAAATATGGAAAACAATAATTTACAGATAGCAATAGATGGACCTGTTGGATCCGGTAAGGGAACGCTTGCAGTTGCTCTTGCCAAAGAATTAAATGCAGTCCATATTTATACTGGGGGAATGTGGAGGGCACTTGCTCTTGCTTGTCTTCGCGCCAAAATTGACATTCATAATGAAGATGAAGTACTAGATATTCTAAAAAAATCAGATATCGACCTTAGGATCGAATCTGATTCCCCACTAACAAAAGTATTTCTAAATGGGGAAGATGTAACAAACGAAATATTTTTTCCGGAAGTAAGCAATAACACTCCAATAGTTGCAGCACATGAAAAAGTAAGAGTTGAAATGGCAAAACTTCAGAGAAATATTGCGCAGGGCAAAAAGGGTGTTATTGAAGGACGCGATGTCGCAACTCATATCATCCCCAATGCAAATCTTAAAATTTATTTGACTGCAAGTGTTGATGAACGTGCTAATAGGAGGTATAAACAGTTAAGGGAAAAAAAGGTTGATATATCCTACGAAGATGTAAGAAGAGATGTTATTGAACGGGATAGAGCTGATAGCGAGCGTGAATACGCACCTTTGGTTATAAGTCCCGATTCGGTAGTAGTAGACACATCTCACGACACCATTGAAGATACTGTTAACAAAGTAAAAGAAGAGTTAAAAAATAGGAATTTACTATGATTGACGATAAAACAAGAAAAAAAATAGATACCATGCGAATTTCAGGCAAAATGCTTGGAGAAGTTCTGGCAGAGGTTCTAAGCTCCGTTAAACCTGGAATTACTGAAATTGAATTAGATAGACTTGCTGAGCGTCTTATTCTTGAAAAAGGCGGAGAGTCAGGATTTAAGAGAGTTGACGGGTATCTACATACTGTATGTGTAAGTACAAATAATGTTGTTGTCCATGGTATTCCCAAAGAACGTGTGCTTGAGGAGGGGGATATTATCGGAATTGACTGTGGAGTATACTTGGATGGATATCACACAGATATGGCAGAAACAATAATAGTTGGAAGTTTGCACGATGAAAAAGTATTGCAGTTCTTAAAAACAGGTAAAAAAGCGATGTATGATGGAATCCGTCAGGCAAAACCCGGACATAGAGTTGGTCATATATCGCGTGCGATGCAAGAGACAATTGAGGGTGGAGGATACTCTGTTGTGAGGAGTTTGGTGGGCCACGGAGTCGGCAAAGAATTACATGAAGCACCGGAAATTCCAGGTTATTTAGAGCGCGAAATAAGGAAAACCCCAATTTTAACGGAGGGGATGACTATCGCAGTTGAGGCAATTTACAATTTGGGTGGAGTTGGCGTTAAATATGACGGGAGTGATGACTGGACGATTGTAACGGAAGACGGGTCTCTAGCCGGCCTTTTTGAGCGTACAATTCTTATAACTGATGAGGGTCCGGAACTTATTACCTATTTCCCCGGGGAGACTCTCTGATTTGTGCTTGCGTAGCTTCAAAGTATCTGATAGAATATACGAACGCTTGTTTTTGCGTTGAGCGTGGTTTTCATGTATAATCGCTTAGGCTAATAAAGTGATTGAAATATTAAAAGCCTGAGCTCATAAATGAGTACATTTTAATCACTAGGCGCAAAATTATGGCACATCAAGGTTCGATAGAAATTGACGGAGTTGTAAAAGAAGTACTACCAAATACTTTATTTCGGATAGAAATTGAGGGAGGAAAAATAGTACTGTGTCATTTGTCAGGTAAAATGAGGATCTATTTCATAAAGATCATGCCGGGTGACAAAGTGAGAGTCGAAATGACTCCATACGACACCGAAAGAGGAAGAATAACATACAGATATAGATAAGCAAAGCTTGCTTTTGCAAGCAAAAGTAATATATGCGAGTAGGAGGAGTAAACATACCGGAACAAAAAAGAGTCGATAGGGCTTTGCCCTATATTTATGGCGTTGGTCCAAAAAACGTTTTGGATCTTCTTAAAAAGGTAGGAATTGATGGATCGAGAAGACTTAAAGATCTTTCAGAAGAAGAGATAGTTAAAATTCAAAAAGTTTTGGACACAATCAAAACCGAAGGAGATCTAAGAGCAGAAGTCGTAAGTAATGTTAAAAGGCTAAAAGAAATAGGTTCATATAGAGGTATAAGACATGTTAGAAATTTACCTTCAAAAGGTCAAAGAACAAGAAGTAATGCACGTACAAAAAGAGGTAAGAGGGTAACAATTGGAGCTATTAGAAAAGATGTAGCTGAGAAGATGGGAATCACAAAATAACAAATGGCTAAAAAAATTATTTCAAAAAAACCAAAGACTATAGTAACAACCGGTAACGGAAAAGTTTTTGTATCAACAACTTTCAATAACACTATTGTTACTGTTACAAATGAAAAAGGAGACGCAATTGCATGGTCTTCAGCAGGTCACGCTGGATTTAAAGGAACAAGAAAATCTACACCATTTGCCGCAACATCTGCAGTTGAACAAGCAATTCAGAAAGCAAAAGAAGTTGGAGTTAATAGCGTAGAAGTATTTATCAAAGGTCCAGGAGTTGGACGGGATGCAGCACTTCGAGCAGTTAGAAATTCAGGAATATCAATTTCTATGATTGCTGACGTAACACCTATTCCTCATAACGGCCCAAGAGGAAAGAAAAAGCGCAGAGCATAAGCAATATGGCAAGATATACAGGTCCAAAACACAAATTAGCAAGACGTGAAGGAGTTAATATCCTTGAGAAGGCTTCTGCCTCTCTTGAGAGAAGACTCAATGTAATGCCTGGAATTCAGTCCCGTCGTGGTGGACGCAGAAAAACTTCAGAATACGGTTTGCAACTCCGGGAGAAGCAACAACTCAAAAGATCATACGGACTTTTGGAAAAACAATTCAGAAAATATGTAGAAATTGCTCAAAAAAGCCGTGAGAATACTGATGAAATGCTTATTCAACTTCTTGAAGGACGACTTGATAACGTTGTGTATAGACTAGGATTTGCTAATTCTAGAAATATGGCAAGACAATTTGTAACTCATGGACATGTAACAGTTGATGGCAAAAGAGTAAGCATCCCATCTTATAATGTTAAAATCGGAGAGAAAGTTTCTTTAGATAAAAAGCTTCTTAAGAATGAAGTTCTAAAACTTCACATCGAAGAAACAGCTGCAAATCTTTTGCCTTACCTTGAACGAAAAGATACCGTAGGAAAACTCGCAAAGAAACCAACTACAGAAGAAGTACCAAATCCAGCAGATTATCAATTGGTTATTGAATTTTATTCACGTTAATAGTAAAATATACTCTTGTTGTCCGTTCTGTGGAAGAATGGATTAAAATAATATGATTCAACCTAGTTTTAAAGTATTAGAAGAAAAGAAAGAAAAGGGATACACCCAATTCGTTATAGAACCTCTAGAGCCTGGATTTGGTAATACTCTTGGAGTAGCTTTACGTCGCGTTCTTCTCACAAATATTGAAGGTGCAGCTGTTACCTCAGTTAAAATCGAAAACGTTAGACACATGTTCTCAACTCTTCCAGGACTTAAGGAAGATGTTATTGAGATCATTTTTAATATAAAAACCCTTAGAATCAAACTTCCAGAGGGAGTAAATTCAGCAACTGTTACACTTTCAAAGACCGGACCTGGAGAAATCACCGCATCAGATATCGAAACAAAAGACGGTGTTGAAGTTGTAGATCCAAAACACTACATTGGTAGTCTTGCTGACAAGAAGTCAAAAATTGAAATCGAAATGACCGTTGAACGTGGACTTGGGTACTCGCTTGCTGAAGAGAGAAAGATCTCAACAGTTGGAGTTATTCCAATTGATGCGATTTTTACTCCTATTAGCAAAGTTAATTATAAAGTTGAGCAAACTCGTGTAGGACGTCAAACAAATTATGACAAACTTATTTTGGAAGTTTGGACAGATGGAACGGTGGACGCTAAAGATGCACTAGAAAAAGCAAGTAATATTTTAGTAAGTTACTTCAAACAAGTATTTGATCCTAATGGAGCAGTTATTGGGGGAGAAGCAACAGCATCAATTTCTGCAGCAGTACCTGATGGAGGAAATATCACAGTTGATGAATTAGATCTTCCAACAAGAATCTACAATAGCCTTAAAAATGCAGGTATCGAAACAGTAACTGATTTACTTACAACTCCAAGAAAAGAACTTATGACGTACCGAAATCTTGGTGCAAAGTCTCTTTCAATCATCGAGGAGGCTTTAGGTAAAAAGGGAATCGCCTTCAACAACGCGTAATTAGAGCTTAGCAAAATCAAGATATGTAAAAACTGCGTCATCATGACGCATTTTTAGTAAAAAGGGACAATATATGAGAAAAAGAGTATACGGAAGACATTTTAATAAAGATATGAATCAAAGAAAGGCTTTGTTCAAAGGTCTTATGCGTTCATTGGCTCTCAATGAAAGCATCAAGACAACAGAGTCTAAAGCAAAAGCAATTAAAGGAGAATTCGAGTCACACATCACAAAAGCAAAAAGAGGAGAGGAAGCACGGTATCATTTAGTAAAGCATTTAGCTGAAGATGCAGTAGATAGACTTATTAAAGATATTGCACCTCGAATGAAAGAAAGAAATGGTGGATACACAAGAATTATCAGAATTGGTGCAAGAACAAAAGATAATGCAGAAATGGTACTTTTGGAACTTGTTGCTAAAGGAGAAAAGGCAGTAAAAGTAAGTAATAAAAGAAATCCAAAACCAGCTGCTAAAGCATCGGCTAAAAAAGTTGAAAAGAAAGCATCCGAAATCACAGCAAAGACCGGAGAGAAAAAATCAGCATTCAAGCCACTTGCCAACATTAAGCAAATGGTAACAAGACAGAAGAAAGGTAGTTCATAAATATGAAAGTTACAAAACCAACAAAAGCATCAGATATAAAGAGAAATTGGTATCTTGTTGACGTAAAAGACCAAATATTGGGACGTCAAGCAGTTACTATTGCTCACAAATTAATGGGTAAAGGAAAAGCTTATTTTGCAAATAATATGGATTGTGGAGACTATGTTGTCGTTATTAATGCAAAAGATGTAAGAACAACCGGAAAAAAAGAATTACTTAAGAAATATACAAATTATTCAGGATACCCTGGAGGACTCAGAACCAGAACTTTAAAAGAAATGAGAGCACAAGATCCAACTCTTATCATAACTCACGCAGTCAGTGGAATGCTTCCGAAAAATAGATTGAGAGCACAAATGCTTAAAAGACTATACGTTTTCTCTGATGAAAACCACAAGTACGCAGATAAATTAGGAGGTATAAAGGAATAAGGATATTAAGAGTGAGTGATAAGTCTTTTTGACTAATCATTAATTCCTATCATCCTAAATCTTAAGAAATTATGGCAAAAGCAGAACAAGTTGTTGTACGACAAAAAATTAATAAAAATTATGTTTCATCCGTTGGAAGACGACGTGAAGCAGTTGCCCGCGTAAGACTTTACACTGGTAAAACCGAAATCGGTGGAGTTGCAGTTGCAAAGGGAGATATCCTCGTAAACAACAAACCAGCAGTTGAATATTTTAGATTTAAGACTCAAATGCCTGTCGTTAATAAATTCCTTTTGGATCTTGGAATTAGCGGCAAATATGTATTTACGTCGCGAGTTACCGGTGGTGGTGTTGAGAGTCAATTAGACGCTATGATCCTTGGTATGGCTCGCGCACTAGACAAATTGGATCATGACACCTTTCACGACACACTTCGCTCAAAAGGGCATCTAACACGTGATCCTCGTACCCGTGAACGACGCAAAGTCGGAAACGCAGGTAAAGCACGAAGAAAGAAATCTTCTCCAAAGAGATAGGTTTTTCCTTTTCATCCTCGCGTATGCGGGGATTCATTTCCATTTGTTGACAATCCCACTGATAGTATTACAATTGTTTTAACATGCCAAGTAGAGAGCAAGTATCTCCTTTAGATTTATCACTTTCTAGAAGAAGAATGCTGGGTCTAACAGCCCTAGGTGGTGGAGCTTTAGCTCTTGCTGCTGAAAGGAGATTACCACAAGACCAATCAAAAGAATTAGAGCAAAGTCTTGAAGCAGCCATTCCTAATTATGAACCAAGTGTGGATATTGAAGCTACTGGACAAAAATTATCAAATCTTGCATCAAGTTTAAAAAGACCCACCCATGAACAATTATTCAGAGCAACAGCAGACACATTCGCTGCAACTATGGTTGCTGGAGGTTACAATTGGAAAGGTGCTGACGATGCTTATATCAGAACTGATAGTCACGGCATCTTTGTGAATTACTACAGAAGAGAAAACTCAAACTCTCCTTATGCAGAAACGGCTTACATTGAAGTTCACAGAAGAGATTTTGAGGAGAGTGATGTTATTGAATTCCGTCGTTTGAATTCGGGAAAAATGGAAGCAGTCCGATGGGATCCAGAGTACGAAGTTGGAACTCCAGTTTTTGTTGACGGTAATTTAGGGCGTGAATTGGTTGGTTTTATGCAAGAGGCATTGCAAGTTGGTCTATACGAACCAAGTGAACCCGCAATTGCAGAACCATTAGTGTTTTAATGTTC
>Ga0268298_10006326_pt1 | contig 10799 bp, 7 predicted proteins | sample WWTPWeurt_MetaG_FD_194462 | JGI IMG/M metagenome (GOLD analysis project Ga0268298, IMG submission 194462) | Activated sludge microbial communities from WWTP in Nijmegen, Gelderland, Netherland - WWTP Weurt | ecosystem: Engineered > WWTP > Aerobic digester > Activated sludge | place: Netherlands... | reverse complement strand
GGTGACTGAAATCAACTCAAAGAGGTGCACCATGGAAAACGACTCTGCTGTTGTATCCGTCGATACGACAATTCATTACTTTTCCAAGGATATGCCGCCTGCCAAAGTTACTCTTGCCAGTGTCGGCGGCAAGGCGCATTCGCTCATTCGCATGGTTGAACTGAATTTGCCTGTGCCGCCGGGATTTGTTTTGCCGGTCGGGTTTTTCAGCGATTGGTTCGAGTCCATCAAGCGAACGAGCGCGTGGCAGTCGTTTCTCGAAGCCGATGTGAATTCTAAATTGCGCTCTTCTTGTGACGCGCTCAAAAAAGAAGCGATGAAATTGAGCTTCTCGGATGAGCAGAAGTCGGCAGTCAATGCGGCGCTGGAGAAATTCAATCACAAAGGCGAACTGTTTGCGGTCCGCTCGTCGTCTCCGGAGGAAGATCTGGAGGGCTCCTCTTTTGCGGGGGGATACGAAACCATACTCGGTGTGACGAAGGATGGAATTGAGCAAGCCGTAAAGCGTGCCTTTGCTTCGTGTCTGGATCAGCGGGTGGCTGTCTACAAAAAGCAGCACAATTTTGATTTTCGCAGTCCAAAAATTGCAGTCGCCGTACAAACACAGATTGCCTCCGATGTTGCTGGGGTGGGCTTTTCTCTCAATCCCGTGAGCAATTCGTACGACGAGGCAGTAATCAATGCTAACTGGGGTTTGGGAGAAACAGTTGTGGCGGGTATTGCCACCCCCGACACTTTCATCGTTGATAAAAACAAGAAACAAATTGTGCAAAAACAACTGGGGGGCAAGGAAACATCCATCTGGCTTTTGCCTGACGGCGGAACGGAAGAGCGGGCGGATGATCGCTTAGGCCAATTTTCACTCAGCGATGCACAAATTATCGAGCTCACCGATTTAATCGCCAGGGTCGAAAATAGCTACGGGCGCCCCATGGACATAGAGTGGGCATTTTCAGCTGGTGAAATGTTTCTCCTGCAGGCGCGTCCAATCACGACGTACATACCATTGAGCCGGGAACTGATTACCGAGCCTGGTGCTCAGAAGCGTTTGTACCTGGACGTGACGATCTGTGTGCAGGGTCTGTTCAAGCCGATTTCCGTGCTCGGCACATCCTTCCTGCGTGGTGCCGCCTCTACTATCACTACTAAATTGTTTGGCAAAGATTTGACCAAGAATGTGGACGATGCTTTCAGCTATATGGCTGATGGGCGCATCTACTGCAATGTGTCGAATGTCTTTGAATTCGCAGGGCAGAAGAAAGCTGCGAAGTTTTTCAACAACATGGATCCGACAGCATCCAAGATCCTTGCTTCCGTAAACGAGCAAGAGTATCGCTCGCACAATACCGGAATAAAACATATTCCTCTACACCTGTTTTTCCAGTTGCCATCCATTGGACTGCATGTGCTTGAGGCCCGCTTATTGCCTGAGCATGCACAGCGACAGGTCGTGCAGGAAGTGAAAGAGTTCAAGCGTGATGTGCGTCATCTTGCCGAGGAGCAAATGCCCTTTGACGAACTGGCGCACGCGCTTTTCGAGCGTGTAAGAAAGTCTGTCTTCAACACTGTCATGCCCGCCTTCGTTACGTCCAGAATTGCCCTGGAGCGCATGAAAGCAATTGCAGGGGAAGGCAGGTATGAAGCTGAGTTCAAAGATCTCGAGAGGGCTTTACCGCATAATCCGACAGTTGAGATGGGACTTTCTCTCTATCAAATGTCGCAACTTCTTCCTGAAGATTTGGATCTCTCTCAACTTGACGAGCTGCTGGAAATGCGTCAGTTGCCGAGACCTTTTCTGTCTGCCTGGGACGAATTTATGGAACTTTATGGGCATCGCGGTCCTACAGAATTGGACATAGCCGCTCCTCGATTTAGAGATGAGCCAGGAACCTTATTGGCTCAAGTTGCGACTCTGCGCAAGTCCACTTCAGCTGAGGACAACCCGCAAGAGCGTTTTGATCGCGGTCAGATAACGCGCCATCAGGCTTTTGAGAGACTTTGCCAGGAATTGCATGGCAGGGGCTGGCTGACGATGAAAGATTTCGCTTCGCTCTACCGTGTCTACGAAACGCTCGCTGGTTATCGCGAGATGCCGAAATATATGATTATTTTTTGTATCGATACTCTCAGGCAGCGCGCCTTGAAGTACGGTAAAGACCTATTCGAGGCGGGACGGTTAGATAGAATTGAACAGATTTTCGACTTGAAAATTGAGCAGATTGCTCAGGCTCTAAGCGACAATAATCTTGATCTGCGCAAGCTATCCGCGGCAAACCGAGTGGTGATCAATCAGTTGAACGCGGTTGCCAGTTTGCCTTTGGTGATAGACTCGCGTGGCAAGATTATCAACCCTCCTCCTGTCGAAGCAAAAGAAGGCGAAATTATCGGTACGGCTGTTTCATCGGGGGTAGTCTCCGGTCCGATAAAGGTCCTGCACACACCGGATGAAAAACCGCTTGAGCGCGGAGATATTCTCGTTGCTCGGGCAACCGATCCGGGTTGGACGCCACTATTTGTTAATGCCGCTGCCGTCATTCTGGAGGTTGGAGGCATGTTGCAGCATGGCGCTCTCGTTGCGCGGGAGTATGGCTTGCCGTGCGTCACAGGAGTGAAGGACGCGACCAAGCTTTGGGACGATGGTACAATCGTCGAGGTCGATGGAACAAACGGAATTGTGAGAATAATCCACTAGTGCCATTTGGCTTGCGGCTTATTTACTCGTCTGCCTTTCCAGCAATTCCAGCCTGCTTCCAGACCCGTAAGAAAAGAGCGATTCCGAGCGGCAAGAGCAAGAAAAACCAGGGATTTAGAGTCCCGCCCTTGAGCAAATAGCCGTGCTGAATTTCTATTGAAACAGGCAGCACGAAAACAATTGTTCCGAGCATTACTGCAAGTTTCCACGATTGTCCGAAAGGAATTAGCGAATCATTGAAGATCATGATGATGGTCGGAATCAGCAGCAATAAATCATAAGTATGGCAGTGCATCGATGCAACAAGCGCCAGCGGCATGAAGCCTAGAGCACCCATCCTCAGGGCATTTTCCTTCTTCCGGAACTGCCACCCGATAAAGACGCCCAGAGCAATCGTTGCTAGATACAGAGCTGATGTGATCGTGAAAATCGTCGGCGCTGCCTCCGGGAAAAGCCGCAGCAATTGCCCGCGCACAGTAGGATTCAGCTCCGGCTGCATGTAAGGTACACTGCTTGGTGCGCTTACAAGTGCCATGTAATTTGAAATTCCAGTTGGTCCCATTTGCACGAAAGCAACTACACTGAGCAAGGCGAAAATTGCCGCACAGATAAGCAGTGCCTTAAAGCGTTTTGCGCCTGCCAGATAGGCAAGAAATGGCAGCAGCTGCTGTGGTTTAAGCACAAACAACGCCAGTAAAAACCCCGCCCCTATGTCATTTTTTTTCTCCAGGCAATAGATGGCGCCAATATATGAAAGCAAAAGCATCGGTGCTAACTGATCAATCCGCAAAGAATTGTACGCTGCATCTGAAAGTCCGATGGCTGCCAGCAAATAGCATGTTTGCTTGTAGTTGAGCTTGAATGTTTTTTTGAGAAGTATTATTGCTATACCAAGGCATCCCGCAAGCATGAATTTCCAGGCATAGCGCATCACATCTGGTGGCATCAAGGCGATTGGCGTCAACAGTGCCAATCCCTGCGGAGGCACAAATAGCGGCACTACTCGTTGTCCCATCGATGGATACAGCCGGTGCTGCGCTTCTTCGAGCCCTTTCAATGTATAGCCGTCAGCGCCGTGACCTTCCAGAACTAGTTTGGCCGGCGCATAATACTCGGGCAAGTCGCTGATGCCGCCGAATGCCGGTACTGATAGATAAACAAGAGTGCAGAGCGCGCCAATGCCGATGACGGCAAATAGCGTGGCGATGATGTTTTCAATCAGAGCAACTCTTTTCGCTTTTGTCGTGTTGTCTTGGCTGGTTGTCAATTTGTTGCCTGCGGAGCTAGCCTGCTTTTCAGAGCTTAGCGCAAATCCCGCCATGACAGGAGCGGTCGAGCAAGTTGCCGGGTTGTCAAAAGAGGGCTGCGCCACATTGCTGAGTCGAGTGATTTCTGGCTTTGCTGACTGATTGCTTCATGAAACGCTGGCAAGAGGAAGAAAAAACACCTGGGATGCTAAGCTGATTGGGTTTTGGCGGTACGCGGGCAAACCGCTTTGCGACCGAAAGCATGGGCAACCAGGAAATCTCCTCGCTGTGAAGAAGCTCTCGATTCTAATTCCGGTCTACAACGAACTGAACACTCTTGTTCAGGTATTGGATAAAGTCATTCAGGCTGAATCCCAGGGACTGGAAAAAGAGCTGGTCATAGTTGATGACGGTTCGACCGACGGCACTCGCGATATTCTCTCCACCCTGGATGCCAGAGAGTACAACGCGAAGATCTATTTCCACAGCAAAAACCAGGGCAAAGGTGCCGCATTAAGAACCGCCCTGCAAAATGCTACTGGCGACGTTATCCTGATTCAGGACGCAGATCTCGAGTACGACCCGCGCGAATATAACGAGCTTCTCAAGCCTATTTTGGAAGACCAGGCGGATGTTGTGTATGGTTCGAGACTATCAGGTGGAAAGCCTACACGCGCATTTAAGATAACGCATTTGCTCGGCAATAAGTTCCTGAGCTTTCTGACGAACGTTTTGTATGACTGCACCCTTACCGACATGGAGACCTGCTACAAGGTCTTTAAAGCAGAATACATAAAGAATATTCAGATACGTTCAAACCGTTTCGATTTCGAGCCTGAGATTACCGCCAAAGTGCTGAAGCAGAAAGTGCGGCTCATTGAACTGCCTATCTCTTATTTTGGCAGAGACTATGCAGAAGGTAAGAAAATCACTTGGAAAGACGGCTTCGCGGCTATTTTCGCGCTCGTCAGATTCCGCTTTACAGATTAGTTCAGGATTTTTTCAGGCGGTCTGGTCGAAACTGTTCTTATGCCGACCCGCCCCCTCGAAGAAAAATTACTATGCCAAAGATTCTTCTCGTCGACGATGACGTTCGTTTAGCTGAGCAAATTAGCGAATTTTTGTCTTTTGAAGATTATGTAGTCGAACTTGCTCATGACGGCGCTGACGCCGTGCAGCTCTTGTCCGCCTTTCAGTTTGACCTGATTATTTTGGACTGGGAATTGCCCGACACGACCGGGCTTGCATTGTGCAAAAAATTTCGAGCCTCCGGAAGCAATGCTCCCATCCTCTTTCTGACTGGAAGAGACTCTATCGACAACAAAGCAGATGGACTCAATGAAGGCGCGGATGACTACATGACCAAGCCGTTTCATCCTAAGGAATTGAGCGCGAGGCTGCGAGCTTGTTTGCGCCGACCACCCGTTTCTCATTTCGATCGATATGTCGCCGGCGACTTGTCATTGGATCAAAGGCAGCGTCGGCTGACAAAGGCAGGCAGGGAAATCCATCTGCGCCCCAAGGAGTATGCGCTTCTGGAGTATTTGATGCGCCATCCGAATCAATATTTCTCCTCCAAGCAGCTCATTGAAAATATTTGGGACGCCGACAGCGAGACGTCTGAAGAAACTATAAGAACCTCGATAAAAACACTGCGAAAAAAAATATCCGAAGACGCAGATGACTGCCTTATTAAAACAGCAGTTGGCTTCGGCTACATTTTGAAAGTGGGAAACAATTCGAACTAAGACGCAACTTGGCTGTCCCCTCGTTACGGCTTAGCCCAGCTGTCGCTGTTAACTTCATCAGTCAGCTTAGCTCGTTTGCTTTCTTCCAGTGTATACAGAAGAGGCTTGGGATTAGCATCTACATCAAGCACCCAGACTTTTCGCTCGGGATAGTAATTCAACAATTGCTTGTTTTTTTCCGCACCTAAATCTCTAGCCCAGACAACCTTGGAGTCGTCGATGTTTGCCTTGTTGTAGACATATTCATGCCCGGGCTCATGCCCCTTAGCGAAGTGCACGATGACTAAATGTTTTCCAGGTAAGCTTGCTATTTTCGAGTCAATTTTCGCACGAGGAATATTATCTTGCTCCTTTTCATATTGTTTCCACTGCTGAGGTGCGAAAAGCAAGCCTATAAAGAACGCTGTCGCGCTGGTCATAAGCAAAAGACGCGAGAGCAATATGCCAATTGGCTGTTCTCTGACTTTTATTTGCCGAAGATGCCGAAAGCCCTGCACCAAGAGAACATACGTAGGTCCTGTTACAGGCGCCAGATAGTGCCGCTGAAAGTAATGCAGCAAGACCTGGCAGACAAACATTGCCAATGTTGCTGCCCAGAGCCATCGCACTCTTTTATCTGAGAAAGATAGCAGTGCAGCTCCAAACAGGGGCAAAAAGGCCAGACCGATAAAAGAGCTGAAATAGCCGGGCAGCAATAGATTGCCGATAGAATCCAACCAACCACTTGCGGTCTGCAACTTGTTGTAGTGAATAACATCTAGAATTGTCCAAAAGTCTTTCAGTTGCTGATTGTGATATACAGGCTCTGGGTAAAGCTTTTCGCCATGCCAGAGTGGAGTACGCATATATTGTCTGATGTACTCTGCTGATGGCATTCGGAAAGGATTGCCGACAACTCTATAGTTGTAGTAGAGCATCCACGCAGTAGTAATGGTTAGAATTAAAATCGGCACAAAGACAGTGGCGAAGTGTGGACGATGCAAAATTTTTCTGCGTCGGACTATTTGCAGAAGCATTCCGCAAAAGGCCACTCCTGCGCACACCAACCCTTCATAGGGCCGACTATTGGCCAGAATTGCCAAGCCAATTGCTAGTACCACTCCTGGCACTAACGTAATCTGTCGGCTCAATCTAACGCACGCGCCAAAAACAAGCGCTCCACCTGTTGCTGCTACGCAGCCGCCCCAGTAAGAGTTGCACCAATAGTGACAGATTCCTGGATGAACGAGCGGTAGCAAAGCTGTGAGCAAAGCCCATCTACCAGGCAAATATCCGCGGGCCATCCAATAAATGGACGCACACATCAACCCATAGCTTGCCAGGACGCCATACCAGCAATGTCCCAGTAATTGTCCGGCGGCCATAAACATTGCTTGCGCCGGCGGGTATTTTGATGCGTATGTCGGCTGAAACAAGACGTGCAGAGTCTCAAAAAAATGCCAAAGTGGATGGGTTGGATTTGTAAGGCGTCCTGAGGCGAAAGTGTCTGCGCCCAACAGATAGCTGAATTCGTCATGGGCAATGGGAATGGGAATTGGCAGTATTGGAAGAAATGCAACTCTCAGAAGAATAGCGAAAACTCCAATACCAAACATCACAAGGGCTTGGTGCTGATCGCATTGATCTGCGAACTTGCCTATTCGTGTAGAAATAGCATCAACTTTGGCAGCGCAAGAACTGAACCAGGCGAACCTATACCTGTTCACCCAAAGCGAAAGTGCAGTTACGAGGCATAGAGATGAAGCCCAAATGACGGCGGCAACAGCAAATAGAAGCAAGCATCCCTCCCGAAACTTACTGAAATTGTTGTCGTCTGTCTGACAATTTCTAAGAAACCTTCACGTTGCACATGTTATCAGTTAAGGTGCAACGCTTAACGCTGCATATCGGATTGCTCGAGCGTGAAACTGCCGCGCGGCAAAAAGACTACTTGCCGATGCGGACAATCATCTCTTCGGGACCGGCCAGGTTGAGTCGCTCGCGCGCCAGTCTCTCGATACCGTCCGAAGAGCGGTAGCTAGAAAGACCCTCTCTGAGCTCTTTGTTGACCTCTTGAGCCTGGTTCTCGCCTTGCTTGAGGGCAATTTCCTGTTGGTGCAGAAAAAGTTGACGCTCTACGCTGCCATATATCGATCTGCCGGCTTGGTAGATGGCCAGAAGCGTAACGATTGCAATAAGCAGCTCGCGGATCATCTTTTGACGTTGCTTGTGTTCGGGCAAAACTTTCTCTGACACGGCTCTTGGCTCCTGATTGAAGAGTTTAGCAGCTCAGTCAAGTGCTTGAAAGTTCATTCTTGTAAGGCGATTTACATGGGCTTCTTAAATTGAATTCATCCAGCGAAACTTTGTAGCAACAGCGCTAGTGCTAACGGCTAGAAACACCTGTCTTTTCAGGGGGTGTTCAAGTTTTCAAAACGTCTTCAGAATGTTTTTTGAAAGCCCCCATGATTTTTTCAATCCGCTCTGAGTCTGGCGCTTCATAACTGACTCTCAAGATAGGTTCTGTTCCTGACGGACGAACCAGGACAAAGGTGAAGTCGTCCAAATAAAGCTTCAAACCGTCCGACAGACCGATCTTTACCACCTTCTCGCCGGCAATTTCTTGCGGCGGCGAATCGATTAGGTGTTTCATCAAGGCCTTCTGTGTCGCCGCTGTAAGGTGCATATCTGCGCGTTTGGCAACGAAGTCCGAGCCTATTTCAGCAACCAGATCATGCCAAATTTTTGAAATCGGCTTCTTCTCGAATTCCATCATCTCAAGTACCAAAAGGTTTGCAAGAATGCCGTCTTTTTCAGGAATGTGTCCTTTCACCGAAACACCGCCCGACTCTTCACCTCCGATGAGAACGTCCCGAAGGCGCATCTGCTCGCCTATATATTTAAATCCTACGGGTGTTTCGATTACATCTAACCCGTACATTTTTCCCATTTTGTCAAGCAAGTGAGTGGTTCCTACGGTTCGAACAATCGCTCCTCTAAGTCCGCGATTCTTAACGAGGTGTCTCGTAAGCAAACACAGCAATTGATTTGCCGAAAAACACTCTCCATTTTCATCGATAACGGCAAATCGATCAGCATCACCGTCGGTGGCAACTCCAACGTCCAGGTTATCCTGTTTTATGAGCTCGATAAGCTCCTTCAGAAATTCCGGTTTGGGCTCCGGCATACCGCCGCCGAAAAGCGGATCACGATGCGCATGCAGGATGGAGACAGGCAGTTTCGCCTCCTCTATCAGCTTGTCCAGATAGCCGCGGCTGGTGCTGAATAAAGCGTCATAGCCAATGCGAATCTTTGCAGTACCGAGTTTTTCTAGATCTACAAAACGTCTAAGTGCATCAAGGTACTCAGGCATGGGATCGAATGTTTCAATCTTGCCGCGAGTAAAATCGTAATTTTGCGGAATGGCATCGAGATGTTTTGCGATTTCGTTGGTAATAGAATTAGTCGCGGGACCACCGAAGTGCGGAATGTATTTGATGCCGCAGTATTCCGGCGGGTTGTGGCTGGCGGTGAATTGCAACGCGCCGCAAGTGGGTTTGTTTTGTGCGGCAAATGCTATACACGGCGTGGGAACATCGCGCTGGCTAATTCTCACAGATATCCCCATGCTGAAGAGAATATGCCCTGCCCTTTCCGCAAACTTGTCGGCAAGAAAACGCGTGTCATAGCCGATCAAAATTGGTTTGTCGCGGGCGGAGTTTTCATCAGAAAGCGCGTATTCGTTTTTGACGTACGTTCCAACAGCAAATGCTACGCGCTCTACGTTTTCGAAGGTAAACTGATCTGCGATGATTGCTCTCCAACCATCCGTGCCGAACTTGATTTTTTCGGTCATCTACCTAACCACTCCCTGACTTAAGCAATTCGAGATACTCGCGAACGGCTTGCCAGGCTGTTCCTGCTTGCCAGCGATTGCGATATCTTTTATCGACGGCGCGGCTAGCTGGCGGCCAAACACGAGCTGGCCGCAATTCTTCTATGGCTTCTTCTGAGTTGAATTGCACGCAAGAGCCGTCTCTACCGTACAGCCTGATCTCTTCTTTGACCACTGAGCTGATTGTCGGTTTCAAGCAACCTGATTCTTCATCGAATTCGCGACCATCCATGCTCTGGAATCTTGTCACCATTCGGAAACCATCGTATGCGAATACTGCAGTGATTGCCTTCCATTGACCGTCTTCGTCAACCATTTGGCGGCGTTCGACATGAAGCCCTCTGGCCAGGTCGATACTCCAGAATTGACCGTCTTTTCTAACGATTGACAGTCTGCCGACTCGGTCAATCGCCATCGATTCACCTGCGGCACGCACCCGTCCTTCAGGATCGTGCACGACGACTCCTTGTGCGTCTGATTCTCCATAAGATTGAATATTTCCAGCCTTATCGGTGCGAACGAAAAATCTAAGATGTCCCTTTTCGTCGTAGCGGGCGCGCAGAACTGGTCCCAGAGGAGAGCGAACTTCAATCACTCTTCCAAGTGAATCCTTGATGATGTTTGCGCCGTTATCGAGCGACTCCAGCCGTCTGCCTGCAGGCAACAACTTGAGAGTCGGTGTTTCATCCTTCGTATGGCGGCAGAGCGCTGGGCGCGTATCTTGGAGCGCTTGAGACTTTTGTTCAGTTTTGGGTTTGGATGGCAATTGCCGGGCTGCCTGCAGACAAGTCTCGCTCAGCAATGCTGCAGTCCTGTCTGAATTAATAGTTTGTGCCGAAGCCAGCATCTGTTCGGCTGTTTCGGCGTGCTGAACCGCCGACGTCAGATTGCCTAACAAGCGTTGGGTCGCCAAAGCCAGAGGAGAATCGTGAGAGCTGCGGTGAGTTTCTTTCTGGTTTGTTGCGTGGTCTTCTTCGCTCTCGTTTGCATACAGTGCCACGGTTTGAATTTCGTCCAAAGAGTATGCGAGCACTTCGTCATCATCATCATCATCATCAGATGCCGTGACACTATCGGATTTTCCTGTATTGAGCCAGGAATTCAACATGTCATAACTGGATGAATGAGGCGGCACGAGAGCAACCGGCGGGCGAGCGCAGGGGGCATACTCAGGGATCTTGCATTTCGGTGTTGCCTTTTCAGGAATCGAGCCAGCTTCGAGGGTCAACAAATCAGCC
>Ga0268298_10006325_pt1 | contig 10799 bp, 6 predicted proteins | sample WWTPWeurt_MetaG_FD_194462 | JGI IMG/M metagenome (GOLD analysis project Ga0268298, IMG submission 194462) | Activated sludge microbial communities from WWTP in Nijmegen, Gelderland, Netherland - WWTP Weurt | ecosystem: Engineered > WWTP > Aerobic digester > Activated sludge | place: Netherlands... | reverse complement strand
CGTGCGTAGCGCCGTTGGCGGAAACTCCGTTGTACAGGCTTGGGTGACGGAGCATTTCTCCGGGGGGGTGCGGTATCGAATCGACCTCAATCATCCGGCAGTGAGAGCCGTTGTCGAGAACGCGGGGGAACTGGAGCCGGATGTCCGTGCGATGCTCCGAGTCATTCAGGAAACCATCCCGGTGCAACGGATCTGGCTGGACACCGCAGAGGGCAACGAGACGCCGCGCACGGCCTTCGCCGGCGAGGCACCAAATGAGATCCGTGCTGTTCTCGCCGTGATGTATCGAAACCTTGTGATTCGGAGGTCTTTGTCGCCCGAGCAGGCTCGATTGCAGCTACTGCATACGGACCCTTTCCACCAGTACCCAGACCTTGTAGCCGCTCTGCCGGACACTCCTTGCCCGGCCTGAGCCTGCGCACCTTGACTGAAATACATGGCAGACACAACAAACGAGAGCACGCAACGCGTCATCAAATTTGTCCAGGAACTCTTGCTGGATGAAAAGGAGCGGGCCGCGATCACCCCTGTGCTAATCGCGGAAAAGATCGACATGGTCGTCGCGATGAAGCCCTCTTGGGGTGAAGGACTAGATCGGGATGCCGTGACGGACGAGCTAATAAGGCGCTTCAGTCTCTGGATCGGCCAGGACACCACCCTTTGCAGCAATGCCGGCCACATTCCTTGGCTGACTGCCGATCAAAAGAGTAATTGGCGTTATTGGCAAAGATACCGCGATTGGCTGGAGGGCAAGCTCTCCTGGAAGGCAGTGGACGCTCTCGACCAATCCACCGACACCATACTCGGTTTTCTCGAGGATCCTGAGCGCGCCGATTCATGGGACCGGAGGGGTTTGGTCGTGGGGCACGTCCAGTCCGGGAAAACGGGCAGTTACACCGGGCTGATCTGCAAGGCAGCCGACGCAGGATACAAGATCATCGTCGTGCTTGCCGGGCTTCACAACAATCTGCGCTCGCAAACCCAGATCCGGCTCGATGAAGGCTTCCTCGGCTTCGCCACTACGCCGAATCCGGAAGTGTTCGAGTACATCGGAGCTGGAGCAGGCGGACGTGACGCTGCAATTCGCCCGAACTGCGCAACAACGCGAGCCGACAACGGGGACTTCAACACGAGGGTCGCAAGGCAGCTTGCGATCACGCCTGAGCAGCGCCCATGGCTGTTCGTCGTGAAGAAGAACAAGACAGTGCTGACCAGATTGCTCAATTGGATCCGGAACCACGCCGCCAATAGTAATGATCCGGAAACCGGCAGGAAGATCGTTACGCATCTGCCACTGCTAATCATTGACGACGAAGCAGATCACGCGTCCGTCGACACGGGCGAGCAGATGTTCGATGAATCCGGCGCTCCCGACGAGGAACACCAGCCGAAGGCGATCAACAGTCTGATCCGCCAGATTCTCCACGGATTTTCGCGATCAGCCTACGTCGGCTACACGGCAACGCCGTTCGCGAACATCTTCATCCACGAGCGGGGGACTACACGAGAGGAAGGGCCGGACCTTTTTCCAGCTGCCTTCATCGTCAACCTTGCGACCCCATCCAATTATGTCGGCCCGACGCGCGTGTTCGGCGTCACGTCGGCTGACGGCCGCGGTGGCGGCCTCCCGCTCGTCCGGGAGGTTGTCGACCAGGCCACGAAGGATGGCCGAGGCGGCTGGATGCCGCAGGGGCACAAGAACGGGCACCGACCGCGCCACGACGGTCCCCACCGGATTCCATCGTCGCTTGTCGAGGCGATAGACAGTTTCGTGCTCGCTTGCGCGGCCCGCCGCCTGCGTGGGCAAGTGCGGGAACATGCTTCGATGTTGATCCACGTAACGCGTTTCACGGTAGTGCAGCAGGCGGTGACGGAACAGGTGATTGATCACTTGGCCCACCTTCGCCAGAGAATCTGCCGAAATATCGACGCTGACAACATTCTGGTCCGACTCAGAAGCCTTTGGGAAGAGGACTTCATCCCGACATCGACGGCAATACCCGACTCACCTCAGACGCATGCGTGGGCGGAGGTCGCCGCCATTCTTGCCGACGTCGTGTCGGAAATCGACGTGAGAATGATAAATGGCACCGCAAAGGACGCACTCGACTACGCGGACCACGCTTCCACCGGCTTGAAGGTTATCGCGATTGGTGGAGACAAGCTTGCCCGAGGTCTGACTCTCGAAGGTCTCTGCGTCAGCTACTTCCTTCGCGCCTCCAGGATGTACGACACGCTGATGCAGATGGGGCGCTGGTTCGGCTATCGTCCCGGGTATCTTGATCTCTGCCGCCTATACACAACTGCGGAGCTGATCGAATGGTTTGGCCACATTGCCGATGCATCCGAGGAGCTTCGCGAGGAATTCGACCTGATGGCCGCCAGTGGTGCGACGCCCCGCGACTACGGCCTTAAGGTGCAGTCCCATCCAGTGCTGATGGTCACATCGAGGCTCAAGATGCGAGCAGCAAGGAGCCTTCTGCTGTCATTCAGCGGACAGCTTCTGGAAACCGTCTCACTGTTCCGTGAGGCGCCGAAACTTCAGGCGAACCTGCAGGCCACACGTCGGCTTGTCGAAGCGATGGGGCGCCCAAGCGCAATTTCCCCCGAACGTGCGAGAGGAAACCGGACGGACAAATGGACGGGATTTCTATGGGAGGGGGTTCCGTCCGGCAAGATTACGGATTTCCTTGGCTCTTATCAGACCCACCCCGCCGCCTACAAGGTCAACAGTGCGATGCTCGCCGAGTTCATCGATACGATGGCGCGCATCGGTGAGGTTTCCACTTGGACGGTCATGTTGATGGGCGGCGGCTCGGGGCGCGAGTACGAGATTGCACTGAACTATACGATCAGGATGAACAAGCGGACTGGCGACAAGACAATCTCTGATCGATATTCAATTGGCAGGCTGCTTGACCCGCGGGACGAAGCAATCGATCTCGATCTACCCGAATGGGAGGCAGCCCTCGCAATGACGCGTGCAGCCCGGAAGACCGATCCGACCGGGACCCAGGGGCCAAAGGCACCCGAGTTGCCCAATGGCCCGTCGATCAGAAAGGTTCGGGGATTCGGTGCCGACGGCGTGGCCGCCCATCCGGAGCGTGGTGTGCTGCTGATTTACACACTTGACCCAAGCCAAGCCGAACTTGGCTTCGAACCGGACACGCCGCCGGCCGTAGCCTTTGGCATCAGCTTTCCAGGCAGCAACTCGGGCATCAAGGTCGAATACAAGGCAAACAACGTCCTCTGGGAGCAGGAATATGGCTCGGCCGAGTGATCGCGAGGAACTGCAGGCGGCATGGCGCGCTCTGGGGGGAAGGCCGGATAGCGAGGGCTGGAGGACTATTCCAATTGCACGGAGCAGCCCTTGCAGAGTTCTGGCTGGCAGACACTTCCCGGGGAACGAGGAGGCCTTGCTCGTCGGCTTCGCCACGTGCAGGCTTCCACCCTCCAACCTGTTGCCACAGGGGCGCGGTTTCCTGGTTTCTCGTGAGGAAGTGCCCGGTCAGCAGGAACATGCGTGGATTGCCCTGCGTCGGCAATCCGCCGGCCGACTCGACCTGTTTGCCATGATGGCGCTGGATGTCCTGGACGCGATTGACCAATCGCGAGAGGTATCCAATGAACGGTTGGTTGACGTCTTCATCGCAAGGATCACCGCATGGCAGGAATTCATGCGCCGCGGCCCGGATGGCGTTCTTAGCGCGGAGGCGGAAGTCGGCCTTGCAGGGGAGTTGGCCCTCCTTAACATGCTTCTCGATGCAAGTCTTCCGGGCCCGGTTGTCTTTGAAGCTTGGCAGGGTCCTCTCGGCGGTCTTCATGACTTCGCCATTGGCGGGGGCGCAATCGAAGTGAAGGCCACAGTTTCGCCCGCTGGATTTCCAGCCAGGATCGGATCCCTCGACCAGCTAGACGACTCGATTGTCCGTCCGCTCTTCGTTGCTGGAGTCAGGCTGGCGCTGGACTCGCTGGGAAGTTCACTGCCAGATCTTGTGGGTGCCCTGCGCGAGCGTCTTTCCTCAGACCCGACAATGCTCGTCAACCTGAATACGCTACTCCTGCATGCCGGGTATCTGGATGCTGTATCGGATCGATATTTCCGCCGTTTCACACCAGCAGGAGCCCGATTCCTTCGCGTTACCGAAGGGTTCCCTAGGCTGACGCGCTTTAACACACCGCCCGAAATACGTGCCGCACGATATGAATTAGATCTCGATCTTATAGGCAGTGCCTCGCACTCCTGGAGCGACGTCCTCAAAGAACTTGGATTGATTCAATAATGGAACTTGAAGATTTTCTCCGGCAGACTCAAGCGGAAGTGCGTGCAGAAATCGGAGAGCGGATAACCTCGACGGAATCGACCTACCCGTACCCCGAATCTGTTTTCGCAGAAATTGTGATGCAGCACATGTCCGAAATCGGAATGACTTTCGAACCGAATGTCTGCCATTACTCGGCGAAGGTCGGGACGGCAAACGTGCGGCTAAGCGGTTTCGCGATCTCGGAAGAATCCGATCAGCTGGATCTTTTTGTCAGCCTTTACGCGGGTTCTGATAGCGTTGAGACTATAACCGACACCGAAACAAAAACGGCGGCAGATCAATGCCTTCGCTTTCTTTCGACCTGCGCGGAAAGAAGGCTCGCCAAGACAATGGACGAGTCAAATGATGCTTACTCGCTCGCGCTCACCATCGAAGGCGCCTATTCAACACTTGATCAAATCCGCATATATGTTCTCTCCGACCGGAAGGCGCGATCCAAGTACTTCAAGCCCCGGGAAATAAGCGGAAAGACCATCAAGCTTGAGGTCATGGATATCGAGCGCCTTCACAGACATTGGTCGGAAGGCAAGCCTCGTGACGAGCTTGTCGTGAACTTCGAGGAGGTATCTGGCACCGCCCTCCCCTGTGTATATATCCCATCCGAAATGAGCGATTACGACTATGCGCTTACCGTCATACCAGGCGAAGCTCTCCGATTCATTTATGAGAAGTATGGTGCGCGACTGCTTGAGGCGAATGTACGATCATTTCTGAGTGCAACCGGAAAAGTTAATCGAGGCATTCGAGACACGCTCAGGAACGACCCAGAGCGTTTCATGGCCTACAACAACGGGATTGTTGTAGTGGCCGATGAGGCTCACCTCGGGAAGGCGAAGGACGGCAGCCCGGGTATCACATGGCTCAAGGGAATGCAGATCGTCAACGGAGGGCAGACCACTGCATCGATATATTTCTCGAAAAAGAAGTCGCCCGAAATCGATCTGCGTGGAGTGCGGGTTCCGGCAAAAATCATCATTCTTCGCTCGACCGATGCTGCCGCTGAGGAGGCGCTGATTTCCGACATCTCTCGTTATGCAAACAGCCAGAACTCCGTTCGCCAATCGGACCTGTCCGCAAACAAGCCGTTCCATATCGAGATCGAGAAACTCTCGCAGACCACGTACTGTCCCGACGGAGTAGGTCGCTGGTTCTATGAGCGCGCTGCTGGGAGCTACAACACGATGCTTGCGCGCGAAGGCAACACCCCAGCACGCCTGAAGCACATTAAGGCGAACGTGACGCCCACTGCGCGAAAACTAACGAAGACGGACTTGGCAAAATATCTCCATGCATGGGATTGCCGACCGGATCTCGTAAGCCGTGGCGCTCAGAAGAATTTCGAAGAGTTTATGGACAGCATTCGTGATCAAGAAGGCCTAGCTCCACGTCCCTTGCCAGACGTCCCGACCTTTAAGTCGATGATCGCGAAGGCCATCCTCTTCAAACGAACCAGCTCGCTTGTGCGGCCTATGTTTCCAGCTTTCCAAGGCAACGTTGCGGCGTATCTCGTATCAGTGCTGGCCGACCGACTTGGCGACAGGATCGATCTTGACCTGATTTGGAATCAGCAAGACATTTCGAAGCAATTGCGGCAGCAGCTGGCAACTTGGGCAGTGGAAGTGAACGATGCGCTGCACAAGAGTTCCGGAGGCCGAATGATTTCAGAATGGGCCAAAAAGCCGGAGTGCTGGGACAGAGTGCGCGCTGCAGCCTACTCGACGCCGCGCGCTGACATTCCGGAAGTTCGTTGAAAATCCAGTCGTGACAGACGTCGTCCCCCGAAAGGTTCGCAGTCGGATGATGGCCGGAATCCGGGGCAAGAACACGGCTCCAGAAATTGCGGTGAGGAAGGCGCTTTTCGCTGCCGGATTCCGCTTCCGACTGCACCGAAGGGATCTTCCCGGCACTCCGGATATTGTTCTGAGCCGGCGCAAGGTCGCCATCTTCGTTCACGGCTGCTTTTGGCATCAGCACCCCGACTGCCGGTACGCCAAGGTGCCAGCAACGAACCAGGAGTTCTGGGTAGAGAAGCTTCAAAAAAATGTTCTGCGTGATCAGCAGACGAAAATTGAACTACTGAGGGCGGGCTGGAGAGTCCTTGTTGTCTGGGAGTGCCTAATCCGTTCCATTAAGGACAAAGTTTCAGTCGGTGTGGAGCTGAAGAACTGGATCGACGGATCGGCTCCCTATGGTGAGCTATCACCCGAGATCTTTAGATCAGGAAGCGAGCCAGTCATTCAAATCAATATATGAATACTTTTCGAACAATGGAAAGCTCGTTCGACACAAAAGATTTGCAAGCCGCACTATATAAAATATGGGGTTTTTATGGAATCGAATTATTGAATACACTCCCTCAATAAATCAACTCCATCAGAGCAAGTGCTCTAATTTACTGCCAGTTGCTCGATATTCAAAATATACTCTCTTCAAGACATAAATTTTTCGATCGAGACCCCTCCGTTTCAGCTCCAAGATAACATCCAACCACCTCTGCAATTTGCCACGCTAAATACGGTGGAACTGCATTTCCCACCTGCGTGTATTGCTGGGTCCTGTTTCCTTCGAAGAAGTAGTTATCAGGGAATGTCTGCAGGCGCGCAGCCTCCCGCACTGTCAGACTCCGACATTGGGACGGATCCGGGTGAATGTAGTAATGACCATCCTTCGCAATGTGGGACACGACGGTCGTTGAAGGAAGCTGCGCAAGCTGCACACGAAATCTGTCGGCAAACGGAGGATCATCCTGATCAGCGTTACCGTGATTCGGAAGAAGTGCTTTCGGGAAACGAACCAGCTTTGGAGTCAGTCCGAACTCTGCAGCATAACAGGCGGCAAAGAGGTAGCGATGGAGATCGGGGCGCATGTGGGCCCGCGCCTCATGAAGGGTGACCCCGCCTATACGGTCATCTTTAAACCAGTGTTGAAGATCCAACGGGATCGTGGGTGAAATGCGCACGGGGCGGTTTAGGTAGGGAGCACCACACGACCGGCTGGCGAAAGCCATCTTTTGGGCGGTGCGCATGCGCTCTTCGACGCGGATCCTCGCTTCGTTTTTCCACCCCTTTAAACTCCTTGTAGCCGTTCGAAAAACATCCAGCCAAGAGTCGAATGAATCCTCTTCCCTCGAAAGTCGGCTGCGTAGCGAGGGCAAACCGGAAATGGCGTCGTTCACCGAAACTGCTGGCAGCAAGGCCCGCGCGAGTGGCTCGTGCTTCTTCTGGGCCAAGTCTTTTCTGATTCCAAAGAGTATTACCCTATGGCGCATTTGCGGAACGCCGTGTTCTTCGGCCTGTATGACGAAATCTGCAGGTTTAAGGGTTTCCGCAGTTCCTTGTACCACGAAGGATCGGATTTCGTACTCGCAGTCACTCCCAGGGCGCGAAAGATCCCCAAGTATCCGCTCGAAAATCAGACTACCGCCATGGGTCGATGACAGCATACCCTTCACGTTCTCCATCACAAAAACGGCGGGGCTGAACCTCCGAATAATGCGCAGATATTCTCGATAGAGAAAATGCCGCTTGTCCTCTTCGAACGCCTTCGGATCAGCGCTACGCATTCGTGAGCGACCTGCAATTGAGTATGCCTGACAGGGGGGACCACCGATCAAGACCCATGGATCCACGCCACCTATCGCTCTCTTGATCCATTCGTCGATTTCGGCTGCAGGTGTTTCGCCGAGCGTAGCATTTCTGGCCTCGTCTTCCGCTCGCTCAGCCGCGAATGCGACAGCGGGGTTTGCCAAGAGCTGATCGCGGGTGATGAAATTCCGAATATAGTCGTAGTAGCAGTCGGGAACACGCTCCTTTGGAAAGGCACGGTATAGCGCGCGAAGAAACAAGGTCCGATGGGCGATCGGATCCTTTTCGATCGACACGCGGACATCAAATACGCGTTCTCCCGAGGCGTTTCGAACTGCCGAAAATCCTTCGGCCAGCCCTCCGGGTCCCGCAAACAAATCTACAACGGGGATACTTGCTTGCTTCATGAATACTCAGAAAAGTCCGGAAAAGGAACTGCATCTGCAATCCGCCGACGGAGCCGGTCAACCTGTGCAGATTCGAGTTCACTATTGCCTGTGATTCCGACCTGCAGCGTGCTGGAGGTTGAAAATTTATGCGAGCCGCGAAGAATTCCTCACGCTAAAAGAGCAGCGAGCCTCCAAGGTGGTACGTGACAGCGGCACTTCGCCCCTAGGGAGAGAACACCAGCGAAGAGCTCATATCATACCAGGCGTCGAGCTTTGTGCTGGCCAAGAATCCTCCAAATGCATACGAAATGCGTCGGTCGGAACACGATCCCGGGGAGTCGAGAATCGAGACACCTCGCCTATAGCAACGCAGCCAGCTGAGACTCTGTTTGCCGCGACACCACCACCTCCAGCCCCAACTGCGCCCGCGTCATCCCGACGAACAGGCGCCTGCGCGACGCTTCGTCCAGCTGCTCGAAATCGACCTCCGCCAGCACGACGCCCATCGCGCTCTGGCCCTTGAACCGATGCACGGATTCGATCAGGAGCTCACCCTCTGACCAGACAGGTTCACCGTCGGTGGTGTATCGCCCCAGAAACCTCCGTAGCCCGAACGCCCCCAGCTTCGCCTCCTTGAGCAGGATCGACCGACCGTGTCCGCGCGCGCTCAGGACGACGATGTCGTCAAGCGGAACCCCGTGCTGGCGCAAGGCCTCCACCGCCGCCAGGGTCTCGCGGCGCAGGCCGCGCTCGTCGTCGTACGCGCGGAAAGTCGGCAGCTCACCGGCGTAAGGGCTGCGCGCCTCGACTGTCCCGCCGGCCAGCCCGAGCGCATTGATCACATCGACGATGGCGCGCGGCGAACGGAAGTTTTCGTTGCAGCGCACATTGACCGCTCCATCGAGATCGTACCCGTCGCGCTCATAGAGACGCTGCGCGTCGTCCTCGAGCAGATAGAGCCGCCCATCTTCCTTCAATTGCGGTAGCAGGCTCGCGACCCAGGCGGGGTCGAAGTCCTGTCCCTCGTCGATGATCACGAGGTCGTACAGGGCCTCGAAGTTGTGTGCGTCGCTGCCGTAGCGCTCGACGACCGCCTGGAAGATGCCCTCGGCGGTGAAGTCCGGCTCACCCTGCGTGCGCCGCCAGTGCTCCACGCAGAGCTCATGAAAGCTCGACACCCGCGCACGCGCCGGCGCGATGCGGCCGATGTGGTCTGCCAGCGTGCGGTTGAAGCAGACGTAAAGCGCGCGCTGCCCTGCGGCGGCGGCGTCGTCGAGCAGGCGCAGCGCAAGCTGCGTCTTGCCGGAGCCTGCCGTCGCCTGAATACGTAAGACGCCGGACGGCGAGGCGATGCGCGGCACCCAGGTCGCAAGGCCGTCGGCGAGGCGGCGACTCGTCTGCCGCACCTGGTCACCGAGGATCTTCAGGTCGATCGAGACCTTGAAGACGTTGCCCAGGAAGCGGCGGAGCGATTCCACGTCGCTGCGACTACTGCCGTGTTCGAGCAGCTCTCGCACACGAGTACCAAGCTGCGCGTAGTCGTTCGCGTCGATGATGCGCTCACGCGGCATCGAGACGATGCGGGCGTCTTCCACCTGATAATCGGGAAGGACGACGCAGCCCGTGACGTGCGCATGCAGGCCGGCCTCGGCGAGGCGGTTGAGCATGGCCGCATGCTGCACTCGGGTCTGGCGGGCGACATCGTGTTCGCGTTGCCCGTAGAGCTTGACGAGACTGCCCTCGACCAGCGAAAGCTCACCGGCCTTGACCTCGACCAGGAGGATGTTGCCGCTCGGCGCCAGGATGACGAGGTCGATCTCGCCGTGCCGGCCCTCACCGTGATGCGCGGTCTGCCAGGCGACGCTGTGGAAGACCTCATAGCCGTCGGGCAGCGACTGCTGCAGGCGTTCGAGGACATCGAGCTCGCGATACAGGCCGCCGTCGTGGCGAAGGGCGTCGATCGTTGGGAAGAGTTGCGCCATCGGGATAATCGAATGTCGTGGGGGAGGACGGATCGGATTGTGGCACAGGGTGTGTCGGGGCCGCGTCGGTCAAGACCCCGACTCCTGCCTGCGCAGCAGGCATGTAACGCCCAATACTTGTAACGGACGCGCCCCTGAAGACGGGTGTGCAACACCCTCGGCATCGTGTCCAAGGACAGCCTGAAAGTCACCAGCTCAGCGCTTAATGCTGGATGACCAAGACACCACGAGCCAGATCGAACACCGCGAGCAACATGCAGATCTTGTGCGGACTGGCCCGACCACGGGCCGCGCGCCAGCGACCGTCTCTGCGGACGATGCGGGGCTCCTGCAGCGCCCCCCTGACAACGGACACAGAAAAAGCTCGCAGCGAACTCTCCATGAGTCGGTCCAAGGCGCGCCGGGCATGGGGCGTCCGCTCAACCCGCCCCCCCTTGTCCCCGCGCCCCTGCCGGACTAGATTCCCATCCCGCGCCACACAACGACCGCCAAGGAAGTCCGCTCGATGAAACCCGCCCC
>Ga0268298_10006324_pt1 | contig 10801 bp, 9 predicted proteins | sample WWTPWeurt_MetaG_FD_194462 | JGI IMG/M metagenome (GOLD analysis project Ga0268298, IMG submission 194462) | Activated sludge microbial communities from WWTP in Nijmegen, Gelderland, Netherland - WWTP Weurt | ecosystem: Engineered > WWTP > Aerobic digester > Activated sludge | place: Netherlands... | reverse complement strand
CCACCGACAAGGAGCGCCGGGCCCTGGCGGGCAAGCGTGACTTCGACACCGACGCCGCCGCCTTCCAAAACGAGATCCGCCAGATCGAGATCAGCTCGGCGGCCGATCTCGGCGAGGTCTGCGGGACCTTCACCGGAGACGACGGCCAGATCTACCCGGCCTCCGCCGACTACGCCTATCTCAGCGAGCGGACCAAGGCCCTCGGTGAGCCCTGTGGCCTGATGGGCAACGGCACCTTGTTTGAGACAGTGGCGCAGATCGATCTGGCGCAGATCGAGCTCAAGAAGGCGCTCCAGGCCCAGGCCAACACGCTCCAATCCATCGCGCTCGAGAAGACCCGCGTCCAGGAGCAGTGCGACGCCATCGACGTGACCCTCTCGTACATCGAGGCCGACCAGACCAAGGAGCTGAGCATGGCCCGGGGCATCGCGGCCGCCGAGGTCATCAAGGGCACCGCCGAGCGTATTCAGGCGGCCGGCTACCAGGTCGCGGCCTTTGCCGCCGATCCCAACCCGTTCACCGGGGTGATCAACAGCATCGCCTTTGGCTTCGCCATCGGGGTCACCGAGCCCTTCATCCTGGCCGCTGATATCTCCCGCGCCGCGCTGGAGGTCGATCGCTTCAAGGTCGAGCAGGGCCTGGTGACCTATCAGGTGGGTCGGGAGTGTGACTATGCGCGGGTCAACTCCAACGCAGAGGTCAAGCGCTTGTGGCTCGAGATGCTGGTCCACGACATCGATATCCTGGAGAAGGCCCAGGCCCTGCGGGCGGTGGCGGGACAGGTCATCGAGCAGCGGAACTTGGCCCAGCGGCTCATTCAAAATCGGCGCGAGGCGGACCAGATGGCGATCGATCTCGAGGCCGCCAAGAACGACCCCAACGCCCGCATCTTCAAGAACGACGACATCGTGTCGGCCGACCGAACCTTCCGGGCCGCGGTGCGCGAAGCCTATAAGGCGACCAAGGTCTTCGAGTACTACACCAGCCAGAGCTACGCCCATCTGGGCGACCTCTTCCTGGCCCGCATGGTGGAGCACGGCGACTACTCCCTCGAGACCTATCTGGCCGGCCTCAATGAGGCCTTCGTGGAGTTCCAGGACCGCTTCGGCAACCCCGACGTTCGGGTCTTGGTGGTCTCGGTGAAGGATGACGTCCTGCGCATCCCGCGCCTGAACTCTCGGACCAACACCGCCCTGTGCGAGGCTGACCGGGTGTCCCTGTTCCGCAGCGCGCTCCTGAACCCCGGGCGCCTCGATGACCGTGGCTATGTGAAGCTCGACTTCTCGACCCAGCTCAGCGAGCTGTCGCCGCTGACCAGCAACCATAAGATCTACTATGTCGAGGCCGAGTATGTCGGCTCGGACGTGGGTGACGCTGTAGGCCGCCTCTACTTGTCCAACCGGGGCACCGGGACCGTCGCCCGGGTGGAGGGAGACAAGTCTTTCTATGCCTTCCCCAAGCGGACCGCGATCATGAACACCTTCTTCAATGGCGAGCGGACCTTGTTCAACAACACCCGTGTGACCGACACCTACGCCAATTTCCGGCTGCGGGACCTCCCACTCCTGAACTCGGACTGGGAGATCTTGATCAACAAGCGCGACGAGACGGTGAACGAAGACATCAACCTCGGGTCACTCTCGGATATTCGGCTCTACTTTTACTATAGCGACTTCACGAAGCCGTAGGAGCGAACATGACGAAGCGAATTGGTTGGGCCCTGGTCCTCGTGGCGGCCGGGTGCGGCTCGAACGATCCCCCTGCCGGGCTTGGAGATGGCGGGACCTGCGACGGAGCGGCCTGCGGGGTGGCCGCGACCTGCCTGCCAGCGCCGGCGACCGGCAGCATCTTGGCGACCTGCGAGGCTTCGAGTCGGAGCTGTGTGGCCGCGACGGCGGCGGCGGTGGCCCACTGCGGAGACTGTAAGTCGGGCTTCCTCGAGGTCTCGGGCGCCTGCCAGGCCACCGCGGAGTGCGCGGCCCTCGACTGCGCGGCCCAGCACCGGGAGTGCGAGATGAGCCCCAACGGGCACTGCACCACTTGCCTGATGGGCTTCGTGGAGGAGGCGGGCGCTTGCCGCGCCAAGAAGACGTGCGCGGACCTGACCTGCGATCCCGGGCTCACCTGCGTCGACTCCCCCACGGGGGACGCGGAGTGCCGCAACACCACGAATTGCGCGGCGGGGGAGGCCCCCCGGGTCGACGGGACGGGCTGCGTGACGTGTCGCATTACGTGTACTGGGCGCCCTGGCGGTACGGGGCAGGTCTATACCGCGCTAGCCACCCAGGCCGACGTCTGTATCTGCGAGACCATGCCTGGGTTCTTTTGGGACGACGGCGCGCCGGGCGGCGGAGATATTCGCACCTGCGACGCCGACCGTGACGGTTGGGTCCGAGAAACGGCCAAGAAGTACATCGAAGGCAACGATCGGGCGCTGCGCGACAACGCGCGCTGCATGGTGCGCACGATCGATCGCTTCAAGTTGATCAACGACGCTGACCAGCCGCCCCTGGAAGTGCCCCTGAGCACGCCGCTGCCGCTGTTTGAGCCCGAGCGCAACGACGATCAGGGGTTGATCGACGACGAGATCTCCCAGGGTCGTCTGCCTCGCTACGGCGGCCGCGCGCTGCGCGCCGAGGAGCTCAACGCGCTCACCAAGGCCTGCGTCACCCGGCGCACCCGTGAGGAGCACGCCGACTTCAACGTCAACGCCGTGGAGGACGTGGACGAGGGTCACGACGACCCCTTGTTCATGCCCACGCCCGCCAACCCGCTGCTGGCCTTCTCAAACTTCGCTTACTTCATCGAGATCTATCGAGGCTGGTATGAGTCGCCGGTCGGCGGGGCCCTGCACGGGGCCTACGTGATCCGAGAGAAGTCGCGGTCCTTGTCGGAGCCCGAGCCTGGCTTGCTGCTACCGCTCATGCAAGATCCCGCGGAGGGCGGCGACTATTGGCGTCAGTGCGTCCGGGCCCGAGACCCCGACTATCGGCCGGGGAAGGCCGGTTTTGACTTCGCCAAGTATCAGACCCGCACCAGCTCGGCGGTGTTCGGCTTCGGTCACCACAGCCAGTTCCGTTGCCTGCGGGTAGTGAGCCAGGGCAGCGTCGCAGCCAATGAGGTCACGGTCTCTCAGGCCCGCTCGGAGTGGAGCCTGAACCGCTGCGAGGCCGGCACGACCCGGGCGCCGATCGGGGGCGGCCTGAACCCCGCGGATCCCGAGCTGAACTGCCAGCTCTTGACGGACATCCCTGATCCCCAGACCAGCACGACGCCGCCGGTGCTCCTCGGGGTGGCCCGCTACATCCCGGAGGACGATAACTTCAATCAGTACTCTCCCGCGGTCGGGCAGCGCCGCGGCAAGCAGCCGGCCTATACCCGAGGCTGCGTGAACGAGTGCGCCAGCTTCGCCGCCAACTGCCCGGGCTACAACCCGAACCCTTTGGCCAACAGCGCGACCTGCACCGGTAGGGTCGATAACTTCGGCGTTCTCGCTTGTGGCTGCACCAAGACCGCCGGCGGGGCAGGGTGCGAGGTGGGTTGCCCCGGGGACTTGGCCACCGACCCGAGGGGGTATTTGTTCACGCCTGCCAACTATGACCCGATCGAACGCTCGGGCTATTGGCTCTGCGGTCGACCCTCTACCGTGCTCGAGAGCTCGGTGGGCGGCGGCTACACGGTCAGCGGTGAGGTCCCCATGGCGGTGACCCCTGCGGCTCCGATCTGTGAGATCTCTACTGGAAATGGCTGCGCGGGCTTCGAGCTTCGCGCCTACGGGAGTAAGTAACGATGGTAGTCATGAAGAACGAGTCTCGGCCCGTTATCGGCGGGATGAACCCGCCTGCGGGCGCGATCGCTTCGCTCAACGGGTCTTGGCCCGTTATCGGCGCGCTGCTGGTGGCGGTAGCCCTCTCCGCGCAGCCCAGCTTCGCCCAGTCGGCGCCGCGGAGCATCCCCTACCGCGGCCACCTGGACAACAACGGCGTGCCCCAAAATGGCATTTACTCGATGCGCTTCGAGCTCTTCGACGCCGCGACCGGAGGGACTTCGCTGGCGGCCATCACCTCGGACATTCAGGTGACGGCGGGTGAGTTCGCCACGACGCTGAGTCCGATCTCAGAGGCTGCGCTGAGCGTGGCCGAACTATATCTCGAAATCTCGGTCGCGCCCCGCGGGCAGGCCTTGGTGCGCCTCCCGGTGCGTCAGCGCATCCAGGCGGTTCCTTTCGCGGGCCGGGCCGAGCCGCAGAAGGACTTCCGGGTGGAGACCTTGGCCGTAGGACCGCTGAAGGTCGAGAGCACGGGACACATTCGAACCCCGCGCTTTCGGCAATTCGTCATGCTGGGTGATAGACAGGGGTCGGTCGACGGTCCCGTTCCCTGGAGCACCGGAGACCAAGCTCTGTGCACCAATCGGCGGGCGAGCTGCTTTGGCTTCGATATCCCTTTTCAGACTTACAACGGCTCGGTGACGATATTCATCGAGTCCACGGCCTACAAGGCCGCTGGCCAGACCGGCCCGATCGAGATCCAATTGGGCTTGGACCCCAATTCGCAGGGCTTCTCTACGAATATCGGCCGCCTCATGATCTCGTACAATGAGGTCAACTCTCACAAGGCGCTTCCGACGGCGGTGATCTCCATCCCACGCACGGACACGGACTGTGCGAGCCCGCCATGCAACCATGTCCTGCGCGTCGTCCCCAACAGCCGGACCGAGGTGGATGGGAACGACTATCTCCGGGTGACGGCGACAGAGTTTCCGTTCTAGGGCTCAGCTCCGCCCCACCAAGATCTCCTCAGCGCTCGATGGCCGCAGCCCATCCGCGCGGCCTTCAAAGTAGCGCCCCGCCAGCCGCGCCGCGGAGACGTGCTCGACCTCGGCGAAGCCGGCCTCGCGGGCGAGCGCCAGGATCTCCTCCGGCGAGAAGAAGCTGAGAAAAGGGGTGCCCGCGGCGCGTGCGCCTCTCGCGGCGCCCTCGATGCCCGGACGTTCCTCCGGCTCCACGAGCTCGAGGGGGAGCATGAAGGACATCGCGAAGGTCGAACCTGGGGCGAGCGTTGAAGCTTGGCGCAGCATTTCGGTGACGGCCTCTCGCGTCAGATACATGGCCACGCCGTTCGACGCGACGAGGCTGGGCCTTTGCCGGTCAAAGCCGGCGCGCGCGAGCTGCTCGAGCCACGACTGCTGGGCCTCGAAATCCACCGGAACGAGGTGGAGCCATTCGGGGATCGGATGGCCCAGCGCCAGGAGGCGCGCGCGCTTCCAGGCCTGCGTCCCCCCCTGATCGACCTCGAAGACCTGGAGGCGCGAGGCGAGCTCCGGCCGCCGCTGGGCGAAGCTGTCGAGGCCCGCGCCGAGCAGCACGTATTGGGAGACGCCGTCTGCGGCGCACGCCTCGACGAGGTCTTCGACGAAGCGGGCCCGAGCGACGATGGAGGCTCGCGAGCGGCTCATGCGGGCGGGGTGCATGTCAGGCCGCTCTCTCCACCCCAGCGCTGGCGCTAGGAGCTGCAGACCAACGTCGTCGTGGAGCACGTGCGGCGGTGGATCGACCAAGAGGTGGAGGGCGCGCCAGAGAGCAACGCGCGCTGCGGTGTTGTCGGGGGTGCCGATCGAGGGCTCAGGCATGGAGCCCGATAGTATGGGTCCTCGGACCGCGGATCGAGGTAGGTGAGGGCTACTTCCGCCGAGGGCTCTTCTTTGCCCTGGCCTGATTGAGCGAGATGGCTTCGCGCACCAGGGCCTTGAAGGCCTTGGCGTCGATCTCCTCTTCTTCGTGGATGTCGATCGCGCGCCGCACGTTGCCCTCGAGGCTCGAGTTGAAGAGCTTCGTAGGATCTTTGAGCGAAGCTCCCTGGTGGAAGGTCAGCTTCACCACCGCCTTATAGGACTCGCCGGTGCAGATGCCTCCGTCGCGAGACCAGACGGGCGTGCCTCGCCACTTCCACTCTTCGACGATATCGCGGTCGACCGACAAGATGAGGGCGCGCATTCGGGCCAGCGTCTTCCCTCGCCAGTCGCCGAGCTGGGCGATCCGCTCGTCGATGAGCTTCGATGGGTCGGCCGAAGCGCTCGTGTCCGCGGGGGCAGGCCCAGCGCCGACGGCTTTCTTGGGCTTGGTCTTCCTCGGGCCGACGACAGTTTTCTTAGGCTTGGTCTTCCTCGGGCCGCCGACGGTCTTCTTAGGCTTGGTCTTCATGGGGTGCGATCCGGCCGAAGATGACGCCTCCCGCGGCGGGCGGCAAGCGCTACGCTTGGTCTCGGCGGATTCATCGCTGTTGTCGCTCGCCGGGGCAAGCGGCCCGCCCGCGGGGACGGACGGAGGAGCCGGTCAGCGGAGCCGGCGTGTCTCTCGATGCCCGAGGACGCCTGCCTTCACGGTCCCGGACGCCGCTGGCGTGCCTAAGTAGGGCGCGCGCTTGGGCCCAGAGTTGGCGAAGACGGCACCTCGGCGCTCGTCGGTCTCCCGCAACTTCTCGAGGAAGCTCTCACAGCGATCGAGCACCGGCAGCTTCGCCTTGACTCGGCCGAGGGCCGACATGATCTCCGCGGCGGCTTCGGGCGATCTCTGCTCGCCCGAGAGGCGGTGGCAGACCCCGCTAACGTACAAGATGATCTCCAGGAGATGTGGGTCATCCCCCCGCTCGACAAGCGCAGCCTCGAAGGCCGGTAGCTTTCGCCGATCGACCGTCCAGGCCGCGCCCTCGCCCAGGACGAGGAGCGCGTCGAGGCACGCGATCACCTCCTTCACGGCAGCAGCCCCAGGGCTCGCGCCTCGTTCGCCACCGCGGGGTTGCTCTCCGCCTTGATGGCCAGCAGGCGGGCACCCTCGTAGGCCTGAACGCCCATGCGGAAGTAGGCGCCGGTCCCTGCCTGATCGGCGAGCGGGGTCAAGCAGGCCCCGAGTTTCACCATGTCCTGATGCACGCCATCGTCCTTGCTGTGCTGGACGATGTCAGCGTCGAGCTGGCCCATCCCGGTCCGATCCTCGAGCCAGAACCGACCCATCATCGTGCGGGTGTCTTGGGTAGCGTCGCCGTTCTGGGACACGCCGGTCGCATCCGCACAGTAGGTCACGGCGGCTTGCGCCACATTGTTCGCGTAGAAGTTGGGCATGGGCTGACCTGGAGCAAGGCCCGGACCATTCTGTGGGGCCAGCGCCATCGGGGGTTTGGGGGCGGTCGTTGTCTGGGATGGGAGTTGGTCCGAGGCGCTAGGTGTCTGGGGACGCGAACAGGGGCGGGGCGGCCGTGCGGGAGCCCGCAGCCTCTGACGCAGGCTTACCGGCCACCCCGGCTCTGTAGCAGCGTGGCTTGGCCTCGTCGCTCGGACTCGCGGCGCCTGGCCCGAGCCTCAGTTTCGCACCGCACTCCGCAGCGTATGGTCCCCCAGGTCGAAGTACACGATCACCGGCCGCCCGTCGGGGCCCACCGCGAGATCCATCGCGTAGCCGGGGTCTCCGTCGACGTCGACGTCCTCGACGCGCACGCTCTGACCGTCGTCGTAGGCGTACTTGAGCTTGGGCGGTGCGGCCGAGGCCTGAGTCGTCCGGTAAGCGAAGTGGACGCCGCCCCAGGGGTCGACGGCGATAGCGCCTTCTGCCACGGCCTCCTGGGGCTCGATGGTGTGGCGAGTGGCATTCGTTCCGGTCCAGATCGTGTGCGTATTCCCATCGAGATAGTGTAAGTTGTCGTGAGTATCGAAGACGGCCTCGGGGGCCGTGCCGCAAAATTGGCCGCAGCGGTCGGCGGTCCAGCCGGTCGCGCTTCGCCGTAGGAAGGTCCGCTGATTTCCGGCGGTGTCGGAGTAGAGGAGGTACGAGAGGCCTCCGGAGTCGAGGAGGATGACAGGGTCTGAGCCGACGCGGTCGCCGAGCGAGACCCAGCCGGCGGCCGTGTGGCGTCGCAGATAGACGCGAAAGAGGAGGAGCTGCCCGGAGATGTACGCGACCACCGGCTCTCCGGTGGCGTCGATGACGAGGGAGGTGTTGCCGAAACCGAGCGCGAAGGGACTGCTGGGCGCGAGCGGGGTCTCATCCCAGACCGCGCGGCTGTTGCGGCGGGCGTAGATGATCGAGGTGGTGCTCGTGAACGCGACGTGCGGGACGTTCGCTCCATCGACGGCGATGGAGAGGCCGGCGTTGAGCAGGTCGCCGAAGTATCCGCTGCCCGGGGCGGTGCTCAAGGTCTCGCCGTCCCAGCCGGTGGGGAGTCGACGCGCATAGGTTGGGCGTACGGCCTCCAAGGCCCCACCGACGGCGCTGTAGACGATTTGGGGCACTCCGTCGGGGCCGATCGCCACGCGTGCCTTGGGGATGGGAGTGTTCGGGTTGACGAAGGGGATGCGCTCGATGACCTCCTGGCTCCACTGGCCGGGGCCGGCGTCGGGGCGCGGCCCAGCGTCGACCGGAGCGGCCGCGTCGGGCTGTGCGGCGGCGTCAGGTTGTGCGGTCGCATCTGGCGGTGCCCCCGCGTCGGGCGCTTCCGCCGCGTCGGGCGGAGCGCCGCTGTCGGCGGTGACCTGCGCGTCGGCGAAAGTCTCCGCGTCGGGAAATGCCAACGCGTCGGGGACCCCCGTCGCATCCGGGAAAGCGGCGGCGTCGTCCTGAGCGCCCGCGTCGGGCAGGAGCGCTGCGTCCGGAGCACTGCCCGCGTCTTCGCGCTCCCCTCCGTCCTCCTCTGTGGCGTCTGAGGTCACAGCCCCCGCGTCCGTGCCCGGCCGGTGAGGGGTGTTGCCTATGGGGATCCTCGAGTCGCAGCCGACGAAGGCGAGGCACAGCAGCAAGGGAACAGAGGAGCGCATGATTCCCTCCACTGGAGATACGTCGCTCGATCCGTCAGTTCACCTTGGGTCGGACGATCGGCGGAGCTGGGCCTCGATCGCGGGCCCAAAGAGGCTACGGGGGTAGCGGCGCATGAACTCGGCGGCGCGCGCCGGGGCGGAGGGGTCGCCGCTCGCGTGGAGGGCTAGGACCGTCAGGGCTTCGCGCTCCTCCCGCAGCCGGCTCGATGGGTAGCCTTTGGCGTGAGACTCCAGCGCGATCAGCGCCTGCTTGGGCTGGCCTCGCGCGAGGGCTACGCGGGCTTGCTCGAGGAGCGCTTGCTCTCTGGGATCGCCGGCCTCCGGGAGAGGCGGAGCCTTCTGCGCGGGCAGAGGGGCCTTGGGCGAGGTGGCCGCCGCGGACGGCGGGGGCGGGGCTGCTGGGGCCGTCGACGTCACGACCGTCGGCGATGCGACCGTCGGCGACGCGACCGTCGGCGACGCGACCGTCGGCGCTGCGACCGTCGGCGACGCCAGCGGAGCCACCACGCCAGGTGGATCCGGCCGAAGCAAGGACACCCCGACCCCACCCACGACGGTCCCCACCACAAAGGGTCCGAGCCAGCTCAGCCTCCTCGCGCCGCGCGCGAGCTTGGGAGCCTCCGCCGTAGACGCCGGGGCAGTCGGCTTCAGGAGCTCCGCTCGGAAGCGCTCCCGCACGCGCGCCCTGGCGCCCTTCGGCGCGGGTACGTCGACCTTCTCCCCAGAAAGCAGGCTCCGGATGTCCTCCGGCAGCGGCGGCAGCGATTCGTCGCTCATGCGCCCTCCGGTCGGTGGCGGCGCACCGCCTTGGTGAAGCCCTCCCGGGCCAGGCGGAGCCGCGAATAGGCGGTGTTCAGCTTGATATCGAGGGCCAGGGCGATCTCGGGCATGGAGTGCTCTTCGAGGTCGTGCATCACGAAGACCGCGCGCTGGTCGGCGCTGAGGGCCTCCATACCCTGCGCGACCAAGCGACGCTGCTCCGCCGCGAGCGCCTGTTCTTCGGGGCCTTGGCGGGGATCGACGCGCTCAAGCTCCACGCCCAGCGCCTCTCTCCGCTCGGAGGCGCGGCCGCGCAAGTCAGAGGCCACCCTGGCGCTGATCGCGCTCAGATAGGGGCCGAGCGGGCGGCTCCGGTCGAGCTCGGGCCAGCGGCGATGCAGCACCATGAAGACCTCCTGGGCGGCGTCCTCCAAGTGGCGCGAGGGGACGCCGTGCCGGCGCAAGCTGTTCCATACGCGGTCGAACTCCTCCTCGTAGACGCGGTCGATCTCCCTCTCCACGGGCGTGTCCTCTGTCTCTGGTCGCGCCACGCGGTTTCCGTCAGAGGATCTCGTAAAAAGCCGAAAGGACGACGCTTCCTTGGGCGAGGGGGGTGGTCCAGTAGGTGGTCATACCGTCGAGGTCGACCAGGGAGATCCGGGTGAGCACGGCCCGCCCCTCGATCGCCAAGGCGACCCCCAGGCCTGAGTCGAAGGGCCAGCGCACCGCGAGGCGTCCCCCAGCGGCGGCGTAGGCGGCCGTTCCGTTGCGCGCGCCCACGAGTCCGAGGCCTGCTACCCGCAACGCGCCAGCGCTGACCAAGGCGCACGCCTGCCAGTGGTCGAGGAGCCGGATGCAGGGGGCGATCGTTCCTAAAAACAAGGCGCTTTCCACCCGGCCGCCCCCGCTCAAGGCGGCAGAGGCAGGGAGGTCGAAGCGACCCTCGAGGCCGACGGAGAGCCTCCCCGCGCCGATCGCCGCGCCGAGACTTAGGCCCGGGGCGACTGCCGGCGCGCTATCGAGGCTGAGCAGGAGCCCGATCTCGGCGACGAGGCCGAACGGCCTTCCCGGCGCGGACGTCGGCGGCGGTGGTGCGGGGCTTGGCGCGGGTGCTGGGCTCGATAACGCTGCCGCTCGCGTCGAGCTCTCGGTGGGCGTCGGTGCAGGTTCGCGCGTCGGAGGAGGCTCGACCTTGGTATCGGGGTCAGCGTTGCGCGGAGGCACACCCAAGGGATCG
>Ga0268298_10006323_pt1 | contig 10801 bp, 7 predicted proteins | sample WWTPWeurt_MetaG_FD_194462 | JGI IMG/M metagenome (GOLD analysis project Ga0268298, IMG submission 194462) | Activated sludge microbial communities from WWTP in Nijmegen, Gelderland, Netherland - WWTP Weurt | ecosystem: Engineered > WWTP > Aerobic digester > Activated sludge | place: Netherlands... | reverse complement strand
GGTCAGCAAATATCACGGAAGATGCGCTTGACCGCCGTGTGGATATTCTGCGCAAAGATTACCTTCGAACTTTGCGAGCTAGACCTTGGGAACGCTGTAGTTGTTCCGTTTGCGCGTCGTCGTCTGTAGAAGTCATCGTTTTTAGGGGTTCCAATCGGAACAAACGCCGTGGAATCCATAATATGAGCATTTTTCGCCAGCACCTTGAGGAGCGATTTCCTCAATGAATCTCTACGAGTATTCCGCAATCCTTCCGCGCCAGAGTTCTTCTTATACCGTGTTTGCTTTTTGTGCGCGCGCATCTGACGTACTTAAATTTGCTGCGATCGATCGTATAGGGCGCCGCAAAGACGGATCTCTCAGGGGCTTTCAACGTCCTCAGGTTGCGGCGCATATCCGGGAGATCCGAGCGTACTTAGCTCGGGACGATGCTGTGCTGCCGAACTCAGTGGTAGTCGCCTTCACCCGCGGGGTCAGGGTCCGGGACACACCAGGTGGCGGCACAGCTCTCGTAGAGATCGAGGGTGATGATGGACCTGTTGGCTTCGTTGTGGATGGCCAACAGCGGTTGTCCGCCTTGGAAGGGTTGCCCGAGAAGGACTTTGAGGTGTTTGTGTCGGGAATCCTGTGTGAGAACGAAGAGGAGTTACGCAAACAGTTCATACTTATTAATAATACGCGGCCACTACCCAGGCCTTTGATCTACGAACTTCTGCCCACTGTAAGCGGGCTGCCGGATCGGCTGTCGTCACGGGCGCAGGCTTCGGTTCTCGTAGAACGTCTTAACTACGACGAGGCATCGTCTCTCCATGGCCAGATCAAACAGCACACTAACCCTGACGGTGTCCTGCAGGACACTGTCATACAAAAGCTAATCATGGCGTCGTTAAGTGACGGCGCGCTACGTGAGCTATTTCGGTCCGATGATGGAATCGAAAGGAGCTTCCAGTTGCTCAGCAACTTTTTTGCTGCTGTACAGGAGGTATTTCAAGCTGCCTGGAAACAGCATACTCCTCGAACCTCACGGTTGGTTCATGGGGTCGGAATCATAGCGATGGGATATGTCATGGAATACTTGCATGCCGCACGAGGTGCTGTGGGAGCCGAGGAGTTCCTCCCATCCTTGGAACTCCTAAAGGGGGCAACGGCCTGGACCGAAGGGGTCTGGGACTTTGGTCCTGGCAACCAGCGCCCCTGGAATGGCCTCCAATTCGTTCCTCGTGACTACCTTGAATTGAGCCAATACCTGCTGGGGCTACTTAAACAGACGCGATTCAAGCACACAGCGGACGGATCCAACCGAGAAAAAGGACGCGCCGATGAAGGTTGTCTGGCATCTAACTGGCCACGAGGCTGAAGGAACCAGGACAGTGGGCGCCCAGTCGCGGGACTTGGCGCAAGTCCACTGCCTTAATGGTCAACCTTGCGGTCGGCTACGTAGTCGGAGAAGGCCAACAGGACATCGCGATCCTTGGCCAGTCAGTCCATGTCCTGGGGGTACTTGGCCTCGAAGCGCTTGAGGGCGAGATCGAGGGCCCGCTGCGCCTCCTCTCGGGTCTCGGCCATCCAAATCTTGTGGAGCTTGGCCTTGACCTTGGGCTGAACGGACTTAGGAAGCTTGTTAAGGACATTGGCGGTTTTGTGCACCCAGCAACGCTGCTGTACTGTGTCCACATAGAGCTTGCCAAGTCCCTCCAGAAGCCCAAGGCGCCATCGCCCACGGCCAGCTCTGGCCCCTCAGGAGCCTACGCTCGCGAAGCCCGCTGAAGCAACTCGCGCCAACTGGCCTCCGGCTCCCGATCTCCATCCTTCACGGTGACGAACTCCGTGCGACCCTTCTCAGTGACGCCGATGATCACTCGCAGGCCGAGTCGATCGTCCAGAGGCACGTCGCTGTAAATCCCATCGACCAACATTAGAGGTACGCAGATCACTCAGATCGCGCAGGCACCAGCCAAGTGCTTCTCGAGCCACTGCTGCTTGAGCCGTAAGAGGCTATTCCCCGACAGCCCCTTGGCCTGATCGCCGAGTAGCACCGAGCGCGCGTCCTGGTAATCCCTGGTGGACACTCCCTTGAGGTACTCAACTTCTTGAGGCAAAGCGGGAGCGGGATCAAGTTGAAACTGGCTCCAATGCAACTACGCTCACGCCCGTTCAGCACCCGGATCTCTACCTCGCTAATGCCCGTCTGGATCTTGCACTCTGGAGATACCCGTTTGCGCACCAACGCCTGGCGCCCGGCCTCCAAACGCTGTTCGGCGAAGCCTTCCAGAAAGTTCCCGAGCGCCGCCTCCACTCCCTTGGCGATCAGTTCCCGCACGCCCTCGCGCAGTATGGCATGCAGCGGATCCGCTTCCCCGATCTCTCTGGTACTCAAAGAACTTCCAGCGTAGACTTGCTCATAGCATATCCATTGCTGTTGACTGGAATCTTTGTTGTGATCAATCAACAGGATACGCTACCCATACTCGGCTATGCCGTATACCAGAAAGCACCATAAATCGTGTATTTCCTTGGCGAAGTCTTCGAGAAGAATGGGGAAGTTAGGGAGAAGATGCCTTCACAGATATCCCGGGGGAGTATCGTAAGGATTGTGGAAAATTGTGATCTGGGTCCCGGACGTGTCCAGGGCCTGGAGGCTAGTGGTCTGCTCTTGATTCACTTTCCATGGAAGGACACAAAGGGCCGCTTCGACCCCTCGCTCGTAGAAAGGTACAAGCTTTTCGGCGGCACCGCCGTTCAGTGCCAGGTGAACGGTTTCGATGCACCTGTCCGTGGGATGGTCCTGGGGAGCAGCGACCGGGACAATCAGACCGAGATCCTGTCTTACCGGGTCAGACTGCTGCTGGACCAAAACATCCAGGAAACTGTCGTCCCTGAGACGCTCCTGATCCCGCTGCCTCCGGCATCTGATGACCCGCTCGATATCCTTCGGGCGCTTCATTGGCAGGGACCGAAGCGGTTCTTCAGACGCTGGCGACTACGAAACCTGGAGTCTCGTTGGTTGGAGGACTCTGGCGGTATCCCGAGCCTCCTGGGCGCCAGGATTCATCCCTTCGGGCACCAGATCTACGCGGTGCGGAGAATCCTGTGGGACCGGGCGCCGCGTTTCATCCTGGCCGATGAGGTTGGGCTCGGCAAGACCATCGAGGCCGGCCTGGTAATCCAATCCTTGATGGCTGATAAGCCTGACCTTCGCGTGCTGGTGGTGGCGCCCGGCGCGATGGCTCGCCAATGGCAAACGGAGCTGTACCTTCGTTTCGGTGCCCTGGTCTTCAAGCACCTAGATGGGGCCACCTGGGCTGGATTATCTCGTGCCGCTCGGGCCGACCTATGGGAGTCGCCACGGCTGGTGGTGACCACAACGGTCCTACAGACAGACCCGAGCCTAGGCAATTCCCTGCGCGAGGCCAACTGGGACTTGGTTGTTATCGACGAGGCCCACCAGTTTCCTCCGGGGTCGGCCTTGTACGACCTGTTTCATCACCTGGCACGAAGCAGTCCGGGTGTCCTGGCGCTTTCCGCAACCCCATCCAAGCGGGAGATCGCGAGTCTCGCAGGTCTTCTCGCCCTAGTGGCTCCGGACGTCTACGAGCCCGATGACGGGCAGGCCCTGTTCGTGCGCATCCAGGTCCAGCGCGAGGTATGGGACAAACTGCACCTGACCCGCAGCTTCATGGATGCCGCGAGCGACTCCGGGGAAGACCTCGAGGCCGCGGACTTGAGCTATCTCGCCGATGAGTGGGCGCAGCTGCTTCCCCAGGATTCCATCGTCTCGGGTTTCCTGGAGCGGTTGCGGGCCGGAGAGCAACGGGCCGCCGACGAACTGGTGGCTTACGTGCAGGAATATCACCGGCTGGACCACCGCATCGTCAGGACGCGCCGGAACACGCTGCAACGAGAGAACCGCCATTGGTCCGGTCGGCAGCTCGAAGTGCATCGGTACGCCAGTTCCACTTCGGAGGCGGTCCTGGCCAACCATCTGGAGGGCCTCCCCGCCGCGGAAGGGCAGGATGCGATGCAGGCGGCCCTTCGGGGCTTGTACCTTCGAAAGTTCTCGACAACGCCGCGCCACTTCATAGCCTTCCTTGAGCTTCGCTCGGCCGCCATTGGCGGCGGCCGGCCGCGCGACGTCGGACTCGATCCCATCGCCCTGTTGACCGCGGACCCGGGCCCGGCCGACGAGGAGTTGATCGTCGAGCGGATCCTACGCGCCGCTCCGCCCTTGGAGAACGAGCGGGCCTGGTTAGACATTGCCCTTGGACTCGCGCGGGACTGGCAGGCAGAGCCTGGGCTCCCGGCGCGCGTGCAGGCACTTCGGGACTGGCTGTCCACCCATCTCGCGGCATCCCCGGCCCATCAGGTCTTGGTGTTCGCACAGGATATGGGCGTGGTGGAAGAGCTCACACAGATCCTTCAGGCGGAATTGTCGGACTATCCCCTGAAGTGCTTCCACCATGGCATGGACGAGCGCGACTTGGCCCAGGTCGCCTTGCAGTTTCAGCGCAACAAGGCTTGCAGTGTGCTCGTCTCCGACGAACTCGGGGGAGAAGGGCGCAACTTCCAGAACGCCAGTGCCCTGGTCCACTTCGACCTTCCCTGGTCGGTCGCCCGTGTGGAGCAGCGCGTTGGCCGATTGGACCGGGTCGGCCGCGGTGGCGACTGGCCGGTGCTGTCGGTCGTGTTGCAGGGGCCGAGTGCGATGGATGCGGCCCTGCTGGACGTCCACGGCGAGGTGTTTAAAGTCCTCGTTCGCTCGGTTGGTGGCTTGGAGTATGCCCTGCCGCATCTGCAATTGGGGTTGAATCGCTCGGTCTGCGAGGGGGCCGAAGCGGTATCCGCAATCCGCTCGTCGCTCGCCGAGCGAGTCGACCAGGAGTTACGAGACGTCGACGAGTCCTTCGAGCTGTCGCTGGATGCGTCCAGACTCCAGCTGAAAGACGCTCAAGACCTCGCCGAGATCATCGATGAGCCGGTGGACTGGGGGAAGGAGGGAACCACCCTGACCAAGTGGGCCGGAGAGCTGGGCATGAGCACCCGGCAACTGCCCGATCAGACGTGGAAGCTCGAATGGAACGCCGGGCAATTGCGGCGTCCCCTGGTTGGCATCGGAAGCAGCGGCTTCGTCTCCGGGACCTTCTCCCGCCAGTTGGCATTGGAGGACGAACGCCAGCAGTTCCTGGGTCCGGGCCATCCCTTGGTGGATGCGCTGATGCACGACCTGGCTCACTCGTCCGAAGGCCGGGCCAGCGTCATGCTGGCGCAACTGGATCCGCGCTACCACCGGCGCCTGTTCGCCTTGGTGCTCGGGCGCTGCGATCTCGGCTTGGGAGGGAGCGCCGAGGCGGCCTTCCCCCAGGGGCTGCGCCTGCGGGCACGCCGTCACATCTGGCCGGAGGTCCAGCCCACGCTGCTGGCGCTGCATCCGGGGGAAGAGCCGGCCGCCTCCCTGGTCCAAGATGCTGAGCTGACGTTCCAGCTGAGGTCGCCGGATGCCCTCAATGCGCAGTACCAGAAGCTCCCGCCGAATGCTCTGGGCGAACTCTACGACACCCTGACGCTCTGGACCTCAGTCAAAGAGGCCGAGACCCTGGCTGTCGAGCATATCCGGGAGCAGAGGACTGGAATCCCGGAACAGGCAGCCAGGCGGCTGGAGGAGGAGCTTCGGCCGGAGATTGGCTACCTGAAATGGAGGCAGGGCCGCTACCCGATGCAGGAGACGGACCGCGAGATCGAGGCGAGGCTGCGTCTGATCGAGGCGGTGCGCAACGAGCGCGTCGAAGTGGAAGCCGTCGCGGTCATCGTGGGTGTGAAGTGAGCGCCGGGGCCACCGGGAGCGCTGGTCTGGAGAGCGTGCTCGCGTCCATCGACACGCAGGCGCACACAGAAAACGACGACAGCCCAGCCCTAGAAGAACCGCAACGGTGGCGTCTGCACGGCATGCGCCGCTGCATGCGCGTACTGGACGATGCCGGCGCCTCCCTTGCCGACCGAGGGGCGGCGTTGCGAGAGCTGACCCGATTGGCCGGCGGGACCCATTCCATAGCTGCCGAGAGGCTCGGCATCGTGGAATCGCACTGGCCCGAGCTTCGCCGCTTCGGCTTGAGCATGCGTCGCACGCCGGACGGAGACGCCAAGCTGCTGTTGCTGGACGACGACCACCTCCCTGCTGCCTTGACCAGTGCTCTTCGGCTGGACCCATACCCCAGGCGTCCCTATCCGCCGGCGATTCCCGACGCCATCCTGGAGCGTCTGACTCCCTATACCCGCTACCGGACACCCACCCAGAAGGCGGCAGTCCGAAATCTCATCACCATGCCGCCGGCGGCCACCCTGTCCGCGACCATGCCCACCGGCTCGGGAAAGAGCCTGCTGTTCCAGTTCGGTACCCTGTGGTGGCGCACGCGGGAACCCTTCGCCTGCTCACTCGTCATTGTCCCCACAAAGGCCCTAGCCTATGACCACGAGCGCAGTGCACGAGCTTTTCCCGGGCTCGAAGGCAGTAGCGCCGTCACCGGTGAGCTGGGGGTGGCGGAGCAGGAAGAGCTGCTGATCGCCTTGAACCGCGGCGAGATCCCGTTGCTGTTCATCTCCCCGGAGCTGGCCTTGGGAAAGGCCAGGTCGACATTGCTGGACGCGGCGAGACCGCTGGGCGAGAAGCCCAGCGCCGCGCGGGGCCACCTGGTGGCCCTCTTCATCGACGAGGCCCACATCGTCGAGAGCTGGGGACGGAGCTTTCGTCCCGACTTCCAGCGCATCCCCTCACTGGTGGCGAGCTTGCGCGAGCGTAACCCGGAGCTCCGCGTGGTTCTCCTTTCAGCCACCCTGGGGGAGGAGGCCCACAAGGAGCTCGAGCGTGGCTACGCACGGGATGGCGCTTTCCTGGCTATCGACGCGCGGGCCGCCCGCTACGAGCTCGATATGGTGTCTCTGGTGGAGCCATCTGAGGCCGCGCGGGATGACACCGCTCTGCGCGTCATGGATTGCGTCCCCCGGCCCTGTATCCTCTATACGACCAAGGTGGCTCACGCTCGCTCTCTGTTCGATCGCCTCCGGCAGGAACAGGGCTACCGGCGGGTGGCGCTGTTCACAGGAGAGATCGAAGACGCGGCGGAACGCCGGCGGATCGTCCACGCCTGGAGCGAGGACCGGCTCGACGTTGTGGTCGCCACTTCGGCCTTCGGTCTCGGCATCGACAAGCAGGACGTGCGTGCGGTCGTTCACGCTTGCATCCCCGAGAGTGCGGCCCGCTACTACCAGGAGATCGGGCGCGCCGCCCGCGATGGCCATCAGGCGCTTGCGCTCTGCGTGTGGCACAGAGAGCCTGGAAATCAGTGGAACGCCAAGGACGACCGATCCCTGGCCTACGGACAGGCGACCCGCCAATGGCTCCGGGTCGACATGTCTGTAGCGCGATGGCACGCGATCCTGCACGAGACAAACCAGCGACGCGGCTACGAGCTCAAGGACGGCAAGCAGTTCATGAACGTCCCGCTCGATGCGGTCCGTGAGAGCCTGGGACGCGATTCATCGGACTACAACCGAAACTGGAATCGAACCCTGCTGAACCTGCAGCAACGCGCCGGGGCCATTGCGGTACACACTGTCGAGGAGCGCGAGCACGAGGCACCCGTGTGGCGTGTCGAGGTGCTGGACATGCGGATACTGGACCTCACGCCGCGGGGCGATGATGTGCTGAGAGGGATCTTCTCGCTTCGCGACGCGGAAAAGCAGGCGGCTCGAAGGGATGTGGATCGCTTAGTGGCGGTGCTGTCGGGCGATACGGATTGGTGCCGGCTGGGGGCCTTGTTCGAGGCGGTGGCGGCGGGGCATCCCGCCGCCGAAGAATGCGGGCGCTGCGACTGGTGCCGGGCCAACGAGATCGCCCCGCCGTCCCAGGTGCCGTTCAAGGGCCTTGCGGAAACCTGGCCCGAGCCGTCGCCGCTGAGGAGCACGCGACTACCGGCCGGGCTCACCGTGATCCGCCCGGCGGATGGCGGCGACCACAGCGGCCTCGTTCGGTTGCTGGCCAGGCTTGCAGGCGCGGGTGTCGAGCAGTTCATTGTGCCCGAAGGGCTCGGCGGGGACGTGGCTCGCCAGCTGAGCGCCCTGCCGGTCGCCGCCGGCCTGGTGCTGGAAGACCGTCACCTGCTCGACCGCTCCGGTTGGGCCCTGGTGGGCCTGCCGACGGCGGTTTTGTTGTCGCCGGATGCTCGCCAGGTCGATGCCCTGTATCGTCGTTGCGAAGACTGGGGCGCCGCCTATCCAGGCCAACCGCTGCTGCTGGTCGCCCCGCCGGGACTGGAGCTGCGCGGAAGGCCCCTGGAGCAGATCGCATCGAGGTTGGCCCCATACGGTGAGGCCATATTGGATAGCTGGGCATTGCCCGAGACCGCGGCAGGGGAGACGAACGCCCTATGAGCTTGATGTCGGATACCCAGGGCACGCCAGAGCGGGTCTGGTCCCTGGTCAATCTCCTGCGGGCGCACGACGGCGAGTTGAGCCGAGAGGGTATCAAGGTCTGGCTCGACCCATTCGATACGGACACCCAGGGCACCGCCATCCAGAACACGACGGGCGCGGCGGCGAGCCTGGACCTGGTCGAGTCGGGCCGAGCCTCCGGTTCCGTCCGGCTGCTGGCGAAGGATCTGCCGGACACGCTGGTGGGCTTTGCGGACTGGGTCTATGCCAAGCTCGTGCGGACCCCCCCGGAGCATGGCAACAGCGTGGTCTTGGAGGCTTACGCCTGGTTTGTCGCCACCTGTGCCCGGGAAAAGGGCACAGTCTGGATCGAGCGCGAGAGCGCGGACAGTCTGACGGAAAGGATTCGGGTCGATCTCACGTCCGAAGCGGAACAGGGCAGATTCAACAAGACCCGCTATCCGCGCTGGCGGGACTGGATCGCCTTCATGGGCCTCGGCCTGGACTTGCCGATCCCGCGCGGTCAGTCGTTCTATCCATCAGCCACGATCCGGCTGGAGCGGGAGATGGCTGCCCTACGCGACCGCTTCGGCACGGATGAGGAAATCCCGGCAGAGACCGTTCTGAATGCCCTGGTCCAGCGAATGCCCTACCTCGATGGCGGAGACCTGTTCCGCACGGCGGCAACCCGCATCCGCTGGTCCCCGCCCCCGCGCCAACTCTCTATCGTCATCAGCTCCGCGCTGCGCGACCTGGACGACGACGGGGTACTGGACCTCAGGATGCACGGCGATGCGCCCAACGCGTTCACGCTCCACCCCGACCCGACCCACAAGAAGCATGCGTTTGTTGCAGTCGTACTGAAGCCAGGGGAGGGTGGAGATGTCTGAACCTCCGACCAAAGCCTGCTGGCAAGCTGCCGACGCTCGGGTCATTCTGGCGAACGAGGCACTGGAGCGAAACGACGCTGTCTTTCTGGCCACCCACTCCCCGGTGGAGGACTTCGGGGTCGGCGGGAGTCATGCCAGCGATATCGCGGCGCACACCGAGCAGGGCCTGCTCGATGCCCTGTCGGCGCCGTCCACCGATCATGCGTTCTGCGTGGTGGAGGGAGAACCAGGCTCCGGCAAGTCCCACCTCATCCGCTGGCTTGCGGTGCGCTGGCCCGAGGAAGAAGCCTTGCGGCCTCTGCTGATCCAGCGCCTGGACGGCAGCCTGCAAGGCACCCTGCGGCAGTTGCAGCGCGCGCTGCCCGAGGAGCACCAACACCTGTTCGATCAGATTGGGCGTCCTCAGGACCGGACCCTCTCCGGACGCGCAGGGTTGTTCTTGAAGACCTTGGCCCAGTCCCTGCGGCCGAATTTCTTCGTGAATCCACCCGAAGACGCCGAGTGGTGCGCACGGTTCGGCCTGGCTGAGTTGCTGGACGACACCGCTCTGGTCGATCAATGGAAGGCGCCCGAGCGCATCATCGAGCTCCTGTCCGGGAAGAAGGGCAAACGCGACCAGGAGTTGGCGCGCTTCAACCTCAGGGATATGGCAGATCTCGAGCAGCTGATCCGGCCGCTAAAGGCGCCGACACCCAGGGCGGTGCGCTTCAAGAACGAGTTGAAAAAGGAGGCCGAGGCGATTCGCCAGCTGACTCCGCAGGCGTTGCTCAACCCGAGCGCCCAGGAAGACCTCCGGAGTCGTTTCGACTACAGCTACAAGCTGGTGGATGCCCTCAACGAGCGCCACAACAGCGCGGTACAGAACGTCCTGGGCATCTCCTCGGATGGGCTCAAAGAGTTGTTCCTCCGTCTGCGGCGGGAACTGCGTGATCGCCGCCTGGTGCTGCTCTTAGAGGACATCACCGCCTGGGAGGGCGTCGACCGGCAGTTGATCGATGTGCTCATCACCAACGTGGAGACCCGCCAGGAGCAGGACCTGTGCCCCATGGTCTCCGTGGTGGGCGTCACGCCCGCCTATTTCCAGAACAAGAGCTTTCAGGCGAACTACTTCCAGCGCATTACGCACCACATCCGGCTCGGCAATCCAAGCAGCACGCAGGTCTATCAGGAGGTATCCGCCCTGCAAACGCCGGAGTCTCAGATCGCCTTCGCGGCGAGGTATCTGCGCGCCACCCGGGTTGGCGTGGAACGGCTGACGGAGTGGAACGGCGGCCCAGACCAGGTGCCCAATACCTGCGATTCCTGCGTTCACCGGGAGCCTTGCCATCGCGAATTCGGGAGCGACCAGGGTGTTGGACTTTTTCCATTCACAGGAGAGGCCATCACAAGGCTCTACAGCATTCTGCGGGACCCCCAGCACACGGCCACCTACCAGACACCCCGCGGCATGCTGCAAGGGGTCTTATCCCCAACTCTGCAACACCCCCAGG
>Ga0268298_10006322_pt1 | contig 10801 bp, 10 predicted proteins | sample WWTPWeurt_MetaG_FD_194462 | JGI IMG/M metagenome (GOLD analysis project Ga0268298, IMG submission 194462) | Activated sludge microbial communities from WWTP in Nijmegen, Gelderland, Netherland - WWTP Weurt | ecosystem: Engineered > WWTP > Aerobic digester > Activated sludge | place... | reverse complement strand
GAGCGCCGGGGTCCAGCGAGCCGTCGGAGAAGCGTACTGAATGGCGCTGACGAGCAGCGCGACGATGGCAAAGGTGACTACGCGCAGCGTCGCAATCAGTCGCTCCACCTCGTCTCGAGCGAGGCGGAGCGTCTCCTCGACCTCGCGCTCGGCGTGTTCGTTCGACACGCGGGCATCATACCGGGGAGCTTGCCCGCGTGTGGCGGAGCGTCGGTTGAAGTTCGCTCCGCGTTCGGGTTCAATCCCGGCAGACGATGAAACGCGCGCTCTTCACGCTCTTGTGCGTGCTCGGGCCGATGGCGCCCATGTCCTGCGCACGGAGGCAGCCGATGGATCAGCGAAGCTCGGACGGATCGACGACGACCCCGCCGCTACCGAGCGCAGCCGTTCCAGAGGCGCCAGACGCCGGCGCGAGTCATGCCGGCTATCGAACCGCGCGCGCGGCGCTCGAACGCGCCGAGAACGCCGAGGGTCGACAGGATTTCGAAGGGGCACGGCGCGAGCAGAGCCAGGCGCTCGAAGCGCTCGGCAAGGAATACGCCCCGCCCGAGGTGGACGACGACACGAGCCTCAAGCTCGCGGCCGCCGACGAACTCTGGAACCAGGGCCGACGCGCGGACTCGATCTCAGAGCCAGGCGCTCGAAGCGCTCGGCAAGGAAGATCCGACCGAGGGTGAGGGCGCAGACCCCGCGAAGTTCGCTTCACGCGGGAGTTACGCAGAAGATCCGACCGAGGGTGCGACCGCGCTCGAAGCGCTCGGCAAGGAATACGCCCCGCCCGAGGTGGACGACGACACGAGCCTCACGAGAAGATCCGACCGAGGGTGCGACCGCAGGAAGATCCGACCGAGAGGGAGGAGGAAGATCCGACCGAGGGTGAGGGCGCGGCAGGAAGATCCGACCGAGGGTGAGGGCGCAGACCCCGAAAAAGATCCGACCGAGGGTGAGAGAAGATCCGACCGAGGCAGGCAGGAAGATCCGACCGAGGGTGAGGGCGCAGACCCCGCGAAGTTCGCTTCACGCGGGAGTTACGCAGAAGATCCGACCGAGGGTGCGACCGAGATAAAAGGGTGAGGGAAGAGACGTAGGACCGAGCGTGAGGGCGGAACCGCAGAGCCAGCAACGCGAGACGCCGTCGCCTTGAGTCGTGGTGCTCGTCGGGCGGAGCGATCGAGCTACGCGAGCTCGGGTGCCGTGCTGACGCCGTAGCTTTGTTTCAGCTTCCAGGTGCCCGGCGGGAATAGGACCTTGCGCACGCCTCGCTTGAGTCGCTCCAGGCTCGCCCGGTAGGCCTCGAGGAACATGTGACGGCAGCGCAGCCAACGCGCTGCGGCGGAAGTGTTGCCGGCCGCGGAGAAAAGCGGAAAACGAGAGCCGAATGGCTCCCAGCTTGCACTGCGGGACGTGACCTTGGCGCGCATCACGTGCTCAGCGTTCTTGAACGAGTGGCCGTCGCGTCGGGCAGCTGCGTGCGCTGCCTGAACCTTGTCGTCCACCACCCGCTGGATGGCGCGGCACGCGGCGTCTCGGTCGCCGTAGTCCCTCGATAGCTGGTGGGGAAGGGTAAGGGGGAGCTCGACGCTCTCCGGCCACTGCGGATTGTCGGCGTCGAGATAGATGTCTGGACGCCGAACCCTCACCACTCGGAGTCCGATGTCGTTCACGAGGACTTTCGCGCCCGGCCAGGCTCGTGGCGAGCGGACGAGGAAGGCGGTCACGCAGTTGGTGATCACGTAGGCGATCTTGTCGACGATCGACTCGGTCGTCAGCAGCTCCACGCAGCTCATCGCGGTGCGACTGAAGACCTCTTCCGGCCAGCCTCGATGGCACTTCACCGCGTTGGCCAGCAAGCGGTTCCGCAACTCGAAGAACTTCGGCAGATTGCCCCGCGTATCGGTGAGCACTTCGTGCATGTGGTTGGAAAGCACTTGAACGCAGTGGACCTGGATGCCGAGCTGCAGCGCGATCACAGCCGTGAAGTACCAATACAGCTGCTGCACGGTCCCATCCGGGTCGGGGCGCAGAAGGAAGTGCCGGCGGGCTACTCGCCGCGTTACCAGGTAGGTTCGGTTCGGCAACACCGCTCGCGGTCGGGACATCCCTCGCCGCATAGCGAGCTTCGTGCCAGCCACGCTTGACCGGAAACTCTCGCATTTTCGCACTGGGGCTGGTGGCGAAGGCCTGGCCAACGGCGGCGGCCGCCACTCGCACGCCGATGGCATCCGGTCACCCTCGGTCGGATCTCCTCCCTCTTCGGTCGGATCTCCTCTTCATGGCATCCGGTCACCCTCGGTCGGATCTCCTCTCTCGCGAAGGCCTGGCCAACGGCGGCGGCCGCCACTCGCACGCCGATGGCATCCGGTCACCCTCGGTCGGATCTCCTCTCTCTTTCTTGGCATCCGGTCACCCTCGGTCGGATCTCCTTCCTCTTGTCGTGATTGACGGCGTGATTGACGAATCGTCCTCTGTGCCGTAGGGCTCGCGCATGCTGTCTCGCGTGCAGGATCGTGCCCTGCTCTTTGCGCTCTCGTGTCTCACGGCGAGCGTGACCGCGCGAGCGGATCTCCCACCACCTCCCGGCCAGACACGTGTCAGCTACTCCTTCCGCGTCGGCGGGAAATGGGAGGGAGTCGCGCTCGTGGCTTTCCCCATGTACACGTCGGGTGGAGGGCTCGTCGCACGCATCGAAACTGGGAAGGAGCTCACGCCCTTCCAAGGCTACACCCCCGGGATCTACGCGATGCGTGCTGGCGACGTCGCGTCGATCTCCGAAACGAAGGACGACGCTGCCGTTCGAAAGCTCCTCGACGAGAAGGCGCGCGTTTGCGTGAAGCAGGTGCCGCGCGTTTTCACCGTGCCGACGTCGACGAAAGTGCACGGCATCGTCGACGTGTTCACCGTCGAAGCGACTCCGGACAAGTGCAGCGCTTCCCTCGAGAAGAGCCTGTATAGGGGCGAACGTGGCGTGGAAGGCGAGGGGAAGATCGACGCGTCGGGGCGCCGCCTGCCGCCGTCGCCCTTCGGCAGCGAGCTCCCGCCCGTGAATGGCATCCCGGCGTCGTCTGCGAGCGCGATACCGGAGCCGAGCCGCTGGAGCGATGGAGCTGCAAGCACGGAGACGCGCGCGACCCCGACGCCCAGCGAATCTCGAGGCGGGTGCGCGGGCTGCGCACTCGGTGGCGCGCGGCCGACGGAATCGGGCCCGCTGGTCCTGGCCGCGTGGGTCGCGCTCGGTGCGTTGCGGCGGAGCCGGCGTCGAGCACGAGCTGGGTGACCGCGACAGCCTGGGGCACGATGAGGCTTCGACGCGCGACCTCCCCTTGCTCGTCGGCGCTGGGCTCACGCTCGTCGTCGCGTGCGGATCTCGCGCGCGAAGGGCCGCCCGACCCGTGCGCGGGTGCACACCTATCCGATCGGCCCGAGCTCCCGCGTCGAAACCCATGCTTGGAGCGGCAGCTCGTTCCGCTTGCTGTCCCCGTGACACTCGTCAGGCGCTATTGCCCGGACGCCGCCTGAGAATCGCCGTGCACGAGCTTGCCGCCGATGAACGTCGCGGCCACACGCAGGCGCGTGAGGTCATCGGCAGTCGAGAGGTTGCCATCGAGGATCACTGCGTCCGCGCGCTTGCCGAGTTCGAGGCTCCCGCACTCTCGCTCCGAGCTGGCCGCCCGCGCGGCCGAGCGGGTGTAGAACATGAGCGCCTCGTCCAGCGAGATGGCCTGATCGGGTTCGTGGGCTCGTCCGCGCGCGGTGAGGCGCGTGACCGCGGTGTGCATCGCCAGCAGCGGATCGAAGCCCGCGACCGGGTAGTCCGAGCTTCCGGCTACCAGCACGCCGGCATCCAAGAGCCAGCGCAGCGCCGTGTTGCGGAGCCCCGGTACGCTGGGCGCCGAGGTGAAAGCCGGTAGCCGCAGAAAGCCCGGCTGGGCGACGACGGCGACGCCCTGATCCGCGATGCGACGCGCGAGCACCTGGTCCACGAAGATGGCGTGTTCGAGACGTGGCACTCCAGCGCGCGACAGGTCGGCACCGACGTCGCGATAGCAAGCGAGTGCGAGCTCGACGGCGTCGTTGCCGATGGCGTGGATCGCTACCGAGAAGCCGCGCTCGGCAGCGGTGCGCACGAGATCCCGCGCTTCGTTCGGGTCGTGGATCCGAATGCCGGTGCGGATCTTCTTTCCCAATTTGGGCGCGTCGGGGGCGAGATAGCGGAGGGCGTCGGCCGAGCGCTGCCCCAGCGATTTGACCAGCGCGTTCAACACGAAGCGACCCGTGTCGAGCCAGCCGAGGCACATGGCGCACGCCGGCGCGCCGTCGAAGATCAGCTTCACCGGACCGACCCCGAGGTGGCCGTTCATCTCCCCCGTCACGGGTCCCTCGAGCGCCTCCCAGGGCGGCTCGAGGTAGCCCCGGCTCGACACCGGCATCATCACCGTGGGCACGGTGAGAAGCCCGCGCTGCTCGGCCTCTCGATACAAGGTCACGAGATCGGCTGGCACGGTGGCGTCCACCACCCGCGTGATCCCCGCGGCCACGAGCTCTCGGTGGTGTCGTGCGAGACGCTCCAAGAATCCGTCCGGGTCCCTCGCCACGAGGTTCGCGCGCGCCAGACTCTCGACGCGGCTCATCCCGCGCTCGATGAGGAGCCCGCTCGGCACGCCGCCTGCGCCGCGAGCGATGACGCCACCAGTAGGATCCGGCGTGTGTCGGTCGATGCCAGCGAGCTCGAGGGCACGTGCGTTGGCGAGAGCACGGTGGCAGCTGTAGTGGAGCGCGAACAGAGGATGGTCTGGGACCGCAGCGTCGAGCTCCGCGCGGGTGGGTGGGCGCCGCTCGGCGAGAAGGAGCTCGTCCCACTCCATCGCCAAGAGCCACTCGCCCGGCGCGAGCTCGCGGGCCCGAGCCTCGAGCACGCGCTGCAAACTCGCGATGTCGCTCACGTCCGGAGGACCGAGACGGACCAGTCCACCGTACAGCGCGACCACGCAAGGGTGCTGGTGTGGATCGATGAAGCCGGGCAGCAGGGTTCGGCCGTCGAGGTCCCACACGTCGTCACACGTCGTCGCTAGCGCCTCCGCCTCATCGCCGAAAGCACGAACGCGTCCGCCCTCGAATGCGATGGCGCGAACGCGCTCGCCCTTCTCGTCGAGCACGCGGACGTCGGCGTTGCAGAGGACTCGGGTGTGCATGCAGGGATTCAGAAGTCGATCCACCGATCCACCGAGGGTCGAGCAGCCTAGGGTCGAGCGGCCTCCGTCGCGAGCGCTGCGTCGTGGGCGACCTTGCTCCTTGCCACGTAGGCGAGGGGACCACGATCGAACCAGTAGCCGTGGCCCACACAGTGGTCCGCCTTGGTCTCGAGGAGCGCGACCGCGCAAAGCTCGTCCGCAATCGCGCAAAGCTCGTCCGCAAAGCGGCCGCGGCAGCTCTCGCAGCCATGGGCGCGGCCTTCCGGAACGCCGAGCGGCGACAGCTCGCGTGCGCAGCGAGGACGGTTCATGCTTCTCCCTCTCGTCCCCAGGATAGGCCCGTGACCCTGCCGAGTGGAATGGCTTCGACCCGAAATCGACTCCCGCGGTGGGTGCGCCTCGCCGTCGCCTCGCTACTGTCGATCGGGGTCGCAGCGTGCGAGAGCCGTTCCCCGAGCCCTCCCATGGACGCCGGTAGCGTGGCCGTTTGGTCGGACACCGATCTGGATCAGGCGGTGTCTCTCGCGGCCAAGAGCCCGCTCGTCCGCAAGAGCGCGCCATCCCCGACCACCGCACTCGACGCGCGCGTCCTCGCCGCGCTCACCCGAGGGGACCGCGACGAGCTCTCGCGCCTTGGAACGCCGACGCTCGACACCTCGCTCGCGAGCAAGCTGAAGCAAGACCTCGACCACCTTCGACCGGAGTACCTGCGCAGCACCACCACAGAGAGAGCGTTGGCCGTCGTCTACGGGCTCTCGCTGGTGGAGGATGGCGGCTCGACGGTGGTGCACGAGCTCGTGCTGGTGTACGTAGGTGGGCGCGGCGAGGAGAAGCTCGCTCGCATCGTGAACATCGGCTGGTAGTCATGGACGCGAAACCACATCCGGTTTCCATCGAGCTGCCTGTGCTCTGGGGCGACATGGACGCCCTCGGGCACGTCAACAACGCCGTCTACGCGCGCTGGCTCGAGCAAGCCCGGATCCAGTATTTCCAGCGCGTCGCGCTCCTCGGCATGGGCAGTGTCGGTCCCATCCTCGCGCGCCAAGCCATCGATTTCAGGAAGCCCGTGGCCTATCCCGATCGCGTCACGATCGAGGTGGGAGTGAAACACGTGGGCAATACCTCGGTCGTGCTCGGTTACGAGATCCGGAACAGCGAGGGAGTGGTCGTGGTGGAGGCCGAGAGCGTGATCGTGCTCATCGACTACGCCACGGGCGCGAAGACGCCCGTGAGCCCGGAGCTCCGGGAGCGCATCGACGCCGTGCAAGCGGAGCGCGCGTGAGCCGTTTCGGAGTCGCGCTCGCGATTGGGCTCTCGTCTTGCGCGAGCTCGCCGCCGAGCCCCTCGAGCCCAGCGGTCGTCGCGACGGCCCCGGCGGAGATCAGCGAGCCCGCGAGCGCTGCCGACGCAGGTTCGGACGCGAGTGCGATCCCAGCATCGGGACCGACGGCAGAAGAAGCCAGCACGCCCCCGAGTTGCGAGTGGGTCGGCACGCGCTGTCAGCGAGCTCACCGCTGCGGGCGTCCTGGGCACTCCGTGGGAACTGCGCAGTGCTGGGAGGATTGCCCCGAAGCGCAATGTCCGCGGCGGCCGTGAAGCTCGCGCATGTCCGTCACCCGGCGTGCGCGCGTCTGGAAAACGCCGCCAGCTCCCCGAGGTCGTCCAGCGCATGCAGCGCCACTCCACGCCGGGAGAAGCCCGCGCGAAGCCGCTCGGTCATCTCGTCGAACCAAGCGTCTTCGCTCGCGTGCGCGAGCCCGAGCCGCTCGTAGATGGACCCAACGCGCTCCCCGACGTGGAGCCGATCGATGCGCACGACTCGAACCAGGGGAGCCAGCCGTTCCACGAGGCGCTCGGGGTCTTGGGGCAGGATCGGTTGCACCACTGCGAAGGTGTCGAGCCCGGCGCGCTGGCATGCCGCGAGAGCGTCGAGGCGTGTGTCGATGGGGTCCGCGCCCGGCTCGAACGCGTGGCGCACGCGGTCGTCGTCGGTCGGGATGGAGAGCCCGACCCAGGCGTTCGCGAAGCGCTGGAGCGTCGGGATGTCTTCGGTGATCCGAGCCGCGCGGGTGAGCACGCAGGGGGAGAAGCCCGCTCCGGCGAGCACTTCGAGGCAGCGCCGCGTGATGCGGTGGCGCCGTTCGAAGGGCTGGTACGGATCGGTGACGATGGGGCTCATGCGCACGATGCCCGGCTCGAGCTCGCGGACCTCGCGCGCGAGCACCTCCGGCAAGTTCGTCTTCACGTCGACCCAGCGCCCCCAGGGCAGCTTGGGCAGCCCTCCGAGCGAACGCGCCAAGTCGGCCTGGTCGCCGACGAAGCAGAACGAGCAGCCGATGGTGCAGCCGACGTACGGGTTCAGGTAGTACTGGCCGCGCCCTTCGCGCACCAGCGCGCGAGTCGCGCTGATCGATCGAATCTGAGTGCGCGCCGAAGCCGCAGCCTGGCGAGAAACTGCGGGCAGCCGCCCTTCGTGCTCCGCCAGGCGCCGCGTGAGCTCGCGCAAGAAGCCCACGCTTTCGGCGCCGAGCCCTCCGTCACGAAACGGGTCACGGGCCACCAGGTTGAAGCGATTCGTTCGCGACCATGCGCCCATTTGGTCGTCGCGCGCCGAAAGCTCCACGAGGAGCGACTCTCCTCGTCGATCGAACGCGAGCGAGATGCCCTGATCGAGGTCCCAGTCCAAGAGCCGATAGCCCCCCGGCAGCGGCTCTGCCGAAACCGCTCGCACGAGCTCTTCCACCCACTCGGCCAGGTCACGCTCGGGGTCGCCGGGCATGGCTCAGCTCTTTTTCGGCACGTGGAGTCCGCACTCCTTGTCGCTCGCGCGCTCCCACCACCAACGACCTTCGCGCTCGTGCTGTCCCGGCAAGATGGGGCGCGTACACGGCCCGCAGCCGATGCTCACGTAGCCTTCGGCGTGCAGCTCGTTGAACGGGACCTCGAACCCGCGAATGCTCGCCCAGACGTAGTCGAGGTCCACGTGGGCGAGGGGGTTGTACTTCACGAGTGGTGCCGCATCTTTCCCGCTGAACGTGCCGTCGAGTTCCACGACCTCGAGCTCGGAGCGCGTCACGCTCTGGTCGCGGCGCTGACCCGTCATCCACGCCGTCAGGGTCGACAGGTGGCGCCGGAGCGGCTCCACCTTCCGGATGTTGCAGCACTCGGTGTGGCCGTCTTGGTAGAACGAGAAGAGCCCTTTGTGTCGCACGAGAGCCTGCACGTCTGCGCTGTCGGGGACGATGTATTCGATGCGGATGCCGTAGTGCTCCTCGACGCCACGGAAGAACTCGAGCGTCTTCGGGTGATGCCGGCCGGTCTCGAGGCTGAATACTCGGAACGCGCGACCGGTCTGCTTGGCGAGCTCGATCAGAAGCACGTCTTCGGCGCCGCTGAAGCTGATCCCGAGCTCGGTTCCGTGCTCCGCGAGCGCTCTCTCGACGATGGCGCCGGGCGAGAGGTCCCGGAGCGATTCGGCAAGATCTCGCATTTCTTGCATGTAGCTCTCCGTAGCACCCGCATGCACGGATCGCGAGCGGGTCCCCTTCACGTTCGCACTCCTGTATCCTCTTCTCGGACGTCATGGCGGAAGGGGAAACGATGGGAGAGGAGCATCTTCGCGAGCTCGAAGCGCGCGTCGCCGCGCTCGAGAAGCGCCGCAGCGAGCTCGAAGCGGAGGTACAAGCGTCGCGCTTCTCCGAGGTGTTGCTGCGCTCGATCCTCGACACGGTGCCCGACTTCGTCATCAAGCTGAGCCCCGACGGGATCATCCACTTCTCGAATCGCGTCGCGCCGGGCCTCGACTTGGCCGAGGTGGCCGGTCGGAGCATCTACGAGTTCTTGGAGCCGGGTTCGGTGCCGGCTGCGCGCGCAGCCATCGAACGCGTCATGACCACGGGGGAGCCTGCGTCCTACGAGTCCGTGGGCGTCGGCGCCTATCACAAGACCGCACGCTACCTGACGCGACTCGCTCCACTCCGGCGAGGGGAGGAGATCGAGTCGCTGGTGATGGTCGCGACCGACGTGACACCTTTGTCCGAAGCGCACGCCAGCTTGTCCGAGAGCCGAGAGAAGCTCGACCTCGCGCTGGAGGTCACCGGCGTGGGCCTCTGGAGCTGGCGACGCGAAGACGACGCCATCACCTGGGACGCATCGACGCGTCGGATCTTCGGGGTCGCGGACGATCCCCCTTCGTTCGAGAAGTACCTCGAGCTCGTCGACGTCAGGGATCGCGAGCGCGTGTCCGAGCAGATCCGGCGCGCGGTGGCTCAGAGGCGCTTCGAAGAGTTTGCGCACCGGGTGCAGCGACCGGACGGCGAGCAGCGCTGGGTTCTGTGCAAGGGCCGCGTGGAGTTGGACGCCACTGGTGAAGTCGGACGTCTCGTCGGCGCCGTCGTCGACGTGACCGAGCGCCACCAGCTCCACGAGCAGCTGCTCCAGGCCCAGAAGATGGAGGCCGTGGGCCAACTGGCGGCAGGCGTCGCCCACAACTTCAACAACATGCTCACCGTCATGCTCTCGAGCTTGGAGCTCGCGGCGAGGCGTGCAGGGCGTGAGCTCGAGCCCGTCCTCCGCGAGGGGCAAGCGGCAGCGCTGCGCGCAGGTCGCGTAGTGCGCCAGCTCATGGTGTTCGCCGGTCGGTCCCGCGGTGAGACTTGGAAGGTCGAGGACATCGGCCAAGTGGTGCAGCGCACCGTCGAGATGGGACGGACCTCGTTCGGCGACGAGATCGTCTTGTTCATCAGCGTGCCCGCCTTCTTGCCCGGCGTCCGCTGCGACTCCGGCCAGCTCGAGCAGGCGCTCCTCAACGTGCTGATCAACGCTCGCGACGCTTGCGAAGGCATCGAGGATCGCACGCCCGAGATCCGGGTCGTCGTGAGCAGCGGAGACGGGTCCGACGTTCGCATCTCGGTCAGCGACAACGGCAGCGGAATGACCGAAGAAGTGCGGCGCCGACTCTTCGAGCCCTTCTTCACGACCAAAGAGCCGGGGAGAGGGACCGGACTCGGCTTGGCGACCACGTATGCCATCGTGCACGAGCACGGCGGCAGGCTCGAGGTCGAGTCGAGCCTGGGGAGTGGAACGACGGTCCACCTGGTGCTGCCCGCGTTTCTCGAGGCGAGTCTCGACAGCGCTCCGGTTGCGGAGGCGTCGCGCCCGACCGGTCACGGCGAGCACGTTCTCGTGGTCGACGACGAGGCCATGATTCGCGCCCTGATGACGCGGCTCCTGGTCGATGCGGGCTACGTGGTCGACACCGCAGTCGACGGGATCGACGCCGTGGACCGCGTGCGCGAACACGCGGGTCGCTATCGCGTGGTCCTGCTGGATCAGTCCATGCCTCGACTCGCCGGGCGCGCCGCCCTGCGTGCGCTCCGCGGCATCGCTCCGGAGCTCAAGATCATCTGCTTCAGCGGCTACCCTTCGCAGCTCGACGACGCGGACGCGGTGCTCGAGAAGCCCGTTCCCGAGGCGTTGCTCCTCGAGACGCTCGCGCGCGTGCTGGCGAGCGGCTGAGCTTTCCGCGGTGGGCCCGTCTTGACACGCTCCGATTCGACTGTATACTGTTCGCATACAGTATACAAAGAGACGTAAGTGCTCACGATCGAAAT
>Ga0268298_10006321_pt1 | contig 10801 bp, 9 predicted proteins | sample WWTPWeurt_MetaG_FD_194462 | JGI IMG/M metagenome (GOLD analysis project Ga0268298, IMG submission 194462) | Activated sludge microbial communities from WWTP in Nijmegen, Gelderland, Netherland - WWTP Weurt | ecosystem: Engineered > WWTP > Aerobic digester > Activated sludge | place: Netherlands... | reverse complement strand
CCCACCGGCGGCCTTCCAGGCCGGCAGGCCACCGTTCAGGATCGAGGTGCGCCCGCCCAGCCCCAGGTAGTCAAAGGTGAACCAGGCGCGGGTGGTCGGGCTGACCCAGTCCCGCCCGAAATACAGCACGATCCGGCTGTCGTTCGAAATGCCCAGGGTCGCGAGCGAACTGTCGAGCCAGGCGGCGGGGGGCAGTTCGAGGAAGAGGCTGTCCGGCGAGCGCCAGGAAAAGCGATGGCTCTCGAGGTGACGGGCACCCGGGAGGTGCTCCGCCGCGTAGCCGGCACGGTCGCCAATGTGGAGCAGGACCAGGTTCCGGTCCTGCAGGTGTTGCCGGAGCCAGCTGGCCGAGACCAGCAGCGGGTCCTTCGGCCCATCCGCGAGCGGGGCCGCGCCGAAGGCAAGCGTCAGGGTGAGTCCCAGGGCGAGGCCTGCTGAGGGCATGTCCGCGATCCGGTGGGGGGCAGAAGAAAAGGTAGGTGGCACCCGCCGGGCTGTCAGGTGGGATCGCCTGCCTCATCGGGGAGACTGCGCATCGGGATTTCGCCGCCGCGCGGCCAGTTGGGCGCATCAACTCCCGCCATGCCCTGACCGATATTCGGGACATGACCACCGCCGTCGCGCCGCCCCGGGCCCCGGGGCCCGACCTGCTCTCGCTGGCCTCCGCCGTCGTGGCGAACGCCCTGGTGGGGATCAGCATCACCGATGTCGACGGCACCATCCTGTACGTCAACCAGGCCTTCACCGACGTCACCGGATACACCCTGGCGGAGGCGCTCGGCAAGAACCCGCGCATCCTCCAGTCGGGCCGCCATTCGCGCGCCTACTACGAGGAAATGTGGCGCTGCCTGACCGAGGACGGCGCGTGGCAGGGCGAGATCTGGAACCGGCGCAAGAGCGGGGAGGTCTACCCGGAGTGGCTCAGCATCGTCGCCCTGCGGGACGGCGGCGGCCAGACAACCCACTACTTCGCCATGTTCGGCGACATCACCGACCGCAAGCGCGCGGAGGAGGCGCTGGCGCACCGCGCCACCCACGACCCACTGACCGACCTGCCCAACCGTGCGCTCTTCCTGGAGCACCTGCGCCACGCCCTGCACGTCCACCACCGCTCCAGGAGCCGTCTCGCCCTGCTGTTCCTCGACCTCAACGGCTTCAAGGCCATCAACGACGAGCGCGGCCACGCCGCAGGCGATGTTGTGCTGCGCACCGTGGCTGAACGGATCCGCGGCTGGCTCCGGACCTCCGACCTCGTGGCCCGCCTGGGGGGAGACGAGTTCATCGTCATGCTGCAGGGCCTCCGGGTACCGCGGCAGGCCGACCACTGCTCCGAGAAGCTCCGTGAGGAGATCGCCCGGCCGATCCCGCTGCCCGGTGGGGAATGCCGGATCGAGGCCTCGGTGGGGATTGCGCTCTTCCCCGACGAGGGAGGCTCCGCCGAGGCACCCGTCGGCCTCGCCGACCAGCGGATGTACCAGGGGAAGCGGTCGGGGCGCCCCTCGGGGGAACACCGCGCGACCTGCCGCTGACGCGCGCCGGACTGGTGGACATCGCTCACCGCCTGCCGGACGCCGTGGGCCGTCGCCAGGAAGAGGGGCGCGCTCGTGTGGGTGACGGTGGTTCTGCGCAGAATCCTGTTTGTCCAGTCCTCCCTGCCATCGAGGGATTCCCAGCCGGCAGCCTGTCCGCATGACTCCGTTGCGTCGTGTCCTTGGACCATCGGTGGACTGCCACTCCCTGGTCCGGCGGCCGGCAAATGCGAACCAAGCGCCACACAATCGGCACGGGCGGCGCGCACATGCATGAGCGGACGTATCAATGCATACGACCCCTGCCGTAACCGTCGTGGAGTGTGGCCCAGGCGGAGGGCGGGATGCTCGGGTGGTTCGCGGCGGCCCGGGGCCGGATTGTGCGGGTCCAGCGGTCGTTCGGAGGGGCTCTCGTGCCGCATGGAGGCGCGCTGGCGGGGCGGGCGCGCCTGCCATGCCGATGGTCAGGTCGCCGGCCCCCGATCGGGGCTGGGTGAGGGCGCGGGTGCGCGGCACGGACAGTGCGCCGCGCCGGCGTGCCCCGTTCGGGCGAGTTCTGGCGTCGTTCGGGCGAGCGCTGGCGTCGTTCGGGCGCGGTGCGGGGCGGTTCAGGCGAGGAAAATATGCATTTGATGTGGTCTCGCCCCGTTGGCGCGAGGGCCGGAATCGCGGGGGCGCTGGCCGATCCGTGCGCGGAGGATGACGGCGGAAGATTGGTCCCATCGCCTGCTCGCCTGATCACCCGTCATTCCGGAGGAGCGCCGCGACCGCGAGCTCACGGCTGAAGCCGCGGCTCGGCCTCGGGCGCTGAAGCGCCGGCAGGCTACCCCCGGCTGTCATTCCTGCGGCGCGCCACGCGCGAGGGGCTCCCCCCCGCCTGTCATTCCGAGGGGGCGGAGGGGCGTGTCCGGCGCCGCGAAGGGAGGGAAGGGCGTCGCGACTGATGGGGAGGCGGGCCCGGGCGCCGGGGCGTGGGCCGGGCATGGCGGGAAGCGCGTGGCGAGGGCCGGGCGATGCATGCCGGGCCGCGGGGAGTGCATGGCGAGTCGCCGGGCGGGTTGGTCATCCGCGTGGTGGTGCGCGGCCCCCGGCGGGGTGCCCCCGCCGGCCCCCGCCCGCTTGACGTCGGACATAACAAGTGACATATTGGTCACATATGAATGCGCGTCACCCCGTGGCGGCCCATCGAGCCGCGAGTGCCGACGACCTGGCCGGGGTGTGGCGGGCGCTGGCGGACCCGACCCGCCGCGAGATCCTGGACCGGCTCCGGGGGGGGCCGCAGACGACCGGCGACCTGGTGGAACACTGTGCGCTGAGCCGGTTCGGGGTCATGAAGCACCTCGGGGTGCTGGTCGAGGCGGGGCTCGTGCTGGTCCGCCGCGAGGGTCGCCAGCGCTGGAACCACCTCAACCCGATGCCCATCCACCAGATCGCCCGGCGCTGGATCCGGCCGTTTGAAGCGGCCGCGGCGGAGCAGTTGCTGCGGCTGAAGTTCCACGCAGAACGACCCACGGAGGACATCATGGCGAAGGCGACGGAGTTCAGGGCACTGGATATCCAGCTCGAGGTGGAGATCGCCGCGAGCCGGGACAAGGTCTGGCGCTCGCTGACCACAGAGATCGGTGAGTGGTGGCCGAAGCAGTTCTACGTCGGGACCAGCCCGAAGCGCTTCCGGCTGGAGGGCCGCGTGGGCGGGCAGGTGGTGGAAGACTGGGGCAACGGCGAAGGCTCGCTCTTCGGCACCATCACGGTCTTCGAGGAACAGGCCACGTTGCAGTGGGCCGGGGACATGTCCGCGGACTTCGGGGGCCCGGCGCGCTCGGTCACCACCTTCCGGCTCACCGCCGGTCCCCGCGCCGGCACCACGCTCATCTCCTTCCGCGATACGCCCTTCGGGTTGCTGGGCGAGGCGGCGCTGGCGGGGCTGCAGCAGGGCTGGACCTGGCTGCTGCATGACATCCTGAAGCCATACATCGAGCAGGGTCGCCGTCCCGAGCGGCCCGCCACGCTGGAGGGTTGACCCATGCGAACCCACTGGGCGGCGCGGACGGGCGCCATCTGTTACGCGCTCTGGGGCGTGCTGCACGTGCTCGGCGCCGGGATGCAACTCTCCCGGCTCGGGCGCGAGGGCGGGGCCGGCCTCGCGGCGATGCTGGCCAGCGCCGGGCCGCCGGGCGTCACGATGCCCGCGGTGGCCGCGCCGGCGGCCGCGTTCATGGGGATGGGGGCGTTCAACCTGCTGTGGATCGGGCTGCTCGTGACGGCGATCGCGCTCACGCTCAACTGGCACAACTCGCGGCTCGGGTTCTGGCTCAACCTCGCGCTCGTCGGCCTGACGGACCTCGGGCTGGTCTACTACCTGCTGCTGTCGCGGATCATGGCCTGGTCCGACGGCGGCGTGGGGCTGGTGCTTTTCGTGGCGGCGCTGGGCTTCTCGAGCCTCGGGCGGGTGGTGCACGGGGCAGCCACGGGTCGCCGGTTGCAGGAGGTCTAGCGGGCGGCGGTCGTGGCCGCCGCGCCGCCCCGCCCCCGCCTCCAGGCGTTCGGGCGGCGGCCGATGGCCCCCCGTGCCCGGCCCGCGCGTGCAACCCGATCCGGCCCTGCGCCCGCAGGGTCCGCCTTCGCCCTGCACGTCCCGCCTGTGATCGCCCCACATCCCGCTCGGTCGGGGCCCCCCGGCGGCAGGGGGCCCGGCCCGTCCGGGGCCTCCGCCTTGACGGCCAATGTATAGCCATATAGTTATATGATACTCGAAGCTGACCCGCCGTGCCGACCCCGCGGCGGCGGGGGCGCGGCGGGAGACACCCAGGGGGAGGCGAGTCCATGACAGATGCCAGCGACGGTCCCGACGGCCCGGCGCGCCGCCCGCCGTGGTGGCGGCGCCAGTCCCCGGCGGTCCGGATGGGCCTCCGGGTGGCCGTGCCGCTGCTCGTGCTCGTGGCCGTGGCGTGGCGGTTCTTCCTCGCTCCCGTCCCGGTCACCATCCACACCGCCGCGATCGGCACCATCTCCGCCGAGGTCCTCGGCACCGGGACGCTGGAGGCGCGCCACGCGGCGGTCATCGGGCCCAAGCTGGGTGGGCTGATCACCCGCGTCGCGGTCGACGAGGGCGCGCGGGTGCGGGCCGGGGAACTGCTGTTCCAGCTCGAGGACAGCGACATCCGGCAACAGGTCGCGATGGCGGAATCCGATGTGGCCGCGGCGACGGCCACCCTGGAGCGATTGCAGGCCGGGCAGCGGCGGGCCGCCGCCGTCCTGGCGCAGGCCCGGACCCACCATGCACGGACGGCCGAGCTGCTCGCCCGGAACTCGGCCGCGCCGGTGGACCTGGACATGGCGGTGGAGGCACTGGCGATCGCGGAGGCCGAGCTGACCAGTGCCGGCGCGGCCATCGCAGAGGGACAGCGGCGACTGGCCTCCGCGGAGCACTCGCTGGAGTACCAGCGGGCGCGGCTGCGCGACACCTCGGTCGAGGCGCCGTTCGACGGGCTGGTGGTGCGACGCGACCGCGAGCCGGGCGACGTGGTGTCGGCCGGGGCGACGGTGCTGCGGCTGGTCTCGCTGCGCGAGATGTGGATCAGCGCGTGGGTGGATGAAACGGAGCTGGCCCGCCTGGCCGATGGCCAGCCCGCGCGGGTCGTGTTCCGTTCCGAGCCGGGCCGGGAGTATGTCGGGCGGGTGGCCCGGGTGGGACGGGAGGCCGATCGCGAGACCCGGGAGCTCGTGGTGGATGTCCGGCTCGAGGCGCTGCCGGCCCGGTGGGCGGTCGGGCAGCGGGCAGAGGTGTACATCCTGGCCGAGCGGCGGGAGGGCGTGGTGGCCCTGCCAGTCGGCCTGCTGCGGGTGAAGGACGGCGCGCCCGGGGTCCTGCTCGCGGTGGAGGGCAGCGCCCGGTGGCGCGCGGTCTCGGTGGGGTTGCGGGGGGCGGATCTGGTGGAGGTGACGGCGGGGCTGGCCGCCGGAGACCTGGTGGTGAGCCCCGCGGCGGCCGGCCCGGCGCCGCTCCGTGAAGGCCGCCGGGTCACGCCGCGATGAACCTCGCCATCCGCGACATCCGGCACAGCCTGGGCCGCTTCACGCTCACGACCATCGGCGTGGGGATGCTGCTCATGGTCGTGATGGGGATGGGTGGCATCTACCGCGGGCTGGTGGATGATGCGCTGGTGGTCACCCGCGGCGTCGGGGCCGACCTCTGGATCGTGCAGCGCGACACCCGCGGCCCCTTCGCCGAGGTGTCCCGGTTGCCGCGCAGCGTGGTGGACCGGGTGGCGGCGGTGCCCGGGGTGACCGGCGCCCGCGAGTTCGTGTTCCACACCATCCAGCGCGAGCACCGGGGACAGCCGCTCCGGATGGGCGTACTGGGGCTGGGCTGGCCCACTGACAAGGGCGAGGGGCTGCCCCTGGTGGCGGGGGGCCCGCTGACCCGGAACCACTTCCAGATGATCGCCGACGCGAGCCTTGGCCTGGCCCTCGGGGAGCGGGTGCGGCTGGGCAAGGAGAGCTACACCGTGGTCGGGATCACCCGCGGGATGGTCTCCTCCGGGGGCGACGGCCTTGCCAGCGTCACCAGCCGGGACGCCCAGGCCATCCAGTTCGACGAGCCGGGCGAGGCCGCCCGCCTGGAACGCGAGGCCCGCGGCGCCCGCGCGCTGGCGGGCGACTTCGGGCGGACTCAGCCGGCGGTGCTGGAACGCGCCGCCGGGCCGGCCGCCACGATCGCCGCCTTGCCGGGGCCGGCGATCAGCGCCGTCATCGCGCGGCTGGCCCCCGGGGCCGACACGGCCGCCGTGCTCCGCACCCTGCGAGGCTGGAGCGACGTGGCCGTCTATGCCGCCGCGGAACAGGAGGACCTGCTGCTCAAGGGTAGCGTGGACCGTGCGCGGCGGCAGATCCTGCTCTTCCGGGTGCTCCTGACGATCATCTCCGCCGTGATCATGGCCCTGATCATCTACACCCTCACCCTGGAGAAGCTCCACCCCATCGCCCTCCTCAAGCTCATCGGCGCGCCCAACCACACCATCATCGGCCTGATCCTGCAGCAGTCGCTCATCATGGGCGCCCTGGCCTATGGCATCGGGTACGTCATCGGGCAGCGGCTCTTTCCCCTCTTCCCGCGGCGGGTGCTGGTGACCGGCGACGACCTGCTCCGGCTGGCGGGCATCGTCCTGCTCATCTCCGTGGCGGGGAGCCTCCTTGGCATCTGGAAGGCAATGCGGGTGGCCCCGAACGAGGCGATCGGCTGATGCCGGCGCTCGCACACCGGGCCGGGGTGGGGGAGACGCCCGCCCTGGAGACCGAGGGGCTCACCAAGATCTACGGCAGCGGCCACACCGAAGTGGTAGCCCTGCGCGACGCGACGATGCGGGTGCGCCGCGGCGAGCTGGTGGCGCTGCTGGGCCCGAGCGGGGCCGGCAAGTCGACCTTCCTCCTGTGTGTGGGCCTCATCCACCCGCCCACGCGGGGCCGGGTCGCGATCGGGGGCCAGCCGGTGGTGGACGGCGCCCGGGTGCTGGCCGACCTGCGACGGTTCCGGCGCGAGAATGTCGGTTTCGTCTTCCAGAAATCCAACCTCATCCCGTTCCTGAACGCGGTGGAGAACGTGCAGGTGGTGGGCGAGCTGATCGGGCACCCGGCGGCGGCGGCTCGTCACCGGGCGATGGAGCTGCTGGAGCTGCTGGGGGTGGGCGCGCGGGCCGCCAACCGGCCGACCCAGCTCTCCGGCGGGGAGCAGCAGCGGGTGACCGTGGCGCGGGCGCTGGCCAACCAGCCGAGCCTCATCCTCGCGGACGAACCGACGGCCGCCCTCGACAGCGTGCGGGGCCGGCAGGTGATGGAGCTGTTTCGCGACGTGGCGCATCGACATGGCACCGGCGTGATCGTGGTGACCCACGATCAGCGGGCGCTAGATGTTTTCGACACGATCTACGAGATGGAGGACGGGGTGCTGAACCGGGCCCATGCCGGGATCGGGTGACTGTCGGGCCGTCGGACCGTCGGAGATGGCCCGGACGCACGCCCGGGCCGCCCACCGCCCGTCATGCCGAGGGCGCGCCGCGCGCGAGGAGTTCCCCCCACTGGCTGTCATTCCGAGGGAGCGCGGCGACCGGGGAATCCTTTCGGGGCCGCCTCGGACCTTGAGGGATCCCTTGGGCCTGCGGCCCTCGGGATGACGGCACGGTGGGGCACGGCTCCCGGCCCGTCGTTCCCCAGTTCCCCGTCCCGGGGCCCGGAAGCGCGGGCGCGTTCCGATCCGCCCACCGGGCATCCGGCTTCCCCAACGCGACACCGCCCGCCTGACCGGAGTCAGGCGGGCGGTGCCTACACGCTCACTGCGGCGCGATTCAGCTGGCCGCGACGCGGCTGACCTTCTCGGCGGCCGGACCCTTGGGGCCCTGGACCACGTCGAACTCCACCCGCTCGCCCTCGGCGAGGGACCGGTAGCCATCACCGATGATCGCCGAATGGTGCACGAAGCAGTCCTTCGCGCCACCCTCGGGGGTGATGAAGCCGAAGCCCTTCGCGTCATTGAACCACTTCACAGTGCCGGTCGTACGCATTGCCATACTCCTTGATGTTCGAGACGGGAGAACCGGCAGGGTGCCGGCGCCGTCCCAACTATTCCGTGACAAACCCTCACGGGCGGGGGTGCTCCCACAACGTGGGGAACTCCCCCACCGCTGCATGCGATCCTGGAAGCAAAAGAGGCCCAGCAATGTGCTGGGCCTCAACTGTCTGCTCGGAATTTCTCCGCGCACTGGCGCATCGATCGCGCCTGATGATACCACCCCCGACCCGAAAAGGCAATGCGCGGGGCCCCGGCGATCCGGGAACCCGGTTATCTTCCTCCATCGGACTGGTGCGCTACCAGCCGGCAGCCATCCCTCCACAAGGCTGGTGCCCATGACGGACTCCCCTCGTTCCACCTCCCGGTCGCGCGGCACGCCGCCCGTGGACCCCATGACCGCCCGGGTGCTCGAGCGCCTGGACATGGCCGGCAAGATGTTCGACCGCCGCCACCGGGCCACCCGTCCCAAGACCCGGCGCAAGCCGGCCCGGGGTACGCTGAGTCTCGTCCCGACGCCCGCTGAGGGACAGGCCGACAGCGAACGGGAACGCGCCTGCCTGCGCAGCGTCTTCCGCGAACTGGGCGACGCCCACCGGCGCTATCGGCTGTCCACCGGCCGGACCGGCACCGCCGCCCTCCGCGAGGCGGCCCACGCCTTCAAGCGGGAGCCGAGCGTCGGGTCGCTGGTTCCGGTGGCGGCCCTCCTGGACGAGCTGGGCCTGCTGGCCTGGTAGCCCGTCCCGGCCGCCGGTCCCCGGCCGCTGTGCGAGCGCTGGCGCCCCCCGGGGCCGGCGCTCGCTGGCGTTTCGGGGCCCGGTTCCCCCCCCCGGGCAGGGCTCAACCCGCCACGGCGGCTCGCCGATACTGCGAGCACGGAATTCACCGCACCCGGGGGAACAGTTGCGCAAGAACCTGCCAGTGACCAACGTGGAACGGCTGGTCCGGCCGGACGAGGTCATCCTCTCGACGACCGACGCCAAGGGCCGCATCACCTACGTCAATCACGATTTCCTCGCCATCAGTGGCTTCGGGCAGGAGGAACTGCTCGGGGAGCCCCACAACATCGTCCGGCATCCGGACATGCCGCGCGCGGCATTCGCGATGCTGTGGAGCACGCTCAAGTCGGGGCAGTCCTGGATCGGGCTGGTCAAGAACCGGTGCAAGGACGGGGGCTACTACTGGGTGGACGCCTTTGCCACCCCGATCATGCAGGACGGCCAGCTCAAGGAGTACCAGTCGGTGCGCACCCCGCCGCACCGGGACAGCGTCCGGCGCGCCGAGCGGCTCTACACGCGCATCAACGCGGGATGGCCCACCTGGCTGCTGCTGTGGCGGACCCCCGGGATCGCCAGCCGGATGCTGGCCGGTGGGGCCCTGGCATTCGGGGCCGCCGGCTACCTGCTGCACCTGCAGACGGGGCTGGCGTACGCGGCGCTCGCGCCCGCCGCGGCGGCGGGGCTGGCCGTCCTGGCCGCGGTGGTGGGGGTGGTGGCCTGGCCGCTGCGGCGGCTGGTGCGGCATGCGCGGAGCATTCACCAGGACCTGCTGGCGCAGCATGTGATCACCGGGCGCCGCGACGACCTCGGGGAACTCGAGCTTGCCTTCAGCATGACGGAGCACCGGCTCCAGGCGGTGGTGGCGCGCATCGAGGATTCCGCCGGTCACGTCTCGGGGATGGCGGGGCGCACCGCGGAGGTGGTGAGCCGGAGCAGCCGCTCCGTGGAGGAGCTCGACGCGCAGACCGGCCAGGTGGCTACCGCGATGACCGAGATGGCCGCCACGGTGAAGGAAGTCGCCCAGAGCACCACGGCCGCGGTGTCCGCGGCGGCGGCGGCGGAATCGGCCGCGGGACAGGGGCGTCGGGTGATGCACCAGGTCCAGGAGGCGATCGACGGCCTGGCCAGCGAGGTGGACCGCGGCGCGGCGATCATGCAGCGGCTGGCGGAGTCCAGCGCCAGCATCGGGTCGGTGCTCAAGGTGATCGAGGACATCGCGCAGCAGACCGGGCTGCTGGCGCTCAACGCCACGATCGAGGCGGCGCACGCCGGGGAGCATGGGCGGGGCTTCGCCGTGGTGGCCGGCAACGTCCGGACCCTCTCGACCCAGACGCGGGACTCGGCCCAGGAGATCGCCCGCATCGTCACCGACCTGCAGGAGCGGGCCCGGGAGGCGGCCGCCGTGATGCTGGAGAGCCGGAGGCGGGCGCAGGCCACGGTCACGGAGGCGGTCGAGGCGCGCCACGCGCTCGACGCGATCGACACCGCGGTGGAGCAGATCCAGGCGATGAACGCGCAGATCGCCACCGCCGCCGAGGAGCAGAGCGCGGTGGCCAACGAGATCAGCCGCGACCTGGTGACCATCAACCAGCGCAGCACCAGCGTGGCGGAAGGGGCCCACGAGGTGTCGCGCACCAGCGAGAACCTGGCCGAGCTGTCGACCGGGCTGTCGTCCCTGGTGGCGCAGTTCCGGGGCCGGGCGGCCGCCGCGGGTGCCCCGCCGCGCCGCCAGGGGTCGGGCGTCCCGCGAGCGGGCCGCGCACGCGCGGCGGAGCTCGACGGTGTCCCCGCCGGCGTAGGAGCCGACGCGTAGGATCGCTGGCCCGGCGGGCTGGCCCTGAGTATCTTCGCCACCGGCGCGGGCCACTCAGGCGGCGCCAGACGGGGCGGTAGCTCAGCTGGGAGAGCACCTGCTTTGCAAGCAGGGGGTC
>Ga0268298_10006320_pt1 | contig 10803 bp, 8 predicted proteins | sample WWTPWeurt_MetaG_FD_194462 | JGI IMG/M metagenome (GOLD analysis project Ga0268298, IMG submission 194462) | Activated sludge microbial communities from WWTP in Nijmegen, Gelderland, Netherland - WWTP Weurt | ecosystem: Engineered > WWTP > Aerobic digester > Activated sludge | place: Netherlands... | reverse complement strand
AGAGAGGTTCTCTCAGAGATACGAAAGGTAGCCGTCAGGTACAGAGTTCCAGTAAGGAATATTGCCTTCGACAGCGGCGGCGTAGGAGGCTTTCTCAAGGGTTGGTTTCGCACTGCATACGCTTTTGTTGGAAACGCTGTACCTTTGGCTGAGCATAAGGCAACAAAGTTGCACGGAAACAAAGCGGCTCAAGAAAGGCCGCAATACTTCAACCTGAGGAGCCAATGCTTTTTTCTACTCAGGGAGAAAATAGAGAACTGCGAAATGTACATACCTCACCTGGCTCCTGAACTGAGGAGCCGCTTGGAGAGAGAACTCAGGGTAATAAAGAAAATGGAAACAACAACTGACCAGAAACTCAGGGTTATTCCCAAGTCTCAAATGAAGGAGGTACTTGGTTTCTCTCCCGACCTGGCCGACGTTTGTTCTATGCGTTGCGTTTTTGACATTGTTCCACAAATAAGGAGCCGACCAAGGCCGGTTCACTAAATTAAATTCAACCTATGAATCAGTTTAAAACTCGCTTTCTTGAATTGCTCAAGGACATTTACGCGGCTGAGGGCTTGGGCGCTGTCCCGGCTCTTACACTCAAATCCTGGATTTTGCAAAACTACGGAGCCGGAGCGTTGCCGGAGATAGAGGAAATCGAACGCTTATTTGCCGTTGCCTCTCCTGAGAAAGTTCAAACCTCCTCTCGAAAACTTCAATCCTTCAGGCACCCGCTCAAGGCGACCGACCCCGTTTCAGCGGGAAAGCCTCTGGCTCCTCCGGTTCAAGAAAAGCCGCTCAGCCTTCCAGTTCCAGAGGAGCCGCTCAGCCTTCCAACAGAGCAACCCTTGAGCCCTCCGGTTCAAGAAGAGCCGCTCAGCCTTCCAGTTCCAGAGGAGCCGCTCAAGCCTCAACCTATTCCGCAACCCCTCAGTACACCGGGCCAGTCGGCAAGCGTCGAAAAAGTTGTTGCTCCTGAGGATTTGATCAAGCCAGGCGAATACTCCGAACTGGCCGGCCTGAGTGCGGCGGCTCTTTCCAAAAAATACACCTTGGAGCAAATTGTAGCCTTCTTGAAAGCCAACAAGGCCAAGGTCAAGGACAACGCAAGCCACCGGCAAGCGGCGGCTCAGTTACTGAACTGGCTCGACCTCAGGGCAAAAACCAAATAGGGCTATGTTAAAAGGCACGTTAAAAATCAAGGGAACGGAGGGAGGTATTGTTCTTGACCTTCCTGAAACCCTTGGAGAGGTTCGATTAAACCGCTATATTGATTTTCTGACGGAAAACGAGGCAATAGGAAACCCGGACGAAAATCAAATTTTAGCGCTGGCAAAATGTGTAGGCGCTTTCCTTGGCATTGACTTGCCGGAACTCCTCAGGGCTGAAGTTGGCGACGTTTTCCAGAAAGAGTACAAAGGGCTTGACGGCGGCTTGAGTTCTCTTTACGGCTATATTGGAAAACTCGTAGGAGCTTCAAAACCTGAACTCAGGAGCCAGGAGAGTGCCTTCTTTTCGTACAAGGGACAACGGTTTCAAATACCGTTTATAGCTCAACAGGCAATAGCCGGAGACGTTCTCTTGCCTGACATTGAAGTAGTAGAGGCCATAGAGGCGGCGGAAATTCAGCGAGTAACCTACCAAAGTTTAAAAACGATAGTTGTAGAACCCGCAACCCGCGACCAAAGAGGAGGCCTCTACTACTCAATGTACCTCCGGCTGTTGGCCGTACTTGCAAGAAGGGAGGGCGATAGGTTGCCAACTCTTGAGGCTGAGCGGGAAAGGTGGATAAATGATAGGGCCGTTTTCTTTCAGGAAATTGACGCGGAAACCGCTCTCGACCTGGATTTTTTTTTGCGCGGTATTTTGACGAACTCAGGAGAAAACCCTCTATGCGTTGGTTTTTTGAGCCTGCGAAGTTTAGACCTCAAGGTGGCGATATCGTTAAAGAGAGGGAGGCATTCACACGGGCGCAAAACCAAAATGAGGAGGTTTTCAAAAAGGTAGGGTGGCAGCAACTTATCATCCTTTTGCTCAATAAAGGTTGGTTCAACAGGCCGGAGGTTTCAGCCTTGGAGGCCGTTCTCAGGGCCAGGTTTGACGACGCTGTAAAACTAATTTCAATCGAAAACGCATCAAGGTAAAAACTATGCTTTCTATCTCAGATTTTCTCCAAGTTTCAAAGGACGCGGTCAGGCTCTTTCCGCTCGTAAACCCTCAACGGAAATGCCTACAACTGCAAACCTTCAAGGTATTGAGCCAGGCCAGAGGAGCGGAAATAGGAAGTGAAAACCTTGGTGCAGTTCCCTCAGAGAAAGATACGCCTTTCTTTTGGTCGAGGGCTTGGGAGGAGGCGGGCTTCAACCCGAACGCTCTCACCTTTTCCTGGCCGGTTCTTACCGTTTTTGAGATTGTCAACGAATCTCAGCAAACGGTTTTCCAGAAAGGCTACGCACGCTCCTACACGCTTGAAATCTCTGTCCTGGATATTTACAAGGACGATTGTGTTCTTGGGAAAAATACAGGTTGCGAGGCCAGGCCGGTCAATCAAATTTACCTTGATACGGAGGTTTTGCTCGATTCTTTTTTCCAGTACCTGACTGAGGTTATTGTTGCCAAAACTTCAGCCGACCCAACTCCAAAAGTTTACTACGAGCCCTGGCTCAAGGCTCAGGTTTTGAGCGCTGCAATTACCTCCTACGATACGCTTTACTCGCTTGGCAATACCCTGGCCGCAAAGAACAAGGGAGTAACTTTTGCAAGAGTTGAGTACCCGGCTCAAAAGATTTACGGAACCAAGAGCCAAATAGTTTTTACCTCCTCAGTTTGCCCAACAGTTACCTACGAAACTTCAGCACCTTCCTTTGCTCTTGTTCCCTTTGAGGCTGGCTGTCGGGATTGTTCTTGAGGTTTTCTGAAACCTAAAAACTACAACATGAAACTCACTGCTTTTGTCTTATTCGTTTTGTTTCTCCTCTTACTGACCGTAGCCGGCTCCATTGCTGGCAACAAAGGAGGGAAAGCAATGACCGATATTTTTGAGAACGAACTCAACCGGAGAAAGCGCGACAACTAATGAGTATCGTAGAAACTCTCGAATCTGTCCTAAAACTCATACAGGACGAATTGCGGGCCGAACTGGCCGCACAAGGCCATAGGCTTACCGGAGCCCTGGAAAACAGTTTGCAGTACAAGATAGAGGTCAAGTCAACGGTTGCTATCGGTAGGATATATTCGGAGGACTACGGTATCTTTGTTGAACTTGGGGTAAGCCCTGAGCGCATACCTTTTGGAAAAGGCAAGGGAGGCGGAAAGAAAACCTCCTACTACATACAGGGCTTGATAGCCTTTTGGGAAAAGAGAGGCCTCTCAGGGAGAGAGGCTATTTCAGCGGCTTTTGCTACCGCTCACGTTCACGCCAGGGAGGGAATGCCGTCGAGAGCAAGTTACCGGTTTTCCTCAACTGGCCAGAGAACCGGATTTGTCAAAGCTGTTACAGAGAGGAATCTTGACAGAATTGGCGACATAATTGCTGAGAAGTACGGGGCTACGATAGAACTTGAAATTGCCAAACAATTTGATTCAAGAATCCGTATTCGAGCATGAGAATAGTTTTTGAGTTGGTCGTAGAGAGTAAAAACCTTGCGGCTGAAATTGAAAAGCAGAAACGCCAGGTTGACGAGTTGACCAAGGCTTTCAAGCAAACCAAGGAGGGAACCGCTGAATACAAAGTATTGGCGGCTCAACTTGGAGAGGCCAGGGTAAAACTCATTGACCTGAGGAAACAGCAAATTGACCTAAACCGTGAGTTTAAGTCGCTGGCCGTTCCAATAGACTCCCTACAAGGCCTCAGGGTTGAGTACGCCAAACTGACCGCTCAAATACAACTCTTCACCAAGGCTCAGAGGGAGAGTGCAGAGGGTAAACTCCTCATAAAACAGGCCGCCGACATAAAGAAGGAAATCAACGGCATAGAGGAGAGCCTTGGCCGGTTTACCGGCTCCGTTGGGAACTACCAAAAAGGTATTATCAGCATTTTCGATATTGTTACCGCTGGCCTCGTAACAGGAGGAATAGAGCGGGCAATAAGCCTCATTGCTGACGGCATAGCGAACGGCGTAAAAGCGTTTGCAGCATACGAGAAGGCGCTCGACAGGCTGAGCGCAATAACCGGAGTTACCGGAGCCGACCTTGACAAGTTCAAGGAGAAAATAGAAGGCCTGACAACTATCCGAATAGGCGACGCTGAAATTGTGAACACGGCTGAGGAGATAGCTAACGCCTTTACCCTTGTTGGCTCAGCGCAACCCGACCTACTTAAAAGCGCTGACGCTCTGGCGCTCGTTACAGAAAAAGCCCTCATTCTTTCTCAGGCCTCAGGCGACGACCTGAACTCAAGCGTAGCAGCGCTTACTACAACCCTTGGCCAGTTCCAACTACCGGCCAGCGACGCCGAAAGGATAATGAACGAACTGGCAGCGGGAGCCAAGGCCGGAGCCTCTGAAATTCCTGACACTACGGCCGCACTTCAAAAGTTCGGAACAACGGCGGCTACGGTCAACGTTTCAACAACTGAGAGCATAGCGCTGATTGAAACCTTGGCAGAACAACAACTCAAAGGTGCAGACGCTGGAACGGCGCTCAGAAACGTACTGGCCAAAATTGCCAGCGCTGACGTATTGCCAAAAGCGGCAAAGGAAGAGTTTAAACGCCTTGGAGTTGACATAGGGGTTTTGACCGACAAAACCTTGCCGCTTGAAACACGGCTCCAAGAGTTGAGCAAGTTGGCCGGCGACACTTCAGCGATAGTCAAAGTTTTCGGCCTGGAAAACTTGAACGCTGCAAACATTCTGACCGGGAGCGTTACAAGGTATGGAGAGTTTGTAAAAGCCATTGGAGGCACAAACGAGGCTTACACTCAGGCGGAAATCAACAGCAAGAACCTTACGACCTCATACGAGAACCTGAAAACCAAAGGGCTCAACCTTGTTGTATCGGGTTTTGAGGAGTTGTCGCCGCTCCTGGCCGGAGTTTTGAACCTCTTTTCTGAGGGCATTGGAATTGTAGGCGGCTTTTTCGCCTTCCTGGCTCAAACTCCGAAATTTATCAAGGAGAACAAGGTCGAACTTGCCGGCTTGGCTCTTGGCCTGGCGCTCCTCAACGGAAACCTTATTCTTGCCTCTGCAAACTCGCTGAGGCTTGCGGCGGCTGAAAGGATAAGGAACCTTGTAACAATCGCAACGACGGGCGCTCAGGCCGCTTTAAACGCTGTTATGACAGCCAACCCGATAGGCCTTGTTATTACGGCGGTTTCCCTCCTGGCCATTGGGTTCAAAAAGTTGTACGATAGCAGCGAAACCGTAAGGGCCAGTATTTCAGGCTTGGGCAATGTAGCGACCGAAATTTTCACCATTGTCAAGGAGGCCGTAACAGCCTTTACCAAGGGTTTTGACCAACTCCTTGAGGGCGACTTCTCAGGCGCCATTGATTCTTTCGGAGAGGCGATAGTAAAAACCAACCCGATAAGTATTGCCTTCACTCAGGGCAAGAGGCTTAGGGACGCTTTTAACAAAGGGTTCGACGACAAGGTAGCCGCTGATAGAGCGCAAAAGGAGAAGGAAGAGCGCGACAAAGAGGAGGTCAAGGCCGTAGAGGAGAAGGCCAAGAAAATAGACGACCTTGAGGGAGGCTCCAACAAGCGGCGCGACAAAGCGGCTGAGGCGGCGGCTGAGAAACGGCTCAGGGAAATTGACGCTCAGGTAAACCGTATCAACGAACTGAGAAAGGCCGTCAGAGACTTGGACGCTCAGGGAATTACCAACAAGTTCGATAAGCAGGAAATCGAACTCCAAAACGAGCGGCTTGCAGCCTTGGAGGCCGCTGACGAGAAACGGGTTGAAGTTGAGAGGAGGATAGCTGAGGCCGGAGGAAAAGCGACAGAGCGAGACGCTGAGGAGTTGGCTCTCATTGACGAACAAACGGCAAGCCTCAAGGCTCTTTACGATAAGCGCTACAAGGAACTGGCTCAACAGAGAGAAAGGGCCGCTCTGGCGCAACTTGAGGAGCTGAGAGCGCTCTCCCTGGAAACTCAGAGAATCTCTGAAGAGAATGCCCTTGCAGCGATTGAGGCAACTCAGCGGCTTTCTGTTGAAAACCTGAAGGACCAAAGGGCCGCTCTTGAGAAAACGAGGAAAGAGCGGCTACAAGCCCTCGACGAGCAATTTGCAAGCGGCGAACTTTCCGAACGTACATACCGAAAACTGACGCTGAAAATCAATGAGGAGTATTCGGCGGCGGTTCTGAAGTTGGAACTCGATTCAAAAGATAAGCGAATTGAGGCCGTGAGGCAACTCACTGACGCGAAAGTTCAAGGAGCCAGGGTTCAACTTCAAGCCGAACTATTTGCTATTGAGAGCGCTCTCAGGGCCGACATTGAGGCGCTCAGAGAACGTGCAGCCCTGGAAGGTTTCGACGCCAGCGACAGAATAGCAGAGCTGCAAAAGAGAGCCGCTGAGAGAAGGGCCAAGGCTGAGGGCGATTTCTCAAAGGTTGAGGCTGAGGCTATCAAGGCGAATAAGGACGCGGCGGTTCAGGCTGAGAAGGACGTTGACGAGGCGAAAGACGAGGGCCACAAAAACACGCTTATCCGGCTTGAGGAGGAGAAAGCCAAAAGGCAAGAACTCAAGGACGCGGCGGTTCAGGCCTTGAACGACATAGCCTCAGCGGCTTTTGATATTCAACGGAACCGGCTTGACCAGGAGCAAGCCGCACAAGTTCAGGCTCTTGACAAGGAGTTTGACGAACGGAGGAAAAAGGCAAAAGGCAATGCCAAGCAACTCGAAAAAATTGACGCTGAGTACGAAAAGAGAAAGGCGGAAATTGAGAAGGAAACAGCCAGGCAGCGTAAAAACATAGCGATAAAAGAGGCCATTATTCAGGGTGCAATAGCGTTTGTTAAGGCGCTACCAAACTATGTACTTGCCGCTGTTGTTGCCATTGCTACGGCGGCTCAGGTTGCCGTCATAAGTAGCCAGCAATTTGCCAAAGGAGGCGCTTTGATGTTTGCCGGGAGAGGAGGAGCCAAGGGCCAAAAGTCAGGCGTATTCGGAGGCCGGCCTCACTCAGCCGGAGGCACAAAGGGCCGCTTTGACGACGGAACTGAGATAGAGGTTGAGGAAAACGAAATTTTTGTTATTCTCAACAAGAGAGCCTCAAAAGCCCTCAGGGCGCTTTCTGAAATCAACTACTCGTTTGGCGGCGTTTCCTTCTCTGGCTTGCCTGGCGCTACCTCGTTCGGCTCCGGTGGATCTATTGACTTTACTCCTCAGATTGCTTTGCCAGGAGCAAGCCAGAATAACCAGACGGCTATTTTGGTTGAGGCTCAGGCAACTTTTTCAGACGAGCAAATAACAGAGATAGCCGGTAGAATTGCTGGCCAAACTTCAGAGGCAACCAAAAACGCAATAGGCGAAGGCCTTGACGACCGCGACCGTAGGCTTGAGCGTAACTCTTCACTTGCAACAAACCGCGAAGGATGATAACAATAACGAGCGCTCCTCCAAGCGTAGGAGATACGAGCATAAACCTCCCGAAACAGCCACCCGTACCAGTTTCTGACTGTTTTCGTTGGTGCCTTCAGGCTGACACGGCTGACGCTATTTCCGTAGCCGGAGCCAAGGCGAACGTTACGGTAACTTTTCCCTCAGTTTGCACCGTTCCAGCAAACGGAACGGAGTTTACTATTTGGGGCGTTCTCTTCACGGTTGACGATAGCGAGGACTATACGGCAAACTCTTTCAAGGTTGAAACCTTGGGCTTTCTCTCCTGGCTGAATTTTGCAAATATGATTCTTGCAAACCTCCAATTTAACCGGGCCGTATCTCTGGCCGGCCAGGTTGTAGGCTCCTCGTTCGAGTTGCAAATAATTTGGAACGATTGCCGGGAGCAAGAGCGATTTTCAGGCGTTGACGTTGACCTTGCCGGAGTTGAGGCAACCGGAGCCACTACAAGTTTTGCAAACGGCTCAAGCCCTGTTTACGTTGAGGCCTTCAAGATATTGAGCCGGGCTGTTGTTTACCGCGACGCTACGAACGCTTTTGACACTCTTGGAAGGTTGGAGGCCTTGGAATCCGATTTGCTTTGCGATAGCGTTGCTGAGATTTGCGTTGACTACAAACTCGACATTGAGCAAAAACTCTTTACCCGGCTCCCTGACCTGACGGCTACGAGTTTTATTGACGAAATTGAGAACGGGCGCTCAATTATGAAACTCTTTGCCCTTGAGTACGGGTGGAGTTTTCGGAGCAACTGCCAAGTACAGAGCGGTACAATAAAGCGCTCTCAAACTGTTTTAGGCATAAACGCGGTAATTCCCTTGGAGGATAAGTACGGAATGCGGCGCTACTGGCATGAACACCCTGACGGCTATCCTCCTGGCCAAACGGAGCCGGAGTTCTTGACCCTTCAGCCGAAAGGCAACCATAAACTTTGCCTGAACTCTTTTTCCTGGCTCTGGATGACAAACAATTTCCAGCACCAATACGGAGGAAACTACCGGCTTGTTGTGAAGTTCCAACTCTATCAAATTGGCAGTAGTTCAGTTTTTGAAGAGTTCGAGCATACGGCTATGGATTCTGTTTCAGATAGCAACCTTTGGTATCAGTGCGTATGCTTCAACACTTCTCCGGCTTTTGTTCTGGCGAACGCTCCAACCTTGACAGCGGCAAACCTGGCCGGCTATGACGTTCAGGTTTTCGGCCTGGCAAGTTTTACCTCAACGGTTCTCTTTACGGCCAGCGAAAAACTGAGTTTTTCTGTCATAAATTCCTGCACCGAATGTACCGACATTTATTTCCTCTCAGGGCCAGGAGGAATAGGAACTCAGATTGTTACGGTCAATGAGCGGGAGATTGTTACCGCTGGAACTGAAATACTGATCAACTCCTCTTGCGACCTCTCAAACACGGACAGAGCCAGGTACGGAGGCCGGAGCCTTACGGCGCTGAGGAGTTATGAAAGAATCTCCTTTACGCTCGAATTGCCCAACACAACAGAGTACGAACGTTGGGCCAAGGATTTCAGGAAAAGCCCTCAGCATTGGATAAAGGTTTTCGACTATGAGGGAGAACCGTTTGCAAGGAAAATGCTCCTCGACGGAAACACCGTCAAGGTCTATAAAAACGGCGAAGGTATCAAGGTAGAGGCTACCGGATACCTGGCCGACATTGTTTCACAAAAAGGTATTGAACCATGAGAAATTTTCTCTTTGCCCTGGCTGAAAGGCTTGTCCTTCTTGGCCTCGTTTTCTTTCTGGCTTTCTTTGGCTGCAAAAAAGAGCCGCTCCCTCACCCGATTTACGGAGAGTGGGAAACCGTCAACGCTGTTGGCTTCAAGTGGGAGTACAACATACAAGAGGACGGTTTCTTTTGCCGCTCCTTGCCTGAATACTTTGGGGAAACCAAGTTCTGCTACAACTACCAAAGGGTTGACGATACGCTCTTTATTCAGGCCAATAGCCCTGAGCGTTGGACGCTACAAATCCAAACGAGGGACGCAATACTTGTAACTTCAACCTTGGAGGGAGGAAACGTTGACGCCTTCCTTCTCAATAGAAAGAAATGAGTTGTACAGAAATCCGATTCTACGACCTTGACCCGGCTGCTATTGGCCGCTTGGGAGGTAAGGAGCCAGTTCTCGACCTTCCAGACAATTTTTCTCTCAGGCTGTCAAAAGACGTTGAGAAGTTGACCGAACTCAACAAAATTATCACTGAGGGAGTTCTTGGGTTTTTCGCTCCGTTCACTGACAGGAACGAGGCTATTTTTATTGAGTATCAAACTCCTTTGACGCTTGATAACAACAGGCTTGAGTATCGGGTTTCTGTTACCTCTTCAGGGCATACAATTCCGTTCAACCGGCTTATCGTAAAGCAGAAAGACGAAAAGCGAAACGGGTGGGAATTGGAACTCAGGAGGTCGGCTGACCATTGGATTGAGTTGGCCTCTCAACTGAAGGCAAACCAAATCGACTACGGAATTGCCTCTACTCATTACCTGGCAATAGAGAACTCTTGGAGCCAACCTGAATACCAGGGAGTTTTTGACCCGGCTGACAACGACGCTACCCACTGGCCGGTAATTGACTACGGAGGTTGGCAAGATTTGACGGAGCCTCCTCAGGGAACGCAAAACCGCGTCAAGACGGTTGACCCGGCTGACGTTCGGCCTCTTATCTCTTTCCCCTATTTGCTCAAGCGGGGTTTTTGCCAAATTGGTTGGACGCTTGAGGGCTTCATTTTTGATACTCCGTACTTCAGGCGCTTGTGGCTGTATATCCTCAAGGAGAACTACTACGACGCTGATAAGGACGGCGGGAGGATAAGAGGCCGGAATTTTGAGAGAACGCTCTATATCCAAAACAGCACTACCTACAAAGTTCTCCGTTTCAGGGAGTTGATAAAGGGAGTTCTCTCTCTTCAACTGCCAAACGACTACCCTGGCTTTATTAACGCTTGGACTTGCGGAATACACAATACGGCTGAAATTGCGCTCAGGTACAAGTTTATTGTCAAGGGAGAGTTTAACAATGATAGAGCCCTTCCTTTTACTGCTATTTGGGAGGTTTTTGAGATTGAGCCGAACGACAACAACGACTATACCGGAGAGATTGTTTCCGACCCTAACGACGCTATTGTTATTCAGTTTGACCCAAACCAAAAGAAGTACATATCTATCGAAATTGAGGCAACCTTGAAACCAAACCAAAAGGCCGCTATTGGAATTGGCGTGAAACCCTCCTCTGATTTTTGGATGGAAA
>Ga0268298_10006318_pt1 | contig 10805 bp, 6 predicted proteins | sample WWTPWeurt_MetaG_FD_194462 | JGI IMG/M metagenome (GOLD analysis project Ga0268298, IMG submission 194462) | Activated sludge microbial communities from WWTP in Nijmegen, Gelderland, Netherland - WWTP Weurt | ecosystem: Engineered > WWTP > Aerobic digester > Activated sludge | place: Netherlands... | reverse complement strand
GACGCCGAGACCTGACCAAGCCCGATGGCTTTGTCCTGGACCTTGAGCGCGGCTACTGGGCTTCACAGAAGGATCTAGCGGAACAGGAGAGCGGGGATTCCGAGGACATGTCCAGCAACGTGGCCCGGGTGATCCCCTATGTTGAGGATCGGCGGAACTGCCTGCTCTTCGAGCCCAGACCCAGCCGGGAACCCGCCTTCATGGCCACCCTTCAGGCAGCCCTGAAGAACGCCATTCAGGTCTGTTTCCAGTTAGAGGACTCTGAACTCGCGGCAGAACCCCTTCCATCTGCCGATCCCCGAACCCATATCCTCATCTACGAAAGTGCCGAGGGCGGCGCGGGCGTGCTCAGGCGTCTGGTGGAGGATGGCCAGGCCACATTGATCGAGGTGGCTAAGACCGCCCTTGATCTACTGCACTTCGACCGTGAAACAGGAGAAGACCTCAAGTTCCCCAAGGGGTCGAAGGAAGCCTGTGAAGCAGCCTGTTACGACTGCTTGATGTCCTACGGAAACCAGTGGGACCACGAACTCCTGGACCGTCACCATGTCCGGGATTACCTCCTCGCCATGAGCCGGGGGACCCTCAAGGTCTCCTCCAGTGCCAAGAGCCGGGAGGATCACCTCCAGGGCCTGATCAAGCTCTGCGACTCCAAGCTCGAGAAGGACTGGCTTCGGTTCCTCTACACCAAGGGCTTCCGCCTCCCCACCCGAGCCCAAGTGCCTTTCCAGCCCTGCATGACCCGGCCCGACTTCACCTATGACGATCACCAGGCCGTGGTCTATGTAGACGGTCCGCCCCACGATTTCCCTGAGCGGCAGAGTCGGGACGCTGCCCAGAACGTATGCATGGCGGACTCGGGCTTTCAGGTCATCCGCTTCCACCACACGGACAACTGGGATGAGGTCGTGAAGAACTACCCCTCCGTGTTCGGGAGCCAGGCATGACCTTCACCGTTGGCAGTCTGGTCCATGCCCGGGGCCGTGAATGGGTGGTCCTGCCGGAGACCACGGAGGATATGGCCATGCTTCGGCCCCTGGGCGGCGGTGACTTGGAGGTCACGGGCATCCTCAGGGCCCTTGAGGAAATTCGGCCAGCTCGATTTGAATACCCCAAACCTGAACAGGCCGGGGACTACCGGTCGTCCCGGCTACTTCGAGATGCCCTTCGCCTGGGGTTCCGTGCCAGTGCCGGTCCCTTCCGTTCGTTTGGGCACCTGAACTTCGAGCCACGACCCTATCAGCTGGTGCCCCTGTTGATGGGGCTCAAGCAAGACCCAGTTCGCCTGCTCGTCGCCGACGACGTGGGTATCGGCAAGACCGTCGAGGCGGCTCTCATCGCCAAGGAATTACTGGATCGTGGGGAAATCACCCGAATGGCCGTGCTCTGCCCTCCCCACCTGGCTGAGCAGTGGCAGCGGGAGCTGAAGGACAAGTTCCAGATCGAGGCCGAGCTGGTCCTAGCCGGAACCGCCCGCCGCCTGGAGTCCGAGTGTCGGGGGGGTGAGAATCTGTTCGAGCACTACCCCTTCACCATTGTCTCCTTGGATTTCATCAAGTCCGACCAACGCCGGGATGACTTCCTCCGCACCTGCCCAGAGCTGGTCATCGTGGACGAGGCCCATACCTGCGCCCATGCCGGGAGGGTCAGCAGCGCCCAGCACCAGCGTCACCTACTTCTCCGGAAGCTGGCCGAACGGGGAGATCGCCACCTGATTCTGGTGACGGCCACCCCTCACTCCGGGAACGAGGACGCCTTCCGATCCTTGCTGGTCATCTTGGACCCGACCTTCGCCCAATTACCTCCGGACTTAGGGGGAGAGGCCAACCGTGTCCACCGAGAGCGCCTGGCGCTCCACCTCGTCCAGCGGAAGCGCGGCGACATCGAGCACTACCTCAACACCGACACCCCCTTTCCCAAGCGGAAGGAGGCCGAGCTGTCCTACGCGCTCACCCCTGCCTATCGGGCCTTCTTCCAGAAGGTCCTGGCCTTTATCAGGGAGACCGTTCAGGACGAAACCGGAACCATGGTCCGACGGCGGGTCCGGTGGTGGTCCGCCCTGGCCCTGCTGAGGTCCATGGCCTCCAGCCCCGCCTCGGCGGCATCCACACTCCGAACTCGGGCCCACAACCTGGATGCGGAGACAGTTGAGGAAACGGACGAACAAGGCCGCCGGGCCGTCATGGACATCAGTGAGGACCATGATGCCCCTGAGTCCTCCGATCTTGCCCCGGGCAGCGACCTGGGAGACGGGGACGACGAGGCCCAGAGGACCCGTCGCCGCCTCCTAGACATGGCCAGGCAGGCAGAGGCTCTTTTCGGGGAACCGGACGCCAAGCTCGATCTGGTGGCCCTGCAGGTCAAGCAGCTACTGGAGGAGGGGTTCAATCCCATCGTGTTCTGCCGGTTCATCCCGACCGCCGAATATGTGGCGGACCACCTTCGTTCGACCCTGAAGCGTCAGTTCCGCGACCTCGAAGTCGCAGCCATCACCGGCCTATTAGCTCCTGCAGATCGTGAGCAGCGCATCCACGAACTGGGAGAAGCCTCCCCCCGGGTGCTCGTGGCCACGGATTGCCTCAGCGAGGGAATCAACCTCCAAGACCAGTTCGACGCAGTCGTGCACTACGACCTCAGTTGGAACCCGACTCGCCATGAGCAGCGGGAAGGCCGCGTGGACCGATTTGGGCAACAAAGCAAGTCAGTCAAGGTGCTCACCCTCTTTGGTCGAGACAACCAGATCGACGGCATCGTTCTCGATGTCTTGCTCCGCAAGCACAAGAAGATCCGCAGCTCCCTGGGGATTTCCGTCCCAGTGCCCGCTACCTCCGACGATGTGCTGGAGGCTGTTCTAGAGGGGTTGATCCTCCGAGGCCAGGATGTGCCCAGCCAGGAGCAGCTGCTTCCCGGCTTCGAGGACTACTTCAAACCCCAGACAGAGGATCTGTTCGCCCAGTGGGAAGCCGCCGGGGAACGGGAGAAGAAGTCCCGCACCGTCTATGCCCAGCACGGGTTGAAGACCGAGGAGGTCCACCAGGAGCTGGAGGCTGCCAGGCAGGCAATCGGCATGGGGGTGGAACTGGAGACCTTCGTCAGGGACGCCCTGCAGGGACTCGGGGCGGGGTTCACCCCAGATCGCAAGGGCATCCGCGTGGATCTAACTGAGTGCATCCGGGGATTGAAGGATGCCCTACCCATGGATGCCGAGCAGCTGCTCGTGCGGTTCACACCCCCTGCTCCAGACAAGGGCATGCTGCTCAGCCGCATTCATCCCTTCGTGGAAAGCCTTGCCAGTTACGTGCTGGATACAGCACTGGACCCACTGGGTAAAGGGGTTGCCAGCCGTTGCGGCGTGATCCGAACGGAGGCGGTCTCGGCTCGAACCACCCTCCTGCTCCTTCGCCACCGCATGCACTTGATCGTCAATCGGGATGGCCGGGACTATCCTTTGCTCGCCGAGGATGCAGACCTCCTTGCCTTCGAGGGAGCCCCGGACCAGGCCCGTTGGCTGGACCGGGAACAGGCTGAAAAACTCCTGCTGGCCGCACCCACAGGCAACGTCGTGCCTGAACAGATCCGGGATTTCCTCAAGTTGGTGCTGGACGGGATGCCTCACCTGGCCACCCGGCTCGAGGACGCCTGCGATGAGCGGGCGGAGGCTCTGCTCCAAGCCCACCGGCGGGTTCGCCTGGCCGCCAAGGCGAAGGGCACCCTCCGGGTCGAAGCTCAGCGCCCCCCTGATGTCCTGGGGATCTACGTGCTGCTCCCCATGCCCGTGAAGGGGGCCTGACATGAGCCGTCGTCAGCCCTTCCTCAACATCCGCACCGAGGGCGCCCTGCTGCCCACGGACCTGCTTGCCCGTTTGCTCGAAGGCGCGAACCTAGAGGGGCTTAAGCCCGAGGACTACCATCTGGGGGCTGGAGAGAAGCTCAACGAGGCCATCAGCCGGTCCTGGACCCGCCTCCTCTCGCTCTGGACGGGCTTCCGGAAGACCATGGCCGCCCTGCCATCTGCCGACCTAGGCACCACGCTGACACGGGAGAAGTGGCTCCTTCAGCTCTTCCAGGAGCTGGGCTATGGCCGATTGATCGGTGCCAGCGCCTTTGAGATCGATGGAAAGAGCTACCCGATCTCTCACCTCTGGCACGGCCAGCACTATCAGATCCCCCTACACCTTGTGAGCTTCAGGGCCGATCTTGATAAGCGGAGCGAGCAGCGGATCCAGGGCGCCAGCAAGGCCAGCCCCCATGGCCTGGTGCAGGAGTTCCTGAACCGATCCGAACGTCACCTCTGGGCCTTCGTCTCGAATGGGCTGAGGCTGCGCATTTTGAGAGACAACGCCAGCCTGACCCGGCAGGCCCATGTGGAGTTCGACCTCGAGGGCATTTTCGAGAATGAAGCCTACGCGGATTTCCGGCTGCTCTGGATGGTCTGCCACCAGTCTCGTATTGAGGGAACCGCCAAAGACCGCCCTGAAACCTGCTGGCTGGAGGCGTGGTCCAAGCAGGCTCAGACAGACGGGCGCCGGGCGCTGGAGCACCTCCGCGAGGGTGTCCAAAAAGCATTGGAATCCCTGGGAACAGGATTCATCGCCCACAAGGCAAACCAAGTTCTGCGGGATCGGCTCCAGGCGGGCGAGCTGAGTAAAGGGGAACTTTATCGGCAGCTGCTACGTCTAGCCTACCGGTTGATCTTCCTGTTCGTGGCAGAGGACCGGGATTTGCTCCATGCCCCAGATGCTTCAGAGGAAGCCCGTTCCCGCTACGCCCGGTTCTACAGCGGCCAGAGGCTGAGGCGTTTAGCCGAGCGGAGTCGCGGCGGGCGCCATTCAGACCTCTGGGTGGGTCTCCGGCTGATCTTTGAGAAGCTGGGAGATGACCAGGGGTGTCCCGAGCTGGGTCTGCCAGCCCTGGGGGGATTCCTCTTCGGGATGGAATCTCTGCCGGACCTGGATGGGGCTGAACTGCCCAATGAGCAGCTACTGAAAGCCATCTGGCACCTTGCTCTAGTCCGGGATGAAGGAAGTGGCCTTCGGTTGGTGGACTATCGAAACCTCGGAAGTGAAGAACTTGGCAGCGTCTACGAGAGCCTGCTTGAACTGAGTCCCGAAATGGAGGTTGATGCCGGGGTCTTCACCTTGGTGGCCCTCGGTGGAAATGACCGCAGGACCACAAGTAGCTACTACACCTCAACCCCAGTGATCCTGGCCTTGCTTGAGTCCTCATTGGACCCACTTGTCGCGGGAGCGAAGAGGCAGCCCATCCCAGAACAGGCCCTTTTGAGCCTCAAGGTCTGTGACCCCGCCTGCGGCAGCGGGCACTTCCTGGTGGCTGCCGCGCACCGAATTGCGAAACATCTGGCGGCAGTTCGGACCCAGGAAGAGGCTCCGGCCCCGGAGGCCATCCGCACAGCGGTGCGTGATGTCATTGGACACTGCCTGTTTGGCGTGGACCTCAACCCCATGGCCGTGGAGCTGTGCAAGGTCAGCCTGTGGCTGGAGGCCCTCGAGCCCGGCAAGCCCCTCTCCTTCCTCGACCATCACATCCGCTGGGGCAATAGCCTCCTGGGAGCCACACCCGCCCTGATCGCGAAGGGAGTCCCCGAAGAAGCCTTCGATGAGATTGACGGAGATGATGCTGCCACCTGCCGAAGCCTGAAGGCCAAGCACCGGCAGGAACAATCCGGCCTACGCCCCCTATTCAGCACCCACACCATGGACCCCGTGGCGGTTCTGGAGCCCGTCAAAGCCGAGCTGGTGGCCTTGGAAGGGCACGGTGATGGGGATATCTATCAAGTCCACGACATGGAACGCCGTTTTCAGGCGCTTGAAGTCTCAGATGCCTTCAGACACTCCAGGCTCATAGCCGATGGATGGGTAGCGGCCTTCATGTGGTTGAAGGTCCCAAATGCACCCGAGCCCCCTACTCGATCCGTCTTTGACGCGCTCTGCGGGGACCCGACAACTATCCCGTCTGCCACCATCGCCGAAATCGAGCGACTGGCTCTGTCCTATGGGTTCTTTCACTGGCACTTGGCTTTCCCCCAGGTCTTTCGCCCGGGTGATGGACCAGAAGGCTGGGAAGGTGGCTTCGATCTGGTTCTCGGGAATCCACCATGGAAGGCCCTCAGCCCCGATGAAAAGGAGTTCTTCAGCCCTTATAACCCGGACTTCCGCTTCCGGGACAAGGCTGGACAGGAGGAAATCAAGACCGAGCTTCTGGCGCTCCCGGCCATCGCCACCAAATGGGCGGATTACACTCGTCGCCTTTACGCCTGGGTTCGCTACTTCCGACGCAGTGGTCGTTACCGGCTCTTCGCTCCTGGAAACTTGGGTAAGGGTGACTTCAATGTCTATCGGATGTTCGTGGAGACCGCTCTTCAGACATCTCGGACTGGCGGGTTCGCTTCCCAGGTCGTGCCCGAAGGGCTCTACAACGGCGCCAACGCCATGGCCATCCGGAATGAGCTATTCACAGCCTTTAGCCTAAAGCGGCTCTTGGGCTTTGAGAATGCCCGGGAGGCATGGTTCAAAGACATCGATTCTCGCGCCAAGTTCTGTATCTACTCAGCCCAGCGGGGCGGGTCCACCCAGACCTTCGAGGCGGCTTTTAACCTGAAAAGCCCTTCAGAATTGGCGGCGGTCATGGAGGGCGGGGCTCTTCGGATGGATGTTCGCCTGGTGCACGAGTTCAGCCCAGATGCCCTTGCTGTGATGGAGATGGGCGAGCAGCTCGACATCGACATCACAGTGAAGATGTATTCCCGATGGCCGAAGTTCGGCGAGTCCATCTCGGGAACGCCCCAGCGCGTATACATGACCGAAGTCCACATGGGTGGAGATCGAGATATTTTCGACGAACACCCAGATGGTGTGCCCCTCTATGAAGGCCGGATGGTGGAGCAGTTTGACCACCGGGCCAAGGGCTACCGTTCCGGTCGTGGGCGATCAGCCGTGTGGGAGGAACTCCCCTTCTCGGATGCCAGAAAGTCCATTCAGCCTCAGTGGCGAATACCGAAGGACGACATCCCGGACAAGACCATCGAGCGAATGAACTCTTACAGAGCTGGTTTCTGTGATGTCACAAGCCCTACCAACGAACGCTCCCTTATCGCGGCGCTCATCCCGCCTGGGGTTTTATGTGGGCATAAGGTCCCGACGATTTCCTTTCCATCAGGCTGGGAGTGGGCCTACCTCGTGTGGCTGTGCGTAGCCAATTCATTCGTAATGGACTTCTTGGCCCGGAAGAAAGTGGCACTGAGCATGTCCTACACGGTTTTGGACAGCTTCCCATTCCCCCGCCTGAAGAAGGACGACCCAATTGCGAAGGAGTTGGTGCTCCGAGGAGCACTCCTTTCCTGCACCGGTCCGGAAATGACGGCCTACTGGGACGCCCTCGCCGCCGACGGTTGGGTGCCTCGGAGGAGCACGCCTGATGAGGTTCCAGGGGTCTTGAATGAGGCCGATCGCCATAAGCTACGTGCCGAGATCGATGCCATCGTAGCTAAATACTTGTATGGCTTGACCGAGCAAGAACTGGACTACGCCATGGATTCCTTCCCAACTCTCCACCGGCGGGATGTCCGTGACTTCGGGACACCCGTGACCCGGGTTGCGGTCCTGGCAGCTTACAAGGCGTTAGAAGGGCTTGGGGGATGACATGACAGTCCAAGGGGTCCCATCGGCCATGGCACTGACAACCGAATATCCAGCCGACGGCCTGTTCAGAGTCCTTACTCTGGACGGCGGAGGAGCGAAAGGCTTTTACACGCTCGGAGTTCTCAAAGAGATCGAAGCAATGCTGGGGTGTGCGCTACATAAGCGATTCGATCTGATCTACGGGACGAGCACTGGGGCGATTATCGCCTCACTACTTGCCCTCGGCCATTCGGTCGACGAGATCCACGACCTATACAAGCTTCACGTTCCTACGGTTATGGGGAAGCAGGGGCCTGCGGAGAGATCACAAGCTCTTGCCAACCTGGCCTCCACTGTCTTTGGTGAGAAAACATTCAGCGATATGAAGACAGGAGTCGGGGTGATATCGACCCGATGGATGTCTGAGCGCCCAATGATCTTCAAAGGCAGCATCGACCAAGCCCATGGTCGCCAGGGCACATTCACACCAGGCTTCGGAGTATCCGTGGCCGACGCGGTCCAAGCTTCGTGTTCGGCCTATCCCTTTTTCAATCGAAAGATGGTGACTACCTCAGCTGGGGACAGGGTTGAGCTGATCGACGGTGGATACTGCGCCAACAACCCAACGCTTTATGCCATCGCTGATGCCGTTGTGGCCCTGAAGCAAAAACACGAAGACATTCGTTTGGTGAATGTCGGTGTTGGTGTGTATCCAGAGCCAAAACCCGGATTAAAGATGTGGTTCGCAAAAAAATACTTAATTAGCGTGCAGTTATTACAAAAAACACTTGAGATAAACACTCAATCAATGGATCAGCTTCGAGAGATTCTATATAAAGAGATCCCAACTATTCGTATTAGTGACACCTTTGAGCGACCCGAAATGGCAACAGACCTCCTAGAGAATAATCTTGAAAAACTAAATATTCTACGCCAGCGAGGCTCTGAGTCATTCGCAACACGTGAAGCTCAACTTAAACAATTTCTGATGTAACTATGAGGTTCGAATGATCCCCGAGTCCCAACTAGAAACATGGTCGCACCAAGGAGCCATTCAGGGTTCAAGTGACACCTATCTATCGATAAAGCAGACCCTTGAGGCAGCTGGAACTCCATACTCAGGTAAGAAATACAAAGTATTTCTTCAAGGGTCATATGGAAATGATACCAATATTTATGCGGAGAGCGATGTAGATATAGTCATCCAATTGGATAGCTGCTTCCAGCATGACTTGACAAAACTATCTGAGGCAGAAAAAGCTGTTTGGAAACAGGTATTTAGTGATGCTGTTTATACTCATGTCGATTTCAGAAGAGACGTATTGAAAGTATTGACTGATAAATATGGGACTTCGGTAAAAGATGGTAAGAAGGCCATTATGCTTGATGCAAATGGAAACCGACGTAAAGCTGATGTCATACCTGCCATTCAATTTCGTCGTTATCACAAATTTAATAGCCTTAACGATCAGGCTTTTGATGAAGGTATTGCATTCTACAACAGTTCAAATGAGATGATCGTGAATTACCCAAAATATCACTCGGCAAATCTAACTCAAAAACACCAACAGACTAACAAGTGGCTCAAGCCTATGGTCCGAATCCTTAAGAATCTCCGCAGCCACCTGGTAGACAATGGACTTCTCAAGTCTGGCATCGCCCCATCCTACTATCTCGAAGGACTGTTGTATAACGTGCCAAGTGACAAATTTGGATTAAGTTACCAAGACTGTTTTGTGAAAGCCTTCACCTGGATTCAGAAAGAGGCCGTTAAGGAAAATTTAGTTTGTGCTAATGAACAGTATTATTTACTTCGAGATAACGAACATACATGTTGGTCGAAGGCAGATTGTGAGTTGTTTCTAAATACTGCAATCGATTGTTGGAATAACTGGGGGAAATAATAATCAAGCAAGGCGCGTATTGAACGTCATTTCTTCTTACGAGAAGTCTCCCCAAGGACCAACCACACAGGACGGCCTTCCTTTCGTGCCGTCCTCAAAGTAAGCAGGGCATCCTTCAACGCCACCAATTCTGAACCCTTGGTTGTGGTGTCTACTTGGAGGATCTCTCCCTCCTTAAGGGTCGGTAGAATTTGCTTCAATTCCTGGACAGCTCGCTTACTCATCTGGCCGCCTTGGGGCTCAGAATCGGGCGGATCTGAGATTTTGAAGCCCTTCCCTGTGATGAGGGCTGCGGCCGTATTCTGGAATAGCTTGGCCAGCGCAGTGAGAGAGGCCCCTGAGGGCCTGCTGATGTCCTTCTCCCATTCGCTGATGAGGCTTTGAGCACTGCCGAGGGCCTTTGCGAGGGTGCCTTGGGTCCAACCCCAGGCGGTTCGAACTGCACGGATGCGTTGTCCCAGGGAGACCAAAGGCCCCTGTGGCTTCTTGGCCTGATAGGCGCCCCGACCCGAGGTCATGGACGCATCCCTGGTCCGACAATACTATCGGAATCCGATATTATGTTCTTACCGCCCCTCATCCCATTCGTCCATGGGTGAATTCGGCGGGCCTGGGCCATGCACAGACATTACCAGAGGGCGGGCGCTAACCCTGGGAGCTTGGTGAAAACGGAGAGGATATGTACCGACAAATGGACAAGGCTGCCATCAATAGAATTCTTCAGAGCATGATGCTGGAGGCCGCCGATGGACTTGGAAGCTGGGAACTGGTTCAGGCACCTCTCTGTGCACTTGACCTGGAGTCCTACGAGCTCCTAGTGAAACAAACTGGCCGGACTGGCTATGCGGAGTTCCTGACGCGAGCCGTTCAGACGCTCAAACCCATCGTTTCAGACAGCCAGCTCACGACAGTGAGCGCAGCCGTAAAGAAGAGCAGACGTAATTATCGGAGCCATACTGTTCATACGAAGATCGGAAAGGCCGAGTGCAAATGGATTAAGGACACGGCCACGAAGCTGGGAGTCAGGCCGTCGCGGGTCCTGGAAGCTGTTGTCTTTCTCTATCTGAGGGCGGAAGCCCCAACGGTGAGCAGATGATCAGCGCATGCATCATCACCACTGAGCCCAAAGACCTGATGGCAGGTATGCACAACAGGATGCCGGTCATCCTTCCCAAGTCGGCATGGGGCCTATGGCTTGATCCATCGGCGCACACGCGAGAGGTGAAGCCCCTATTTGTCCCGTGTCCAAGTGAGGTGGTGGCCG
>Ga0268298_10006317_pt1 | contig 10806 bp, 13 predicted proteins | sample WWTPWeurt_MetaG_FD_194462 | JGI IMG/M metagenome (GOLD analysis project Ga0268298, IMG submission 194462) | Activated sludge microbial communities from WWTP in Nijmegen, Gelderland, Netherland - WWTP Weurt | ecosystem: Engineered > WWTP > Aerobic digester > Activated sludge | place... | reverse complement strand
CCCAGATCTGGGATGGCGAGCTGCTCGCCCCCGCCCGACTCAGCCGCCTCGGCCAGGCTCTGGTGGATGGCGGCGAGGGCCTCCAGCAGGCCCTCCCGGGCGCCGGACGCGAAGGGGTTCTCGTTCTGCAGAGCGGCGAAGAGGTGGCCTGCGTCTTCCCGAACGGATTCGAGCGTTCGCGCGATGGCGTGGAAGGAGGGCGGCGTGAAGGGCAACTCGGCCCCTGCCCCCACCGCCAGCAGGCCTTTGGCAATGAAGAAGGTCAGCGCGTGCGTGGTGGCCATCACCCGGTCGTGGTCCTCGGGGCTCTGGCGCAGCACCTCGCAGCCGAGGCTGTGGAAGAGCCGCTCGATCCGTTCCGCCGAAGCCGGGTGGCGCGGGGAGCCGCAGACCACCACCCGCAGGGGGCGCTCGGCGCGGGCGAGGCTCACCGGTCCGAACAGGGGATGGGTCCCCGAATGGGGAATGGCGGCGCCCAGGTGTTCCTCCAGGAGGGCACAGGGGCCCACCTTCACGCTGCCCACGTCGAAGACCAGGTGGTCGGCCCTCAGGTGGGGGCGCAAGGTCCCGAGGAGGCCGCCCAGTGCCGGGATGGGCACCGCCAGCACCAGAACATCCTGGCCAGCCACCAGGTCATGGAAGCCGGCAGAGCGGTGTTCTGCGGGGACCTCGGCGATGGGATCCCAGGCCCGATAGGCATGGCCGGCTTCGCGGAGGAGCGAGCCCAGCGCCCTCCCGAAGCGGCCATATCCCAGGATGCCGATGCGCATGGAAGTCTCCGGAGACAGGAGGCCATCCTACCGCAGCAGCTCCTGGATGGCCGCCACGGTTGGCACATGGCCCTGGCTCTTCACGACGCCATCCACCACCAGGCCCGGCGTGGTCATCACACCCCGGGCCACGATGTCCGGGTATTCCGTGACCTTCACCAGCGTGTAGTCCGCGCCGATTCCCCGCGCCGCCTCCTCCGCCCGTTCCGCCAGGAGCTTGCACTTGGCGCAGCCTGTCCCCAGGATTTCGATTCGCATGAGCACTCCTACATCAGCACGTTGAACAGGAATCCCACCAGGATGATCCCAACGGCGACGACGCCGAGGAAGGTGGTCAGCAGGGTGGGCCGGAGCACCTTGCGGAGGATCACGGTCTCAGGAAGGGACAGTCCGGTCACCGCCATCATGAAGGCCAGCGCCGTGCCCAGGGCCGCGCCCTTGGCCAGCAGCACCTGGACGATGGGGATGATGCCCGCGGCGTTCGCATACAGGGGCACCCCGATCAGCACCGCCAGCGGCACGCTCCACCACGCCGACTTGCCCATGAAGCGCGCCAGCAGTTCCGCAGGGACATAGCCATGGAGGAAGGCGCCCACGGCGATGCCGGCCAGCACGTAGAGCCAGACCTTTGCGAAGATGTCCCGAGTGGCCTGCACCGCCAGCCCCAGACGCCCAGGGAAGCCCATGGACCGCCCATCCGCCTCCGCAGCCTCATAGGGGATCTCCATCACCCAGGGCTCCAGGTGCCGCTCCATGCGGAGCTTGCCGATGACCCAGCCTGAGAAGAACGCGATGGCCACGCCTGTCACCGCATAGAGCAAGGCGATGCGCCAACCGAACAGGCTCAGCAGCATGAAGAGCGCCACCTCGTTCACCATGGGCGCCGAGACCAGGAAGCTGAAGGTCGCGCCCAGAGGCACGCCCACGCGCACGAAGCCGATGAAGAGCGGCACCGCCGAACAGGAGCAGAAGGGCGTGGCAATTCCCAGCAGCGACGCCAGCAGGTTGCTCCAGGCGCCGGTACGAGTAGCCAGCAGATCGCGGGTTCGCTCGGGGCTGATGAACGTCTGCACGAAGCTCACACCCAGCACCACGAGCCCGAGCAGCAGTAGCACCTTCGGCCCGTCATAGACGAAGAAGGCCACGGCCTCCCCCAGGCGGCTGCCCGCTTGCAGCCCGAGCACACGGAAGGCCAGCCAGTCCGCCAGGGGCTTCAGACTGAAGTAGAGGGCGAACCATGTCGGGAGGGCGATCAGCAACCACCCTCCCGACTTCCAGAAGCCATCGCCCTGAACCGGTGTCGGCGCGGCGCACGCGCAAGATTTCGATTCCACGTCCATGCCCTCAGCCTCCACAGCAGGTGGGCGCACAGCCGCAGGCCCGGGGGCCCTTGGTGGCTTCGACCTGTATGCTCAGCACCGCGCCTGCCGCGCCTTCCAGCTCTTCAGGCCCCAGCTCCGGATACCGCTGGCGGGCCGCTTCCAGCAGCTCGGGCGAGAACATGTCCAGGCCGTAGTGTCGCTCGCCAGCCACGGCCAGGCCGCTGAAGCCCGCCGCCTCGACGGCCTTGAGGTAGTCCGCCTTCAGCAGTGCTCCGGCCACGCAGGCACCGTAGGCGTCCAGATCCTGGCGGATGGCTCCCGGCAGGGGCCGCTCCAGCACCAGGTCCGAGACCATGAGCCGGCCGCCGGGCTTCAGCACTCGGAAGGCCTCCCGGAAGGTGCGGCCTTTGTCGGTGCTGAGGTTCACGACGCAGTTCGAGATGACGACATCCACGCTGGCATCGGCCAGGGGCAGGGCCTCGATCTCGCCCAGGCGGAACTCGACGTTCGAGTAGCCGTGGGTGGCGGCCAGGGTGGTGGCGCGCTCGATCATCTGGGGCGTCATGTCCACGCCGATGACGCGGCCGGTGGGCCCCACGCGCTTGGAGGCCAGGAAGGCATCGAAGCCCGCGCCAGAACCCAAGTCCAGCACCGTCTCGCCGAGCTTCAGGGAGGCCATCGCCACGGGGTTGCCGCAGCCAAGGCCCAGGTTGGCGCCCTCGGGCACCGCGGCGAGGTCCTGCTCGCCGTAGCCCAGGCCCAGGCTCGCCGCACCCGGATCACCTTCGGAGGCACATCCGCAGGAGGTGGCCGGGCCACAGCAACTCTGATTGTTGGTGACGAAGCCGGCGTAACGTTCGCGGACGGCGGTCTTGATGGTCTGGGAATCCATGGCAGGTCCTTTCGCAAGTACGGAGTTCCCGGGACGCGATGGCATCCAGCTCCCAGGAAGGTGGAAGGTCAGTCCCCGCCGCAGCAGGGTGAAGGTTTTGGGTCTGACGCGGCGCCGCCGGAGCAGCAGTCCTGCCAGAGGTACTCGGTGAGGGCGCGCAGCACGCCGTAGTCGGCGCGGTAGCGCAGGGTCGTGCCTTCCCGAGCCACCAGGACCAGGCCCGCCTCGGCGAGGGTGGCCAAGTGGTGGCTGAGGGTGGAGGCCGGGATGTCCAAACGAGATTGCAGCTCCCCGGCGGGCGTCCCCGCCTCAGGGCCCTGCACCACGCGGCGCAGGATGGACAGCCGGACCGGATGCCCGAGGGCCTTCAGTCGCTCTGCCGCCTGCTCCACCTGCCCGGTCATGGCTGTCTCCTGGTTTAATTCTAAGAATATCGAAATAGCATGCAAGGCCTAAATTCGACTTTTGTGGAAATTCATGAAATCCAGCCCCGATCGCGGCCCAGAGCCTCCAGACGCCGGGCGATCTCGTCCCGGGCGGCCCGGAAGCGGACGCGCAGATCCTCCGGCGTGAGCTCCGGATCGTCGCTGGCAGGATCGGGGATGGGCCAGTGCAGGCGCTCCGCCCGGCCCAGAAAGGCGGGGCAGACCTCCTCGGCGCAGAGGGTGATGACCAGGTCCACGGTGGCGGGGTCGATGTCCGCCACGGATTTCGAGGTGTGGGCCAACGCGTCGACGCCCACCTCGGCGAGTGCGGCGATGGCATGCGGGTTCACGCGGCTGGGCCGGCTGCCCGCGCTCTGGATGCGGAACCCAGGGAACCGGCGGCGGGCCAGCCCCTCGCCCACCTGGGACCGGGCGCTGTTGGCCACGCAGAGGAAGAGGATGGAGGTCACGGCGTTCCCTTCACAGCAACAACTCCCAGAACCCCACGTCGATCCAGCGGTCGAACTTCCGCCCGGCCTCGCGCATGTGCCCCGCCTTCCGGAAGCCCAGCTTCTCGTGCAGCCGCACGCTGGCCTCGTTGGGCAGGGCCAGACCGCCCAGCGCCAGGTGGAAGCCACGTCGGCGCAGCTCGTCGAGGAGGGCCCGGTAGAGCAGCGCACCGCGCCCCTTCCCGCGCTGATCCGTCGCGAAGTAGATGGCCGTCTCCGTCGCGTGGCGATAGGCGGCCCGGGCCCGCCACACCGAGCTGTAGGCGTAGCCCAACACGCGATCCTCCTCCTCCCAGATGAGCCACGGGTAGGCCGCGGTCACCGTCTCGATGCGCAAGGCCATCTCCTCTGCCGTAACCGGCTCCTCCTCGAAGGTGACGGTGGTGTCCCGGATGTAGGGGTTGTAGATGTCGGCCAGGGCCTGGGCATCGGCCGGCCGCACGGGGCGGATCATGGCCTCACCTTGCGGGATCTCATGACGCAGGCGCACTCTCCGTGCAGGATGGCTTCTGGATCCGTGAGCACCGGCAGACCCTCCTGGTCCCAGGCCAGCATGCCCCCGTTCAGGCAGGCCACCTGCTCGAAGCCATGCTCCAGGAGGACTTGGGCGGCCGCCTTGGTGAAGACGCCGGAACTGTCCGCCAGCAGCAGCGGACGGTCCTGCGGCAGGCTGGCGAGGTGCGATGCCAGGTCCCGATGGGGCACATGGATCGTGGCGGGGACCTCGAACGCCTTCATCTCCATCAGCTCGTCCGAGCGCAGATCCAGGAGCACGGTCCCCTTTCCCAGCACCTGCAGCGCCTCCCGGGGGCTCAGGAAGCGCAGGCCCTGGATGAGCATTCCCGTCCCCTCAAAGGCGTCCATGGCTTACCCCTTGCTCGGCTCCGTGGTCGGACAGCACTGGACCCCCGCCACGTCCCGTCGTTCTTCGGGGAACCAGCGGGTCTTCAGCCACAGGGAGACATTCACCAGTCCGATGAGCGCCGGGACCTCCACCAGGGGCCCGATGACGGCCGCGAAAGCGGCGCCGTGGCCCAGGCCGAAGGTGGCCACTGCCACGGCGATGGCCAGCTCGAAGTTGTTGCTGGCGGCCGTGAAGCTCAGGGTCGCGCTTTGGGGGTAGTTGGCCCCGGCCTTCTTGGAGAGCCAGAAGCTGGCCAGGAACATCACCACGAAGTAGATCAGCAGCGGCAGCGCCACCCGCAGCACGTCCATGGGATGGGCGATGATCTGACGGCCCTGGAGGCTGAACATGGCGATGATCGTGAAGAGCAGCGCGATGAGCGTGATGGGGCTGATCTTTGGTACGAAAACCCGGTGGTACCAGTCGAGGCCCTTGAGCCCGCCCAGCACCTTCCGGGTGAGGAACCCAGCGATGAATGGAATGCCCAGGTAGATGAACACGCTGGTGGCGATCTGCCCGATGGTGATGTCCACCCGCGCGCCCTGCAGGCCCAGCTTCGTAGGCAGCAGGGTGATGAAGAGCCAGGCGTACACGCTGAAGAAGAGCACCTGGAAGATGGAGTTGAAGGCCACGAGCCCGGCGCAGTACTCAGTGTCGCCCTTGGCCAGGTCATTCCACACGATGACCATGGCGATGCAGCGGGCCAGGCCGATGAGCAGCAGGCCGGTCATCAGCTCCGGGCGGTCTCGGAGGAACAGGATCGCCAGGCCAGCCATGAGCAGGGGGCCGATGATCCAGTTCTGCACCAGGGAGAGGACGAGGACCCTCCGATTTTCGAAGACCAGGTGCAGATCCTCGTAGCGCACCTTGGCCAGGGGCGGATACATCATCACGATGAGACCGATGGCCAGCGGCACGCTGGTGGTGCCCACATTCCAGGCGTTGAGGGCCGTGTTGAAGCCCGGCGCGAACCGGCCCAGCAGGATGCCCACGGCCATCGCCAGGAAGATCCACAGCGTCAGGTAGCGATCAAGGAAGGACAGCCGGCCCGTGGACATGGGAACGGCCTACTTGCAGTCGCAGTCGTCGCCGCAGGCCCCCTTCTCCTCGCCCTTCTCCTCGCAGGCGCAGGACCCTCCGCAGCAGCCGCCGCCATCGGTCAGGGTGGACTCGGCCAGGGCCATCATGATCGAGTGGGGATCACCCTTCACCCGCAGGGCCATGTTCACGGCCTCGATCATGGCCTCTTTGGAGACGCCCAGGGCTTCCAGGCGGGTCTGGTGGGCGCGGAAGGCGCGCTCGGCGTTGGCGCCGATGGCCGCGCCCAGGGCGATGAGGTTGAGGGTGATCTCGCTGAGGCCGGTCTCAGTCTGCGGATCGGTCTGGGTGGTCATGGAAGCTCCTGGGTGGTTGGAAAGTGGGATCAGGCTGGGTTGGACAAGGGTTCGGGACAGCGGTTGGGATCACACGCGACGCAGCGCAGGGCCCGCGCCTGGGCCAGGTCCCTGGCCAGGTCGGCTTCGGCGGCGGCCATGAGGGGCCAGAGGGCCTCGACCAACGGCCGGGTGGCGGCTTCCTCCGCAAGAGCGACATGAACCCAGCGGCCCACCTTCCGCTCCCGCACCAGGCCCGTCCGGCGCAGGGCCGTCAGGTGCTCGGACACGGTGGACGGGGCCAGCCCCAGCACCTCGGCCACCTCGCAGACGCAGAGCTCACCGCCCTGCAGGAGGGCGAGGATGCGCAGGCGCACGGGGTGGGCCAGGGCCTTGAGGGTGTCCACGAGGGGACGGAGGGTGTCAGTCGTCATTTCTCGTTTTTCCGAAACATCACCAGCTTACCTCGGAACACTTCCCCTTGTCATGCCTCAATAGATGAGGTTACCTGGTGCCACCCCTCCAGGAGCCATCATGCCGCGGTCCACCCCCGCCTTTCTGTTGCTGGCCCTCGCCACGGCCCTGCAGGCCCAGAACCCCGCCCGGAGCGCTGCCCCCCCGCCGTCTCCGGTCCCGGTGCTGGCCAGCTACCCCGATACGCCCGCCGGCAAGCTGCTGAAGGAGATCAAGGAACGCTCCGAGGTGGTGGCCCGGGTGGAATACCTCGCGGACCAGGTCGGCCCCCGGCTCACCGGCTCGGAGCAGCTGCGCCGGGCCCAGGCCTGGGCCATGGCTGAGATGAAGAAGCTGGGCGCGGAGAACGTGCACGAGGAGGCCTACGACTTCGGCCTGGCCTGGACCCGGGGCGTGGACAGCGCCCGGCTCCTCAGCCACAACGGCCTGCGCTTCCGGGTGGACCAGCTGGCCTGGTCCCCGGCTACCCGGGGCCCCATCCAGGGCGAGGTGATGCTGGTGGACGCGCGCAACCTCGAGGAGCTGCAGGCCTTCAAGGGCCGGCTCCGGGGCCGGATCCTCCTGCGCTCCAACCCCGGCGACAAACGGCCACCCCTGCCCCGCCGCGACCGCGGTGACATGGCCGCCTTCCAGGCCCAGCAGGCGGCCATGACCCAGTTCCTCATCGACGAGGGCGCAGCGGCGTTGCTGCAGATGTCGCCGCGCAGGAACGGCCTGGGCTTTACCACCAGCGGCCCGGGCCGGGAGCCCGGGAAGCCAGCCCTGCCCTCAGCCTATGTGCCCCAGGAGCCCTACAGGATGCTGCTGCGCCAGGTGGCGGGGAAGGAGCCCGTGCGGCTCGAACTCAGCCTCGGCGGCAGCTTCTCGGCCAAGCCCGTGCAGGCCCACAATGTGGTGGGCGAGGTCCGCGGCACCGAGAAGCCCGATGAAGTGGTCATCATCGGCGGCCACCTGGACAGCTGGGATCTCGGCACTGGCGCCACCGACAACGCCACCGGCGCCTCGGTCTGCCTCGAAGTGCTCCGCGCCTTGCAGGCCACGGGTCTGAAGCCAAAGCGCACCCTGCGCGTGGTCCTCTGGAGCGGTGAGGAGGAGGGCCTGCTGGGCTCCCGGGCCTATGTGGAGGCCCACAAGGCCGAGCTGGACGCCATCCAGGCCGTGCTGGTCCACGACATGGGCACGGGCATGGTGAGGGGCTTCGACCTGCAGGCCCGAGAGAACTGCCGTGGCCTCATGGCCCAGGCCATCGCCCCGCTGAACGACCTGGGAGTCCGGGAGCTGCCCCTCACGGTCATGAACGGCACGGACCACGCCCCCTTCGATCGCGCCGGGGTTCCGGCCTTCGCGGCCATCCAGGAAGTGGTGGACTACTTCGAAGGCACCCACCACAGCCAGATGGACTTCCCGGACCACGTGCAGGCCGACCAGCTGGTCCAGGGGGCCCAGGCCATGGCGGTCACGGCCTGGGAGCTGCTGAACATGGAGGGCCGCCTGCCCCACGGCGTGGTGGCGCGGCCGGCCCGGCCCGGCGCCGGAGCATCAAGCCCTCGATGAATCTGTCCCGAATCCCGGTGCCGCCTACTGCCGGGTCATCTCGGCCCGGGCGAGCCGGGTGAGATTGGCCAGCGCTTCCGCGGGCCCCATGATCAGGAGCTCATCCCCCGCCTGGAAGCGCTCATCCCCAGAAGGATTGAAGCGAAGGCCCGCCCCAGGATGGACGAGCCCAACCAGCAGGGAGCCCGTGGCATGGCGCAGCCGGGCCTCCCGCAGGGTCTGGCCCACCAGGGGGCTTCCGGCCGAGATCGTGATCCGCTCCAGGCCGAGCTCCAGCTGTTCCTGCTGCAACACGATGTCGAAGAACTTCATCATCTCGGGCTTGAGCAGCAGGCCCGCCATGCGCCGCCCACCGATCTCGTAGGGGCTCACGATGTGATCGGCACCCGCGGCCTTCAGCTGCCGCTCGGTACCCAGCTTCGCGCTGCGCGCCACCACCGGCAGGTCTGGGCGGAGCTGCTTCACCGTGAGGGTCACCAGCACGTTATCGGCATCCGTGGTCAGGGCGGTGATGAGGCCGCGGGCCTGCCGGATGCCAGCCCGCTCGAGCATCAGGTCGTCCATGGCGTTGCCGTAGAGGATGAGCTCGCCGGCGAAGCGGGGGCTGCGGCCCTTGGAGTCGTCCTGCTCGATGATGACGAAGGGCACGCCGGCCTTCTTCAGCTCCCACGCGGCCTGGAAGCCCATCTTCCCGAAGCCGCAGACGATGACGTGGTCCTTGAGGTCGTCCAGGCGCTTCTGCATGCGACGCTCCATGAGATAGCCCCGGAGGTCACCCTCGAGGAGCAGGGCCGTGAGGTTGGAGATGGCATAGGTGGCCACGCCCAAGCCCACGATGAGGTAGAAGATCGTGAAGATTTTCGTGCGGGCGTTCACCTCGCCCAGCTCCCGGAAGCCCACGGTGAACAGGGTGGTGATGGCCATGTAGAAGCTGTCGAGGGCGTTCAGCTTCGACAGGAGGTGGTAGCCAATGGCGCCCGCCACGATGACCGCGGCGAGCAGGGCCATGGCATAGCGGAGCCGCTTGAGCGGCGCGTCAGCGTCCTGGTCCGGCACATGGGGGAAGGGTGAGTGGAGGCGCATCTCAGCCGATCCCCTGCCGGATGGCGAAGTTCGCCGTGGCCAAAGTCACCAGGTGGTCGCCGCAGGTGAGGCGGCATTCGAGGATGGCCCCCCGCCCCGAGAACCGGATGACCTTCCCCTCGGCCCGCACCTCGCCCTTGGCCGGCTCCAGGTAGCGCACGTGCAGGTCGGACGTGGCGAAGGGCATGGCGCCATCAAAAGCGGTGCTGAGAGCCAGGGCGCTGACCATGTCGGCCACGGTGGCCAGCACACCGCCGTTCACCGTGCCGCGGGCGCCGTTGATCACGGCCTTGGTGGGCGTCAGAACCATCACGGCCCGGCCCGGCTCCACCGACTCGACGATCAGGCCCCACCCGCTGATGAGCGGCCAGGGATGGAAGCGCGCGCGCAGTCGCTCCAGGAGATCCGGAGCCAGGGTCTCGGGAATCTGCGGCTTGGGCATGGCCCAGGATAGCCGCGGGCCGCTCTGGAAGGGAGATCACACCGATGGATCGCCTGCTTCACGAAGGGTTCACTCCCCCGTGAGCCAATCATGACCGGAGGATCACCCATGTCCCTGCGCACGCTTTTTCCCGTTGCCCTTCTGGTCTTGGGGTTGGCCTGCCAGGTTCCTGAGGAGGCGCCCACGAAACCGGCGCCAGCTCCCCTTGCCGCGCCAGCCAAGGAGGCGGCGCTCCCCGACTACACCGCTGAGCGGCCGGTGTCCGGCGAGCTGAAAAGCGTAGGCTCGGACTCCATGGAGCCCCTGATGGCGCTCTGGGGTGATGACTTCAAGAAGTTCCATCCCCGTGTCAGCACCCTCTTCATCTGCAAGGGGTCGGGTACCGCCCCGAAGGCCCTCATCGAGGGCAGTGTCGTCATGGGCCACATGAGCCGCGAGATGAATGAGCAAGAGCAGGCGGCCTTCCAGGCCAAGTTCGGCTACGCCCCGACCCGGATTCCCGTGGCCGTGGATGCCCTGGTGGTCTACGTCAACGCCAACAACCCCATCCGACAGCTCCGCATGGAGGAGGTCGATGCCATCTTCTCCACGACTCGCAAGGGCGGTGCGAAAAATGACCTCCTCACCTGGGGCGACCTGGGCCTCAACGGCGACTGGCGGCAGAGGGACATCCAGGCCTATGGCCGCGATGCGAACTCAGGCACCCGGGCCTTCTTCAAGGAGCACGCCCTGAAAAAGGGTGACTTCAAACCCTCCGTGAAGGCCCTGATGGATCAGTTCGCGGTGGTCGAAGCTCCGGCCGTGGATGGCGGCGGCATCAGCTATGGTCCCCTCCAGTACGCCAACCGCATGGTCAAAGGCGTACCCATCGCCTCTTTCAAGAGCGACCGGTTCATCGAGCCCACCCTGGAGACCATCCAGAAGGGCACCTATCCCCTGACCCGGTTTCTCTACGTCTATGTAAACAAGGCCCCCGGCAAGGCCCTGGATCCCACCGTGAAGGAATTCCTCCGTTTCGTGCTCTCCAAGGAAGGCCAAGCGGGCGTGTCCAGCTTCGG
>Ga0268298_10006316_pt1 | contig 10807 bp, 6 predicted proteins | sample WWTPWeurt_MetaG_FD_194462 | JGI IMG/M metagenome (GOLD analysis project Ga0268298, IMG submission 194462) | Activated sludge microbial communities from WWTP in Nijmegen, Gelderland, Netherland - WWTP Weurt | ecosystem: Engineered > WWTP > Aerobic digester > Activated sludge | place: Netherlands... | reverse complement strand
CTAAGAAAGGCATTTATGACCAGCGCCTTGCTTGAGTTCGGAGAGGCATCAAGCGCGCTTACCAACCACACCACGATCAACATGACCAATAAGCATTACCACGACAAGGAAGTAACAAGGGATAAAGCGAGAGAAAATTTCTCTGTATTTAAAGGGAAAAAATAAGTACTTTTGCCCCGGTGATTTGTCCGAGTGGTTTAAGGAGCAAGCCTGGAAAGTTTGTAAACGGGAAACTGTTTCATGAGTTCGAATCTCATAGTCACCGCACTAACAACGATTGCAATTTCCGTACTCTATTTCCGTACTTTTTCGGAAACTCAAAAATTGCATAAGTTCTAAAAACCCCTGACAGCAAGGCTTTCAGGGGTTTTTAGTTTTATTGAAATTAAAAGATTCGAACCCTCGATACCCTTGCGGGTATACAAACTTTCCAGGCTTGCTCGTTCGACCACTCTGACAAGTCTCCTAGCTGTGGATTTTTAATTCGTCAAAAATACTCTTTATTTTTCTTCTTCCGGCCCCACTTTTGTAATATAATTCTCTTCTTCTTGCTTGCGAATAATTGTCTATCTCTTCTTCATAAACAATTCTCCAGGGCTTGTATTTTTCGGTACTGGCCACTTTACCGGAATTGTGTTCTTGTAATCTTCTTTCTGAATCTTCAGAAAAACCTACATATGTTTTTTTGTGTAAATCACTAAATAGAATATAAACTTTGTATTTTTTCAAGCGAACAATGCTGAAATAACCACCAATTATATTGAAAAGCTTAGCTCGTTCGACCACCCCGTCTCACAGAGTGAGACGAGGCCTCGCCTCTTTTCAGAGGCGGGTCTGACACGTCTCCTGTTGATTTTTTAAAGGGAGACAAATTTAACACTTTATTCCTTTATCTACCTCATTTTTGGAGCAAGCTTTTTAATTTATTGGCTATCTTTACTAAAAGCATTTTCATTATGAAAAAAATCAATATCCTGTCACTCTCAGCTCTGTATTTTTTGCTGGGTACTTCTCTTTTTGCTCAAGATCCTTCAAAAAAACCGTGTGGAACCTACAACGCAATGGAGAAAAGATTTGAGAAAGATCCTCAGGCAAAAATGAATTTTGATGCTTCCCAGTTTCAGCTAAACAGCCGATTGGATAATTATAGAAGTTCTGCATCTAAATCTGCGGCCTTTCAATACACTATTCCGGTTGTATTTCATGTGTTGCATACTGGTGGTAATGAAAACATAAGCGATGCTGCCTGCCTGGCTGCACTCGCACAAGTGAATGCGGATTATGCCAGAACGGGTCCAGATGCAAATACCGTTGCAGCCCCGTTTCAAAGTCTATACATCAATTCGGATATCAAATTCATGATCGCAAAAAAAGATCCAAATGGTAATTGTACAACTGGTATCATTCACACCTATGATTCGCGAACAGAGTGGAGTTCCACGAACACCAGTTATTCCGGCATAACTTGGGATCCTACCAAATACCTGAATATCATCGTTACCAAGGTCATTGATAACAGCCAGCTTATTGGCTATACCTGGTTGCCCGGTACCTGGCCTGCTGGCTCAGATGCTGATTGTATTGTTTATGACAATAGCTTTTTAGGTGGATTGAATGCAAGATCGCTTTCTCATGAGATCGGTCACTGGCTTAATCTTCCTCATACTTTTGGAAATACAAATGATCCGGGACAAGTTTGTGGAGATGATGGAATAGGGGACACTCCGGCAACAAAAGGTACTTATGCTTGTCCGAGCAGTTTAACCGGTAACGTGTGCGATGTCAGTGGAATTGATAATGTTGAGAATTTCATGAATTATTCTTCTTGTCCAAAGAATTTCACCACCGATCAAACAAATGTGATGCGCGCCACACTCGCTGCAAATGTCAGCTCAAGGGATAATTTATGGAGTCCGGCCAATTTAACGGCAACTGGAGTGAACGGTACAGCCACTTGCGCACCTATCTGCGACTTTCATTCTACAAATAATAACTACACCATTTGTTCAGGCACTTCACTTACCATGAAGGACTTTTCTTATAATGGAACTATTACTTCGTATTCCTGGTCAGCAACAAATGCTTCTATTATTGCCCCAACAGCATCCATTACCGGTATCAGCTTTCCAAATCCCGGCACTTCAATCGTTACTTTAACAGTAAGTAATGGTCAGGGTACTTCAACAAAGTCAAGAACGATAACGGTATTGAACGGTGCACCTGGTGTGCCGAATAATTACGGCGAAAGCTTTGAAGCTGACGGTTTGCCGGCAGGCTGGTCAGTTACCAATCCGAATAACGGAACAGTAACTTGGGATCAAACCTCTTTAGCCGCTTCCATGGGAAGCAAATCTTATTACATGAATGCCATTGCTGCTGTTGCCAATCAATACGATTACCTGAACATGCCGGTGATCGATGTATTGAACAACCCGAACAATGTCTTCAATTTTAAATATGCCTTTGCGAGACATAACGTGAATAATAATGATCAATTGAAGATTCAAGCTTCTACTAATTGTGGTGGCACCTGGCAGGATATCGTTGTTCTTTCGGCTGCAACTATGGCCAATGGTTCGGGTGGTATTGATCCGAACCCTTACATTCCACAAGCTAATCATTGGAAATTGTATGATGTTACAACTCATCCTAACTGGGTCAACCTGGCTCCTTATTCAAGTGTTATGATACGTTTTGCTTTTGTTGAAGATCTTGGTGGAGTAGGATTCGGTAACAGACTTTTTATTGATGAGATCAATTTCGGAGATCCGAATGGAATGAAAGAGCAAAGTACTTCAGCTCAATTGTCGGTTTTTCCTAATCCGAGTCACGGCGACTTAAAGTTAAGATTGAAGCTGGATGATGATTCTGAGATCAGTTACACTATTTATGATATACTCGGCAAACAGGTTTACAATTCTCCTTCAAAAAAGATAGGTCCGGGTACTCATGAGCTTTCTGCAACAGAATTGAACGGAATTGCCAAAGGAGTCTACCAGATCAAAATGAAAGTAAATGGAGCATTTATTATAAAGAAACTGATCGTTGATTGATCAATACGTTATTTTATCTTGAAATATAGATCCGTTTACGGATGACTTGATCTTCTTGACTTAATTCCAGAAAATAGAGACCTTCCGGCAACACTGCGACATTCAGTTTAGAATGTTGTTCAACAATGATGCCATATAGAATCACAGCACCTAAAGTGTTGCTTAAAGTAAAATTGCATTCTTTGTTGCTGCCTTTCTGAATATAGAGCACTTGATTGACCGGATTTGGGAACAGATCAAAAACCAGATCATTTTCTTTTGATTCCAAACCGGTTACAGTAGGAGCGTTGCAAGCAAGCGTAGGAAAACTCACGGCTGCACATGTGGCAGGAGGTGGAGTGATCATCCCGGAGATGGTCGAATTGATCGTTTTATAAACGAAGACATCTCCAATTCCACCTAAGTTGACCAAAGTGGAATTCGAAGCCATAAACACATAATGAAAGAAAGAGTTCTTTAAATACAGTGTTGTTCCACTTTGCAGGTAATACCTTCTGTTGGATGTTCCTAAGGTATCATAAACCACAGCATTATTGCAAACTTGATAAGGGCCAAGAAAACCACTGGGATTATTGACATAAGTGCCTGGCCCGCCAAATTGCGCAATAGGTACAACAGACATGGTACATTGTGATTGCACCGTAAGCGTAAGTAGTACTATAAGGAATATCAGTGAAAGTTTTATTTTAATCATAGATCCTGTTTAAATACCGATTTTTTCATTCACAAATTTGATTATTGCACTTTCCTCTTCCAGTGTTTTCTTCTGGATCTCATAACCTTTAGCTACCAGTTCTTCAACGAATTTTTTATCCGTATATCCTGCCGCATTGATCCTAACATTCATAAAGGATCCCATCACGGCACTTCTTGCACATAAGGCGCCAACACCGGCATCCGTTACGGAATTAGGATTTCCTTTCTCTACCATTGCTCGAATTACTTCCAGACTTTGATAGCTTAGCTCCATCACTTTAAATGGCACTTCAATTGCATTCTTTGTAGCAGCCTGAACGGCAGCAGTCCTGGCTTTCTTTTCTTCCTCACTTCCTTTTGGTAATGCAAATGCAGATATGATCATGTTGAACGCTGCCGTGTCTGCATCTACCATTTTGAGTAACTCATCCTTTAGCTTTTGTCCTTTTTCAGCATAGGCGCTGAACTCCTCCCATCTGTCATCCCATCCTTTTTTATGTGAACTCAGGTTCGCTACCATTGTAGCCAGAGAAATTCCCAGGTTCCCAACGTAAGCAGAAATAGAGCCTCCACCCGGAGCCATACTTTCACTTGCGGTTTCATCAGAGAAATCACTTAATGTCATGCTCACCAGCTTACTATCTGACCTATCTTTTAATTTATATTCGATGATCCTTTCTTCCGGCACGAATGGACCAAGTTCATCCAAGCCCAGTGACTTAACTGCAATTTTGATCAACTCTTTCTCACTAACTCCAACCGAACGCTTTTGTTTCTTTAAAAAATAAACCCCTGCATCAAGCAAAGCTTTAAGTGGAATCAAGCCTACAAGTTCGGAACCCGTTACACGAATTCCCCTTTCTGTGGCTTTCTTGCATACTTCATCAAATGCTATATGTACCGGGGTTGTGTTGATGTTGGTTAGATTCATAGAGATCTGACAAACTCCATATTCTTCAATGTACCAGCCAATAGCCTTTACTGCTTTTAAAGTTCCTGGAATTGATTTGGGAGTTCCATCTGCATTCAATACGATCTTTCCCGTGATAGGATCTCCTTCTCTTACAACTCTTCCGGCCTCCCTTACATCAAATGCAATGGAATTGGCCCTTCGTGTTGAAGTGGTATTCAGATTCACATTATAGGCTACTAAAAAATCTCTGGCTCCGATGACAGTAGCACCCCTTTGTTTGTCAAATTCAACAGGACCAAAATCAGGTTTCCACTCCGGTAACTTTATTTTTTTGAAGAAGCCTTCGTATTCTCCTGCTCTGATCACCGAGAGATTATTTCTTTCCTTGTTCTTTTGAGCTGCTTCATATAAATAAACAGGTAACTGAAGTTCCTTTCCACATCTTTCAGCAAGTTGAATGGCGTAGTGTGCTGTTTCTTCCATGCTGATCCCTGAAATAGGGATCAATGGACACACATCGGTCGCACCCATTCGAGGATGTTCACCTTTGTGTTTGCTCATATCAATGAGTTCACCAGCCTTTTTAATTCCCAGAAAAGCAGCTTTGATTACAGCTTCAGGCTCCCCTACAAAAGTTACAACTGTTCTGTTTGTTGCTTTTCCAGGATCAACATTTAAAAGTTTTACTCCTTCAACACTTTCTATCTCATCAGTTATCTGTTTGATGATGTTTAGATCTCTTCCTTCACTGAAATTGGGTACACACTCTATTAATCGCTTCATATGGTAAAAAAATAATAATGGAATTTTCGTTCTAAATCTAGCAAAATCTGCAAAAATCGCAAAAACAACTTATGTACAAATTGATAAGTGCAGTCAAAAGTTAAATTCAATTTGCTCCTCCTTTTTAGTTGTATAAAGTATTAGGCTATTAAAAAACCCCGATTCCTTTCAATTACTCTAAGCTTCTTGCCTGAACTAGTTTTGTATCATCAAACACAACAACTAATATGAAAACCCAAAGCACCCATTTCAAAAGACTATTGCCATTACTCGGCATTTTGCTCTTTTGTTTTAATGCGTTAAGTCAAACGAATTCAAAGAATGAATTCACTGCTTTTTGGCCGAATGGTGATGTGACGCGTCAGGCTGACCTTGGTCAAGTTTGGATCGTGAAGACAAACGGGAAAATAGTGAAAGAAGCAAAAATACGAGAATACAACAAAGCGAAAGGTAAGTTGGTCTACGAAAGAGAAAGAACACTGCATGACATAGAGACTTTCAATATCAAATCGATCACAAAAAGCTCAAACTGCGCACATCACATTTATTTTGATAAGGAAGGTAATCCGATGGTTACTAAAAATCCTGAATATGCATACGGATTTGATCATACTGATTTTAAAAAGAGCGAATCAACTGTTTCTAAACAGATCGCTCAAACAACAACTACTTCATCTACGGCAGAGAACTTACAAAGAAAGGATTCGACTTCTTCAAAGCAAACGCTAAAACTAACGTTGGATTCAGCAAAAGTACTTAAGAAAGTATTTGCTCCAGTGGCATCGTCTTCTACCAATACCTACGCAAATGTTTGTGATACGGTCGTTAAAGCGGATGGTACCAGAGTTCTCGTAAAAATTCTTGAATTAAGTGAATTTGAAATTCGATACAAGCGAATGGATTATTTAACCGGACCCGTGTATAATTTGATCATTAAACCGGAAACCAAGGTGATACAATATGAAAAAAGCAGAACAGTAATAATTAACTAAAAACAAATAAAATGAAAACAAAAACAACAATTGCAACAATCCTTCTTGCAGCAGGAATGATCGCCCAAAACAAACCAACAATTGCCGTACTCAACATTGACAGTAAAGGAACGATCAACGATGCTCAGGAAATGGGTTATCTGGTTCGTCTGGAAATGGAAAAAACAGGAGTTTACAACGTAATGGATAAATACGAAGTAAACGATGTTCTTTCTAAAAACAATCTAGATATCACGAATTGCTATTCCAAAACATGTTTAACCGACGCCGGAAAATTATTGAATGTGGATAAAATGCTGGGAGGTAGCGTAGAAAGATTGGGAGAGAAGATCGTGATCTCTTTACGTTTAATTGATGTAAAGTCAGGTAATATTGAAAAAACACAGGCAACTGAATACTTGAATCTGCCGGAAATTCAGAAAATGGTGGCGATCTCGGTGAAGAAAATGGTGGGACAAGAACCGGATCCAAACATGGTGAAATTACTCATCGATTATGATGTGCCTATTGAAAGTCCAAAGAATACGTTGAAACTGAACGGCCCGCGCATGGGTTTCGCAACTACAGTTGGTCCTGCCTTTGATGTCTTAACAGGTGATGATAAAAGTAAAGGACAGTTCGGAATGTTCCCTGCGACTTTTCAGTTCGGATGGCAACAGGAATTTCAATACATAAGTGCAGGAAATTTTCAGGCATTGGTAGAGAACTTCTTTATGATCAGTGGTCTTGAAAGCAGTCGATTTATTCCATCTTACTCTCCAATGCTGGGTTTCCGTTTTGGAAAAGGTGCCTGGGAATTTGGATTTGGTCCAACCTTCCGTCTTGTTCAAAAAGCCAATGGTTTTTATGATAAACAAGGTTATATCGGAGAAAAGAACGAATGGCACTTGGAAGATAAGTGGTCAACCGCTATAGGAAAAAAGGATAGCACATGGAAAGCAAGCAATAAGGAATTAGTAAGTAAAAATCCTTATTCGAGTGAAACACGTATCGATAGCAGAGGAGACATCGCTTTATCAACCGGTTTGATCATTGCTGTAGGTAAAACTTTCCGTTCAGGATATTTGAATATCCCTGTGAATGCCTTCATTGCTCCCCGTAAAGATGGAACTACTATTGGTTTGACAGTAGGATTTAACATTCAGAAAAAGAAAAAAATTGAGTAGGATCATTAAAACAAATCGCATGAAGAGCTTGAATCTTTTTATATGTCTATTCTTGATCGGTTTTACAGCCTTTTCACAAAAGAGCGAAAGCACGAAAGTGAAATACACAACGCTGATGATCGGTAAAAATGAATTGAATTTAAAGGATCTGGGCTATACGCGAATAGTATTAAAAGATGGTTCAATAAAAAAGAATTGCATTATAACCGAAATAGGAGAGAATGGAATAGTGTATATAAAAGACAGGGTGTTGCATGATATGCTCATTGACAGAGTGAAAAAGATCGAGTTTGATGAGGGGGAATGGTTTATTTACTTCGAAGCGGATCATCAACCTGTGGTGAGCAGAGATTACAACATCCATTAGAACGGTACTTAGAGAATTGCCAATTCTACAAAGGACAGAAGGGTAATGTCCTTTGTTTGTTGGGCGCGACCTCCGGTTTTCGGGGGTCGCGTTTTTTATAGGAAAAGCAAGCCGTTTCTCACAATTTACTATCTTTAAAAACGTTATAAACTGATGTATTTAAAGAAGTTATTCTTTCTGCTGATCACTTGCTTCTTTGCCCTTCAGGCAGTTGCGCAGCCACTGAATTCTTCTCGCAAAAAAAAATACACTCTGGTAAGTGATACCTTGATCCTTGATACCCTTAGTTTGGTTCCTGGTTCTATCCATTTTGTTACTTATCCGCAATTCGATTCTGCAAACCAGCCCTCGATCTCCTACAAACATCATGCGCTTATTTTCAGATCTAAAAAACCGGATAGCCTTCTTGTTTCCTACCAGGCTTTCCCCTATAATTTTGAAAAGAACTACTATCATCGCAATGCTTCTTCTCTTTACAAAGATCTAGGTCGACCGGGTAATCCTTACACGATCACCTATACGAATACTCTGAAACAAGATCAATTGTTCTTGAATGACGGTTTAAATAAAAACGGAAATATCAGTCGTGGTTTATCCTTCGGTAATACGCAGGATGTGGTAGTCAACTCCAATCTCAATTTGCAGGTGAGTGGTAAACTTACTCCGGAGATCGATCTGGTAATGGCTGCTACAGACAACAATATTCCTTTTCAGGCAGATGGTACAACGGCACAACTACAGGAGTTTGATAAGGTCTTTATTCAATTGAATAATTACAACACGAAAATGATCGTTGGCGATTATCAACTTTCGCGCCCACAGAACTCTTACTTCATGAATTTCTATAAACGAGCGCAAGGTATCTATATGGAGAATGCATGGAAAGATAGTACGGACAAAAAACCTTTGCTTTTTAAAACGCAGGTTGCCGGAGCTGTTTCCAGAGGAAAATTTTCTCGTCAGGTCTTTTTTGGTACCGAAAATAATCAAGGTCCCTATCGAATGAAAGGGGCCGATAATGAACCTTTCATCATCATACTTAGTGGTACTGAAAAAGTGTATATCGATGGTAAATTGTTGCAACGTGGACAGGAAAATGATTACATCATTGATTACAATACAGGAGAGATCACCTTTACAGCCAAACAGATCATTACGAAGGATAAAAGGATCGTTGCCGAATTTCAATACGCTGAAAGAAATTATGCGCGATCACTTTTTCTATTCGGTGAAGAAGTTTCAAGTAAAAAGACGAAAGTCTATTTGAATTTCTTTTCTGAACAGGATAACAAAGCAAGGCCTTTACAGCAAACATTGGATCAAGATCAGAAAAGTACAATGATACGAATAGGAGATACGCTTGAAAAGGCATTTTACTCCGGTGTACAAGAAGCAGAATTCAACAGTTCGGATGTTTTCTATAGGAAAGTTGATAGCACAGTGAATTTGATCACCTATAGTTCTGTTTTTGTTTACAGCACTCAATCCGATTCGGCAAAGTATAGATTGAAATTCAGTAATGTTGGTCCGGGTAAAGGAAATTACATTCAGGTAAGCTCCACCGCAAACGGAAGAGTTTTTAGATGGATAGCGCCGGTAAACGGAATTTCACAGGGAAGTTATGAGCCGGTAATTCCTCTAGTTACACCCAAACAACACCAAATGCTTACCGGTGGTATTACTCATTCCTTCACACCTCGTAATAGTTTTAATGTTGAGGGTGTTTATACCAAGAACGATATCAATCGATTCAGCCGGGCAGATAAAGGAAATGATGAGGGAAGTGGTGTGAAGTTCTCCGCTAAGAACGAAAAATTAGTGGGTACGGATTCATTGAAACGAGAAACCAAGATCGTTTACAACATGAATTATGAATTCATACAGAAACAATTCACCCAGGTGGAACGTTTTCGTACCATTGAGTTTGAGCGAGACTGGAACAGACCACTTGGAATATTATTGCTAAACGATCAACATCTAGCTAATGCTGAGGTAGGTATTGTAAAATATTCCGGTACGGCTTTGCTCTACAATTACAATATGTTTACCGAGGGGACGAATTACGAAGGAAATCGTCATCAGGTCACTGCCAGAGTGATCAACAAAGGATTTTATTCCAGCTACATCGGTTCGTTATTGAATTCCACTGATCAACTCAACAGACAGAATACTGAATTCTATCGTCACAAGTCTCTGATCACCCAAAAAATTGGAAAGATCAAGTTGGGATATAGCGATGATATGGAACAGAATCTTTTTAGAAGGCCAAGTCGTGATACCCTTTTGGCAAGGGCCTATCAATTCTGGGAATGGGAGGGGAGTATTTCGAACGCCGACAGCAGCAAGAACAAGATCAAACTTTTCTATAAAGAGAGAAGGGATAAATTGAATTATGGAAATGAATTGAAGGACAGTACTTACGCACGAAATTATGGTTTGCAGAGTTCTATTTATTCTATCAAAAATAATCCCATCAGTTTAATTGTGACGTATCGTACACTCGAGTTAAAGAATGTGGTTGGAACTTTTTTAAAACCGGATAACACCTTGCTGAGTCGCTTGGAATACAATCCACGTTACTTTAAAGGTTTCATCACGGCAGGTATCTTTTACGAAACCGGTTATGGCCTGGAAAATAAAAAGGAATTCTATTACATTGAGGTGGCACCCGGACAAGGTCAGTACGCATGGGTAGATTACAACAAGAACAGTCTGAAGGAACTCAATGAATTTGAGATCGCCCAATTCTCTGATCAGGCGCGTTACATTCGTATCTACACACCCACCAACCAATACATAAAAGTCTTGCAGAATCTATTGAGTTTCTCCTTCAATAT
>Ga0268298_10006315_pt1 | contig 10808 bp, 8 predicted proteins | sample WWTPWeurt_MetaG_FD_194462 | JGI IMG/M metagenome (GOLD analysis project Ga0268298, IMG submission 194462) | Activated sludge microbial communities from WWTP in Nijmegen, Gelderland, Netherland - WWTP Weurt | ecosystem: Engineered > WWTP > Aerobic digester > Activated sludge | place: Netherlands... | reverse complement strand
CTAGCCATCGAAGCAGGTTTCCTACTGAACGTAGCTTTTCTAATCAGACGTTCTTTATGGATTCCAGTTGGCATACACTGGTCGTGGAATCTATTCGAGACCTCTATATTTGGGGCCCAAGAAGGACAAATACATTTTTTGCCGTCCTTAATAACAGGACATTATCAACCCGGGCTGTTCCTGCCTGGTTATCCCATGGGCATGGAATCAAGCTATATCACCCTTTTTACCGGCGTAGCCACAGCATTAATATTAATGCGATTCGTAAAATCTAACGACGCGTTGAGAGTACCTCAAAACGAGAAGAGTCAAAAATAAGGTCTTCTGTCCATACACCTTATGTGCAACATTTTTGCAAAAGCCCCCTAATAAGAAGGGCGATTTAGTCTTTTTTGGCGGGGTCGAATTTCAAAGAAGCTGAGTTGATGCAATATCTAAGTTTAGTTGGCTTTGGACCATCTTCAAAGACATGACCAAGGTGGGCATCACATTTGGTGCAAACAACTTCAACCCGTCGCATGCCATGACTGTTGTCTGCGACTTCACCCACGTTATCTTTTTTTGTTGGTTGAAAAAAGCTAGGCCAGCCAGTTCCAGAATCGAATTTGTGTTTTGAATCGAACAATTCAGCACCACAGCATATACATTTATAAATGCCTTCTTCATGGTGGTTATAGTACTTACCAGTAAAAGCCATCTCTGTGCCCTTTTCACGGGCAATTCTGTACTCTTCTGGAGTAAGGCAAGTTTGCCACTCTTCTTTTGTTTTTTGAGTTTTATTTTCTGACATTTTCACTCCTGCCTTATTTTCATTTGTTTGCACTGTTTTTGAAACTGTCTTTTCTTTAGCACCACAGCCACCAGCAAGCAAAACGAATGCAGCTAATGGCAAGATTAGTTTTTCGATTTTCATCTTCTATCATCCATTTTGAATTCGCCAACGACCACATCAATCGGCATCAACTTGCCAGCTCGTAAAACTAGCATAGTCAGACGATCGCCAGGCTTATGCGACTTAATGACGTCTTTCACTTCTTGAGCTGTGGAGACATCTTTGCCATCGACTTTTTGAATAACATCTGCCATAGCAAGATTACTTCGCTCAGCAGGACTGTCCGGCACTACTTGAATAACAACTACACCATGCACACCTTTTGGCAGCCCCATAGCACGAGCAAGCTCGTCATCAAGATCTTGCATTCCCAGACCAACGTAAGGGTGCAACACCTTTTTGCCGGAAATGAGGTTATCTGTAACATCTTTAAATACATCAACAGGGATTGCAAAACACATATTTTGCGCAACTTGGGGATTGATAATCAGCTCGTTCAAACCGATTACTTCCCCTCTAATATTTATGAGCGGTCCGCCTGAATTGCCACGATTTATAGCTGCGTCCGTCTGAATCAGTTCGACCCGGCTACCTTCGTTTACCAGATTGCGTCCCACTCCGCTGATAATGCCCATAGTGACTGTATGATCAATTCCCATTGGGCTGCCAATTGCAATAACCCAATCTCCAGGACGAAGGGTTTTGCTAACTCCAAGCTTTGCAACGGGCAAATCGTTGGCGTCGATTTTAATTACCGCTAAATCGGTGTATGCATCGCGTCCAACCACTTTGCCTTTGAATTTACGTTTGTCGTTCAAAGTGACCAAAATGTCGCTGGCATCGCCTGCAACGTGATTATTAGTGAGAATATAGCCATTGCTTTTGACAATAATTCCCGATCCAACACCCTCCTGGGGAGGCACTGAAATCCCCATCATTTCAAGCATGGGGTGAACCTGGGCATTGGTTCTTACATTAATATTGACTACGCTTTTAGAGGCTTCCTCGGCTATGTCTGCAATAGTATTTTCAGCCATCGACAAAAAGGCGCCATTGCCGTTTGCAGTGGTTGTTCTAGTTGTAGTGCTGACAGTAGAATTTTGTGTTGTTTTGGCTGGCATACGCTGAATTACGTCATAACCGACCAGGATTACAAGAGCGCCCAGCATACAGCCAAGCATCATAGAAATGAAGTCAATTTTTCCCGTTTTGCGATTTCTGGACATTCAAATAATCTCCCACCGATATTATTATTTAAGTCCCTGGCAACTCTAATGTGCCCGTACCTAATCATTTATTCAGGATTTATTACAGGCGTGTTATCATTTCAGGCGACTTTGAGGCGAAAAATCGATGCTCGTTCAAAATCTTGGCCAAATTAAAACCTTGAATCTGCCAGACAGTTGGCAATCTCAGGACAATGGACGCCCGATGTCTCCTGGGATGAGCTGGGAAGTAAATTATGTCTGTGACAGCGCCCCCAACACTCGAATTATTTTCAAAGGACGAGGTATGCCTATAGACAATGCCTCACGCCAAATTCTTCGCTATGTTCTAAGCGATCAACATCCAAATGAAATTTCCAACGACGAAATTGTGGCACTACATACAGTGATGGGTGTAGCCACTACTGGCGATAATCAATATACAAATCACAATCCCAAAGGAAGTATTGAAGGTCCCGCTTTTTTTCTAAATAAAATACATGTAGAAAAACTCGGTCCCAAGTCGGTCTTGCGCATCGAAGGTCAGTTCTCAAACGACTATTTTTACGACGGAATTGTTTACCCTGCAGGCGTAGCTGGACAAATTATCGAAGAGTTGTATTTGCAGTCGCTCGATACTGACGACTTTATAAATTCACGCGATATTTTCGACAAAGCTTTGAATAGCCTTACCTGGCGCTTATAACGATAAGAGCATGTCATCGAATTGTTTAAACTGCAAAAAAGCAATTGAACCCGATCGTGTTTTTTGATGCGCTGGCTTTATATCCCCGACGAAAACGACCCTGATTACATTGCGAAGCGCGAAACTATCGCACGGATAGAAAAGTGGTGGCAAGATTTCCAATCTGTAGGTCTGGGTCTGCTTGACTTGTGTATTGATGAATCGAGAGACGATACTGAAGACAAAACCCTAGAAATGGCAGAATGGGTTGCAGAAAATATTCACAAGATTCATTCCGAAATCATGTGGGAAATCCAGCCAGCTGAAGAAGGCGGTCATTTGTTCGTAGTAACATCAGAAACGAACTTTGAACTGACATCCCTAGTTGAGACTATTGTTGAAAAGGCGCCAAAATTAAGCAACTGGTATTTTAGCTGCCATCGACACCCTATCCCCTTGGAAGATCTCGAAGAATATCTAATAGCGAAGAGTGGAGTAGAACTACCCTGTGATCTTCGGGCGTCATGGGAAAAAAATCGAAATAACAAAATTGAACTGAAGTTCTATTCTAAAAATTTCGGCAAAAACATTGAAGAAGAAATGGCTGATTGTTTGCACATAGGCAACGCTATTTTAGGCGAAGAGCTGATGAATTGCTGGATAGATGTAATAGAGCCAGTCAAGCCGACTTCCACTCCTCTGAGATTGTTGAATAACGTGGTAGGAAAGTCCAGCTCTATTTCACACAATATAAATCAGCTTTTACCACAGTGTTTTAAACTAAAACAGCAAATACTAGATAAGTTGCCGACTCAATATGTCTTTGAACTTGTTCCCTCCGAAGAAAATGAGAATGTCTTGCACCATGCATATTTAAGAATGCCAAATGAAGAAGGTGATTTAGACAATCTTCAACCATCGGACTTACTAAAATTCATGCAAGAAAAGTTTCCCACGCTGGTTGAAAAATTTGAAAAGCAAGACCAAGACCAAGAAGAAGACGACGAAGATCTAACGGAAGAAGAAGAGGCTGAACTCGACCAGTTTTTCAAAAAAAATGAAACACAACCTGATGTCAAACCAAAAGCAAAGAAATTTGACAGCGTAGAAAGGCTATCTTCATTCATAAAATCGACTTCTCTTAGCGATGGGCTAGAAGACGGACTCTACTTCCGGTCCGCGAATCACTCTCGATTTGGTGAAAAGTTCTGCTACATAGAAACAGATTTTTTTACTGACGGTTCGGATCCAGAGGAAACCGACTACGGATCGCGCGACCGCTTGAAGAAAAAACTCGATACCATTTTACGCGATGAACAGTTAGGTTGCACTGTCGGTTATGGTTTTGGCACCCACGGGTTTTATATAGACCTGGTTTTAACAGATGTCGACAAAGCCATTCCTGTGCTTCGAAAGATTGCCGAAGAAAATCATCTGACAAAAGAAGCCTGGTTGCGGTTTTACGACACGCATCTGGAGAAGGAATGGGTCGGGTTGCATCCAGACAGTAAATCTCCGTTTGAACCTAGAGCTGAGCAAAACAGTTCCTGAACTGTTTCTGCCCAGCGCAAAACGGTCCTGGGCTGCGCCATACTGCTTGCATGGACAACGCAATTCAGGCGGAGCGCCGACCTATATTCGGGCGAAAAAGCAAAATAAATAACCAGATCGCCCTGAAGCTCGTGGCGATGAAAGTGACGCCAAATCAGATATCGATTTTGAGTATGGTGTTTGCTGGTGCGGCTGCTTATCCACTTATGATGTCAACGCGAGTTGCAGCTACGTCAGAGTCGGTTTGGTACCTGATTCTTGCGGCGGCGTTTATTGGTATGCGTCTTTTTTGCAACTTGATAGACGGTATGATGGCGATTGAAGGCGGCAAAATAACAAAGTCTGGAGTTCTATTCAATGAGCTGCCAGACAGAATTTCAGACACACTGATTCTTTTAGGGCTTGGTTATGCTTCTGGACCGGGATTTGTAGAATTAGGATGGTCCGCCGCTCTTCTTGCGATAGCTACCGCCTATATCAGAGTCTTTGGCGGTTCCTGCGGATTGGCGCAAGATTTCAAGGGACCGATGGCAAAACAGCATCGCATGTTTACAATCATCGCTGCATGCATACTCGGCTCATTGGAGACTGCAATCAATACAACGAGCTATTCGCTTCGATTAGCCCTTTTGATTATTGTTGCAGGTTCCATTCTTACCTGTGTCCGAAGAGTTTTCAAACTGCGGAGGCAATTAGAAAATGCAAGTTAGAAATCTGCTAGCCCGAATCATTCGACTTTATTTTGGACTTGATGTCGTGAACAACAAAAACTTTCAGACTAAAAACGAACCTGTTGTGTTTTTTGCCAATCATTCAAGTCACCTCGATTTCGTGCTTGTCTGGGCCTGCTTGCCGCCAGAGATACGATCCAATCTGGTTCCCATAGCAGCATCAGACTACTGGTGCAAAAATGCAATAAGACGCTTTATATGCGCACAATTTTTTCATGGTGTCATGATTGAACGAAACGAAGTATCACGCAAAAATAATCCAATAAGAGAAATCGCAAAAGTCCTGGAAAAAGGACATTGCGTCTTGATTTTTCCAGAAGGCGGAAGAAAAAGTCACACTGTTGTACAAGAATTCAAATCGGGAATTTATCACATCTCAAAGCGCATGCCTAACATAAACTTTGTACCAATACAAATTAGAAATGCAAATCGAAGTATGCCTGCAGGAACAGTGATACCACTTCCGCTTGTTTGTAGTCTCAGTTTTTGCAACCCCATCAAATTGGAAGAACAAGAAACCAGACAGCATTTCTTGAAAAGAGCGAGGCTGGCTGTGGATCAGGAGCGCGCAGCATAATGACTGACCCAGAATTAGTTTTACTTCTAAAATGGATCATCTCGTTTCTAACGCTATCGAGTCTGGTAGCACTTCTACTGTCTAGATTTGCATCCAAATCTATTTCAAAAACAACGCTTCAAAACCTGCAAAGTCGCATTGCAACTTGGTGGATGATAGTGGCAATTTTCATTTTATCGACTTTCATTGGCAAAATTGGCACTGTAGTTTTGTTTGCCACCATTTCATTTTTTGCGTTACGCGAAGTTGTAAGCCTCATTAAGACAAGACGCTCAGACTACTCTTTACTTGTCTTTTCTTTTATCGTGGTATTGCCCATGCAATACGCACTTGTAGCGATGAAATGGTATGGTTTGTTTGCCATTTTCATCCCAGTATTTGTAGCATCGATTCTGGCAATCTGGAAAGCATGGTCTGGAGACAACGAAAGATTCTTTGAGAGTATAGCTAGTGTAGAGTGGTGCCTTTTACTTTGTATTTATTTTGTAAGCCACGCACCAGCGCTTCTAATGCTAGATCTATCCGGCAGCACAAGCGAAAATTTTAAGTTGCTATGGTTTTTCACATTAGTAGTTCAAATCAACGACGTGACCCAATACATATTCGGCAAACTCTTTGGCAAAACTCCTTTGAATAAAAAAGTGAGCCCCAATAAAACAATCGAAGGTTTAGCCGGTGGTATCGTTTGCTCAACTCTGGTGGGATATTTACTTAGCTGGCTGACACCATTCACTGGACTTGAAGCGGCACTAATGGCATTGATTTGCGGACTGGCAGGAACTGGCGGAGGTCTTGTGTTATCGGCTATCAAACGCGATGCTGGAGTAAAAGACTATGGCACTATTTTGCCAGGACACGGTGGCATGATGGATCGATTTGACTCATTGTGCTTTGCAGCACCAGTCTTTTTCCATCTAACTCGTTACTTTTTTGCCGGATAGTTTATAAACTAAATGAGATCAACTTCAAGATGAGGCATCGATTCAATGACCCGATCAACGTCTTCGGGGTCGATCCAGCCATTACTCAATGTCACTCTGCGCAATTGTTGCATCTCCGAAAGAGAGATCAAATCTTTGTAGGCGACATTGCACCCGCTTATATTCAAATAATTGAGTCGAGTGAGTTGAGGCAATAATTTTAGTGTTTTCCAGGATATTTTTGTATTCGATAAATCCAGATTGCGCAATCCCTTCAGTTCGGTCAAATGAACAGTTGTGTTATCGTCGACATAAGTATTTGCCAGACGCAATTCTTGCAAGTTTTGCAATCCATTTAAGAACATAAGTCCAGTGCCAGTGACCTCGGTACTTTCGATATCTAGCACTTCTAAGTTAGTTAGCCTGCTTAAATTTTCCAGTCCATTGTCAGACAACAAAGTAAATGCTAGTCGCAAAGTACGCAGTGCCGTTAGCCCGCGCACATGAATAAGACCGGCATTGCCAACACTGCTGTTAGATAAATTGAGCCAGCGCAAAGAAGTCATCAAACGAAGACATGCAAGACCTCGATTACGAAAGCGAGTGCAATTTTCAAGATTGAGCGACTCAAGCCGAGTTAAATTAGAGAGTGAAGTCAATCCCTGGTCGGTAACTTGAGTATTAGCCAGATTCAGATTGCGCAGTTGAGATAATTTACTCAGCTGAATCAAGCCCTCATCTGTCACTTTTGTTCCGGCAAGACTCAAGTTATTCAATTTTTGATTATTGCTTAAATAACCAAGCGTGGTATCAGTAATAGTCGAGCGCGAAAAATCAAGCGAGCGAAGCTCTGTGAATTGCTTAACATGTTCCATGCCCTGGTCAGATACTCTGCCCAGACGAAGACCAGTAAGTTTGGTCATATGTTGAAGAGCGACTAGGTCGTTGTCTTCGAGTTTTTGAGGATAATCTATAACTCTCAAATCGCTGAGCGAGCTTAAGTACGGCAATGCATCGTTAGTAAAATGTCCACTTGAAAGAGATATTGCTACCAGATGCTTTAAATTTTTCAATTGAGCAAGACCAGTGTTCGTGATACCACTTGAAGCAAGGTCCAGCTTTTTCAGATTTTTCAGCTTAGCAATTGCTTTTACAGTCTTATTAGAAAGACCGCTATTTCCGTGCAGGCTTAAGGCTTCAATAGATGTCAGATTCTTCAAGCCTTTCAAATCCTTGTCTTGCAAATGAGGATTACTTGAAAGATCGCAAAACGAAAGTGAATCCAGATCTTCTAGAACAATTGAAGGACCGGAAAAACGAAGACTCAAGTCTTTCAAGTTGCGACACTGCACAATTTGCAAAGGCGAATTGTTTTGGCTAGAAGCGCTTATTGTTAGCCTTTCCAGATTCGGCAAATTAGCAAGCAATTTAGTGTAATCGCTTTCTACTTCTACTGTACGAATAGTCAATTCACGCAACTCACTCAGGTTTGAAATGGATTCGAAAACAGAATCTTTAATAGTATCTGCCCCAAGAAACAAACGCTTGAGCCTTGGAAGTTGCGAGATCACACTAAGACCTTGCTCTGTTATATGATTGGTCCGCAAAACAAGACTTTCCAGATTGGAAAAATTAGACAGTACGTGCAGCCCCTCATCATCGATTCGAGCAAGCACCACATACAGTTCGGTCAAATTGCTTGGCTCGTTCAATTGTTCAAGAATAGCGTTACTGATTGAATCGCCTTCAAGCAATAATTGACGCAAATTAGGTAATCTGCAAATACCCAAAAGTGCATCAGGGTCTAGAAGACAATGAGATATTCTGATTTCTCGAATCGATTTGTTTTCTGCAAGCGATTGAAAAACTCCTACACCCAGTTCGCATGCGGTAAGCTGCAAGCTGCGAAGATGGGGTAGGCTCGAAAAGAAATTGAAACTTTCAGAATTTAAATGAGCCCCTGCTATCCGCAATTCTCTAAGTCCACTCAGGTGCGAAAAGGCGTTCCAGTCTTCGTCTTCCATGACAGAGCCCATGAAATCTATAGACTGCAAATCGTCTGGATTAAATCGACTAAAATATTTGAGAACATCCGCACTGTCTACTTCAAGTCGGACAAAAGCTCGTCTTGAAAGTTGAATCTGTCCTTTTGCTTCGCAAAGCTCGGACCAAACGCGCTCGGTCTGCGGATTTACCGAAGCAACCCATATTTTGCCAAGAGAAACATCGTCAGGACAATTAATTACTCGTTGCGAGCGTGACACAATTTGACAACGACTAAGAGCCTTTCTCAGTGTTTCGGCTCCAACTGGGGTGATGCGCGTTCCATCTAGATGAAGCTTGCGCAACCGGGTGAGATTTTTCAGATACTCCACACCTTCGTCGGTCACCACAGTCCCGCCGATATCTAAGGTTTGCAGATTTTCGAGGTTGATTAGATAAATGAGCCCACGGTCAGTAATCGGGCTTTGGGGCAAACTCAAATATTTTAGGTCTTTCAATCTTTGAATATGTGAAAGCTCAAGGTCATTAACCGGTCGGTGCCTGAAATCAAGAGATACAAGACCGCAATTCTGTAAAGCAACTAAATGTGAAACATCGGCAAAGCTCTCGACAATCAAGTGCAGACGTCCTGCATATGAGCGGGGTATCTCAACGATTCCCTTGGCGTCCCCAAGCTTGTTCTCCCACCAGGAAACACCTTCCTGCGCAGATGTTATGAGATAAAACGAGCCAAGGGACTCGTTTTCGGGCAAACGAACGGTGATTACATCTTCAGTTTCTTGGTAATTGCTGGTTTCCATGATGTGTTTATGAAAGCCTTAAGAGTAAATAGTTTAAGTCATTATTGGGATAAAATTGATACTCATCTGAAGAAAAATTCTTCTGAAGAAAATCCACCAATCGCACTGCGAGGGAGTTTAAGCTATGCAAACGGCACCGCAAATGGAAAGCAGGACCAAACAGTTGTCTAAACTGGGTCAGTCGATATGGCTGGACTTCATAAGTCGCAGTTTTCTTGCGGAAGGTAAGCTAAAAGGTCTGGTGGAGCAAGACGGTCTGCGCGGCGTTACCTCTAACCCATCTATATTTGAAGGAGCCATTTCCAAAGGGTCAGAATACCTCGAAGAAATAAAGACCCTGGTTGGCGAGAAAGACTGCGCCATGGATATCTATGAAAAGCTTGCAGTCAAAGATATTCAAGCTGCATGTGACGCGCTTCGTCAGGTTTATGACGAAACTCTGGGTCGCGATGGTTATGTCAGTATGGAAGTTTCACCCTATCTGGCTCACGACACTCAAGGCACCATCGATGAAGCAAAACGTCTCTGGGCTTGGGTAGACCGTCCAAACTTGATGGTAAAAATCCCTGCCACACACGAAGGCTTGCCCGCCATTCGCGCTGTAATTGCCGAAGGCATCAATGTAAACGTCACTCTACTCTTCGCTCAAAGTATGTATAAAGAAGTAGCATACGCCTACATGAGCGGTCTTGAAGACTATGTCAAAAAACACGGAGCAAACGCAAACGTTGGCAATATCGCAAGTGTCACCAGTTTCTTTGTAAGCCGTATCGATAACACTATCGATGGCAAACTGCAAAAGATGATCGACAATCCAGAAACAAGCGAAGTCGACAGAAAGCTCGCCAAAAACTTGCTTGGCAAAATCGCTATTGCAAACGCCAAAATGGCTTATCAAGACTATCGCGAGATTTATACAAGCGAGCGCTGGAAGTCTTTGATCAAGGCAAGTGCTAGACCCCAACGTTTGCTCTGGGCATCTACCAGCACCAAAAACAAAGCATATCCCGATTGCTTGTATGTAGACGAGCTAATCGGCAACGAAACAGTAAACACACTTCCATTGCCTACTCTTGAAGCTTTCCGCGATCATGGCAAACCAGTCGAAACCCTTGAAAAAGATGTAGAAGGCGCCAGAGAACAACTCGAAACACTTGCGCGTCTTGGAATTTCACTCGACGAAGTAACCGAAACATTGCTTGACGAAGGTGTCAAATCTTTTGCAACGTCTTTCACCAAATTACTTGCGGCAGTGGAAACGCACCGCAGAGCCGCTCGTAAACTAGCATCAGTTTCTGTAAATTTGCCCGAAGCTCTCAAAGCTTCAGTTGATAAATACACCCAAGAGTGGGTCAAAGAAAAGAAAGTAGAAAAGCTCTGGGCGAAAGACGCATCTCTCTGGTCTGGCACTGACGAAAGTCAATGGCTTGAATGGCTCACAATTGTCCAGGATGAATTGAAAGACAAAGCTGCGTACGAAAAACTACTGGCTGACAAATCAAC
>Ga0268298_10006314_pt1 | contig 10808 bp, 6 predicted proteins | sample WWTPWeurt_MetaG_FD_194462 | JGI IMG/M metagenome (GOLD analysis project Ga0268298, IMG submission 194462) | Activated sludge microbial communities from WWTP in Nijmegen, Gelderland, Netherland - WWTP Weurt | ecosystem: Engineered > WWTP > Aerobic digester > Activated sludge | place: Netherlands... | reverse complement strand
CCTCCGGACGAGGGGCCCGGGCGGCTCCCCGCAGCGAAAGCGAGGTGTGCGGCGCCCCCGGGGTCGCGCGCGGCGATGAGCGCCGGGATCTCGCGCTCGATCGCACCAGCGGGCTTGACCAGGTATGTCTTCGCGACGTAGGCGGCGATCGCACCGCCCAAAATGAAGGCCACGAGGATGAGGAGCAGCACGGTGGTGCCCGAGAGCCCCTTCGGCTCCGGCGGAGGCGCGGCTTGCGCCTGGTTCCGCAGGTTCCAGCCCGTCGTGCGCGTCGCTTCTTGTCGCTGCTCCTGACGATCCGCTGCGGGCGGGCGCTCCGACACCTTCTTCAGGAGCTCCTTCACCGGAGACGGCGACGTCTCGTCGCTGCGCAGCGTCGCCCCGAGCGCGAGATCATCGTCCGCGAGCATCGCCCCCGCGGGCCGCACCACGCTGCGCGAAGCCCCGTCGGCGTCGCGGATCGGCCGGTCCGCGAGCTCCGGCATCCGGATCGTGGCCGACAGATCCGACTCGTCCCCTTCGGGCACCTGCTCGATGCGCGGGTCCGGGATCTTCATCCCCTTGAGCGGCGACACCTCCAAGTACTCGGTCCCGCCGAGCCCCTTGTGCTCGACGCCGCCGAGACCCTTTCGAAGCCCCGACTGCGGACCGAACTGACCGCTCTTCGGCGGCCCTTCGATCTCCAGATCTCCGTCGTTGAGCGCGATCGTCCCGCCGAGCGCGCCGCTCGAGCGCGCCGTCGCTTGCAGATCGTTCATCCCCGGCAGCGGCTGCGTCACAGGCAAGGGCTGCGTGGAAGGGATCGCCTGCGACGGAGGCTGCGAGGCCCTCGCCTGCGCGATCCGCGAAGCCTCGCTCAGCGAGGGCATCGTCGCGCTCGCCGTGCGGTTCGGCGATCCGGTCGTCCTGCCCGCGCCCGAGAGCGGCGTCGGCTCCGAGCCTGGCGTGGGCGGGCGCGCCGAAGGCCCTGCTGCCTGCGGTTGCGGCGTCTGCGGCTGCGGCGACTGCCCCGAGATCGGACCCGTCTCGTCCACGAGCACGAGCTTCGCCTTGGCGGGCGTGAGCGAGTCGAAGGCGGATCGCCCGCTCGACGTCGGCAGCATCGAGAGCGGCGCCTCGCCCGATCGCTTTCGCGCGTCGTCGATCGCCTCCTCCAGCTCCTTGAACGTCTGCGCGTTCCCCTTCATGAACTCGCCGAGCCGCGCGCGTCGGAACCACTCGATCTGCGCTTGCGAGTTGCGCACCACGAAATCGCGCAGCACCTCGAGATCGGGCTTCGCGAAGTTCTGGTTCTTCCGCCAATCGATCAGCTTGTCGCGGATCTCCTGCGCGCTCGACCACCGCTCCGCCTGCTTCTTCGCGAGGCACTTGTTCACGATCTCGACGAACACCGGGCTCACCCCGGCGCGCAGATCCGCGAGGTTCGGGTGAGGCTTCAGCGCGGCCGACATGATCACGTCGAACGCGCTCTTCTCGATCCACGGCCTCCGCCCCGCGAGCAGCTCGAACACCATCACGCCGAGCGAGAAGAGATCGGCGCGCAGATCGATGTTCTTGCCGCCCTTCGCCTGCTCCGGCGCCATGTACGCGGGCTTGCCCTTCATCGTGCCGGTGCGCGTGTGCGTGATGCGCTCCTCGGCCTTCGCGATCCCGAAATCGACGATCTTCACGTTGCCGTCGAACGCGACGAGGATGTTCCCGGGCGTCAGATCGCGGTGCACGAGCCCGAGCAAGCTGCCGTCCGTGCCCTTCAGGTTGTGCGCCTCGATCAGGCCCTCGCAGATCTGCATCGTGATCGACGCGACGACCTGCTCGGAGAACTGTTCCTTTTTGACACGCGCCTCTTTCAAGAGACGCGACAGCGGCACGCCCTCGATGAGCTCGACGGCGAGGAACATCCCTCGCTCGTCCGTGCCGTGCGCGACGACGCCCATCACGTGCGGGCTCTTCATCGCGGCCGTCAGCCAGGCCTCGTCCAAGAACATGTCCACGAACGTCTTGTCGTTCGCGATGCTCGCGTGGAGCCGCTTGATCCCGAGCACCTCCCCCGCGTGAGGGCCGGATTCGACGCGGGCCATTTCGACGGATCCCATCCCACCGCTGGCGATCTCCGCGAGGACCGTCAGCGTCATCGGCTCCGCCGGGGGAAGCGGGACACGCGCCATCGGACGCATGCTACTCGCCCTTTCCGCCCGCGCCCAAGTGCCTCGCGACGTTCCGAGCCTGGCGCGCAGCGAAAGACGTGCCTAGGCTACCTCCCCCCGGCCGCCTCCAAGTCCGGCGCTCCCCCAACCTCCACGTCCGGTGTTTGGGTTGCTTTTTCGAGGCGGCGCGTCCACAAGGCCTTGTTCTCATCGTTCGGAGCGGAGGATCGCCAGCGCGCGCCCTCCAGCCCGAGCCCTTCTCCGCATCGAGGAAGAGAAAACTGAAATGTCCGAGAAGAAGACACCACAGCCCGCACCCGAAGACGTCGCGTTCGGCGATGAGCTCCCCGTGCTGCCGATCCGCAACGCGGTGCTGTTCCCCGGCGCCGTCGCGCCGTTCGACGTCGGCCGCGAGAAGTCCGTCGCCCTCGTCGAGGACATCGACAACCTCCCCGGTCCGGTGATCGCCATCTTCGCCCAGCGCGATCCGTCCACCGACGATCCCGGGCAGGAGGACCTCTACCCTGTCGGGTGCGCCGCGCGCGTCCTCAAGGCCCTCAAGCACTCGTCGGGCAACTACTCGCTCGTGCTCCAGGGCCTCACGCGCATCCGGCTCGACTCGGTCACGCAGACCGCGCCGTACCTCAAATCCAAGGTCAAGCGCCTCGACGAGCCGCAGACCGAGGACGTCGAGGCGGAGGCCCTGGCGATGAGCCTGCGCGACATCGCGAAGCAGGTCATCCAGCTCATGCCGGAGCTCCCGCGCGAGGCGGGCTCGCTCATCGACTCCATCCAGGCGCCCGGCGCGCTCGCCGATCTCGTGGCCGCCAACCTCGACGCCCCGGTCGAGGAGAAGGCGCAGCTCATCGAGACCGTCGAGACGAAGGAGCGCATCCGCAAGGTCCTGCGCCTCCTCACGCGGCAGCTCGAGATCCTCAAGATGCGCGAGCGGATCAACTCGCAGATCAAGGAGGAGATGGGCAAAAATCAGCGAGAATACGTCCTGCGCCAGCAGCTCAAGGCCATCAAGGAGGAGCTCGGCGAGGACGACGGCGACCAGGGAGATCTCGACGGCTTCGAGGATCGCATCGCCAAGGCGAACCTCCCCACCGAGGCCGAGCAGGTCGCGAAGAAGCAGCTCAAGCGCCTCCGCACGATGCAGGTCGGCTCCGCCGAGTACACCGTCGTGCGCACGTACCTCGACTGGATCCTCGACATCCCGTGGACCCAATCGACGACGGACAACCTCGACATCGCGGCCGTGCGCAAGGTCCTCGACGAGGATCACTACGGCCTCGAGAAGGTGAAGAAGCGCATCCTCGAGTACCTCGCGGTGCGCAAGCTCAAGCAGGACAAGAAGGGCCCCATCCTCTGCTTGCTCGGGCCCCCCGGAGTCGGCAAGACGTCGCTCGGCCGGTCCATCGCGCGCGCGCTCGGCCGCAAGTTCCACCGCATCTCGCTCGGCGGCGTGCACGACGAGGCCGCGATCCGCGGTCACCGCCGCACGTACGTCGGCGCGCTGCCTGGCCAGGTCATCCAGGGCATGAAGAAGGCGGGCACCGTCAACCCGGTGTTCATGCTCGATGAGGTCGACAAGATCGGCCACGACTTCCGCGGCGATCCCTCCGCGGCGCTCCTCGAGGTCCTCGACCCCGAGCAGAACAACACGTTCGCGGATCACTACCTGGAGATCCCCTACGACCTCTCGCACGTGATGTTCGTCGCGACGGCGAACATCGCGGACCCGATCCCGCCGCCCCTCAAGGACCGCATGGAGATCCTCGAGATCCCTGGCTACACGCGGCGAGAGAAGCTCGCGATCGCGAAGCAGCACCTGCTCCCGAAGCAGCTCAGCGAGCACGGCCTCACCACCGAGCAGCTCGAGATCACGGATCGCGCGATCGAGGAGATCATCGACCACTACACGCGCGAGGCGGGCGTCCGCTCGCTCGAGCGCCAGATCGCGAGCGTCATCCGCGGCGTCGCCGTCAAGGTGGCCGAGGGCGACACGCAGAGGCGCAAGGTCGACAACGAGGACGACATCCACGAGTTCCTCGGCGCGGCCAAGTACATCAGCGAGGTCGCGGAGCGCACGAGCGAGACAGGCGTCGCGACGGGCCTCGCGTGGACGGCCGTCGGCGGCGAGATCCTCTTCATCGAGGTCACGCGCATGTACGGCTCCGGCAAGCTGCAGCTCACCGGGCAGCTCGGCGACGTCATGAAGGAGAGCGCGCAGGCGGCCCTGAGCTACGTGCGCTCCAACTCCGCGCGCTTCGGCGTCGCGAAGGACTTCATGGAAAAGTCCGATCTGCACATCCACATCCCGGCCGGCGCGATGCCCAAGGACGGGCCGTCCGCGGGCGTCACGATGTTCACCGCGCTCGTGTCGCTGCTCACCGGCATCAAGGTGCGGCACGACGTCGCGATGACGGGCGAGATCTCTCTGCGCGGCCGCGTGCTCCCCATCGGCGGCCTCAAGGAGAAGGTCCTCGCGGCGCACCGCGCGGGCATCAAGCGCATCATCGCGCCCGAGCGCAACCGCGCCGATCTCGAAGAGGTCCCCAAGGAGGTCATCGACGAGCTCCAGTTCTTCTTCGTGAACCGCATGGATCAGGTCCTGGAGGCGGCGATCGAGCACATGCCCGAGCCGCTGCCGCCGGAGGCCGAGACCAAGACCGAGGCGAAGCCTGAAGACAAGAAGGACGAGAAGAAGGACGAGAAGCCCGTCACCGCGGCGAACTGATCCCTTCTCACACCTTTGGAGCGCCCTCGATCGCGAGATCGGGGGCGTTCTTGTTTTGTCGTAAATTCAAGGGCAGCGACGCCCCCCACCGCGCGCGGGGTCGGCCCGTTCACATGCGCATGTGAACGCGTTCACATGCGCATGTGAACGCGACGGGGGCCCGATTCACCTTGCGCTTCGTCGGTTCGCCCGGATGATCCACCCATGCGCATCCCCGGCTCCTGGACGATCGCGCGCCCCTTCGGCGTGCCCGTCCGCATCCACTGGAGCGTCCCGGTGTGCGCGCTGCTCGCGGGCAAATTCGCCGTGGCTCCGGGCGCGTGGCTCGCGTACCTGCTGCTCGTCCTCCTCCACGAAGCCGGCCACGCGTTCGTCGTGCGTCGCGTCGGCGCTCGAGCGACGGCGCTCGACATCCTCGGCTTCGGCGGCCTCTGCTGGTGGGAGGGCGAGGTCACGCCGCTGCAGCGCGCGTGCATCGCGTGGGGCGGCATCTGGGCGCAGATGATCGTCTTCGCCCTCACAGAGATCGCGGTCCTCTTGCTCGGTCGTCCGGCGAACGACTTCGCAAACCAGATGGTGGACGTGGCCCTCGTGAGCAACCTGTGGCTCATCGGCGTGAACCTCCTCCCCATCCCGCCGCTCGACGGCAAGGACGCGTGGACGCTGTTTCCGCTCCTCCGCCGCCGCCTCTCGCGCCGCATCGATCCATCGCTCCCGCCTGCTCTCCAGCGCGCGCTGTCCCGCTCCGGATCCATCTCCCTCGCGCCCGCCGAGCGCCCCACCAAGGCTCACGTCGCGTCACCCACGCGCAGCGTCGGGACTCCGTCTCCCAGCGGCGGCCGCGTGCGCGTCGTCGCCCCCCACCTCGATCGCCGCGCGATCGAATCCCCTTCGCCTCACGACGATTTCGACGAATCGAGCTTCACGCCCGAGGCCGAGGCCGTCATCGAGCGCGCGCGCGCGATCGCTCGCGAAGCCGCGCGCGACGTCCCTCTCGATGGGGCCGCGGGCGACCCCAAACCCCAGCGCGCTGCGCGCGACGACGGCCCCTCGGCGCCTCGAGATCCCAAGCCCAAAGGCGACCCTTCCGGCGGCGATCGAGGTGACGGCTCCCCATGATCGCGCAGCGGATCGCGCCACGGTTCCCTTCGCGCACGTTGCGGCAGTAAGCTACGGGCCCGAACATGGCGCTCAAGCCCTGTCCCAATTGCGGGTGGATGTGCAACGAAGCCGACGCCGCATGCAACATGTGCGGCAAGCCCACAGGCTTCGCGGGCGCGCGCCCCGCGGCGCCGCCGGCGCCTCCACCTCCCGTCCCCGGCGCATCCGGCGCGTACGCACCCCCGGGGCCTCCGGGCGCGTATCCCGCCCCGGCACCTCCGCCGCAGGTGAGCAACTTCGGCTACGGCGCCGCGCCTCCACCGCCGGTGCAATCGCCGGGAGGAGGCGGCTTCGCGCAGCCCCCGCCGCCCGTGCAAGCTCCGGGAGGAGCCTTCACCGGAGGAGCCTTCGCGAGCGCCGTGCCCGCGCAAGAGTCTCTCTCTCCGTGGGCCGCCGCGCCCGCGCCCGCCGCGCCCGCCGCGCCGCCGCAAGGAGGGCAATTCGGTCAGCCTGCGCCCCCGCCGCAAGGAGGACAATTCGGTCAGCCCGCGCCGGCTCCGCAAGGTGGACAGTTCGGCCAGCCGCCTGCGCCCGCGCCCCAAGGTGGACAGTTCGGCGCTCCGGCCTACAACGCGCAGCCCGCGCCGCAGGCCTATGCGCCGCAGCAGCCCGCGTATCCACCGCAACAGGGCTACGGCGCTCCACCGGGGCCCGCGCCTGCGCAACAGGGCTTTCCCGGCGCTGTCGCCCCGCCCCCTGTCGTCGGTCCCGGCGGCGTGATCCCGCCCCCGCCTGTGCCCCCTGCGGTCCTCGGTGGAGGCGCCGGAGGTGGCATCGCGCCCCCGCCGATCATTCGTCCTGGAGGCATGCCTGGCGCGCCGCCTCCGATGGTGAACCCCGGTGGTCCGCCCCCGATGGTGAGCTCCGGCGGCGTCCCACAAATGGTTGGGATCCCAAATGTCGGACCTCCCGCCGGCGCGACGGGCAGCCGCGTGCTCGTCGGCTTCCTCGTCACCTTCCAGAACGACCCCAACGGCGCGTTCTGGGCGATCCACAGCGGTCGCTTGCAGCTCGGCCGCGCGGCCGCGAGCGGCGCCACCGACGGCACCGACGTCGCGCTCCCCGATCCGAGCGCCTCGTCGCGCCACGCTTCGATCTACGCGGATCCGTCGACGGGTCAGGCCTACGTCGAAGACGACGGCTCGCGCAACGGCACCTTCCTCAACGAGCAGCGCCTCTCCCCGGGCGAGCGCCGCCAGCTCCGCGACAGCGATCGTCTGCGGATCGGCAGCACCACGTTTGTGGTGAAGCTGCTCGTTTCGTAGGTATTTCTGGGGCTTTTTTTCACCACGGAGCCACGGAGGTCACGGAGGTTTCACGGAGGATTTTTGTCCTCCGATCCACAAGCCTCCACGTGACCCACGACGGCGACGGCGACGGCGACCGCGACGGCGACCGCGACGGGCTTTGATCCATCGCGGGCCGCTGTGAAAGACTTTCTTGGGTGAGTCACGACACAGGCAGGAGCGTGGTCCCCCCGCGGGCCTCAAGCATCGCGAGAGGATCTCTCAGGGGGGAGGAGGACCACAGACGCCGTCCGTGCACACCTCGCCCGCCAAGCACTCCTGGAAGCACACGCCGCAGTTGAACACGTTCATGCTGACGTCGATGCACGTCCCGTTGCACTTCGCGCTCTTGGGGCCGAGGCAATTGCAGTTGAACGAGCCGGTGGTGTTCTCGCACGTCTCGGCGTCGTTGCAGTTGTCCTTCATCGTCGCGCATTCATCGATGTCTTTGCACGACAACGGACCTTCGCCCATGCACGTGAACCCAGGCTCCACGGCGCAGTGCTCGTTGCAGCCGTCGCCGGTCGCGGTGTTCCCGTCGTCGCACCCCTCGGGCGGCAGCTTGTCGCCGTCGCCGCAGCCCGCGAAGCAGCCCATTCCGTCGCTGCTCGTACCGGGGGGGCATGTGCAGACGAACGAGCCGACGGTGTTCTCGCAGGTCGCGGTGTCCTCACAGTTGTCCTTCATCAGCGCGCACTCGTCGATGTCTTCGCACTCCATTCCCGGGGTCGGACACGTGAAACCCGCCTCCAACTTGCACTGATCCGAGCAGCCGTCGCCCGCCACCATGTTGCCGTCGTCGCACGCCTCCGGTCCGGTCTTGGCGCCGTCGCCGCACGCCGCAGGGGTGCACACGTTGAACCCCATCGCGTCCGGGTTGCATGCCCCGGAGATGCAATCGAGATCGATGGTGCACTTCTGCCCGTCCTGGCAGTTGCCACCGCACGCGACGTAGCCGCAGTCGACGTCGGTCTCCTGGCCGTCCAGCTCCTCGTTGTGGCACGGGTCATTTGCGCCGGGGAACGAGCAGTCGAAGTACTCGACCCTCTCGGGCGTGGCCCCGTCGAGTGAGTCCACGGGCTTGGTGGGGGGCCAAAGGACGCGCAGCCGCACCTGTCCGCGGATCTGGACTCCGCCTGCGTTCGCCTTGATCTCGACCGTCGGCATGATCGACTTGTAGTTCTCCTCCGCGTCGGTCCCGTCGCACTTGTCGAGCTGGAGCAGGTTGAACCGATGCTGCTCGTCGTTGTTCGGGCACGTCGTCGTGATCACGTTCGCGATGTCGGTCGCGGCGCTCGTGAACGTCCCGTAGGAGATCGCCTCCGACGCCGGATCCTTCTGAGCGGACTCGCGGCACGACACGCCCTCGGCGGTGCCGCCCGTCCCTCCGGTCCCTCCGGCTCCGCCTGAGCCTCCGGCTCCACCGGTGCCCTCGGGCGCGGGGAAGCCGATCGAGAAGCTGTTGCCATCCGCTCCGTAGCTGCCGTTGCCGCACAGCTCGGCGTTGCCGTCGACGATCTTGAACGCGAAGTTTTGAGGCGGGAAGAGCAGCGGATTCAGCGGAGGATCGAACACGACCTGTCCGCCTTGATCGAGGACGCAGATGTCGAGCGCCTCGCGCTTGGCGAACTTTCCAACCGTCGCCTTCACGGCAGGTGGTTGGTAGGCCGCGCCGGTCGCGGGATCGATCGCTTCGCCGTCCGCGCCGATCCTCAGCCCGCACTTCGGCGTGTCGGTGCCGACGCCGACCCCAGCGCCGAACCTCCGATAGCAGTTGCACTCATCCGCGAGCCAGCCGCAGAGATCCTGCACGCCGAGCGCGGTGGTCGAGCAGCCTTGCGCTGCGAAAAAGAGGGAGCCAGTGCCGAGGGTGAGAGAAGCGAGGGCTAGCGCAAAGGAGCGACGCATGGGCGCTAGTCTACCGAACCGGCGCCCAAGAAAGCCAAATTACGGCTCCGAGTACGGCCCCGGCACCACGTACGCGTCGTCGCGCCCGGCGTAGGTGAAGATCCCCCAGCACGGCAGCTTGTACTTCACCGCGAACGCCAGGGCCTCGCTGAGCCCCGCCTTCGGCAGCAGCAGCGCGAGGTTCGAGCGCCGCGCGCCCCACCACCCGGGCCCGTGATCGAGCACCGCGTCGTGCAGATCTTTTGCGGCCAGCGCGGGGCTCGCCAGGATCGCGAGGCGCAGCCGCAGCTTCCCGTTCTCCTGACCGTTCGGGATGTCGAACCAGTACAGATCCGGCCTCGCCTGGATCGGCTGCACCTTCATCCCTTGCTTGTCGAGGAACGCCGCAAAATCCTGGGCGGTGAGCGCCGCTGTCTGAGCGTGCACATCGATCCCCTGACACACGGCCGGAGCGAACTTGAACGCGCCGAGCGTCACCGACGCGTCGTTGTCCCCTTCGGGAGACTGGAGCTGGTTGTCGAGCGAGGGCAGATCGCCCGGGTACGTCACGTCCGCATCGATGCCGCGGCAGCCTGAAGAGGCCAGGCCTGCGAGGGCGGCGAGCGCAAACTGAGCGGCGGCGGTGCAGGAAGAGAGCGCAGAACGCGCGTGCATCATGGTCGCGATCATCTTATGGGTCGCGGGCCGCTGCAAACTCCTCGGCGAACATTTGCCGCCCGTCGTTCTTTCGCTCTACAGTTTCCCGCGATGCTCGCTCGAACGATTCGCCCCCTCGCTTCGGCACGGCCGGCCCTCCACGCGGCGTTCCTCCTCGCCGGGGCGTGGGCCATCGCAGGATGTGGCGGCTCGCCCACGGCGCCCAAATACGAGGAGGTCTTCTACCTCCACGGCGGCGGCCTCATCGACAAGAACGCCAGCTACGAGACCTACTTCGACAAGCTCAACATCGAGGCGACGGCGCAGGCCCCCAAGTACGTGGGCGTCGGCGTGCTCGAGGGCGACGTCCGCTTGTCGCGACCGATCGACTGGTATGTCCGCGGCGCGGATTACACCCCCGAGCAGCGCTTCATCTCGTACCAGTCACCGCGCCAGTTCCTCTTCTCGATCTACGAGCGCATCGATCACCCTGAGGACTCGTGGGCCGATGTCCTTCGTCGCTTCGAGGGCGACCTCAAAGATCAGGGCGCGACGGTGCTCGCGGGCCGCGTCCCTGTGGCTTCGGCGAACGCGCAGGGCCGCAGCTACTTCCTCAAGACGATGGTCGCGGCGCGCCCGCCCTACCAATCCTTCTCGCACGAGATCCTCCTTCGGAGCGGACGTCGCCTCCTCCTCGTGCAGGTCGTCCACGGCGAGAACACCGACACGATCGCCGACGAGATCACGACCGCGCTGAAGAGCATCCTGGTCTACTGATCAAGCCGTTTGCGGCTCGCCGTCGCCGGGCCGAACCTGGCCGACGGAGCCGATCTGCGGTTCGCCGTCGCTGCGGACGACTCTGGCCGACGGAGCCGATCTGCGGTTCGCCGTCGCTGCGGACGACTCTGGCCGACGGAGCCGATCTGCGGT
>Ga0268298_10006313_pt1 | contig 10814 bp, 5 predicted proteins | sample WWTPWeurt_MetaG_FD_194462 | JGI IMG/M metagenome (GOLD analysis project Ga0268298, IMG submission 194462) | Activated sludge microbial communities from WWTP in Nijmegen, Gelderland, Netherland - WWTP Weurt | ecosystem: Engineered > WWTP > Aerobic digester > Activated sludge | place: Netherlands... | reverse complement strand
CGAGCTTGACGACTTCATAGCCGAAGTGCTCGAAGATGCGGCGGACCAGGCGGTTTTTACCGGAGTGGACTTCGATTTCCACTTCGCGCTTGGAAAGGCCTTCGATAAAGTGGAGGCTGTCAGCTTTGATCGGACCATCCTCGAGGGTGATGCCTTCGCGGATCTCTTCCATATCCTTGAGGGCTAGATTTTTGTCAAGGGTGACAAGGTATACCTTGGGCACCTTATAGCTTGGATGCGATAGTTTTTTGGTGAGTTCGCCATCATTGGTCAGGATGATCAAGCCTGATGTATTGCGGTCGAGCCGGCCTACAGGGTAGATGCGCTCAGGGATCTTCTCGGACATGATATCGATGACCGTACGCCTGCCACGCTCATCACTTGAGGTTGTCAATACATTGCGTGGTTTGTTGAGCAGGAAGTAGACAAGCTTATCCACTGTCTTGATGGGTTTGCCTTTAAAGGTCACCACATCCTTTTCCTGGACTTTATAGCCCATCTCCTTGACGATCTCACCATTGACAGTAACATGGCCTTGCATGATGAGTGTATCGGCTGCTCTACGACTGGCGATGCCGCTATGGGCAAGGTATTTGTTGAGGCGCATCTCGCCCTTCACTTCCCTGTCTCCCTTATATGAGGGCGGGGCTACTTTCTCTGGTTTCTCCGCCTTCGCATCTGCCTTTACCTTTTCGGTGTATTCATCATCCTTAGGCTTGTGCACGAATTTAAATTCCTGGTGTTCGCCAAACTTTGCAGTAGATATACGTGGACTTTTAGAGGTAGGTTTTGGTTTTCCGACCATTCCTTTTTCACGAGCCAGCCTTGCTTCTTTCTGCGCGCGATTGCGTGTGGATATAGGATCCTTAGGCTGGGACTTCCTTGCGGGCCTGCCTTCACGTTTATCTGCTTGTTGTGGTCTTTCTCTTTTCACTGTTTGATGGATCGCGGTTTATACCAGTCGATGGTATCGATAATCCTGCAAATTAGGCATTATGATTGGCATGGCCAGTGACTTGTTGGAACGCTGATGACGCAGATGTATTTTAAAAAGGATTTGCGCTAACTAGTTTTTATTGTATCCTAAGTTTTTGGAACGCAGATTGGGCAGATGTATTTTGAAAATATTTTCGCAGATTAATTTTTATGATTGGATATCCTAAGACGCAATAAATTGCGTCTCTACATTGCCCTATGCCCTATGCTCTATGCCCTCTGCTAGAAAGGAATTGGTTCATCGTCTTCGTTGATCCTCGATGGCCGCGTGATGATTGCATTATAATTGTCCGGCGCAGATCCCTTGCCGGAGATGTCGTTGAAGAAGTCGTCGCCCGGATCGGTAAACTTGGCGTATTGGGCGATAAACTTCAGGCCAACTGTACCGAGGGCACCATTTCTATGCTTGGAGATGAGGATCTCAGCCGCATCTTTTGAAATAGTAGGATCGGATTCCATTTCATAGTAATCCGGACGGTAGATAAACGTTACGATATCCGCATCCTGCTCGATAGCTCCTGAGTCCCGAAGGTCGGAGAGTTGAGGGCGCTTGTTACCACCACGGGTCTCAACGGCACGGCTCAACTGAGATAGTGCGATGACCGGAATTTCAAGCTCCTTGGCCATGGTCTTGAGGGCGCGGGAGATTGTACTGATTTCCTGCTCACGGGTACCACCACGTTTTTGATCTGGTCCTGCGGCCATGAGTTGGAGATAGTCGATGATGACCAGCTGGATGTCGTGGTGCATCTTGAGACGGCGGCATTTGGCGCGAAGCTCGAAGATGTTGATGGCAGGGGTATCATCGATAAAGATGGGCACTTCGCTAAAGCGCTCTACGGCACTGTTGAGTTGTTGCCACTCGTAGTCTTCCATCTGTGCGTTTCTCAGTTTGGAGCCCGGGATCTCAGCGACCATCGACATGAGACGATGGGTGAGCTGGAGGGCGGACATTTCAAGCGAGAAGAAAGCTACAGGGCGGTTATAATCGACTGCTGCATTCTTGGCTAGTGCAAGACAGAATGCCGTCTTACCCATACCGGGACGTGCAGCCACGATGACAAGGTCAGATTTTTGCCAGCCGTTGGTGATCTTATCTAATTCAGTAAAACCTGAAGGCACACCTGTCATCCCGATTTCTTTTTTGGAGAGGGACTCTAGTTCTTTTTGTGCTTTCACTGCCAGGTCACCGAGTTTGGAATAACTGCGGTTGAGGTTCTTCTGCGTGATGTCAAAGAGATTGGACTCGGCCTCATCGAGCATCTGGAAGACGTCCTTGGTGTCTTCGAAGGCGTCGCTGATGGTCGAGGTACTCACGCGGATGAGTTCGCGCTGGATATGCTTCTGGGCGATGATCCTCGAGTGAAATTCCAGGTTGGCAGCGCTGGCTACCTTGTTGGTAAGTTCTACGAGAAAACCTACTCCTCCGATCATATCGAGGCTGCCGGTCTTCTTGAGGGCTTCGTGGACGGTGAGTATATCGACCGGCTGGGAGCGCTCAAAGAGGTGCATCATGGCTTCGAAGATGACTCCATGCGGCTTCTTGTAGAAGCTGTCAGGAGTCAGGATATCGAGGACAACGGCCATGGCATCCTTGTCGAGCATCAGGGCGCCGAGTACAACTTCCTCTATCTGTGTGGCTTGCGGCTGTAGTTTGCCATAGACCAGGTTGGTGAGGTCATTGTCCGTGCGTATAGGTTTCAGCCTGCTGCCGGAGGATTGGGGATTATATTGATTAGGCTCAGCCATTTTTTAAATGAAAAATGAAAAGTGAAGAGTGAAAAGTGGTGTTGTGAGTTGTGAGAGTGAGTTGTGAGTGAGTTAAATCATGCCTCCCCCTTCGAAGGGGGTCGGGGGGTTGATAGAGTGAGTTGTGAGTTGTGAATGAGTTTTGAAATTCGTTATTCGTCAATCGTAATTCTGTCTTCTACATGCCCACTCTCACACCCATCTGGTAGCTGGTAGCTGGTAGCTGGTAGCTGGTAGCTGATAGCTGATAGCTGATAGCTTCAAAAGGGGTACAAAACTAAACCCGCGAGGACGGAATACCTAATGACCTTTACTTTGCCTTTACAGGGGATGTGGACAACTGCCACTGTAAATGTGGAAAAGAATGTTAGAAAATAATCCGGTACGTGGGTTGAGGCTAAAGTACACATTATAACAATCTAAAATCTGAAATGGTGCCCGTATGGATCTGTGATCTGTGCTCTGCGATCTGTGATTGGGCTTGTGGGGCTATGAGGGAATGGTAAGATTTTCAGGAGTTTATAGGTTTATGGGTTTATAGGTTGATGGGTTTGGATTAATCTTGTGTTCAGATGATGATTTATTTAATATGTAGTTTTTGTCCATTGGAAGAGAAGAGGGATCTTGAATTCAGCGGTTTGAGAGGTAGTTATGTGAGAAAGTAGCATATAAATTTTTTTTCATGTGAGAGGGTGGTAAGAAAAGGCTTAAGAGCTAAAGAGGCTAAAGAGGCGGAAAGGAAAGTAGGGCGGAAAGGAAAGTAGGCAAATTAAATTTTCCCGATGTCTTGAGAATCTCATTAAATGGAATGACCTATAGTTCTGCACGGGACTATTTGCTTTGGTATTCATTCCACTGAGAGCAACAATTCCTTGTCCGCTGGATTGAAAGGTATTTACAGGTTATGGGTCTGGATCTATGGTTAAAAGCGCAGGAGGATAGATACGCAATCTACCACCGGGAAGTAAGGTGAGTGATCTGCAACGGGCATTACTATGAACGGAAGTCGTGCCACCCAGTTCAGTAATAAAGACATCTGAGTAAGCATCAGGTACACTATTACAGTGCCATGATGATGCTAAGCCCCAGATAGTAGAAGAGCCATCCGAACACAGACCGAATTTTAGGATAAACGGAACGCTGAATATTGTATCAACCCCCTGGATCAATCTACACCTGTACTGATGACCATACCATGTAGAAGGCATCTCTGTTAAATATAGTAAAGGACCAGCGGTGCCTGCATGGTGTGCATCCGGCTGTACATCTTCAAATCCATTGAGGGAATCTATTTGCCATTGATAGGTTGTAGTGGTATCCGGGTCTCCTGCATATACATATGCATCACCTGAGGGACAGATCAACCTTAAGCTGTCGATGAAAATATTGAACGTATCCCGCCAGATACAATTGAGTTCCATAAACATTGAATCATAAACGACAGTTATTTCGAGAAAATAAGTCCCTCCCTCAAGTCCTTCAGATATGTCTTCCTGGTCGTTTGAAGCAGGTGGAAAGCCCATGTAATATTGGCCCGAACCATAATCATCGTCATACGGGGTAGAAGCGAAATCCCAATTATAATTTAGGAAATAGGGCGGACCGACGAAGGACGTAATCTGAATTCCACCTGTAAACTTGCATAAACCAACAGAATCAACCAATGTTGTTGCGTAAATGACAGGATCCTCCACCATGGTTGAAGCACTGGCACTACATCCCTGGGCATCCGTGACGATCAGCGCATAGGTGCCGGCAGAAAGTGAATCCAGGACGAAATAGCCATCATCACTGAATACATCATTGTACGGTGTGCTCAGGTTGTCCCAGTCAAAAGAATAGGGTGGAGTACCATTTTGAACATAACTTTCGTCAAACAGGATAAGACCATTAGAAGCACCCGGGCAATTGGGAGCGGATTGAATAAACCCTGCAGGATTGACTACAAGATTGCACGTTGGTATACATCGAAAACAGTGCGGTGTTATGCTAAATTCGCCTTGTACTGACGCATGACCTGAAGGAATCAACGGGAAATCGTATCCGGTAATTAAAAACGGTAAAACCAGTGAAAAAATCATTGCGGTCATCTTTTACAAATATACTCAATAACTGTCATTTTCATTTGCGGCCAAGGGAGTCTCCATCCATTTGTATGGGAACTGTGTAGTGCTGGTGTGACGAGGCATGAGGGACTATACAAAGTGGTAGAAAGTCAGAGGTTTGCTTTAATCGTTTTGTTTTTATACTTTCTCATTTCCCCTGTTCGTTGAAATGGAATGCGAAAGATCCGGCTATTCACTTGCGGGCAGACGATGGTTGTAGTTTTACCATCGGGATATAGGTTAAATGAAGATCTCATGAAACATGATAAAATGATCTAAGCCTATGAAAAATCTTACCCCAAGAAACCTGATTGCATTTATACTCTGCTTTCAATCATTCTGGATTTACTCCCAGAACCTCGTCCCTAATGGCAATTTCGAAATGCATCAAAGTTTCGATAATTCCAGTCCAATGATCTGTGATATTGGGTTTCTCACATCCTGGAAACCGAGCGAGGTCCATCCATGGGCGGTTTATTGCCATAGATATTTTGTGAAAAAATTTGGTCAGGAACGACTCAAAGCGGGTGGGTGTATCAATTTTGATACACTAGATATTGTGGAAGGTGACGCAATGGTCAAATTATACTATTTGGAAAATGATGTAACCTTTGATACCGGGTCATGCACCTACGTCAAAACAAAACTATTATCCCCATTGGAGCTGGGAGAGGTTTATGAAGCTTCGATGTGGGTATATACGAAGAATAATCCTGCTGCAGACACAATGGCTTATTCGCATATGGGTATGCTGCTCACCCGCCATGAAGTCATAACAGCTCAGGAAGATAGAATTTCCCATGATTATTACTTTTCATCAAGGATTGTACCCGATCAATGGACAGAAATTAAATGGTATATCAGGGCATTATGTCCTTTACAACACTTGATTATTGGTGTTTTCAGGGATGAGGAATTTCCATCATTGAAGCGGTTTATTGACAATCCAGTTGTTTTCTATGTAGACAAAGTCAGTATTAAGAAAGTCAATGAAGATTCACTCTCAGCGGACATCCACCCCACCCCCTACTGCGAATATTATGAAAAGGAAAACAAGCAAAGGATTCTTAATTCTGTTACGGCCATAGATCTGCGATTTGAATCAAATTCCTCAATGCTTGATGTAAGTGATAAACAAGCGTTGGATAGTTTTTACCAGGCCAACATGGAGCGGAAGGATAAAATATTTATCGTCCTGGGGCACACGGATAGTGAGACAGCAGAAAATATCATCCTTTCTAAATCAAGGGCAGAAAGTGTAAGCACCTATCTGCATGAAAAGTATAAGATCAACAAGCAAAGCATGCTGACCTTTGGCCTTGGCAGCGCGTATCCAATAGCCGACAATGCAACTTCCACAGGACGGTTACGGAATAGAAGGACCACCATCCGAACTTCAGACCTGACTGTTTCACAACTTTTTTACCGAAAGGGACTGGAATACCTAAAGTCCGACAGTCTCGGAAAAGCCAATATCCAGTTTACAAGATGGATTAAAATGGTGCCGATAGCCAAACGGGTAGAAATGCTCGTTGATCCTCGTCTGCTCAAGTTGAAGCGAAGTATGTATTGGAAACCATTAGTTGCTGAGGTCAGGAAAGGATACGCCTTATATCCGGATGCGAAGAGTGCCTTTTTCCTGGACTCGCTTTATTTCGAGGATCAGAAATACCGGACGTATTCCCCGTATTCCCTCAATGGGTATATCGAAGAGATTGATACGGTTGTACTGCCTGAATTTAAATTCACGGATCAACAAGCCATTCAAAAGGATTCATTCAATTACCTGGCAATCCAACGATACATGGACAAGAACGGATATCCCGGGATCTCTAAAGTAGGCCGCAGACAATCCAGGGCAGTTGGGTACATCATCCTTCACCAAGGAGACAGTATAGCTTACAAGAAGTATATTCCTGTTGTTAAAAGCCTATGCATGGAAGGTGAGGCCGAGTGGGATATGTTTGCCAAGATGACGGACAAGCTATGCGTCACCAGGGATGAGCCTCAGGTCTACGGCACCCAATACGATAAGGATTCAAATGGCAGAATCATCCTGTATAAGATTGATGATATTGAAAAAGTCAATTACTGCAGGATGAGGATAGGGTTGGGGCCGACGGTGGTGCCGGAGTGAAGGGATAAGTAGTACTTTTTACGATCGTAATCGCTAAAAGTTATAACTATTTGCGATTATAATCGGAAAAAGTCATAATTTTGGGTTATGATATCCAGAGTGGTTACCAGCACACTTAACGAAAGACTTGGCAAAGGAAAGGCCATTGTCCTCCTTGGGCCACGCCAGGTGGGAAAAACTACGATGCTCCTGGACATCCTCGAAAAAGATAAAGCCGGTGTATATCTTGACTGCGATGAGCCGGATATCAGAAAGCGGTTGACGGAGCCAACTTCCTCAGAAATAAAAAACCTGATCGGAGACCACCGGCTCGTCATCATAGACGAATCACAGCGCATAAAAAACATCGGGCTTACAGCTAAACTGATGGTGGACAAATTCAAGAATGTCCAGTTTATATTGTCCGGGTCTTCAGCATTAGAACTATCTAATTCGATCAATGAACCCCTTACGGGCCGAAAGTTCGAATTTCTATTGCTTCCTTTTTCAACGCAAGAACTGGTCAATCACTATGGCAGACTGGAGGAGGAAAGACAACTGGAGCAACGACTTATCTATGGGTTCTATCCAGACATAGTGCTCCATCCTGCTGAAGCCAGGGAGAGACTTTCGGATCTGGTATCAAGTTATCTGTACAAAGACATTTTCACCTACCAGGATGTTCGCAAACCAGATCTCCTGCCCAATCTGCTCGAAGCCATTGCCAGGCAAGTAGGAAATGAAGTCTCCTATCACGAACTAGGCTCGTTGATCGGAGCAGACGGGGAGACCACAAAGCGGTATATTGATTTGCTGGAAAAGAATTTTGTGTTGTTCAGACTGCGGTCTTTCAGTCGCAACCTCAGAAATGAACTGAAGAAGAGCCGTAAAATCTATTTTTATGACAATGGTGTACGCAATGCTATTCTAGGCAATTATCAGTCGCTTGAACTCAGAACAGACGTTGGTGCTCTTTGGGAAAACTTCTGTATCAGTGAGCGTATCAAAATGCATCATTTTAGTCGCACCGATGTGAAGCCCTATTTCTGGCGTACAAAACAGCAACAAGAGATAGACTATATCGAAGAAATAAATGGAGAGATCACTGCATATGAATGTAAATGGAACCCTTCAGCTAAAGCTTCCTTTTCATCATCCTTCATCAATGAATACAAGCCGAAGGAGACCCTGATAATACATCGCGAAAATTACATGGATTTTTTATTGCGATCCTAACATCACTTTTTCGCAAATCTCCCCAGTATTTCATACACCTGCCCGGCGGCCCTGTCCCAGGAGAAATACTTGCTTCGTTCGTGTCCCAGCGTGATCAACTCTTTCCTCAACGATTCTTCTTCAGCAATGCTCTTCATGTGAATCGCCAAATGATCAACATCATGTGGTTCAAAGAGAAGGGCAGCATTGCCTGCCACTTCAGGGAGAGATGATACGTTGCTGCAAATCACAGTGACACCACATGCCATCGCTTCCACAAGCGGTAGCCCAAATCCTTCGTAAAGGCTTGGATAGATCATAGCCTCAGCACTTGCCACCAGCGCAGTGGCATCAGCAGTAGCGATATATCCGGGTAGGTGTATTGCGTCTTTCCATTTGCTATCAGCGATAGCCTTAAATACTTCCTCCGTATGCCATGACGCACGACCTGCGAGGACAAGCTGGTGATCTGAAGGATGCGATGATTTGAATTGTTCAAATGCCCTGACGAGTGTCAGGATATTCTTGCGGGGATGGATGGCTCCGAGATAAACAAAGTATGGACGACCATTGGTGTAACGGTCTCTTGTTATTTTCTTTTGTTCTTCACTCACCGGTTTGTATGCATCGGTGATCCCATTGTACACCACTGATATTTTATCAGCCGGAATATTATATCCTGCGATGATCTCACTTTTCGAAAATTCGGATACGGTGATGATGTGATCAGTATATGCCAAATATCGCGGCATCCATTTTTTGTAAAACGCCCTGATGCGTGGCTGGAGGTGTTCCGGATATCGGAGATACGCAACATCATGGACCATTGATACTTTAGGGATACTCATGCCGAGGGGGATAAATCCATCTGGGCTAAAGAAGACATTAGCTTTTTGCCTGACGACATCCTTGCGAACTGGATGATCAAGCCAGTAGCGGATCAATATCGGGAGCCTGGTGACAGGGTGCATTGTATGCGGATGCACATTTGGACCGTGTACAAATCGCTGATCATATTTCCGGTCGAAATAGTAATCCAACTGATCCTCAGGATGTGACCTGGCGATGCGGCCCATGACTTCGTCCGTGACGATGCCGACGCCTTCGAGGCGGTCGGTGAGCATGTGCCTTGCATTTAATGCGATTCTCATGAGGTCACTTTTGTGTGCGGGCACAAAATAAGCTAATAATATTCGCGCAACGCCGCAACGCCGCAAAGTTGGTTTCGCGCAGAGACGCAGAGGCGCAGTTTTTTCTTACGCAGTTTCTTGAAGGGATTTATTTTACCCCCTTCAGGGGGCTAGGGGGCAAAGCTCTTCTGCCCATCAGCCTTTCTGCCTTATATTTGAACCATGGGTGAAGCAAAAAAAACAGACGTCCTGATCCTGGGTTCAGGTATAGCAGGACTGACATGCGCGATCAAGATAGCAGAAGCCAGGCCTGATCTCAAGATTACCGTGCTGACCAAGGCCGTAGCTGATGAAAGTAACACCCGCTATGCCCAGGGTGGCGTGGCCGCTGTGTGGAATGAGAAAATCGATACCGAAGAGAAACACATTGCCGATACGCTGGATGCCGGCGACGGGCTTTGCAATGAGGAGGTCGTCAAGATGGTCGTGGAGGAAGGCCCGATACGTGTTCGTGAGTTAATCGAGTGGGGCACCCGCTTTGATAAGGAAAAGGGAGGTGAGTATGACCTGGGCCGTGAAGGAGGCCATAGCGAAAACCGCATCCTGCATTACAAGGATATCACCGGATGGGAAATCCAGCGCACCATCACAGAAAAGGCAAAGCAACTGCCCAATATTGTGATCAGGGAAAATTGCTTTTCAATTGATTTGCTGACCCAGCACCATCTGGGCTATAATATCACAAGAGTGCATCCGGATATCGAATGCTATGGCGTCTATGCGCTTGACAAGAACAATCTTGATGTAGAGACCCACCTGGCCAGGATTACAGTCGTAGCGACAGGAGGCGCAGGTCAAATCTATCGCGCGACAACCAACCCTATCATTGCTACAGGTGATGGCATGGCCATGATGTACCGCGCCAAAGGCCGCATCAGCAATATGGAGTTTGTGCAGTTTCATCCGACCTCCTTGTACAACCCTGCCGTAGAAAGCCAGGCCTTCCTGATCTCAGAAGCGGTACGTGGATATGGAGGAGTGTTGCGTACGAGGGATGGTGCAGAGTTTATGCACAAGTATGATGAGCGCAAGAGCCTTGCCCCGAGAGATATAGTCGCACGTGCGATTGACAACGAGATGAAAATACGCGGGGATGAATATGTGTACCTGGACTGCCGTCATCTGGAGATGGAAGGATTTAAGAAGCACTTTCCAAACATCTATGACAAGTGCATGGAAGAAGGGATAGATGTTGCTACACAAATGATTCCTGTCGTTCCCGCTTGTCATTATTTCTGCGGAGGAATCCTGGTAGACAAGATTGGTAAGACCTCTATCAACCGTCTCTATGCTGCAGGCGAGTGCACTGCATCAGGCTTGCATGGCGCAAATCGTCTTGCCTCAAATTCACTACTCGAAGGATTAGTCTATGGTCACAACATTGCGATGGATGTCGTCCAGTGTATTGATCAGTATGAATTAAAAGAAGGTATTCCGGATTGG
>Ga0268298_10006312_pt1 | contig 10816 bp, 9 predicted proteins | sample WWTPWeurt_MetaG_FD_194462 | JGI IMG/M metagenome (GOLD analysis project Ga0268298, IMG submission 194462) | Activated sludge microbial communities from WWTP in Nijmegen, Gelderland, Netherland - WWTP Weurt | ecosystem: Engineered > WWTP > Aerobic digester > Activated sludge | place: Netherlands... | reverse complement strand
AGCTCCGACGCTGATCAGCCCGTGATCCCGCTCCCTATTTGTCTCCCCAGCGCCCGCATGAGAACAACGGGAACACACTCGTTCAGGCGTGTCGACGATCCGTGCGTCGGGGGGTTTTCGCGCGGGGCGGCCTTCTGCTAACAGGCGCGCGAGCAGCGTCCGGTGCAGCCGGCGCCGCGGAGAGCACGAGAGAGCCATGAGCCGTCCCACCGTCGCGATCAGCATCGGGTGCCCCGCAGGCGTCGGCCCGGAGGTGTCTGTCGTGGGGGCCGCACGCGAGGCGGAGCGCGCGAGGTGCGTTCTCGTGGGCGATCGTGAGGCGATCGAGCGGGCCGCAAAGCTCCGGGGGATCGGTCGGAAAACGATCGTGGCCGTGCGCGACGCGGCTTCGGTGAAGGCGATCAGGAAGGGGGAGATCGGGTGGTGGGAGGGGAGCCGCACGCTCACGACGCTGCCTTCGTGCGGGGCGCCGCGCGCCGAGGACGGGGCCGCGCAGCTCGCATGGGTGGATGAGGCGACGGATCTCGTGACCTCGGGGGTCGCGCGCGCGCTCGTGACAGGGCCGGTGTCCAAGGCCGCGATCGCGACGAGCGGGGCCCCCGGAGCCGAGGTGTTTCGCGGGCACACGGAGCACCTCGGCGCGAGGCTCGGGGCTTCGGAGGTGATCATGGCGTTCGCAGGGGAGGCGCTGATCACCGCGCTCGTGACGACGCACCTGGCGATCGCGGATGTGCCCGCGGCGATCACCAAAGAGGGCGTCGCGGCGTCGGCATACTGGCTCGTGAGGCTCGTGCAGGCGCTCGGAAAGAAGGGGAAACGGCGTTCGCCGCGCGCAGCGTCGGGACGGCGTCCCTCAGCGGCGGCCGCGCGCGTGGCGGTGGCGTCGCTCAATCCCCACGCGGGCGAGGGCGGTCTGCTCGGGCGTGAGGAGATCGAGACGATCGCTCCAGGCGTGGCGCTCGCGCGAGAGAGGCTCGAAGGCGAGGGCATCGCGGCGGAGCTCGTGGGGCCGATCGGGGCAGAGACGGCGATCCGGCTCGCGGCGCGCGGGGCGTACGACGGGGTGCTCGCGATGTACCACGATCAGGCGACGATCCCGAGCAAGCTGCTGGGCTTCGGCGAGGCGGTGAACATCACACTGGGTCTGCCGATCGTGCGAACGAGCGTCGATCACGGCACGGGGTACGACGTCGCGGGGACGGGGCGCGCCGATCCGCGGGGGATGCGCGAGGCGATCGGCGCGGCGATCCGTCTCGTGCGAGCGGGCATCGCGGCAGGCGCGACGCGAGGCTGAGAGGCTCCGGGAGCCGCTGCGGCACTCCCGCGTGGGAGTCCAGTATTCGCCGCGAGCACCTCTCCGCTCGCCGCTCGCCGCCTCAGCGTGGGGCCGCGGGGAGCTTTTCGCCCACGACGAAGGGCAGGAGCCCCGTCGCGATCGAGCGCGCGATGCGATCGCGATCGAGCGGGTTGTACCAGGCGAACGGCTGCGTGAGGCGCGAGAGCGAGAGGCTGGGGCCGCCTTCGCACTCGACGAGCAGCGAGACGGCGCCGTGGCGCTCGTGGAACCAGTCGAGCTCCAGGCCCGCGTGAACAAGGCCCTTGGACCACCAGGAGCAAGGCGCTGCGTCGTAAGGCGTGTCGCTCACGGTGGACGCGATGTGCTTCGCCCACGCGCGGTGCTCGGCGTAGTCGGGGATGGGCCAGATCGTGTGCGCCGGCGGGAACAGGACGGCGCCCCCGAACGAGTGCAGGCTCACCGCGCGATCAACGCGGCGGTCGTGCAGATGAAAGCCGATCGACGCGACCTCAGGCTCGCTCGCGGGGGCGCTGCCGCGCGCGAAGACCCACGGGAGCAAGCGCTGGAGGGGTCCGCGCTGGTGCCAGTGAGCGTCGAAGTTGCGGTTGAGGTCGACCCCGTGCGCGTTGTGGCGGACGAACCGTCGCTGGCCGTTTCGAAGGCTCTCCTCGACCTGCACCAGGCCGTCGGGGTTGACGATCGGGAATACGATCACGGCCCGTTCGCCGAGGTCCGCGCTCGCGAGCTGATCCATGAGCGCGAGGCCCGATTCGATGCCGATCCATTCGATGGGGTGGACGCCCGCGAGCACCACCGCTGTCCGCGCGTTCGGGGCGTCGCTGCCGAAATGAACGGCGATCAGCGGCTCTCCGCGCACCGAGGTGCCGACTTGCGTGAGGCGCGCGCCGCGCTCTCCGAGGCGCTCCACGGCGTCGAGCAGCTCGCCGAAGCCGCGGTACGTGCCCATTCGCTTGGGTTGGAGCGTCCGGGCGAGCGCGGGTTTTCGGTGTTTGTCGGCCGCGATGCGCGCCGCCTCCCGCCCGTCGCGATCGATCGGGATCGTGGTGCCGGGGGAGGACGAAGGTCGAACCATCGTTCGCCATCCTTACCACTGTCGAGAACGGGTCGAGGCGCGCAGGGGGCTTTTTTCACGATGGTGCCACCGTGAGCGGGGGGCTCGCGAAGGAGCGCGGTCATCGCGCGATGCGCTGAAACGATGCCTTTGGGGACGCCTGGAACGTCGTGATAAAGGATCTCCGTGATCGATCGCATCGGGCAGATCCTCCGCACCGCCCGCGAGCGCGAACGCCTCTCATTGGAGGAGATCGCGCATCGAAGTGGCGTGCCAGCCGACACGCTGTCGGCGCTGGAGAGCGGTCAGCGAGGGATCACCACCACGCAGCTCGACGACATCGCCCGCGCCCTTTCGCTGGATTCGGCGGCGCTGCTCGGTGGCCACGAGAGAGCTCGCCGACGGCCGAGCGTGTTCCTGCGCCACGCGCCCTTGCAAGACTTCGACGATCGGGACGCCCAGATCCTCGATGAAGCCCTGGATCAAGGCCGAAGTCTCGCAGGGATTCGCCTCGCGCTTGGAGAGCCGAAGCTGGCGTTGCAGAGCGGAGCCTTCGAGCAGCGTGAGGCGTCCGCCGATCGTCCGGACGCACCCGCGCAAGATGGATACCGGCTCGCTCGCGAGGTGCGAAGGTGGCTGCAAAACGCCTCGGAGCCGATGGGAGATTTGAGAGCCACGCTCGAAGAGCGGTTCGGCGTGGCGGTCCTTGTCCGAGACCTCGCGTCGAGCCGGGTGACGGCAGCGGCCGTGCGCGCGGAGCAGCTCGCGGCGACGGTCCTCGCGGCGCGCGATCTTGCCCGGGCGAAGAACCCGCTGCTCACGCGGGTGTACCTGGCCCACGAGCTCAGTCATGTGCTCTTCGATCCTTCTTCGGGCGGTCTCCACATCGCGGTCGACTGGGTGATGGACCGGAAGAGCAATGCGGCGGAACAGCGGGCGAGGGCGTTCGCTGCGGAGCTCCTCTTGCCGCTGGAAGGGCTCACTCGCCTCCTCGGCCCCCCCGGCGCGACGGAGGCACCGAGCACGGCGATCGATCTGGTCGCGCGCGCGCGCTCCCACTACGCAACACCTCACGATATCGCGGCCAATCACCTCTGCAACCTGCGGTTCGTGCACCCCCGGCTCCGCGCCTGGCTGGAGGCGGAGCGGACCGGTTTTGGTGGATCGGAGCCCACGACCACCCTGCCCGCCACAGGGGCGTCCAGCTTGCTCGTGCAGCAGCAGATCGAGCGCGCGCACCAGGAGGGGTTGGTGACGGATGGTGAAGCAAGAGCCCATCTCGGGCTCGATCTGCTGGCCCGGCTCCCCTGGGACGAGGTCGAGCTGTGACGTACCTGCTCGACACCATGGTGGTCTCGTATTTCCTGCAATCGAATCGGGAAGGGGAGCTTTCAAACGCGGCGCGGCGGCTCCCCATGGCGGTCGTCGACGAGGTCCGCAAGGAGCTCGAAGGGGACCGGGATCGCGGAGGACCGGCTTTCAAGAGATGGCTCGGTGGTTCGGGGATCCAGGTGCGTGCCATCGAAGTGGGGACACCAGCATCCGCCACGCTGGTTCATCTGCTGAACCCGACCAATCCCGACAAGGGCCGCGGGGAACGGGCCAGCATCGCGCTGGCGGCCTCCGACGACACGCTCACGTTCGTGACGCACGACAAAGGGGGAATGTGGCTCGCGCTGCGGGAGCTGTGGGCACCGGGAGAGCGAATGCTCGGGCTCGCAGCATTTCTGCGGCGGCTCTTCGATCTCCGTGGGATTCAGGATCCCGCCGCGCTCGATGAGATCATCTCAATCGCCATGCTCCCGGCGCAGCGGCCAACGTGGTGGGCCCAATGGCGCGGGGGGCTGCCTAGCATGGAAAGCCGTGGCGAAGGAGCATCGCCACCAAGCTCACGTAGCTAACGGCGAAGGAGCCGCTTGGAGGCGCCGTTGCCGCTCGGAGGTGGGCGCGTGCTCTTCGGCGCACGATCGGCGACGCCCTCCGGAGCGACCAGTTTGTAGCCGGAGCCGCGCAGCGTGAGCAGCGGGAGGTCCTCGCCCAGCTTGGCGCGGAGCCTGCGGACGTGGATGTCGACGGTGCGCTCGCCGCCCTCGTAGCGCGCGCCCCACACGCGCGAGAGCAGCTCCTGGCGCGAGACGACCTTGCCGCGACGCTCCGCGAGGTACGCGAGCAAGGCGAACTCCTTGGCCGTGAGCTGCACGCTGCGGCCGGAGACGGCGACGTCCCGGGCCGCGCGATCGACGACGATGTCGCCGACCTTCATGCGCTCTTCGTTGGAGAACTCGCTGCGCTTCCACTCGGCCGTGCGGATGCGAGCGTAGAGCTCGGCGGGGACGTACGGGACGAGGACGAAGTCGTCGAAGCCGCTCGTGGGATCGACGCGCGCGACCTGGGCCGCGGTGACGGCGACGATGGCTCCGGTGCCGGCGAACCGAGGCTCTTTGCGCATCGCACGGAGCGCCGCGGCCGCGAGATCGGGGCGGTCGAGGGCCTCGATCACGAGGGCGCGCGCGACGTCGTCCTCGCCTTCGAAGAGGGCGGCGGGGTCGTCCCAGAGGTCCGCGGTGCGCACCTCGGCGCCGAGCCCTCGGAGGATGTTCGCGGCGCCTTCTTCTCGCGCGAGCTCCGGCCCGTGCCCGACGATCGCGATGAACGGCCGGCGGCCCACAGGCCCTCTTAGCCGATCTTGGTGCCGCCGACGGTGATCTTGTCGATCTTGATGGTGGGGCAGCCGACGCCGACAGGGACGCTCTGACCGTCCTTGCCGCAGGTCCAGATGCCGTCGCTCACCTCGACGTCGTCGCCCAGCATGGTGACCTGGCGCAGGACGTCGGGGCCGTTTCCGATGAGGTTCACGCCCTTGAGCGGCGCGGTGATCTTGCCGTCTTCGATGAGGTAGCTCTCGGTGAGCGAGAAGACGAAGTCGCCGTTGGAGATGTCGACCTGGCCTCCGCCGAACTTCTTCGCGAAGACGCCGCGCTTGACGGTCTGGACGATCTCGTCGGGGTTGTGCGGGCCCGCGAGGAGGATGGTGTTCGTCATGCGCGGCAGCGGCGCGGAGCCGAAGCTCTCGCGGCGGCCGTTGCCCGTGGGCGTGAGCTTGTAGTGCCGCGCGGAGATGCGGTCGTGCATGTAGCCGACGAGCGTGCCGTTCTCGATGAGCACGCTGCGCGCGGGCTGGTGGCCCTCGTCGTCGATGTTGATGGTGCCGCGCGACTGGAGGAGCGTGGCGTCGTCGACGACGGTGCACACGTCGCTCGCGACCTTGTGACCGACCTGGCCCGAGTAGTTGCTCGTGCCCTTGCGGTTGAAGTCGGCCTCGAGGCCGTGGCCGACCGCCTCGTGCAAGAGGATGCCGCTGTCGCCGGGCGCGAGGACGACGTTCATCTCGCCGGCCGGAGCGTCGCGCGCGTCGAGCATGGTGACCGCCTGGCGAGCCGCTTCGCGCGCGTGGATCTCGGGAGATCGGTCGTCGAAGTAGCCCATCGTCATGCGGCCGCCGCCCCCGGAGGAGCCCTCCTGGCGCTTGCCATCGCGCTCGGCGATCGCGCGCACGCCGAAGCGGAGCAGAGGCTGGACGTCGAAGGCGAGGACGCCGTCGCTCGTGGCGATCAAGATCTCACGGATCTCTTCGGCGAAGCTGGCCTCGGCCTTGATGATCTTGGCGTCGAAGGCGTGGGCCGCGGCGCTGGCGCGCTCGAGGAGCTCGCGCTTCTCCTTGCCGGGGACGTCGAGGGAGACGGTTGGAAGGTCGTAGCGGTGCGGGATGGGTCGAGAGGCGAGCGTGATCTTCTCCGTGCCGCCCTTGCCCGTGGCGATCTGTGCCGCTGTCTCGGCCGCGCGGCGCATCGCGTCCCACGTGAGATCTTCCGTGTACGCATAGCCCGTCGCGTCACCGCGGAGGACCCGGACGCCGAGGCCCATGGAGACGCCGCGCGAGGCGGACTTGAGGATGCCTTCGTCGTAAGAAAAGCCGCCTCCAGCGCGGTATTCAAAGAAGAGATCGGCGTAGCTGCCGCCCTTGGAGAGGGCCACCGAGAGGAGCCGCTCGCACATGGCAGGGTCGATCCCGGCATCACCACCCGGGCCAAAAGGCGCTCGATAGGCCTGGCTTCTGATCATAGGGCGCCGACTTTAGCACCACTTTCCAGCGCGCTCGGGGGACGGCGGCCTGGCGCCCTACGCCGTCCGCCCGGAGCCTCGGCCCGAAACGGGACGAACCCCCGCGATGCGTGTACCCTCCGCGCCCCGTGACCCCCTTCCTCCTTGACGCGCTCACCTCGCTCCATCGCCTCGTCGCTGACCTCCCCAACGCCGGCGCCGCGCCGTCCGCGATCCGGGGGGATTCGCTCCTCGTGTGGCTTCACGTCGCCGGCAACCTCGTGTGGATCGGCGCCGTCGCCGCGATGGGGTTCTTGCTGACCCTGAAGGAAGGCGACCCGAAGGTGCGGGGAAGCCTCGCCCGGGCGATTCACCTGAAGCTGGCGATGCCGGCGTTCACGGTGTCGTTCGTGGCGGCGATCATCCGCACAGGCATGGATCTCAAGGGCTATTTCGTCCTGCACCACTGGATGCACGGCAAGCTCTTGTTCGCCCTCGCCGCCATCGCGATCCACCACATTCTTGGCGCCCGCGCGCGGAAGATGCAGGCCGGAAGTATGCAGGAGGGCGGCCCTTCAGGTATGCTCACGATCGTCTTCTCGGTGAGCGCCATCATCGCAGCTTTCTTCGCGGTGACGCGCTTTCCGAACTAGCTTGCGCCTCGATCGGACCGCAAAACGATGACCAGAGACGCATCCCTGCCTCGAGCCCCCATGCCTCCGGTCGTCGCCGCGCGGACTGGTCAACCGCTCGTAGGAGGTCCCTAGGCGCTGTGGCCGTCGATCGCGAAAAGGTAGCCCAGACAGCTCAGAAGCTTGTCGAGAAGAAGCGCTACGACAAGGCTGTCGAGGAGTACCAGAAGATCCTCGCCGAGGATCCGCGCGACGTGCGCACGCTGCTCAAGGTCGGGGACCTGCGGCTGAAGGCCGAGCAGTACCCGGACGCGATCACGACCTACGAGACGGTCGGTCAGTTTTATCTGCAACAGAAGGCGCTGCCGAAGGCGCTCGCTGTCTACAAGCAGATCCGAGAGATCATCCGGAAGCACGTGCCCCACCTGGAGGACAGGTTCGGCCACGTGGTGCCAAAGCTCGCGGAGATCTACTCGCAGCTCGGGTACATGGGGGACGCGCTCGCGACGTACGACGAGCTCTCCGCGCGCCTTCAAGCGGCCGGGCGTGAGCGGGACGTCATCGATGTCTTCCGCAAGGTCGCCGATCTCGATCCGTCGAACCCGCTCCCGCTCTTGCGCCTCGCCGACGCGTACATGCGCGTGCGCGACATCGACAGCGCGATCGAGAAGCTCGGGCTGGCGGCGGAGATCCTGCTCAAGCTGGGGCGGCGCGACGAGGCGCTCAAGGTCGTCGAGCGGCTGCTCCAGCACCGCCCGGAGCCTCAGTTCTGCCGGCTGGCGGCGGAGATTTATCTGGAGCGCGCGGGCCCCAACGACGGGATGGCGGCGCTCACGAAGCTGCAGATCTCGTTCAAGGACAACCCGCGCGATCTGGAGACGCTGGCGCTCCTGGCGCGGGCGTTCGACGTGCTCGGGCAGGGGGCGAAGGCCGTCGAGGTCCTGAAGGAGGCGGCCCGCATCGCGAAGGAAGCGGGCAAGCTCGACATGTTCTCGACCCTTGTGGACACGCTGCTTCAGCGCGCGCCCAAGGACGACGCCGTGCGCGCGCTGGCCGCGATGCGCTCCGCCGGGAGCCGCACGTCCATCCCGCCTGTCGGGCCCGCCTCGTCGCACCCGTCCCCGTCGTCGGTGGCCCCTCCGCCGGCCGCTCCCATCCCGAGCGCGGCGCCTTCTTCGCCCGAGGTGAAGCGGCTCACCGCGGCGCAAGAGGCGCGCATCAACGCGGTCGATCCGCGCATGTCCATCGACGTCGAGATGGACGACGAGGAGCCGGGGGAGGCCGTCGAGATCGAGGTCGAGTCGCGGCCCTTCGCGCTCAAGAACACGCCGATCCAGCAGCTCCACGATCCGGCGCTCCGCGCGAGGTACATCGCCAACCAGGCCGAGGCGCTGCGGCGCGATCGGAACTACGACGAGGCCGTCGCGGTCCTCGAGGGGGGCATCGACGCGCTCCCGGACGCGCGGGAGCTCCGGGAGAAGCTCTGCGATCTGCTGATCGAGGCGGGCGATCAGGCGCGCGCGATGGTGCAGATGATGGCGTTCGCGCGGCGGCTCGCCGAGACGGACGACCTCGACGGCGCGGCGCGGATCCTCGACGAGGTGTTGCTCCTGGAGCCGGGGCACGAGGAGGCGACGGCGCTCCTCGCGGACCTCGGCTACGCGGTGCCTCAGGGCTACGACGCTCCGGCGGAGGGCGGCTACGATCCGAACGCGCCGCTGCCGTCGTACGAGCTGGAGGATCTCGGTCACCCGGCGCAGGCCCAGCAAGTCGGGCACGGGCCGGAGCTCGAGGAGATCGACGATCCCTTCGCGAACGAGCCGCCTCTGCCAAGCTTCGCGATCGAGGACGCGCCCGCGGTGTACCCGTCCGCGCGGCCCTCGTACGATCCCGGGGCGCTCGAGGCGTACGCCGCGCCTCCGCCGGCCACGTACTCGTCGACGGGCTCGTTCGCGCCGGTGGCTCTGCCGCAGACCCCGCTGCACGCGCCGACAGGCGGCTACCCCGCGGTGCAGGTGCCCCCGCCCCCGCCGCAGTACACGTCGGACTCGTACGCGCAGGCGCAGGTCGAGCACCAGCCGACGTACGGTCAGTTCGACGAGGCGGCGCTCGAAGAGGTCGAGTTCTTCACGTCGCAGGGGATGTTCGACGACGCCCGCACGCTCCTCGACGAGCAGCTCGCGAGGCTCCCGAATCACCCGCTCCTGCTCGAACGAAAGCGCGAGCTGGAGGCGATGGCCGGAGCGCCCAGCGAGAGCGGCGCGCGGGTGGCCCCACGGAGCGTGGCGCCCGTCTCGCACATGGAGGACCGGAGCTTCGACATCGCGGCGTCGCTGGACGCGCTCGACGCGCTGGACCACGCGGAGTCGGGCGGCGTCGATCAGCAGCAGATCAGCGTCGAGAGCGTCTTCGAGCAGTTCAAGGCCGGCGTCGCGGCGCAGGTCTCCGAGTCGGACGCGGCGACGCACTACGATCTCGGCGTCGCGTACAAGGAGATGGGGCTCTTCACGGACGCGATCTCGGAGTTCGAGGTGGCGTCTCGAGACCCGGTGCGCGAGTGCGTGTGCCAGTCGATGATCGGGATGCTGCACATGCAGCTCGGCAACCTGGAGGCCGGCATCGACGCGCTCATCCGGAGCCTGCACGCCTCGCAGAAGACGCGCGAGCAGGAGATGGCGATCACGTACGAGATCGGCAACGCGTACGAGACCGGACAGAACCCGGAGCAGGCGCTCTACTACTTCCAGAGGCTCGCGCGCGCGGAGCCGAAGTACTTCGATCCTCGGGGTCCGGTGGCCGAGCGCGTGCGTCGGCTCGAGGGTCCGAAGGCCCCTGCGGCGAAGGCGGTCGGGCAGGACCTCGTGAGCGACGACTTCGACGCGGCCTTCGACGAGCTGCTCGGCGGCAAGCTGCCTTAGCCCCCCAATCGAGGCCCCGCGTCAGCCTTCGGCGCCCTGCGCGGCTCGCTTCGCGCGCTCGACGACAGCGTCGAACATCGCCTCCGTGAGCCGGCCTGTCTGCGTGTTCTGCTGGCTCACGTGGTAGCTCGCGAGGAGCGCCGATCGCCTTCCAAACAAGCGAATTTCGCACGCGGCCCCGTGCGCGAACGGGGGCGCGTCCGCGGACGCGAGGCCCACCACCGCGTCGTACGCGATCTTCCCGAGCGCGAGGAGCGCACGAGCGTTTTGCAGCGCCGCGAGCTCCTTCGCGAGGAACGGCGCGCACGAAGCGAGCTCCTCGCGCGAGGGGTGATTGTCCGGAGGAGCGCACCGCGCCGCGAGCGTGATGAACGCCCCCGTCAGCGCGAGCCCGTCGTCCACCCGCTCGCTCGTCGGCTGCGACGCGATGCCCGCGCGGTGAAGCGCCGCATACAAAAAGTCTCCCGAACGATCGCCCGTGAACACCCGCCCCGTTCGGTTGGCGCCGTGCGCTCCGGGCGCGAGCCCCACGATCACGAGCGCCGCCCGAGGATCTCCGAACCCCGGCACCGGCCGCCCCCAGTACGTCTCGTCGCGGTACGCCCGCCGCTTCTCGCGCGCCACGCGCTCCCGCCACTCGACCAGCCGATCGCACGCCGCGCACGCGACGATCTCTTCGCGCAGGGTCGCGAGCGAGACCTTCGGTCGCTTCACCCTTCCCACCCTTGCGACGTGAACCCCGTGTCCTCCGCGACGAGCATCCCCGCGACGATCTGATCGACCACCACGTCGAAGC
>Ga0268298_10006310_pt1 | contig 10817 bp, 8 predicted proteins | sample WWTPWeurt_MetaG_FD_194462 | JGI IMG/M metagenome (GOLD analysis project Ga0268298, IMG submission 194462) | Activated sludge microbial communities from WWTP in Nijmegen, Gelderland, Netherland - WWTP Weurt | ecosystem: Engineered > WWTP > Aerobic digester > Activated sludge | place: Netherlands... | reverse complement strand
TTGGGTTCCTGTTCGAGCAAGCCCGTGGTGTAGCCTTTGGATTGCGAGATCTCGCCGATGTAGTCGTTGTCGACGCCTGCCATGATGCGCAGCAAGGTGGATTTGCCCGCGCCGTTAAGACCGAGCACGCCGATCTTGGCGCCGAGGTAGAAGCCGAGCGAGATGTCGCGCAGGATCTGTTTGTTGGGCGGGACGATCTTGCCCACTTTGTTCATTGAATAAATTACTTGTGTGGTTTCGTTTGCCATGGGGTTCCGATAGTAGAGGATTGGAGATTAGATAATTCGAGGGGCGTATTGTATCAGAGAGTGGGGGAAGGATGAATGATGAGGGATGAATGATGAATTTTTTTAACCACGAAGGACACGAAGAGCACGAAGGATTCTTTAACCGCGAAGGACGCTAAGAGCGCGAAGGTTTATGGGACGCTGAAAAACGCGGATGGACGCTGATTTGTTTTTTGAGGATGAAAAACCCCCGCCCTTCGACACACTCAGGACAGCGCTTCGGGCTGCGGGGGAGGTTGGTTCGGTTTCAAGGGGCTTTGTGCTACGCTGTTAGCCCGCACGGGGATGAATCACCCGTGCTATTTTTACGAAGTCCGCTAAAGCGGACTGGAACGATTGAGTTGAAAGCAGAAAATCGGTTCTAGAATTAGGGTAAAATACGTCCATGACAGTCAGATATGTTGATTTATTTGCTGGTTGCGGTGGAATCAGCCTTGGTCTGCACAAAGCGGGGCTACAAGGTTTATTTGCTGTTGAGAAAAACCCAGATGCTTTTTCAACCCTGAAATACAATCTTATCGATACACACAAACATTTCAAGTGGACTCCTTGGCTTCCAGTAAAAAACTGGAATATTGATACCCTTCTGAAAAATAAAGAAAGTGAATTGAAATCACTACAAGGCACAGTTGACCTTGTTGTTGGCGGACCGCCATGCCAGGGTTTCTCGCTTGTTGGCGAGCGTCGCGCTACAGACAAACGAAACAGGTTGATTCATTCATACTTGAAATTTGTTGAACTTGTTAAACCCCGTGTCATCATGTTTGAAAATGTATTCGGTTTTACCGTAAAGTTTTCGGACGCAAAAAGAAATGGCAAACGGGCATATTCTGAAATTGTGATTAGCAAATTGCATGAATTAGGCTACACAGATGCTAGGGGCGAAATTATTGATATGTCAGAGTTTGGCGTTCCGCAACGCAGGAAACGCTTTATTGTGATTGCAACGCGTGAAGGTTTAGCAGACAAGATTTTCCAAAACTTATTTGATGGGCGCAAGGAATTCTTGAAATCAAAAGGACTTCCTGAAAAAGCTACAACGTATCATGCCCTGTCAGACCTTGAAAGCAAACATGGTAAAGATGCCTGCCCTGACACAAACGGTTTTATGTCGGGAGTTTCATCGAAAGCGAAAACCAGTTTGCAAAAATACCTACGAATCCCTGGCGAGGAAACTTACATGCCAGATAGTCATCGATTCGTAAACCATACCGAAGACGCTGAAAAAGTTTTCAGTTACTTGCTTGAAGTAGCCCCGCGCAACAAGCGAATTATGGGTGAAGCAAGGGCAGAGTATGGGATTAAAAAGCGAAATGTTACTGTCCTTGACCCTGAGCAACCTTCTTTGACAATTACAACTATTCCCGATGATTTTGTTCATTATTCTGAACCAAGGGTAATGACTGTCCGCGAGTGTGCAAGGCTCCAGACTTTTCCTGATTGGTTTGAATTTAAAGGACCGTACACTACTGGTGGACCAAGAAGGGTAAAACAAACCCCGCGTTATACACAGGTTGGAAATGCAGTTCCACCATTGTTTGCTGAACAAGTTGGGCTTGCTATAAAAAAAGTCTTGAAAAATGAGTAACGTCACCTTCAAAATCAGTTCGGCACTGAAAAATATCATTGGCAAAGAACTCATTACTAATGACTTCATTGCTGTGTATGAGCTTGTCAAAAATTCTTTTGACGCCAACGCGCGTGAAGCAGAAATTATTTTCGATGGCTTAAAGTCTGGTAACCCGCGGATTATTATCAAAGATAATGGCGAGGGTATGGATGAAGAAGATGTCAAGAAAAAATGGCTTTTTGTTGCCTATTCCGCACGAAAACTTGAACAAGATTATAGAGATAAAATCAAATCAGCCCGTATCTATGCAGGCGCAAAAGGAATTGGTCGTTTTTCATGCGATAGGCTGGGGGTTAAACTAAAATTAACGACTCGAAAAAAAAGAGATGAAAGTTGGAATGTTCTTGAAGTAGACTGGAGTGACTTTGAGAAAGACGCTTCAGTTGAATTTCGTACAATCAAGGCAAAATTAACTCAATCAAATAATGCGCCATTTCCAAGATTGAATCATGGAACCGTTTTGGAAATATCTGAACTAAGGAGCAATGATTGGGATAGGGAAAAGTTACGTAATCTAAGGCAGTCACTTGAGCGATTGATAAACCCTCATCAGGAAAACGATTCTGAGAGGTTTACGATTATGCTTACAGTACCTGATGAGTTTGAAGAGGACAGGGAACTTGAAGAAAAAAAGCCTGATGAGCCTTGGTTGCTTATTAATGGTCCAATTAGAAATTTTCTGTTTGAAGCCTTGGAACTCAAAACCACCCAGATACAATTGGATATTGATCGGGATGGTGAAATGTTGTTTACAAAGCTAAACGACCGCGGGACTCTTGTATATGAGTTAATAGAACACAACCCATTTAAGGGGATTTTGTATGATATTCAAATAAACCTATTTCATATGAATAGGTCAGCGAAAGTTGCATTCACGAAGCGCATGGGGTTGCCACAAGTACAGTATGGATCTGTATTTCTTTATAAAAATGGTTTCAGAATCCACCCATACGGCGACCCAACAACTGATGCATTAGGGCTTGACAGACGAAAACAACAAGGGATTTTTAGGTATTTAGGCTCCCGTGATTTATCTGGACGAATTGAAATCAATGGCAGGAATCCTGAATTTCAAGAAACAAGCAGTCGCGATGGTGGTCTGATAAAAAACGAGTCTTATTATGCTTTGATAAATTTATTTTTTGAGTATGGGCTTAAGCGACTTGAAAACTTTGTTGTTAATTTGACGCAATTTGCGACTCAGGGTGACTTTCCAGACTTGCTTGCGCCAGACAGTGCTGAACAGAGGCAGCTTACCTTTGATTTGATTGTCAAACTGACACAATCAAACGATGTTGTTCTTATTAACTACAACAAAGATGTATTGAATATTTTAGAAAATAAATCCGCAGAGAGTGTAACTTCTTTGCTGAAAAACCTTGAAAGAATCGCAACGGAGCAGGGAAGTAACGAACTCGACAAAGAAATTAGACGCGCAAAAAAGCAAGTGGCTATACTTGCCAAGGCGAAAGAAGAAGCTGAGGCAGAAACCGCAAAAGAAAGAAATCGAGCTGAAAAGGCTGAAGAGAAAGCCAGAGAAGCTGACACAAAGATTCAAGAAGCAGAAGCGGCTGTTCGACAAGCGCAAGAAAGTGTAAAAGGCGTAAGCACACAAAACATTTTCTTGAAAGCTGTTTTGTCTAAAGACTTGCAACATGTGCTTGAACTTCATCACACGATTGGGCAAGATGCTCGAACAATTGAACAATTTTCATCCGATTTGCTCTCGTCGTTACGAGATGAAAGTAAACCGTTAAAAAAGGAAGCGATTCAAGCTGTATTAGAACGAATTAGTTATGCGGCAAAGAAAATATCGACTGTCAGCCGTTTTGCGACTAAGGCTAACTTCCGTGCAGATGCAGAAGAGATTTCTGCTGATTTAATTTCTTATATTAGGGAATATCTCTTAAATGTTTATGATGGTTTTGTTCTCGACCCTTACCAAAACAGGGTTGATATAAAGTTCTTGTCTGCACCGAAAGATAAATTTGAAACAGAATTCACTCCAATCAATGTCAGTATTGTATTGGACAACTTGATTAGTAATTCAAGGAAACACAAAGCCAAGATTATCACGGTATCAGTGATTGAAAACCTAAAAGACAGCCTTGTTGTTAGTTTTAAGGATGATGGTAAAGGTATCCCTTCAAAAAATATTCCTTTCCTATTTCAAATAGGTTTTACCACCACCGATGGTTCTGGTTTAGGTCTGAGCCATGCCAAGGAAGTTATGGAAGAAATGAATGGCGAAATCACTTACAACTCAGATGCTGAGAATGGCACAGAATTTCTACTAAAATTCAACAAAGCAAGCGGGAGTAAGGAATGAAAACAGATTTCTTAATTTTGTGGGTTGATGACAACAAACTTGTTATCGATTCTCTTGCCTCAAATCTCGGAAAATGGCTTGAGGAGAAAGGTTTTGAACTCCGAGTAATTTCCCATAAAGACGAGACAAACGTTTTGACCGACATCAAAACTTACGATGTTGAGTTAATCGTTATTGATTACAAATTGCCTAAAAAGAATGGGAACGAAATAATTAAGGATATTAGAACAAGCGGTTGTTATCAAGATATTGTGTTTTATTCTGAAGGCATGCCGCCTAAAGAACCTTTTGATGGAGTGTTTTTTGTAAGTAAAGAGGACGCCAAAACAAGAATCAAGGAACTTGTGGACTTGAAGCTCCTTAGATCATTTGATTCAATGGGAATTCGAGGGTGGATTGTTGCAGATGCAATTGAACTCGAGGGAATGGTAAATGAATTATTGATTCGTTGTTATTCTCATAGGGATGGTTTTAGTTTTACAGACCGATTGTTTTATAGTGACAGCAACCCGCTGGAGTTTGGAACAAAAGTGGGTATGCTAAATGGAATTATGAAAGATCGAATTGCCTTATTGAGGGCAAATGGCGTTAAAGATGGTAGTGTTGAAAAGCTTGACGCTTGCAAAACAATTTTTGACACCTTCCAAAAAGAGGTCGTTGAAATTCGAAATATTGTTGCCCACCAAAGAATGGAGGCAACTGAAAAAGGAAAAGCGATAAAAAGAAAATCTACAAATGTCTTAGATGATGCCACCATAGTCCTAGTTCGGAAGAATCTGCGAAAACACAGGGATAATCTGTTAAATCTTCAATCGATTATCTAAAGTGCCGTGACTGATTTTGTTTCAAAAGAAAAACGCTCCAAAATCATGAGCGCAATTCGGTCAAAGGGAAATGAAACTACCGAAGTTGCGACAATACGGCTTTTCAGGGAATATAAAATTATTGGCTGGAGAAGAAATCAGGCTTTGGTGGGTAAGCCTGATTTTGTTTTCCCAAAGAATAAGTTGGTGGTGTTTGTGGATGGCTGTTTTTGGCATGGTCATACTTGCTTGAAGCCAAGGGATAGTTTGAAAAAAGGTTTTTGGAAAGAAAAAATTGAACGCAACCAAGCGCGAGATAAAAAAGTGAACAAGGCATTAAGAAAAGATGGGTGGAAAGTTGTAAGAATTTGGGAATGTGAAGTTGAGAAAAAGAAGTACAGCAGAAAGCTCAAACTTATAAAGAATTACTTGGAAGCTTCAAGATAGCTGGCGGTAGAGTCAAAAGCAAAGGGGGGAGGGAGGGACCTCACCCTGATTGGCGGGGTTGATCGGCGTGTTGGTTGACCTATCCCCCCGCCCTTCCCAAATGGGAAGGGAGCTAGTCGGTTGATGGCTATGACAGTTTTCCAAGGCAAAGTTTGTTCGCTGGATGGTTTTAGCTTCTCCCCCTTGGGGGAGACGGGAGAGGGGTAAAATCTCGTTATGCCAGTCAAGAACCCTTCGACTACGCTCAGGACAAGCATCATCCCAGGTCAACACGTCACCAAAGAAAAACTCCAGCGCTCGCGTGAACTTCGCCGCGAAATGACACCCGCTGAGAAAGTCTTATGGGAAGAATTACGGGCGAATAAGCTGGGAGTCCACTTTCGGAGGCAGCAGGTTATTCAGGGATTCATCGTCGATTTTTACTGTCACAAGTCCGCGCTGGTTATTGAGGTTGATGGGGATGTTCACGACTTGCAGAAAGAAGAAGATGAACGGCGGGAGAAGGTGTTATCCGCGTTGGGGTTGAGGGTGGTCAGGTTTCGGAATGATGAGGTGATTGGAAATTTATTGGATGTAGTTGAAAAAATCAAAGCTTATCTGTAAACAGCTTACATTCTTTTTCTTTCCCCTCTACTTTTGACCAGCGCCTGATCTCTTTCAAGTCCACTTGCTGATTTTTCGTTACTAAGATTGCCTGTTCCAAGCCCTGCAAGTCATTCCAGAAATAGAACGCACAGAGCCTGTCCTTGACACAGTCTGTGGGGGAAAGCACGCGCAATGTCCCTGTAGATAACTCGAACTCACTGATCTCCCTCACTGGTTCTTCGCCAACCGAGAGCGGTCCATCGGGGAATTCAATGAAGAAAGTCGTTTCGGGGTGGACGAAGTACCGTCCCTGCTCGTGGAAGCCGAGTTTGTCCATGACAGCTTTGATCTTGCTCCGCCGTGCGAAACTAGTGTTGATCAGGTCTAAATCTTTGGAAACATATTTGTCGCTGCTGTAAAACGAAACTGCGCTCCCACCTGAAAGCACAACTTGAATCCCTTCCGCTTGCAATGCGTCTTGAACATAGGCTGCCAGTTCCACCTGGCTCATGTTCTTGATCTTTTTCATAGCGTTTTTCCCTTCGCTCGCGGACGGCGTCGATTCATTTGTAATTCTTCCTGCTCCTTGGCAGGGTAAAAGGTAAGCGCCTTTTCAAGCAAGGCTTTCAACTCATTCAAGAACGGGTAACGCGGATTGAATTCATACGGTCGAGTCCGCCCGATGGAGCGGCTAACGAGGACTCCGCCCTTCTCGAATTTGTCCAATTGCATTTGGATGGGTTTTAGGTCTGTGTTGTAGAAGTTGGCGATCTCACGGGCATAGCCTTCTTCGCGTGTGAAGAGATAGAGTAAAACCCTTTCGGCATTTTTGGAACCTAGAAGCACTTCGATCATGGGATTTCTCCTGACGTCTAATTGACGTTATGTGACGTCTGATTTACGTCATTGTACCATGATGGGGAATTTAGCTCTAGCCGTTGCTTGAATCAAAGACCTGCTCACACCAAGATAGAGTCTCTTCTACTTCTTACTTTTTCTACTGAGGACATATTGCACCGAAGGGCTGATGGCCTTGTCGGTGCGATGGATACAGCCTATCCAGCAGCACGGGCGGCGTATCCCTTCTTTGAGTTCACTGACCGTCCTTTGCACATGTTCGTTTCGCGTTTCATCCTTCTTGACGTAGGTCACCCAACAGATCCACTCATTGCGCGCCAGTGGGGTAAGTCCCTCCCATAGGGTGAGGGCTTGCGAGTCAACGGTCAGAGCTTCCCGTAGATCCTTGGGCAGGGTGTGGACTGTGCCGCCAGAAATTGTCTTTTTGGCCATAGGTGATCTCCTTTTGAAATTATATCGATAATATGCACGAATGCAGATTTAAATTTTATATTTTCTGGCTTGGGGGAGACGCGGCGATAAACATTTCTCTGCAACTCGGATGAAAATTCATCCTTCATAATTTATCCTTCCTCTTTCGGAATGATGAAGTGATGAGAAGGCCACTCGCGCTGGTAGGAAGATCATCGGATGCGCAAACGAGCGACTCGCAATGAGTCGCTCGTTTGCGTAGTCAAAGCGCTTTCCAGGTCTACCGACCGAGCAGTTTCTCGATCTTTTCGACGAGTTCCTTGAGTAGCACGGGCTTGCTCATGTAGTCGGTGGCGCCTGCTTCGATGCATCTCTCGCGGTCGCCTTTCATGGCGAAGGCGGTGACGGCAATGATGGGGGTGGCGGCAAACTGGGGCGTGACGCGCAGGCGGCGGGTCGCCTCGAGACCGTCCAGCCTGGGCATCTGGATATCCATCAGGATGAGGTCGGGGACATTTTGCGCGGCTTTTTCCAGCGCTTCGAGGCCGTCGTGGGCGGTGATGACGTTGAAGCCTTTGGCCTCCAGATAATCCTGGATGGTCATCACATTGGCGGGGTTGTCTTCTGCCAGCAGGATGTTGGCCCTATGCTTTTGATCCAGCGCGGATCGGGACGCACCGTCCGCCTCGTCTGTTTTCGCGGGGGCGGTGGGACGCGCCTCCGGTTCCTGCCAGGGAAGCGAGATGGTGAAGCGGCTGCCCTTGCCCAATTCGCTCTCCAGAAAAACGCGGCCGCCATGAAGTTCCGCGAGACGCTTGACCAGCGCCAACCCCAGGCCTGTGCCCTCGTGGACGCGCGTCAGGCTGGTGTCCACCTGCGTGAAGGGATTGAATAGGCGTTTCTGGTCCTCGAGGGAAATGCCGATCCCCGTATCGGTGACGGATAGCTCGACGCGGCTTTCTTCCCGATTGAGGCGGGCCTCCAGAGTGACGTTTCCGCCCGAGGGGGTGAACTTGACCGCGTTGTTCAATAGATTCACCAGCATCTGTTTCAGGCGTCTCTCGTCTGCCTTCAGGGTGGTTACGGCCAAATCGCTTACAAATTCAACCAACACTTCTTTTTTCAGAGCGGGTTCTTTGACAAACACCAGACTGGCCTGGCACACATTTACGACCGACACAGTCTCGATCAACAGGTCCAACTTATCCGCTTCGATCTTGGACAGGTCGAGCACATCGTTGATCAGGCTGAGCAGGTGCTTCCCGCTGGTGTGGATGGAGTTGATGTACTTGAGTTGGCGTTCTGTGAGCGGGCCGTAATGGCCATCGAGCAGGATCTCAGACATGCCCAGGATGCCATTGAGCGGGGTGCGCAGTTCGTGGCTCATGTTGGCCAGGAACTCGTCCTTGGCGTGCGAGGCGCGCTCCAGCTCGCGGTTCGTCAGGTCGAGACGGTCGCGGCTTTCGCGTAAGGCTTCTTCGGCTTGTTTGCGCTCGGTGATATCTTCGAAGATGGTGGCAAATTGTCCGCGCTTGGGAGAGAAGGCGCGTACGCTTACAAAGCGATTAATTAACGTGGAATAATACTCCAGCGCAATCGGCTTGCCGCCAAGCGCGACATTGCCATAGGTTTCAATGGTGTGCGGGTCGATCTGCGGGAAAACTTCCAGCACGTTTTTGCCGATCACAGATTGGGGATGTATTCCTGTGTGATACTCAAAGGAATTATTTGCATCCAAATATCGAAAACTGATCGGCCGCCCGCTTTCATCGTTGATGACCTCTTGCAATGAAAAACCTTCGGTCATATTTTCGAACAAGAGGCGGTATTTGGCTTCGCTAGACTTGAGCGCCTCCTCGACCTGTTTGCGCTCGGTGATGTCAAAGACGGTCGAGCGGCTCGTCAGGAAGTTTCCGTTTTCATCCTTGATGGCCGTGGCGTTGACCAGCGCCAGGAAAGTGGTCCCGTCTTTGCGTTTGAACTCCATTTCCAATTCCTTCAGCCAGCCGCGCTGTTTGAAGGCTGCAAAATTTTGCTTGAACATGGCAAGTCCTGCCGGGGTGGCGAAGTCCGCGAATGGGCGGCCAATGACCTCATCGCGTGCATAGCCCAGCCAGTTCAATTCGGTTTGGTTGATCTGGGTAAAGCGTCCATCTGCATCCAGCGAGTGGTAGCCGGCGGGGGCGTTATCGTACAGATCGTGGATCTCGGCCGTCGCTTGTTGGACCCGTTGTTCCAGTGTGCGGTTCAGTTCCGCCAGTTGCTCTTGCGTTGATTTGAGCTCATGAATGTCGATGGAGTGGAGCAACGCGTAAGCAACCTGACCGTTTTCATCATGAATCGGTTGGAGTGAATTATGGTACCAGCGAGGCCTGCCCATTACAAAACTGAGGGATTCACTGACGCGCCCCTTGTCTGTTCGAATGACCTGGCGCACCCCCTCCAACTGTTGCAAGGCGACAGGTTCAGGAAAGACTTCAAGGAGCGTTTTCCCGATCAGGTCCTGAGGCGTGCCGCCCAACTGTCGGGCGGCGATGTCGTTCATATATAGGAATCTGCCATCGTGATCTATCGTGGCGACGACGCTGTCCAGGGTTTCCATGAGCCCGCGATATTTCTCTTCGCTGGCGCGCAGTTTTTCTTCGGCTTGCTTGCGCTCGGTAATATCGATCGTGACGGTGACAGTGTCGCCCCTGCCAGAGAAGGGGGCGGCGGATACGCTGGTCCAGATGCGGGCGCCGTTTTCTTTTTCGATCCCGATCTCGACATCGCGGATGGTTTGTCTTTCTTTAAATGCGCGCAGGCTGGGGAATTCTTCCCTCGGCATCAAGGTGTTGTCGGCGCGGAAGTAGCGACGGGTTCGATATTGGCCTGTTGATAATTCTTCCGGCGTGTAATCCAGGATTTTGGCCAACGCCGGGTTGGACTCGACCACGTTATCTCCCGGCGAGACGATGGAAACCCCGATCGGCAAGATCTCGAAAAGTCTGCGCCATTTTTCTTCGCTCTCGCGCAGTTGTTCCTCGGCCTGCTTGCGCTCGGTGATATCCATGGATGTGCCATACCCCACCACCGAGTGACGTGTTTCCCCTTCACCTTCGAACATAACGCGCACTTTAACATCCAGCCAGTGGACGCTGCCATCGGGGTGAATGACGCGATACTCGGTCGAAAAATTACCGTTGCCTGTGGGCGCAGTGGCCGCTGCGATCTCCGCGCCAACCCTGGGCAGGTCATCGGGATGCATGCGTTTTGTTACTTCTGTTAATGTGGTTTCACTTTGGCTGAAGCCATAATGAACCCGCGCGCGATCATCAAAGTAGATCGCCCCGGTTGCAAGGTCGTTTTTCCACACACCCAGGTTCGCAGCTTCATAGGCCAGGCGAAGGAGCTCGTCGTTTTCTATGAGTTTTTCCTCGGCCTGTTTGCGCTCGGTGATATCAATTTGGATCCCTATAAATTGAACG
>Ga0268298_10006309_pt1 | contig 10820 bp, 7 predicted proteins | sample WWTPWeurt_MetaG_FD_194462 | JGI IMG/M metagenome (GOLD analysis project Ga0268298, IMG submission 194462) | Activated sludge microbial communities from WWTP in Nijmegen, Gelderland, Netherland - WWTP Weurt | ecosystem: Engineered > WWTP > Aerobic digester > Activated sludge | place: Netherlands... | reverse complement strand
ACACTCCGGATCAACTTTCGGCGAAACCGGAGGGCGGGAGGCGCGTAGCATGGGTGCTGGTCGGAGGCGCTGTCCTTCCAAAGGCACCCCACCACCCGGAATTTCGAGGAGATCAGGACATCATGAAGAGCATCTACGAAACGCTGGCCGCCCTCGGGACGGGCGCGATCCTTCTCTCGGGCTGCGCGGCTTCGAGCTCGCCCAAGGCAGAGTCGCCCGCGGTGGAGATCCCCGCTTCCCCGAAGGAGTCCGGCGCTGCGCAGAGCTCCTCGGGCGCCGAGGCCGCCGCCGACACGTCGCAGCCCGCGGCGCCGGAAGGCAACACCGCGAAGCCGGACAACGCCGCCGCGAGCCCCGCGGACGCCACGACAGCGGCGCCCGCGACGGTGGCGAGCGCGGCGCCGAAGGCGAAGGCCCCTCCGAAGGCCACTGCCAAGAAGGGCACCGGCAAGAAGAAGGACACCGCCGGCGGCTGCGGCGAAGGCACCTGCGGCTGATCGCTCGCCCCGCGTCGGCGCTCCTCCGACGCTCCTTCCATGCATCACCAATCGCTCTCGGGCGTGGGCCTCGGCCTCCGGTGGCAGATCCTCGATGAGGTGCTCGCCGCGCTCGATGATCCCGGCTCGCTCGCGCCCGTCGGGTTCTTCGAGATCGCGCCGGAGAACTACATGCGCCGCGGAGGCTATTTCCCCGCGATGCTCGCGCGCGTGGCCGATCGATTCCCGATCCTCTCGCACGGCCTCACGATGAGCGTCGGGAGCGTCGATCCGCTCGACGGGGCGTACCTCGCGGAGCTGCGCCGGTTCCTCGATCGCTTCGCGATCCCGGCCCACTCGGATCATCTGTGCTTCACGGGCACGGGCGGCTTTCAGTCGCACGATCTCCTGCCGCTGCCGTTCACGCGCGAGGCCGCGCGCCACGCCGCCGCTCGCGCGCGAGAGGTCCGCGAGATCCTCGGCCGGCCGTTCGCGATCGAGAACATCACGTATTACCTCGTGCCCGGCGAGCGCGAGATGGACGAGGCCGCGTTCCTCCGCGAGGTGCTCGAGCAGGCCGACTGCGGGCTCCTCCTCGACGTGAACAACGTGCTCGTGAACTCGAAGAACCACGGCGAGTACGATCCGATCTCGTTCCTCTCCAGACTGCCTCTCTCCCGCGTCGTGTCGCTCCACGTCGCGGGCCACGAGCGCGATCTCGGCAGGCTGATCGACACGCACGGGGCGCCGATCGCGGACGAGGTGTATCCGCTCGTCGAGTGGGTGATCGCGCGCACGGGGCCGCTCCCTGTCGTGCTCGAGCGAGACAACAAGATCCCTCCGCTCGCGGAGCTCCTCGCCGAGGCCCGGCGCGTGCGAGAGGCTTATGATCGCGGCATCTCCGCGTCGAGGGTCGCGAGATGAGCGCCTCGCTCGCCGAGATCGAGCGCGCGATGCTCGCGGAGATCCGATCGCCCGACGGCTCCGGTATCTATCGAACGCTCGTGCGACGCGGCCTCGCGGACGTGCTCAAGCACCAGCTCCCGCGCACCGCGCTGCACATGGGATCGAGGTGGGACGTCGAGGTCGCGCGCTTCCTCGACGCGACGCTCCCGCGCTCGCGCTACCTCCGCGACACGGCGTTCGGCTTCTTTCACCTCGGCCGAGAGAGGTGGCAGAGCGATCCCGATTTGCCTTCGTTCATCGTGGATCTCGCGCGATGGGAGCTGCTCGCCTTCGAGGTGCGGAACGCGCCCGACGATCCGGCGATCGTCTCGCCTGCGCCGCTGGCCCTCGAGCGAGGCGTCCGTCTCTCGCTCGCAGCGCGCGTCGTCCGCTTCGATCACGCTGTGCACCTGCTGCCCGACGACGAGGCGTCGACGGAGCCTCCCGCGCGCGAGCCCGCGCTCCTCTGCGCCTACCGCGACGAGGAGATGGAGATGTGCACCCTCGATCTCACGCCGTCGGCCGCGGAGATCCTGGAGCGCCTCGCCCGGGGCGACGCGCTCGGTGACGCTGTGTCCGGCGCCGCCGCCGCCTGCGGCATCGCGCTCGATCAGGCTTATTTGCAAGGCGCCGCGAGCTTCCTCGAGGATCTCACGAGCCGCGGCGTCGTCCGCGGGCCCGCCTGATCGATCCGCGTCGTCAAGGCAGCTCGGGCGACGTCCGATGAGCCGCGCGGGCCGGCAGCGTCGGCGAAAACAATTCTGGCGAGAAAAGCGTCGAGCTCGTGAAGCCGACCCCCCTGGGCGCCGTATCGATCCCAAGGGCCGGCTCTCTGCCGAAGATCCTCATGGCGAAAGGCGACATCGACTTCAGCGACATCCCGGATCCTGTCCGGGATGGCGCTCCGCGCGCGCGGTCGCCGCTGGGGGACGGAGCCCCGACGCTGGGGGACGGAGCCCCGACGCTGCGGTCGCCCCCCGCGCCGCTCGAAGCTTCTCCGACGCGCAGCGAGAGCGCTCGCCGCCGCCGGATCGTGATCGGCCTCTGCCTCGTGTGGATCGCGGCGTTCGTCGTCCTCGTCCTCGGCCTTCGCCCGGATCTGCTTCGCGCGCCGGTGATCGTGCAGCTCTCCGCGTGGACGCTGGCGCTCCCGCTCGGCCTGTTCGTCGCGCTGTACCCTCGCTCTTCAGGCTTTCCGCCGGGCGTCATGGCCCTCCGATCGACGCTGCTCGGGCTGCTCGCGCTCTTCGTGGGGCTCGCGCTCTTGCCGCTCACCGGCGTCGAGGCACAGCCGACGATCGCGACGATCGGCGGCTGCCTCTCCTTCGCGATGCTCCTCGCTCTGCCTCCCCTCGTCGGCGCGGCGCTCGTCCTTCGCAGCGCCTTCGTCAACGCGCCGGTCCTGCGCGGGGCCCTCGTGGGCGCCGTGTGCGGCCTCGCGGGCTCGATCGGGATCCACTCGCATTGCCCCGTGGTGACGGCCTCTCACGTCCTCGTCGCGCACGGATTGCCGCTCCTCCTGTGCGCGGGGCTCGGCGCTCTGTTCGGTTTGCGGCGAGGTCGCATCTGAAAACAGAAAAACGCGAGGGGGAGTGCGCGTTGTGCTTGGCCGTCGCCCCGCCTCGGGCGGATACTCCCGGCCTCGCTCACGGACCCCTCCAAGACCCCAGGTGCCATGGCAGCCGTTGATACGTTCGGCATCGTCGGAACCGTGATCGCCGAGAAATACAGGGTGGATCGCGTCGTCGACGAGGGCGGCTTCAGCCTCGTCTACAAAGCCGAGCACATGATCTGGCGCGAGCCCGTCGCGCTCAAGTGCTTCAAGATCCTCTCCAACGCGCCCGCAGATCAGCGCGATCAGCTCCTCGACGCCTTCATCCAGGAAGGCAAGCTCATGACGACGCTGTCGAGCCGCTCCGCCGCGATCGTGCAGGCGCGCGACATCGGCAAGCTCACCACGCCCGACGGCCAGTGGATCCCGTACATCGTGATGGAGTGGCTCGACGGGAAGCCGCTCGACGTCGTGCTCTACGAAGAGGGCCACAAGCGCCTCCCGCCTCGGAACCTGCTGGAGACCGTCGCGCTGCTCGAGCCCGCCGCCGTCGCCTTCGAGACGTGCCACGCGCGCGGCATCGCCCACCGCGACATCAAGCCGGGCAACCTCATCGTCATGGGCGAGCCCCGCGGCCCCAACCCGTTCGTGAAGGTGCTCGATTTCGGCATCGCGAAGGTGATGGCCGAGCACGCCGCCCAGAACGCGGCCTCGGCGCACACAGGCAAGGAGATCACCGCCTTCACCCCCAACTACGGCGCGCCGGAGCAGTTCAGTCGCTCGCACGGCGCGACGGGCCCGTGGACCGATGTCTTCGCGATGGCGCTCATCCTCGTCGAGGTGCTCCGCGGAGGTCGCGCGGCCCTCGACGGCGCCGACTTCCTCCAGCTCGGCATGGCGAGCCGCGATCCGATGCGGCGCCCCTCGCCGCGCACCTATGGAATCGACGTCTCCGACGCCGTCGAGTCCGTCTTCCTCCGCGCGCTCGCTGTGAGCCCCGACGATCGCTACAAGACCATGGGCCAGTTCTGGGGGGCCCTCCATCAGGCGATCTTCCCGGATGCGTCCACCTGGAGCGCCAGCGTCGGCGCCCTCGGCCGCGCCTCGATGCCGGGCGCCGCTCCCGGCGCACCCCCCGGCTACGGGACAGGCATGCCCCCCCGTGGCCCGTCGCAAAGTGGCCAGTCGCCCGCATACGGTGGTCCGCCCACGCCCCAGGGTGCACAGCCGTATTCAGGTGGGCCCCCTTCCTACGCCGGCGCCCCCGCTCAGCGCCCCTCTTCCCCCGGCGCGCCGTACCCCGGCTCCGCGCCCTCCGGAGCCCAGCAGGCCTATCCGGGGCACGCGCCTTCGCAGCAACCCTATCCGGGGCACGCGCCCTCGCAGCAGCCTTATCCGGGGCACGCGCCCTCGCAGCAGCCCTATCCTGGACACCCTCCTTCGGGGGCGCAGCCGCCTTATCCGGGACATCCCCCTTCGCAGCAGCCTTATCCTGGACACCCTCCTTCGGGGGTGCAGCCGCCTTATCCTGGACACCCTCCTTCGGTCCCGGGCGCCCCTACCTATCCCGGCGCCCCCCCGTCGGTGCCCATGGGCCCACAGGGGTATCCGACGAGTGCGCTCCCCCCGTATCCCATGTCTTCGGTGCAGGTCCAGGGGCCCCCGTCGCGAAAGGGCCTCTTCTTCGTCGCCGCGACGATCGCCATGCTCGGCGGCGCCGTGGGGGCGTATCTCATCCTGCACGCCACGTCCGGGAACGGGAACGGGAGCGGGAGCGGGACGGCGATCGTGTCACCGTCGTCGCCGTCGTCGTCCTCGCCGCCTGTGCCCTCGGGCTCCGCGAGCGCCGGGCCAAAGCGCCTGACCGACTGCCCCGCAGGGATGGTGCTCGTGCCCGGCGGCAAGTTCTTCATGGGCTCGGACGACGCGTCCTTTGACCTCTGGAAGCCGGCCCACAAGGTCACGCTGGACACGTTCTGCATCGACATCTACGAGGTCACCGCCGAGGCCTACAAGGTCTGTTCGGACAAGGGCGAGTGCAAGCGTCCGGAGCCCATTCCCAGCTACCCCAAAGGCAAGACGACCTCCGACGAAGAGCACGACAAGACCCGCACCACGCTCGCCGAGCTCTGCAATTTCGGCAAGCCCGGCCGCGAGAAGCACCCCATCAACTGCGTCACGTGGGACATGGCGTCCAACTACTGCAAGGTGAACGACGCCCGCCTCCCCACCGAGGCAGAGTGGGAGTTCGCGGCGCGCGGCTCCGACGGCCGAAAGTACCCCTGGGGCGACGACCCCGCCCGCGAAGGCCACATGAACGCCTGCGGAAAAGAGTGCAACGCGTGGGAGAAGGCCCACGGCCTCAAGCTCACTCCCCCCATGTACGCCACGGACGACGGCTATCCCGGGACAGCGCCCGTCGGCAGCTTCCCCGAAGGAAAGACGAAGTTTGGCACGTTCGACGTCGTGGGGAACGTCTGGGAGTGGACGGCCGACTACTACGAGCTCTACAAGCCCGAGGACGTGGTCAATCCGCAGGGCCCGCCCCGGGGCGACAGGCGGGCCATCCGTGGCGGCGGCTGGAACGGCGGAGTGGCCTTGTGGCTCGATCCGGCCTTCCGTTTCCACCAGGTGCCGGAGGCTTCGGCGCCGGCCCTCGGCTTCCGCTGCGCCCGCACGCTCTAGTGAGAATCGGGCTCTTCTTCACCACGGAGCCACGGAGATCACGGAGTCGCACGGAGATTTTTTTGTCCCAGATCACCTGTCCTTCACGCACCGGAAGCCGACGTCGTTGTAGCGGTGGGCCGGGTTGCTCCACAGGCGCGCCGAGACGCGCAGGTTCGACGCCAGCACCCCGCCCCAGCCGCCTCCCCGAAACACCCTGTGCTGGCTCGTGCACGTGTGATCCGGGTAGTTGCAATACGGGCTCGCCGTCCACTCCCACACGTTCCCGGCCATGTCGTGGACACCGAACTTGGTGTCCCCCGCAGGGAATTTCCCCCCCGGCGCGAGCACGGCGAAGCCGTCGCTCTCCTCGAACATGGCCTGTTTCTTGTTGTCCGGCGGCGGCATCCCGGCGATGCAGCTCGCGTCGCACGCGTTGAGCAGCGTCGGAGAAGGCGGCGCCGGGCCCCAAGGATACTGTCTGTGCTCCGTGCCGCCCCCGGCCGCGTACTCCCACTCGGCCTCCGTGGGGAGCCGCTTGCCCTCGGCCTGGCAGTAGGCCTCCGAGTCGGTCCAGGAGATGCAGTTGATCGGCAGGTTGACCTGGTCGTCCTGGTAGGCCGTGCAGGCGTTCGAGTCCTTCTCCTTGATGGCGTCGGCGATCCCCGCCCACTTCACCGTCGACTCCGGCGCCCGGCACGCCCCCCGCTGGTTGCACTTTCTGTATTCCTGGACGGTGACCTCGCTCACGTCCATGCAGAAGGGCCGCACGCTCACCTCGTGGATCGGCTGCTCGTCGTCCTTCCCCTCGTCGGATCCCATGCGAAACGAGCCCCCCGGCACGAGCGCCATCCCCGCAGGGCACTCCCCCGAGCCCGAGAGCGCCACGGACGCGCTGGCCGGCACATAGGGAGTCCGCTCCTTGCCCTTCGCGAGGACGAAATAAGCCCCGGACGCCCCCACGCCGACGAGCGCGAGGCCCACGAGCGGGACCGCCCATCTCCCTGGGAAAGAGGGCGCGCCGCTGACCCGCTCTCGCGCGATCTCGCCCCCCCGAGCCGCGCTGTGCCCCTCTTCGTGTGCCTGCGGGGGGGAGGGCTGCGACCTCGGGGCTGACGCCATCGCCGCGCGCGGACTCGCCTGTCCTGGCGCGACGAGCGTCTCGACCAACTCCCGTGCTCGGGCCGTCCGCGCGGGCGCCGCGTCCGTCTGCGCGTGCGGATCCACGGGGCGCTCGGGCCCCGGCTCCTCGGTGTGGACCCGCCCCGCGGCCGACACCCTGTCCCGCCGCGGCCTCTCGGTGGCCGCGTCCGAGCTCGGGGCCGACGTCGCGGGAGGCGCCAGGTCCCCGAGCGTCACGCCCTCGGCGAACGGCGCGAGCACCTCGCCCACTTCGCGCATGCTGGCGGGCCTGTCGCTCGCGGCCTGCATGAGCATCCGATCGACGAGCCCTGTCACCTCCGCGGGCAGATCCGGCGCCTTCGACGACAGCGGCTCGATCTCGTTCGTGAGCACCCGCTTGAGGATCTTCCCGATGTTCTCGGCCTCGGTGGGGCGCACGCCGACGAGGCACTCGTAGAGGATCACGCCCAGCGACCACACGTCCGCGCGGTGATCGATCGCCTCGCCGAGGATCTGCTCCGGGGCCATGTAATACGGCGTCCCCAGCATCGTGCCCGTGTTGGTGAGCGCGTTCACCTGCGACACGACGTTGCTCGACGCGGTCACCTTCGCGATGCCGAAGTCGAGCACCTTGACGTTCGTCCGCCCGCCCTCGTGCGCGAGGAAGATGTTCTCGGGCTTGAGATCGCGGTGGACGATGCCCGCCGCGTGCGCCGTCGCCGCCGCCGAGACGACGGGCAAGAGGAGCGTCGCCGTCTCCTGGACGGACAGCGGCGCGCGCCGGAGCAGCCGATCGCGCAGCGACTCTCCGCGCAGCAGATCCATCACGAGCACGGGCGATCCGTCCTCGAGCTCGAGCACGTCGTGGATCTCGACGACGTTCGGGTGCTTCACGGCGCACGCCGCGCGGGCCTCGCGGAGCATGCGTCGCCGCGTGGCCTCGTCCTTCGCGGCCTCGGATTTGAGCAGCTTGAGCGCGACCTCCTTGCCAGTCCGGAGGTGCGTCCCCGCCCACACGACGCTCATCCCGCCCTCATCGAGGCGGCGGTCGAGCCGGTATCGTCCGAGGAGGACATGTCCGGAGGCGAGATCGGTCGTCACCTACCGTCGACGCTATCACAGGAGAGCGTCACGCAACGACCTGCACCGTCCAATTTCACCACGGAGTCACGGAGGACACGGAGGCGACACGGAGTTTTTTTTGTCCCAGAGGTGCGCGGCGCCGGCCACGGGCTTCTATTGAGAGGCGCTCTTCGTCACGTTGACGGTGCGCACGAGGGTCGTCGAGCCGCCGCGCGCGTCCCGCACGACAGCCCAGATCGTCGCGCGACCCGGCTCGGCCGGCGGGATCCACTTCACCTGCCGATTGTCGAGGATGCCTGTCTGGGTGTCGCTCACGAGCTTGATCGCAGACTCGAAGTTGCCGGAGTCCGAGTAGTAGTTCACCCACACGGCCTCCTTCTGCGGCTTGCCCGTCGAGTCCTTGGCCTCCGGATCGACCTCGCCCACGTCGTCCGGCACGTCCACGTCGATCTCGTAGGGCGTGCAGGCCACATAAGGATCCTCGCGCGAGCAGCTCGGCGGCAGATCGCGGTCCTGCTCGGGCACGTCGCACACAGGGACGCTCGGCGCCTCCGTGATGTCCTCCGACATCGGCTCGTCGTCGAAATTCAGGGCGTTCACCGCGGGGTTCTTGTTCTCGCGCCCGTCTTCGAACGAATAGATCTGGGTGTATCCGGGAACGAAGCTGTCCGCCCCGAGGGGCTCGTTCGTCTCCGGATCCAGGCAGCCGATGGGGAAGTTGCTCGCGGCGGAGGCGCTCGTCTCCAGGAGCCCGAACTTGCCCGCGCAGGCCAGGAAGAACACGTACCCGACCCCGTAGTGCGGCCCGAACTGGGGCTTGGGGCGCGGAGACACGATGTCGGGCACCACCATGGAGAACTTCTTCCCCCAGCCGAGCGGCAGCCCGGGGGGGAAGGCGGGCGGCTTGCCGTCGATCACGGCCTGATTGAGCGCCCCTTGCGCCGCCTTGAAGAGCTCCAGGAGCGGGAAGATGCAGAGCGAATACTGGTCGCCCTCGGGGTCGAAGCACCCGCCGATCCACAGGATGTTGAGCGGCCTCTCGGAGCCCTGGGTCGCCACGCCGTAGCCGTCGTAGACCTCCATGTCGAAGTGGACAGTGCACTTCTCGGGATCCGCGGCGCACTCCTCGGCGGGGTAGGGCGCGATGTAGGGCTTGTCCATCGTGACGGAGATCACGCGGAGGCTCGACAGCTCGCTCGCGGGGGCGAAGCTGGCGGCGCAGCCGGAGGCGACGGCGTGGCCGAACAGGGCAGTCAGCGCGAGGGCGCCGAGGACGGCGCGGCGGAGGGGGGACTTGCGAGAGGCCATGTCACATCTCCCCTCGGAGGCCGATGGAGGGCAGGATGGGTATGCCCGTCACGTACTGCCGAGAGGTGTAGTTGAAGTTGTACTGGAGGCCCTCGACGTTCTGGTTCGAATAGACGTTCTGCACGTCGAGGTAGGCCGAGAACTGCCAGCTCTTCATCTGCCACCTCTTGTCGAGGCGCAGGTCGAGCGCGTGGAACATCGGGAGCCTCTCGCTCGCCACGCCGCCGAATGGGATCTGCGTGTATGCGCCGGACGGGGCGTGGTAGATGGAGTTGACCCGGTTGGGGTCGCAGGTGGGCTGGTACGTGATCTGCGGCGCGCTGCCGTCGGTCGGGGTCGTGAGGACGGGGCGCACCGAGCCCGAGCCCTGCTTGCAGACGGTGGGCGTCACGAGGTTGCCGGAAGAGAGCCGGAAGCGCGCGCCGAACTCCCACCCTCCGCCGAGCTTGTAGCTCCCGAGGACCACCAGGTTGTGCGTCTGGTCGAAGGAGGTCTGTCGCTCGGTCGCCCCGGGCCCGTCGACGCGCGTGCTGCGAGACAGGGTGTATGCGAGCCACCCGAAGAACCGATCGTCCGGGTTGTATTTGAGGAGCAGCTCGGCGCCGATGACCTTGCCTGTGCCCTGGTTGTTGAAGGCCCGCACGTCGGTCGTCGAGCCGATGGCCGTCAGGACGAGGCCGTCGAGCTGCTTGTAGAAGGCCTCGACGGAGACCTCGAGCTGCTTCGTGATCTGCTGCTCTCCGCCGACGGAGTAGTGCATGGCCCTGTTGGAGACGAGGGTCGCGTCCCCGAGCGGCGGCGTGATCTCGTTGAAGGCCGGCGGCTGCGTGAACATGCCGACGCCGCCCTTGACGGTGGTCCGCGGGAAGCCCTGGACGATGTCGAAGCGGCCGGAGAACCGGGGCGAGAAGTCGACAGAGTCGTTGAGAGAGTAGTAGTCGACGCGCACGCCCGGCACGACCTTCAGGCGCTTCATGGGTGTCACCTCGAGCTCGATGTAGCCCGCGGGATAGAACACGTCGCCGTCCGAGCTGAAGGTCCGGAACTGCTGGGTCGAGAAGGGCTGGTTGGGCGGCTGCCCCGGCGCGGGGCCCTGCGGCAGGCGGAAGCCGATGGAGTAGAACGATCGGACGATGTCGAACCCGGTGTTGAACCGCACCATGTCCGAGAAGCGGTGGGTGTATTCAAGCCGCCCCGTCAGCGTGTCGACGTCGAGGTTGAAGAAGAGGGGGCCGACGCCGAAGTCGAGCTGATCGTGCCCGTAGGCGACCACCGTCGAGAGCGAGTCCTTGTCCGAATACTGGTTCTGATACTTGAGCTGGACGCGCTGGAAGCCCGTGTGGAGGCCCACGTTGCCGGAGATGGCCGGCTCGCCGGGCGCCGGGTCCGCGAGCAGCAGCTTGAGGGAGTCGTCCGAGCCGAAGAACGAGAGTCGAAGGCTGGAGTTGGGGGTGGGGTTCGTCTCGGCGACGGCCTGGTAGTCGTAGTAGACAGGGGCCTGCGTCGCGCCGCCGCCCGCCGAGGAGAGGACGGGGCCGAGCCACGCGTCGAAGTAGCTGCGCCGGCCGGCGACGAGCAGCTTGAGGGGGTATTTGCCGATCTGGAATGTCTTCTCGGCGAGGACGCGCGCGTCGATGAGGTCAATCTGAGCGAGCCCGTGCAGCTTGCCG
>Ga0268298_10006308_pt1 | contig 10820 bp, 4 predicted proteins | sample WWTPWeurt_MetaG_FD_194462 | JGI IMG/M metagenome (GOLD analysis project Ga0268298, IMG submission 194462) | Activated sludge microbial communities from WWTP in Nijmegen, Gelderland, Netherland - WWTP Weurt | ecosystem: Engineered > WWTP > Aerobic digester > Activated sludge | place: Netherlands... | reverse complement strand
GACGGGGCCGGCGCGGGGGCTTGCAGAATGCGATTAGAATCTGTGACATGCTTCCATGATGGCGCAGATGCACGAGATCAAAGGGGGACGAGGGGGGGCGCGCCTACTTCGTACGGCGCGCGCAGCGTCGGGGCTCCGCCCCCCTGCGGCGGCCGCATGCGCAGCGTCGGGGCTCCGCCCCCCAGCGCGAGGCCCGCGGAGACTCGATCCTCGTCAGCTCGGAGGGCACGCCGGGGGGCGCGTGGACAGGCTGCACGGGCGGATTGAAGAACACCTCCGCGGCAGCGCCGCCCTCGAACGCCTCCTCCACCAGCGCGACAGCGGGCCCCCCGGCCCTCCGCGCGCGAGCCGACCAGCACGTCCCTCCACGCGGCGGACCACATCACTCCACGTGGTGAACCAGTCCCTCCACGTGGTTCACCACGTCACCCCCACGTGGTGAACCACGTCACCCCTCGTGCCCCACTATGTCGCCCCTCGTGGTCCACCACGTCACCCCTCGCGGTCCACCACGTCACCCCTCGTGGTCCACCGCGTCACCCCACGTGCTCCACCACTGGCACCCACGTGCTCCACCACGTCGCCCCACGTGGTTTGGACGGACGTTCAGCGCGTCACCCCATCACCCCATCACCACCACTCCCCCGTCCCTCTCCGCCTCCCCCCGTCGAATCCTTGCTTCCCCGACTGCCCGCGACCTCGCATGTAGCCCTCGCGTGCCGCCCCGCCGCTCCAGAAACCTCTCGTTTCCAGGCCCAAACGGCGCACCCCCGAAAAAAATGATCACGGCCCGCGAATGCGATTTCGGAGCCGAGCGTCTCGGGGGAGCCGCGACGATCACCTTCACTCCGAGGCTCCTGCGGCGGAGCGGAACGAAAGGTCCCTTTCCCAATGGCCACCAGGAAGAACAAGAAACAACAAGCGATCTCCACCACCTCCTCTCCCATCCTCGCCAGTCAAAACCCGGACGCCGAAATCGGCCTCCGAGACTCCATCGCTCGCAATCGCGCGTGCACGCCTGTCGCCGCGCGGGCGATCCCCTCCGTGCCCACGAGCTATCAGCCCACCAACGCGGATGTCCGCCGCCGCCTCCTCCGCGTGGTGTCCGGAGAGCTCTCCGCCGAAGCCCTCCAGGCGCTCGAGGAGATCGTGAGAAACAAAGCCACCTTCCAGAAGGACCTGGGGGAGCTCGCTCCAAGCCCCGAGCCGGCCGAGCGCCTCCTCGCCCGCGTGCGCGAAGTGGACGCCACCCTCGTCGCCCTGGAGGCCCTCCTGCAGTTCCACCGCGAGATCGAGGACATCGCATTGAGCGACGTCGTTCACCTCCTGGAGGCCGCCAACACCGAATACGAGCACCGTGTCTCTCGCCTGCCGCAGCTCGCCACCCGGTACTCGGCCCTCGCTCGCTTCTTCGAGGCCCGCAGCGCCGCTGTCTCCGCAGGCATCGAGCGCTCGAGATTGGCAAAGGCCGACAAGGCCCTCAAGCCCGTCGACAGCGCGCCCCCCGCCTGACACTCCCGCCCTCCCGCCCAACTCCCCTCCTCACGCCAACTCCCCTCCTCACGCCAACTCCCCTCCTCACGCCCAACTCCCCTCCTGACTCGCTTCATCGCGGGCCGGCAGGCCTCTGCCGAGGGCGATCCACGTCGATCGCGCCTGATCTTCAAGCCTCCTTGATGTGGTTGCCCACCCCCGGCCGGCGTTCGGCGTGCGCCTCCGCCGGCCGCCCCGCCCCGGCGCGCTCTCTTCGTTCGCGGCGGGCGGGGCCCCAGACATCCCACCTCGCCCGAGCAAGGTGCCATGTACGACTGGCACTCTCCGGGAGCTCCACCCTCAGGCTCCACAATGGCCCCGAACACCGCCGCGGGCGCGGGGCAGGGCGCTTGACGGCTCGCCGCGACCGCGGTCGGATGCGAGAATTACGGCCATGACACGGTCCGCTCGGACAGCCCTGCGAAGGGGTTGGGAGGCCCTCCGGCCGGACGCGGACCTGCGTGAGGTGTTCGAGCAGGAGAGCGCCGCCGCCAACGTGCGCAACGGGCGGCTCGCCTTCCCCGTCCTCATCGCGATGCACGTCGTCTTCGTGGTGCTGTTCTCGCGCACGGCCGCCCCCACGCCCGCGCACGCCGCGTGGCTCACGTGGCTCGCGCGGATCCACGGTGCGCTCCTCGTCTGGGCTGTCGCTGCCCTCGTCGCCACGCGCAACGCCAGGTCGCCCCGCACCGGCATCGTGATCGGGGACACCAGCGGCGCTGTCTACCTGCTCGCGACAGCGCTCATGGTCGTCAACGTGCTGCCGATCCAGCCGAACTTGAACATGTTCACCGTCGCGGCGATGGGGACCGCGTACATCGTCCGCGTCCGTCCGCGCGTGTACCTCGCGGCCATCGGCGCAGGGGCCGCGATCGTGGCGGGGGGGCTCTTCCGGTACGTGGCCGAGCCGTCGCTCCGGAGCGCGCACTTCGGCTCGCTCGCCGTGATCGTGGGGATGTCGCTCGTGGGCTACACGGTCGTGCGCGTGATGCGGCTGCGGGAGCTCCGCGCGCGACACCTCGTGGAGAAGATGAACGTGGACCTCGAGGGGCGCGTGGCGTCGCAGATCCAGGAGATCACCGAGCGCGCCAAGCAGATCGACGAGCTCAACGTGCAGCTCAACCAGCAGGTGCGCGAGCGATCACGGGAGCTGTCGATGGCCCTCGCGCGGCTCGCCGACGAGCACCAGCGCCTCGCGCCAGGGACCGTGCTCGGTGATCGCGTGGAGATCGAAGCGCGCATCGGCGAAGGCGGGATGGGCGCCGTCTACCGCGCTCGCGATCTCGTGACGGGCGGCACCGTCGCGGTGAAGGTCGTGCAAGCAGGATCGGTCAACGAGCTCGACGGGCTGTACCGATTTCTCCGAGAAGCGCAGGCCCTCGCGAGCCTCACGCACCCGGCGATCGTGCGGTCGTTTCACGTCGACGTCGCGGACGACGGGCGGCTCTTCCAGGTGATGGAGCTCGTGAACGGACAGACGCTGCAAGCGTGGCTCGATCGCGACGGATCGCTCGACGTGCCGGCGGCGGCGAGGCTCGGCGCGGTGCTCGGGGACGCGCTCGCGAACGCCCACGCGGCGGGGATCGTGCACCGCGACGTGAAGCCCGCGAACGTGATGCTCACGAGCGCGAGCCCGGGGATCAAGCTGCTCGACTTCGGGGTGTCCAAGCTGCGCGACGCGCGCGCCGCATCCGCCGGGGGACGCAGTCCCGACGCTGCGCGCGCATCGCACGGCCGCACCGAAGGCAACGTGATCGGGACGCCCGAGTTCCTCTCGCCCGAGCAGATCCAGGATCCCGCGAACGTGGGCGATCGAGCGGACGTGTACGCGCTCGGCCTCGTGCTCTACCGCGCGATCACGGGGCGGCCGCCCTACGACACAGTGAGCGCGCGATCGTGGCTCGTCGCGCACGTCGCGCAGCCGCCGGAGGAGATCACGACCGTCGTCCTCGGCGTCGATCGCGAGGTCGCCTCCACCGTGATGGCGTGCCTCGGAAAGACGCCGGAGCAGCGGCCGTCCGCCAGGGAGGTGGCTCGATCGCTCGCGACGTGCGCCGATCGCCTCGGGTGCCCTTCGCTGGAGTCGCTGTGGGGCAGAGCGCCCCTTTTGCCGCCGCACGAGCCCGCGCCGGAGCACCACCGCACCGGCGTGAAACACGCAGAGATCACGGGGCGCCGCACCCTCAAGGTCGTTCGCTGACGGCCGTTCAACGAAGGGAAGCACCCCATGAATCGGCCCCTTTCAATCGGTGTTTGTGCCCTTGACGGGGCCGGGGCGCGGCGTTCGAATACGGACTTCTCTGGATGTTAGAATCCCTCGCAGCGGTTCGGCGAGCCTGGACCGCGCTCGGCGCGGGGGACGCAGAGACGCGCGCGGCGTACGAGCAGGAGAGCTCCGCGCTGAACCTGCGGAACCTCAAGATCGTCCTGCCGATCTTCCTCTGCCTGCACGCGCTGCTCCTCACGGCGATCCACAACGCCCCCACGCCGACGCCGGAGCACGTCGCCTGGATCGCGTGGCTCGGCCGGATCGAAGCGGTGTTCGTGCCCCTCACGATCGGGCTCCTGATCGTCACGCACGCCTGGCGCTCCCCGCGCGCGGGGCTCGTCCTCGGCGAAGCCACGGCGACGATGGGCATCCTCGGGACGGCGCTCATGTCGGCCAACGTGCAGCGCATCCAGCCGAACCAGAACGCGTTCACGGTGCTCCTGCTGGGCGTGGGGTTGATCCTCCGCGTGCGCCCCGCGGTGTATGTGACGAACGCCCTCGGCGGGGCCGCGATCGTCGGCTACGGGATCGCCCATTTCCTCCGCGATCCAGGCTTCTTGGGCGTCCAGGTCGTGGTGCTCGCGACGGTGCTCGCGCTCGCGCTGGCGATGTTCTTCGGCACCCGCTTCTTGCGGCTCCGCGACGTCGCGACCCGGCGTCAGGTGGAGAGGCTCAACGCCAGCCTCGAGGAGCGCGTCGCGTCGCAGGTCGAGAAGATCACCGAGCACGCGAAGGAGATCGAGCAGCTCAACGAGCAGCTCAACCAGCAGGTCAAGGAGCGCTCGCGCGAGCTCTCGATGGCCCTGGCGCGGCTCGCGGAGGAGCACCAAGCCCTCGCGCCTGGCACCGTGCTCGGCGGTCGCGTCGAGATCCAGGCGCGCATCGGCGAGGGCGGGATGGGCGCCGTCTACCGCGCGCGCGACCTCGTCACGAGCGGCGCCGTGGCTGTCAAGGTCGTGCAGGCGGGATCGGTCAACGAGCTCGACGGGCTCTATCGATTCCTCCGCGAAGCGCAGGCCCTCGCGAGCCTCACGCACCCCGCGATCGTGCGGTCGTTTCACGTCGACGTCGCCGACGACGGGCGGCTCTTCCAGATCATGGAGCTCGTGGCGGGCGAGACGCTCCAGGCGTGGCTCGATCGCGAAGGACCGCTGCGCGTCCCCACGGCGGCGAGGCTCGGCGCGGTGCTCGCGGACGCGCTCGCGAACGCCCACGCGGCCGGCGTCGTGCACCGCGACGTGAAGCCCGCGAACGTGATGCTCACGAGCGTCAGCCCCGGCATCAAGCTGCTCGACTTCGGCGTCTCCAAGCTGCGCGACGCGCGCGCCGCCCACGGGCGCACCGACGGGAACGTGATCGGCACCCCCGAGTTCCTCTCGCCCGAGCAGATCGGCGACCCCGCCAACGTGGGCGATCGCGCCGACGTGTACGCCCTCGGCCTGGTGCTCTACCTCTCGCTCTCCGGCCGGCCGCCCTACGACACCGTGAGCGCGCGATCGTGGCTCGTCGCGCACGTCGTGCAGCCGCCCGAGAGCATCGGGGCCGTCGTGAAAGACATCGATCCCGACGTCGCCTCCACCGTGATGGCCTGTCTCCGCAAGGCGCCGGAGGAGCGCCCCTCGGCCGCCGACGTCGCGCGATCGCTCGCGGCGTGCGCCGACAGGCTCGGCTGCGCGGCCCTCGAGTCGCTCTGGAGGCCTGGCTCCAGGCCCCCCGATCGCCCCTCCCCCGAGCCCCCGATCACGGGCGTCCAGCGCGCCGAGACGCCGGGCCGCCGCACGCTCAAGGTCATGCGCTGAGAGACAGCGAACCTCCGTTCGCGCCTTTGCCGCTTGACGCGACGGGCGCAGGGCGGAAATGGTCGCGCTGTTTCGACGCCGCGCCCCCGGTCGGTGCTGCGCGGCCGTGAAGGTTGGAGCGGATGGAGATGGTCTTGGATCCCACGAACGGCGCCGCGAATGGCGCGTCGCCCACGGTGAGCGCTCGGTCGCCCGCGCCCCTCTTGCCCTCGCGCGTGTTCGCAGGGCGCCGCCTCGTCGTGGTGGGCGGGACGGGGTTCCTCGGCAAGGTCTGGCTCGCGATGCTGCTCGACCGCTTCCCGGACGTGGGTCACCTGCACCTGCTCGTCCGACCCAAGCGCGATCAGAGCCCCGAGGAGCGCTTCTGGGCCCAGATCGCGACGTCGCCTGTGTTCGATCCCATCCGCGCGAAGCGACCGGGCACGGCCTTCGAGGACTTCCTCCGCGAGAAGATCACGCCCATCGCCGGGGACGTCGTGCTGCCCAGCCTGGGCCTCGACGAGGGCCTGATCGAGAGCCTCGCGGGCAAGGTCGACGCCGTCGTGAACGTGGCCGGCGTCGTCGACTTCAACCCGCCGCTCGACGAGGCGCTCGAGGTCAACGCGTTCGGCGTGAACAACCTCGTCGGGCTCGCGAAGCGGCTCGGCGCGAAGGTGATGCACACGAGCACCTGCTACGTCGCTGGCTATCGATCCGGCCTCATCGAGGAGGTCGATCCGCGCGAGGTGCCCTTCCCACGATCCACCGGCGAGACGTGGTTCGGGGCCTCCTCGCCGTGGCGCACGCTGGAGCGAGCGCACTGGGATCCGCAGCGCGAGATCGACGAGTGCCTCGACATCGTCAAGCAGGCGCGGCAGCGGTGCGACGACGCCTTCCGTCAGAGCGCTTTCCTCGATCAGGCCAAGGAGAACCTCAAGCAGCGCGGCGAGCCGTGCCGCGGCGCCGCGCTCGCGGACGAGCTCGCGAAGGTGAAGCGCAAGTTCGTCGAGAAGCAGCTCATGGAAGCGGGCAAGGAGCGCGCGCACTTCTGGGGCTGGACCAACATCTACACGTACACGAAGAGCATCGGCGAGCAGGTGCTCGCGGCCTCCGGCGTGCCGTTCACCATCGTGCGACCCGCCGTCATCGAGTCGTCGAACGAGTTCCCCTTCCCCGGCTGGAACGAGGGCGTCAACACGTCCGCGCCCATCCTGTACATGGCCGCGCAGGGGCAGGTGCAGTTCCCCGGCGACCCCAACGTTCACCTCGACATCATCCCCGTCGACTTCGTCTGCTCGGGCATGGTCGCGTCGCTCGCGGAGCTGCTCGACGGCTCGCAGAAGCCTGTCTACCAGTACGGCAGCACCGACTCGCACCCGTGCCTCATGCCGCGCTTCCTGGAGATCACGGGGCTCTACAAGCGCAGGCAGGTGTTCGAGGGGAAGAAGTCGACGCTCCTCGACCGCGTCCGCGCGCACTTCGAGCCGCTCGGCCTCACCAAGAAAGAGTACGAGCAGCACGGCGCGCACGCGCTCGCGGGGGCCATGCGCGGGCTCGGCGGGCTGCTCGAGCGCGTGAAGATCGGTCCGCTCGCGCAGGTCGCGAAGCCCGCGGCCTCCGCCCTCAAGAAGGCCGCGCGCACCGAGGACAAGCTCGGCGACGTCATCGACATGTTCCTCCCGTTCATCGCCGAGGCCGACTGGGAGTTCTCGTGCGCGAACACCAGGACCGCGCTCGACAGGATGCCGCCCGAGGAGCGCGCCAATTTCTTCTGGTTCAAGGACACGTTCGACTGGCGCGAGTGGATGTGGACCGTGCACCTCCCGGGCCTCGAAAAATGGGTGTTCCCGGAGCTCGACGAGCGCCTCCGGAAGGAGATCACAGCGCTGCGTCCGTACGACACGCTCATCGATCTGCTCGACGAGGCGGCCGAGCGGCACGACCACGCCGTGGGCCTCCAGAGGCTCGAAAAAGAGGGCCTCAGCCGCACGACGTACCGCGAGTGGCAGGCGTCCTCGCGCGCTGTGGCGGCGCGGCTCGCGCTCATCGGCGTGCGCCCCGGCGATCGCGTGCTGCTCTCGGGAAAGAACCACCCCGCGTGGCCCATCGCCTACTTCGGGATCTTGCGCGCGGGCGCCGTCGCCGTGCCCGTGGATCCGGACCTCGACGGCTCCGCGATGGCGAACGTCGCGCGGGCCGCCGGCGCCAGCGTGGCCCTGTGGGACGAGGCCGCCTCCAAGAACGGCGAGCTCGCCGTGCGACGCGCGCTCCCGATGCTCAGCGGCTTCGATCTCCAGCTCTTCGCGGAGACCCCGAGCGCGGCCGAAGAGGCGGTGCTCGTGATGCCCGCCCACGACGTCCAGCCGACCGATCTCGCGAGCATCATCTACACGAGCGGCACCACCGGCGACCCCAAGGGCGTCATGCTCACGCACGGCAACTTCACGTCGCTCATCGCCGCCCTCGCGCCGATCTTCCCGCTCACCGAGCGCGATCGCGTGCTCTCGGTGCTGCCGCTGCACCACACGTTCGAGTTCACGTGCGGGCTCCTTCTCCCGCTCTCGCGCGGCGCGCGCATCCTCTACCTCGACGAGCTCACGTCCGAGAAGCTGTCCGAGGGCCTCACCAAGGGCCGCGTGACGGCGATGGTCGGCGTGCCCGCGCTCTGGCAGATGCTCGAGCGCCGCGTCCACCAGCGCGTCCGCGACCAGGGCAAGGTGGTCGAAAAAGCCTTCGATCTGGCCCTGGATCTGAATCGATCGCTCGGCCAGACGGCGGGCGTCAACCTTGGGCGCCTCTTCTTCGGCGACATCCACGACGCGCTCGGCGGCGGGCCTCGATACCTGATCAGCGGCGGCGCGGCGCTCCCCAAGGGCACCGCGGAGTTCTTCCAGGGCATCGGCCTCCCGCTCGCGGAGGGCTACGGCCTCACCGAGGCTTCTCCCGTGCTCACCGTCGCAAAGGCTTCGATCAAAGCCAAACCGGGCAACGTGGGCAAGGCCATCCCCAACGTCGAGATCAAGATCGACAAGCCCGACGACAAGGGCGTGGGCGAGGTGCTCGCGCGCGGACCCAACGTGATGCAGGGCTACGCCAACAACGAGGCCGCCACGAGCCAGGTGCTCGAGGACGGGTGGCTCCGCACGGGCGATCTCGGCAAGATCGACAAGAAGAACCGCCTCACGATCGTGGGCCGGCAAAAGGACGTGATCGTCGCGACGAACGGCGAGAACGTGTACCCCGACGACGTCGAGACGCTCCTCGGCAAGGTCCCGAACATCCTGGAGCTCGCGATCGTGGGCGTGCCGGACGGACAGGGCGGCGAGCGCGTCGGCTGCCTCGCCGTGCCCGACCGGCCCGCGGGCGACGCCCTCGCGACGGAGACCACCGTGGCCCGCGCCCTGCGGCACGAGCGCTCGATGCGGGCCCTGCGCGACGCCTTCCAGAAGCTCTCCAAGGGCTCACAGCCCTCCGTGGTTCACCTCTACGACGCGGACCTCCCGCGCACCGCCACGCGCAAGGTCAAGCGCAACGAGGTGGCCGCGATCCTCGGTCGCCTCTCGGCCGCGGTGAGCGCGCCCCCGCCCGAGGCAGGCTCGAGCCGGAGCGCGCAGGTGGCGCACGCCATCGCCTCGCTCACGCACCGAAAAGCCGCAGAGATCCAGCCTTCGATGACGCTCCGGGGCGACCTCGGCATCGACTCGCTCATGGCCGTGGAGCTCCAGGTCGCGCTCGAGGCGATGGTCGGTCACCCCATCGACACGTCGCAGCTCGGCCGCATCGAGACGGTCGCCGAGCTCGACGCGCTCGTGCAGTCCTCCGCGCGCGCCACGCCCATCGTCGCCGAAGAAGAAGAGCCCGAGGTCGAGGAGCCCATCGTGCTTCCTGGCGTGGTGCAGGACGCCGCCAAGCGCGTGCTCACGACGTTCCAGATGGGCTTTTACGACAAGATGATGAAGCCGCGCGTCACCGGGCGCGCCTACATCCCCCACAACCGCAACACCATCGTCGTCTCCAACCACGCGAGCCACTTGGACATGGGCTTCGTGAAGTACGCCCTCGGGAGCTACGGCGACGGCCTCGTCTCGCTCGCGGCGCAGGACTACTTCTTCGAGCGCGATCGCCTGCGAAGGGCCTACTTCGAGAACTTCACCAACCTCGCGCCCTTCGATCGCAAAGGCGGTCTCCGACAGGCCCTCCGGCAGGCCGGCGACATCATCGAACAGGGCAAGACGGTGCTCATCTTCCCCGAAGGCACGCGCTCGCCCGACGGCTCCCTGCAAGAGTTCAAGAGCGTGATTGGCTATCTCGCCCTCCACCACGAGGTCGACATCCTGCCTGTCTATCTCGGCGGCACCTACGAGGCCCTCCCCAAAGGCCGCACGCTCCCGACCCGCCGCGACATCACCGCGCGCATCGGCCCGCCCCTCCAGGTCTCGGATCTCAAGCGGATCACCGCGGGGATGAAGCACCTCGCCGCCAGCAAGAAGATCTCCGAGCTGGCCCACGCCGCCGTCGCCGCCCTCCGCGACGGCAAGGTCCTCGACATCTCCGCGCTCGACGCCGAGAAGGCCGCCAACCAGGCGCCCCCCGAGCACCCGCTCGTGCGCCTCTTCCGAGACCTGGAGTCGCGGTTCGTCCCCGGCCTCGCGACCAAGCCGATCACCTATTATTTCACGCTCGGCAACGGCGATGACGCCAAGTGGACGCTCTTCGTCGACGCCACGCACTGCAAGGCGCGCCTCGGCAAGCCGGAGGGCGGACAGGCCGACTGCGTGCTCAAGACGACGCAGGAGATCTTCACCAAGATCGTGCGCGAAGCCTACCAGCCCTCGCCCATGGAGTTCATGTCCGGGCTCGTGAAGTCCAACGACATCGCTCTGCTCCAGACCTTCCAGAAGGTCTTCCACCTCTCCTAAGGCAAACAGGCAATCACGATGAGTCGATATCTTGTCACGGGGGCGACGGGTTTTCTGGGCTCGCACCTCGCGCGGCACCTCGTGGACAAGGGCCATGAGGTCGTGGCCCTCTGCCGCGGACAGGCCGAAGATCTCGGGGCCATGGGCGTCCGGATCGTTCGAAGCGACATCCTGAATACGGAAGCCGTCCAGGGCGCCGCCGAGGGCTGCGAGGGCGTCTTTCATTGCGCGGGCAAGGTGTCGCGCAAGCCGGAGGACGCCGAGCTGCTCTATCGCACCAACGTCGACGGCACCAAGTCTGTCCTCGCGGCCAGCCGAGCG
>Ga0268298_10006307_pt1 | contig 10820 bp, 10 predicted proteins | sample WWTPWeurt_MetaG_FD_194462 | JGI IMG/M metagenome (GOLD analysis project Ga0268298, IMG submission 194462) | Activated sludge microbial communities from WWTP in Nijmegen, Gelderland, Netherland - WWTP Weurt | ecosystem: Engineered > WWTP > Aerobic digester > Activated sludge | place... | reverse complement strand
CACCTGGAAGCGGAAGGCCTCAAAGCCCTTGAACTCCGGCCAGCGTGGCCGCAGGGTGGCGGAAACCTCGGTTTCCACCCCCTTGGCGCCGCCGCCGTTGAGGAAGGAGAGGCCGAGGGCCAGGGGCACGTCCTTGGGCGCCACCTGACGGGGCGGCACGCCCTGGATGCTGCCGGCGAAGACTGGCAGGCGGAAATCGGAAACGCGGAATTCGCCGCTTTCCTCCCGATTTCGGTCGCCGCCGATGAGCATGACGATGTAGCGGCCCCGCTTGGCGGCCGCGGGGATTTTCCAGGTGCTGGTCGCCGTGCCGCGGGCGTCCCAGGCGAGGGGCTGGCGGAATTCGTCGCCGCTGCCGTCGTGCTGGATGAGCATTTCCGTGGGCAAGCCCTTGGCGTCCGGGGTGGCGAAACCGCGGCTGTTGCGGTCCCGGGCGATGTGCTTCAGCGAAACGGTTTCGCCGGCCCGGAACAGGGGGCGGTCGAGAATGCTGTGGATCTTGCGCGGCGTCGCCTCGCCCCAGGTTTCGACGCCGAAGCGCCAGGGCTCGATGCCCTCCTGCCAGTCGGAGCGGACGAAGCTGTAGTCGTCCCCCAGGCGGGCGCTGGCGAAGAGGAAGAAGTCGCTCTCGCAGCCCCGCTCGTCGCGCAGGCCCCGCTCGATGAGGGCGCGGCCCTGGTCGTCGGTACGGCCCCGCCACAGCTCGGTGCCATCGCAGCGGGAAACGCGGACTTCGGCCCCGGCCACCGGCTTGCCGCTATCCAGGGTGGTGACCCAGACGAGGCCGTTGTCGCGGCCGGTCTTCAAATGCACGCCCAGGTTGGTCACCAGCACGGCGGCCCGCACGTACATGGGCTTGGGACTGGCCAGCAGGGCGGCGCCGAGGAGCCGGCTCTCGATTTCAACGATGTGGTAGCCGGGCTTTTCCAGGGGGATGCCCATCACTTCGAATTCCTGGCTGGCGCTGGGCTTGGGCAGGTCGCGGCTCACCACGCCGCGGCGGTCCTTGAGGAAGGGCAGTTCCCGGGCGTAGTAAGGGTCGAAGGTCTCGACGGCGTCCTTGCCGCTCCCGCTCTTGGTCGTCTTGGTCTGCTGCTCGAACTTGGCCAGGGCGCGCATGGCGCCCAGCACGTCGGCGTCGTCGGTCAGGCGCTGGTCGGCGAAGCGATGGGCGGGCAGTTGCAGGTTGCGGGTGGGCAGGGCCGTCTCCACGTTGCGCAGGGTGACGGGCAGGATGCCGCCTTCCTTCAGTTCCAGGATGCCGAAATTGCCGGGAAACTTGGCCAGGGGCGGCAGGGTGCCGGTCTTGATCTTGAGGGGGAAGCTGCCGGCATTGCTCAGGGGCCGCCCGGCCTCGTCCTTCACGTCGGCGGGGATTTCCAGGCGCAGTTCGGCGTTCTGGGGGAAGGGCTTCGGGAAAACAACGCCGCTGCCGGTGTTCTGGCCGCCACCCTGGTCGTCGGCGGCGGGCGTGCGGGGGCCCTCCGGCGTCACCAGGCGAATCTTGTCCAGCACCTTGCGCTCGAGCTGGGACGAAAATTCCAGGCGCAGGTCGGAAAGCGGGGAGCAGGGCTGATTGGCCCGCTCCCGCTCGCAGGAGAAGCTGGCCTTGAAAGGCTCCCGCACGGTGTAGAGGAAACTTTCCTCCCGGGTGGCCTTGGCGCCGCTTTCGGCTTCGACGCCCTTGCCCCAGACCAGCTTCATGCGGGCGCCGGCGGGCAGCGCCGTGGTGCAGGCCAGCCCCAGGCTGCCGGGGTTGGCGGAGCGGTGCACGGTGGCCAGGGCAGCATCCCGCGCCTGGTCGCTCAGGAGGCGCACGGGGATGCGATTGCCGACGCCGTCGGCTTCGCACCAGACGTACTTTTCCACCGATTCGCGCTTCAGGGCGCCACTGGCTTCGACGAGGAAGACCTGATCCTCCTCGATGCGGTCCCCGGGCCGCGGCATGAGCGAGCGGGGCCAGGGGCCGGGGGCGAAGAAGGCGTAGCCGGGTTCGCCGCGCACGCCATCGCCGTTGCCGGCCTTGAGGCCGGGCTTCAGGCGGAAGTCGCAACGCTCGCCGGGCTTCAGGGGCCGGTCGAGCAGATAGGTCCAGGACTTGGTATCGCTCCAGCGGCCCTTGCCCGCCACGCCGCCGCAATCCACGTCAAAGGGTGCCGGGGCGTCGGGCTGGCCCAGGGGCACCATGTCGTCGGTGAAGCGGGCGGTGGCCCGCACCTGCTGGTCGATCTGGCCCTGGGGAGAAAACTGGCGCACGGCGGCGGCGTGGGCGAAGAGAGGAAGGGCGATCAGGAGGGCGGCGAGGGCAGGGCGCAGCATGGAGGCTCCGGGGGCGCGGGGAGAGGAAAGGCGGAAGGGCGGAAGGGCGGAAGGGCGGAAGGGCGATTATAGCCACGGCATAGGCGCCGGGGCAGGTCTTCAGCGGGGGCGCAGCAGGGCGCCGACCGCCAGGGCGACGAAGAGCGCGATCAGCGCCCACTTGCCTCCGGAAACCAGGCCGGCCACGAGGAAGAGGGCGTCGGCGGCGCGCTCCAGGTGCGCGGCCAGGTAAAACTCCAGCCCATTCTCCAGGGCGTCGAACCCGGCCGCCGCGGGGAGAAGCGCCGCAAAGCCGGGGCGCAGGGGGGCGGGCAGGGCCGTGGCCAGGGGGGTGCGGGTGGCCAGACGGTGGCCGAAGAGGCCATAGGCCAGCACGAAGGCCAGATCGATGAGCAGGTTGGCCGGCAGCAACGCGGCCCCCGCGCCCCAGCGCCCCAGGATTTCCGCGAAGTCGGCCCGGCTGTAGACGAACTGCAGCGCCAGGACCGGGGGCTCCAGGGAACGCTGATGGAAGATCATGAGGCCGTAGAGCAGCACCGCGAGGCTGGCGAGCCCCCCCGGGAAGCCGGCCAGACGGGAGCGACACAAGGACGATGAAGGCTGGCGCAAGGGTGTAGGCCGAAGGAAGGAGGGCGAGGGCGCCATTATAGGCAGCGCCAGCGGACGGCTCGGAAAAATGCCCTGCGCGTCCTTGATCGGCGTCAAGCAAGTGGGCGATGGCGGCCGCCAAGCGAAAAATCATGAATTTCGCCAGGCGGGAATGCAGAAACTCGCCAGCCCCGGCTCAAGGCGCGGGGGAGGGCGCCCCCGGAGCCCCGGCGCACCATGGCTGCGGGGTCGTGGCCTGCGCCGCGTTGCCCCGTTTACAACCTTTACACATCAAGGAGTACGACATGCAGTGGATTGATCCCGCCTTTTGCGACATTCGTCTGGGCTTCGAAGTCACCGCCTACGTTTACGTTCGCTAAGGCGATGTAAGCACGGCCCCGGCTCCGCCAAGCCCTCCGTTCCGTATGTTCGGCGCGGTGGGTCGGGGCCACCGGGCTTTTTGATTCCTGGAGATCGGATTCATGACCGACCCCGCAGTTCCCGCGGCCGAAGACCGCTTCGCCCTCAACCCGATGTACCTCTTCCGCTGGGAGGAGACGCAGCAGGCCTACGTCCTCCTCTACCCGGAGGGTATCGTCAAGCTCAACGAGACCGCCGGCGAGATCATCAAGCGCTGCGACGGTCAGCGTACCGTCGCCGAAATGGTCGGCGACCTGCAACACACCTACCCCGGCGACGACCTGCGCGTGGCCGAGGGCGTCTACAAGTTTCTGGAGGTTTTCCGTGCCAAAGGATGGATCCGTCGTCAGGCTTGACGGCCAGGGCAAGCCGCTCTGGCTGGTGCTCGAACTCACCTATCGCTGCCCCCTGAAGTGCCCCTGGTGCAGCAACCCGGTCAATTTTGACGCCTGTGGCAGCAACGAGCTGTCCACCGAGGAGTGGAAGCGCGTGCTGAAGGAAGGCCGCCAACTGGGCGCCCTGCAACTGGGCTTCACCGGCGGCGAACCCATGCTGCGGGACGATCTCGAAGAACTGGTGGGAGAAGCGAGCCGCCTGGGCTACTACACCAATCTCATCACCTCCGGCGTGGGGGTCAATGAAACCCGCCTCGCGGCCTTGAAGGCTGCCGGCCTCAACCAGATTCAGCTTTCCATCCAGTCCAGCGACCGGGACCTCACCGACCGCCTGGTGGGGGCGCGGGCCTTCGACCTGAAGATCGAAGTGGCCAAGATGATGAAGCGTTATGGCTTCCCCATGGTGCTCAACGTGCCCGTCTTCCGCCAGAACGTGGACCAGACGGCGGAAATCCTGGCCATGGCCGAGGATATCGGCGTCGAGTACGTGGAATTCGCCAATATCCAGTATTACAACTGGGCCATGGTCAATCGCGACGAACTGCTGCCCACCCGGGAGCAGATCGAGCGCGCCGAAAAGACCGTCCAGGCCGCCCGGGAGCGCCTGGGGGACAAGATGACCATCTACTTCGTCATCCCCGACTACTACGAGGAGCGCCCCAAGGCCTGCATGAACGGCTGGGGAGCCATCCACCTCACCGTGGCCCCGGACGGCGCCGCGCTGCCCTGTCAGGAAGCCCGCCTCATCGAGGGCCTGGAATTCCCCACCGTGCGCGAGCACTCCCTGGCCTGGCTGTGGGACGAATCGCCCACCTTCCAGAAATTCCGCGGCCAGGGTTGGATGAAGGAACCCTGCAACTCCTGCCACGAAAAGGAAAAGGACTTCGGCGGCTGCCGCTGCCAGGCCTTCCTGCTCACCGGCGACGCCTGCAACACCGACCCGGCCTGTGCCAAGTCGCCCCACCATCACCTCATCGGCGAGGCGGTGGCCAAGGCCCACGCGCCGGAGCGGGAAACGCGGCCCCTCATCATGCGCACCGAGAAGGCGGCCCGCTGTGTCTAGACTTCTCGACTCGTCCCTGAACGCCGTCCTCCTGGGGGTGGCGCTCACCGTGGTGCTGACACTGGTCCTGCGTCTGACCCAGGGGGGCTGATGGACGCCGCTCTCCTCGACCTCCTGGCCCGGGTGCTGCATTTTCTCGGCGCCCTGGTCTGGATCGGCCACAACTACGCCACGGCGGTGACCCGTTCGACCTACGTGCCCCTCTCCCCGGACGATCTGAGCGACCCGGACAGTCCCCGCCAGCAGGCCCTCCTGCAACGGGAACACGGCACCTTCCGCTACGCTTCACTGGTCACCCTGGGCAGCGGCCTCTTCATGCTCTGGCAGCGGGGCTGGCTGGAAGGGGCGGTGATGCTCAAGGGCGATCTCGCTCCCATCGGCCTCGGCATGTGGATCGGCGTCATCATGGTGCTCAACCTGTGGTTCGTCCTCTGGCCCAACCAGAAGCGCGTCCTGGGTTTCGTCGCGGCGCCGCTGGACGTGCGCCTCAAGGCCTCCCGGCGCACCTTCCTCTCCGCCCGGGTCAATACCATGCTGTCCATTCCGCTCCTGTTCTTCATGGCGGCGGGGGCCCACGGCCTCTTCATCTTCCACTGATGGCCGGGCCCCGCTACAGCTTCAGCGCCGCGGCGGGGCCCTTGCCGGCCGCCGTGGCGGCCACGGTCGCCGAGGCGTGCCTGGACTGGCAGGGCAGCGGGTCCATCCTGGGGCTGTCCTTCGTTTGCGAGCGCTTCAAGGCCCTGCAGCGGGAGACCGAGATTGCCCTGCGACGCCTGCTGGCGGTGCCGCAGGGCTTTCGCGTCCTCTTCCTCTCCGGGGGTGCCACGGCCCAGTTCGCCGCCTTGCCCTTCAATCTTCTCGCCGGGGGGCGGGCGGTCTATCTGGATACCGGCCACTGGTCCCGCCGCGCCCGGGACGAGGCCGCCCGCCACGGTCCGGTGCTCACCCTGCCCGTGGCCGGTCTTGCCGCTTACGACGGCTGGCTGGGGGAAGAGGCCCCGGCCTACTGCCACCTGACCAGCAACGAAACCGCCGACGGCGTGCAGTGGGCCGAGGTCCCGGCCCTGCCCGTACCCCTGGCGGTGGACATGACCTCCGACTTCCTCACCCGGCCCATCGATTTCGACCGCGTCGCCCTGGCCTACGCCGGCACCCAGAAGAGCATCGGCGTTCCCGGCCTCACGGTGGTGATCCTGCGCGAAGACCTCCTGGGCCGCGCCGCGCCGACCACGCCGAGGGTGCTCGACTACGGCGTGCAGGCCGCCGCTGATTCCCGGGTCAATACACCGCCCGTCTTCGCCATTTTCGTGCTGCACGCCATGCTGGGCTGGATCGAGGCCCAGGGGGGCGTCGCCGCCATGGCGGCGGCGGCCCGGCGGCGCAGTACGGCGGTGTACTGGGCGGTGGACGAGAACCCGGCCTATCGCGCCTGGGTTCCCCCGGACCTTCGCTCCCGCATCAATCCCTGTTTCCGTCTGGCCGACGAGGCCGCCACTGCGGCCTTCCTGGCCGCCGCCCAGGCCGAGGGGCTGCACGACCTGAAGGGGCATCCCGACGTGGGCGGGGTGCGGGTGAGCCTGTACAACGGCCTCTCCGACGACGCCGTGGCGGCCCTGGTGGGTTTCCTCGGCGCCTATGCCGCCATCGGACTGGCAGCTTGATGGCGGCCGGCGCGCTTCTTCCGGCCGCGCGCCTTTCACGTCTTGCCCTGCGTACCCGCTGGCGCCTCCTCGACCTCCTGGCCGCCGGGGACACTGCCGCGCCCGGTCCCCCCGTGCCTGTCCTGGGGCTCGTCTATCCCGGCCCGGTAGGTCTGGCGGCAGGATTCGACCGCCACGGCCGCCTGTTCGACGGCGCCGGGGCCCTGGGTCTGGGCGCGGTCGAGGCGGGCACGGTCTTCGCCGGGCAGGCCCGGCGGGTCCCGCCGCAGCGGGCGCAAACCGGAGGGGCGCGCCGCGGCGTCAGTCTGGGCAAGCCCCAGGCGGTCCCCTGGCCCAGCGCCGAGCTCGCCTTTCTCCAGGCCAGGCGCGCGCATGGCGCCGGGGCCGACACCCTCTGTCTCAACCCCGGGCGGGACTGCCCCTCGGCGGCCCGTTTCGCCGCCGTCGTCGCGGCGGTCGCCGCAGCCGAGGCCGGCCGGCGGCCGCTCCTGGTCAAGCTGGGTTCCGGCTGGCCGGACCCGGTGGAAGCCGCCGCCCGGTGGGTGGCCGCCGGCGCCCGGGGCATCCTGGTTGCCGCCGAGGGCAGCGCCGATCCGCTGGGCGTCCTGGGCGCCCTGCGCCGCCACTTCGGGCCGGGCATCGCCCTGGTCAGCGTCGGCGGGATCGCATCGGCCCGGGAGGCCCTGGCGCGGCGGGCGGCGGGGGCGGACCTGGTCCAGATCCACCGCGGCCTGGTGCAGCGCGGGCCGGCCCTCATCGGCGAGATCAACCGGGCCTGGCGCTGCGGTGCTATCCTGCCAGACCCCTCAGCTCATGCGCTGCTCCGCGCCCGGTCATCATGGATCAAGTCGTCAAGCTCTATAGCCGCAAGCCCCGCCCCGTGATCGTCAACGGGGAAACCATCCCGGAGGACGCCATCGCCGCCGCCACCCCGGATTTCGCCGATTCCCCCAAGCCCCGCGACGCGGCGGCCCGGGCGCTGGCCGTCCAGGTACTCCTGCGCCAGCGGGCCGTGGTGGCGGGCATCGAGGCCGAGGACGAGGCGGCGGCCATCGAGCGTCTACTCGCCGCCGAGATTCCCCGGGAGACCGTCTCGCAAGAGGAGGTCCGCCGCTATTACGAGGGCAACCCGGACCGTTTTTCCAGCGGCGACCTGTTCCAGGTGCGCCACATCCTGTTCGATACCCGGGCGGGGGACGAGGGCGCCAAGGAGCGGGCGCGGCAGGCCGCCGACCTGCTGCTGCGGCTCAAGGATCATCCCGAGGGTTTCGAAGCCGCCGCTCGCCAGGTTTCGGCCTGCACCAGCGCCGAGGTGGGTGGGCAGCTGGGGCAACTGTCCGCCGGCTCCGTGGTGCCGGAATTCTGGTCCGCCCTGGTGGCCTTCGGCCGCGCCGGGCTCCTGCCCAACCCGGTGGAAACCCGCTTCGGGCTTCATCTGATCCAGGTGGACCATTGCGTGCGGGGGCGGGTACTGCCCTTCGAAATCGTCGCCGATCGCATCCGCGAACACCTCGCCGATCGGCGGGACACCCTGGCCCAGCGGGAGTACGTGGCAGGGCTGATTGCCTCGGCGCAGATCAGCGGAGTCGATTTCGGCGACACCTCGCCGGCCCCTCCGGGGCCCGGGCTGCCCCTCGAGTAGCCCCTAGGCAGGCCTCCTGGCAAGGCCGCGACCTTTACGTCCCGTCCGGCGCTTGGGCGTGGATCGCCAGCCAGACGGTGGCCTGGTGGGGATCGGTCCATTCGATCCGGTGGCGGCGGCGAGCGGCGATGGCGATGAAATCCCCCGGACCCAGGGGCCGCGCTGCGGCCTCGTCGGCGAAGCGCAGCCGGGCGGCGCCTTGCAGGAGCACTACCCACTCGTCCCAGGCCTGGTCGTACCAAAAACCCGGCGGGCTCGCCTGGCCGGTGGACACGATGCGCTCGACCTTCAGGCCGGGGCGGGCGAAGAGGGGGGCGAAGTGCTCCTCGCCGCCGGGGGCCGGAAGGTCGGTCAGGAGGTTGCCTGCACCCGGTGCGCTGGCCAGGGCGTCTGGGGCCGGGTCGGACCGGATGGGGCCTTGGGTGGGGGCGCTGGGCATGGCGCGATGCGCGGATGAGGCGACTACGCGCCGTGCAGGGGGAGCGCCGCGATGCGGCGCTCGATTTCGTCCGCCAGGCGGCGATAGGCCGGGCTGCCCGGGCCGCCGAAGCGGCGGCTGAATTCGGGCTGGTGCAGGAATTCGGGCAGGTCGGCCAGGGAGGGCATGAAATCCGCCTCGCCGAACGGCCCGGCCAGGGCGGCCTCCAGGCGCGGGGAAGCGCTGGCCACGGCTTCGCCGAAGCGGGTTCCGGCCCGGTCGGCGGCCAGGTCGGCGAAGGAGAAGCCGCTGCCCCGGCGGGCGTCTTCCAGTTCCTTGTAAAGGCCGACGGCGTCGGCGGCCGGCTCCCCCGCCCAGGCAGCCACGGCGGCCGAGACGCCGAAGTGCTGGGCGCTGTCGTGGCGGCGGGCCAGCACCAGATTCACCCGGCGCGGCTGGGGCCAGGCCTTGGCTTGCGGGACCAGGGCGGCGAGATCCTTGTCGTACAGATACACCGCCAGGACGAGGAGCGCCGCCTTGCGGCCGGGGCGATCCCGGGCGTCGGCCAGGAGGGGCTTGAGAATTTCGGCCAGGGGGACGGGGCTGCCCGCAGCGCGGTGGTCCACCAGGGCGGCGAGGGCCTTCTGGGCCGTCTCCAGGCGGGCCACCTCGGCGGGATCCAGGGCCACGCTGCGGGCCTGGCGCAGGAGGTCCGGTTCCCAGACGTAGCGCACCACCAGGGCATTGGCCCCGGCGTCGCGGGCCAGGGCGCGCACGGCGCCCTTGGCGCTGTGCCACTGTGCATCGCGGTTGAAGCGGGCGAGCAGGGCGGTGAGGCCTTGCTCCGCCAGTCCGGCGGGCAGGGGAAGCTGGCCGACGGAAACGCTGCTCAGCCGCGGCTCTCCCTCCCCCAGGGCCAGGGCGAGGCGCAGGTTGAGGTAGCGCCCGGCGGGAAGGGCACGGGTGAAGCGCAGTTCCACCGCTGTGTCGGTGAGGGAAAGGGCGCCGCGCCCCTTCAGGTAGCGCCCGGCGAGGAAATTGGCCGCCTCGTCGAGCAGGGTCGCCGGCAGGGCCACTTCGCGGGTTTCGCCGCGGCGGAAGTGGCGAGGATCGTTGGCCTTGAAGAGATCCATGGCCTGCCCGACCGCGCGGGGATTGAGGGCTTCGCCCCGCAGGACCAGGGGTTCGCCCTCCAGGGCCAGGGCCAGCAGGACGCCGACGCCGACCAGCAGGCCGAGGAGCAGGAGGGCGAGGCGTTTCATGGGATGGGGCTGCTGCTCAGACGCCCTGCTTCAGACTGGCCTCGATGAAGGCGTCGAGGTCGCCGTCGAGGACGGCCTGGGTGTTGCCCACTTCGTAATTGGTGCGCAGATCCTTGATGCGGGACTGGTCCAGCACGTAGGAGCGGATCTGGTGGCCCCAGCCGATGTCGGACTTGGCGTCTTCCAGCTTCTGCTGCTCGGCCTGCTGCTTGCGCAAGGCGTGCTCATAGAGGCGGGCCCGCAGCATCTTCCAGGCTTCGTCGCGGTTCCTGTGCTGGGAGCGGTCGTTCTGGCACTGGACGACGATGTTGGTGGGGATGTGGGTCAGGCGCACCGCCGAGTCGGTCTTGTTGATGTGCTGGCCGCCGGCGCCGGAGGCGCGGAAGGTGTCGGTGCGCACGTCGGCCGGGTTGATGTCGATCTCGATGGAGTCATCGACTTCCGGATACACGAAGACCGAGGTGAAGCTGGTGTGGCGGCGGGCGTTGGAGTCGAAGGGGCTCTTGCGCACCAGGCGGTGGATGCCGGTTTCGGTACGCAGGGTGCCGTAGCAGTAATCACCGGTGAATTTGACCGTGGCGCTCTTGATGCCGGCCACGTCGCCTTCGGACTCCTCCATGACCTCCACGCCGAAGCCTTTTTTTTCGCCGTACTTGACGTACATGCGCAGCAGCATGGAAGCCCAGTCCTGGGCCTCGGTACCGCCGGCGCCGGCCTGAATTTCCAGGAAGCAGGGGTTGGGATCCTGGGGGTTGTTGAACATGCGGCGGAATTCCAGGGCGGCGATTTTTTCTTCCAGGCCCGCGTTGTCGGCTTCCACCGAGAGCAGGGTGTCGTCGTCGCCTTCCTCCTTGCCCAGGGCGAAGAGTTCACGGCCATCGTCGATGCCGGCCTGGACTTCTTCCAGCACCAGCACGATGTTTTCCAGGGATTTCTTTTCCCGCCCCAGGTCCTGGGCGCGCTGGGCGTCGTCCCAGATTTTGGGGTCTTCCAGTTCCTGGTTGAGGAGGGTCAGGCGTTCGCGCTTGTGATCGTAGTCAAAGATACCTCCG
>Ga0268298_10006306_pt1 | contig 10823 bp, 4 predicted proteins | sample WWTPWeurt_MetaG_FD_194462 | JGI IMG/M metagenome (GOLD analysis project Ga0268298, IMG submission 194462) | Activated sludge microbial communities from WWTP in Nijmegen, Gelderland, Netherland - WWTP Weurt | ecosystem: Engineered > WWTP > Aerobic digester > Activated sludge | place: Netherlands... | reverse complement strand
TCCCATCGACCAAAAAAGGTGCGGTGGATATGCCGGGTGGCACATGAGCGGCGCGCCAAATACCGCCCAACCTGGCCCTCTGCGAAAAGAAGGGAAGTTGGAAGACACTGGAACAGATCCGAGGATATCCGCAAACATTTTTCGCAGGCTGTTATCGCAACGGCGCGGGCGCGAGAAAGGCTGACCCAGAAACGGGCGGACGTTTGACGCGGGCTATCGGTCGGCGCTGAGGCTCTCCAACAGTCGCCGGCTGACAGTCGCCTCGGCAAGTGCCCCGGGCATCAAGTCGGCACCAGAATGCAGACATCCCTGGCACCCGTCCACACAGAGCCGGGCGCTCAGGCGGTAGACCTGATCCGCTAGGCGCGCCTGGGCCCCGAGGGTCTCTTCGAGGATGGCGTCGTCCAGCCGCTGGTAGGCGGCGAGCAGGGCGGCGAGCCGCGGGGTCGAGACGTCGCCGTCCTCGGCCGCGAGCGCCGCTGCGCTCACCAGTTCCCACTGGGAAGGCTCGCGGCCCATTGCAGCCCGCAGACGGGCGTCGATGTCTCGGATCTCGCAGTGCAGGCTGTAAAGGTCGAAGCGCTCGGCGCCGATGGTCTCGGCGCCGTATAGGAGGTGGAGGATGCCCTGCATCGAGGCGTCGTCTGCGCCGCCCTCAAGGCCCAACTCGGCGGCGAGGGCGTGCATCTGCTCGGGGCTGCGCGGATCGAGTCCACGCCATGCCGCGTGCCGCTCGGTTCGCCGGAACAGCTCGTCGATCAGGGCGTCCTCCCGGGCGTTCGGGCATTCGGCGAGTCCGCCCGTGGACCAGTCCTCCAGGACTAGCCGGAGGTTCTCGACGAACATCCGCGTGGTGCCGTCGCCGTGGGCGCCGCTTTCCGCGACGGTGATGATGTCCTCGGCGTCCGGACCGAACTGGATCGGTAGCTTCGCGTGGACCAGCACCTGGCGGTCGTCACCGCGACCGTGCAGGACGAATGCCTGCTTGAGTCGGATCGCGAGGCTGTGGATCAGGACGCTGCGCAGGTAGGCGGCGAACTGCTCGTCGGAGCGGACTGCCTCCAGGGCATCGGCGAAGACGCGCTGGAGTTTGCGGTCACCAAGGGTGTCGGCCAGCCGGTCCACCCGCCGCTCGGATAGCAGCGGATGGTAGGCGAGCATCTCGCTGAAGGTCTGTTGCAGGAGTTCGCGCAGGGTTTGGGCATCCCAGCGGCGGACGAGACCGCGCAGCCTATCGCGCAGGTCGGGGCGGCCTGCCGCGCTGAAAAGGAGGTCGGCAGCGCGGTTGGCCTCGTAGGCGTTGATGCCGGCTGCCCGCGCCTGGCTGCCGATCAGATAGCGGAACATCTGGCCACGGTGCCAGCGGCCATCCGGGTGGTCGCGCTGGCGCTCGATCTCCTCGTTGATGAAGCTGGTCAGCCGGTCGCGGTTCAGGTGCAGGCGTACGCCCTCGGTCTCGACCCGGTAGCCGTGCAGCAGGGTCTTGCCGGAGCGGGGATGGATGAAGGTCTGGGTGAAGGGGATGTCAGGCTGGGCCGGGTCCATCAGGCGCAGTTCGGCGTCTGCGCCCCAGGTAAGGGAGGTCACGGCCAAGTCGGTTTGACTGCCTTCGGAGCGGGTGCCGTGGAAGGCCTCGAAGCGGGAGGCGAGCCGTTCGATGCCGCGGGTGCTGAGGGGATGGCAGGCGTCGGGCCGCGCTTCCACGTAGGTGAAGCCCCGCAGGCTTCCACGGGACTTGGGGTGGACCTTGAGGCGGCTATCGGGCTCGGTGGCGCCGATGCGCCGGACTGCACATTGCTCCGCGTCGTAGTACCAGTGGGCGGTCCATCCAGCTCCCAGCATCTTGCCGGCCACCTCCAGCGCGATGCCGCCGGGTCGGCAAATCTTCGGATGGATGTCTGCGCCGACCTCCTCGCGTGCCTCCAGTGGCAGCTCTCGGAGCAGTGCCTCCGATCCCAGTTCCAGGGCGGGAATGGTGAAGCCCTCGGAGCTTCGGTACACCTCGTCGCTGAGCCAGGGTGTGCGGCCAGACTTGGGCGGCAGCCAGTGCAGCAGACTGAAGCCGTAGCGGCGGGTCATGTTGCCGGGGGTGGTGGCCTCGAAGGCCAGGTTAATCTCTTCTTGCTGGGTGCGGGTCTCCCTACGCTCGTTCTCGTACCGAACAGCGAGCTCCGGCAGGTTGACCGTGGCGAACAGGGTCCGGGGCACCCAGGGCAGGGCCTCGCGCAGCGCTGTCGCGGCCATGCCCGCATGCAGTGACGGGGATGCCTGGGAAATCGCTTGCCGCCACAGGTCGTCCAGGTCCGCGACCTCCAGCTCCCGATAGATCGCGTCGCCGAAGATCGAGCGGATGAGTCGATCAGCCCCCCGCTTCGCTTGCGCGGCTATCCTGACTCGCCCACCTTCGGCGGTCAGAGCCCTCCCGCCGGAAACGGCCACGTGATGCGCCAGAGCGTCCAACACGGCGGCCAGCACCTGCCCTCGGCGCACGAAGAAGTTGCCGGCGTTGAGCGGAATGTCGAATCTGGTGCTGTCGAGCATCCGCTCGGGCCGGCGGAAGTACCAGGAGTCCCGGGGGGAGTAGGGGGAGAGGGTCACGCCGGTGACCGGGCGGTCGTCCAGGCCGCGGCCGCCCCGGCCCTTGCGCTGGATGAAGCTGGCGAGGTTGTTGGGTGAATAGTGCTGGTAGACCAGGGCCATGTCGGGGTCGTCGTAGCCGACCTCCAAGGAGGAGGTGGCGAAGACCAGATCGGAGCGGCGGATCATCTCCTCGGTATTCCCCTTTTCCCCTGAGTAGACAGGTCGTTCGCAGACGCTCAGGGCGGTGCCGGGGCGGTAACGGCCCCGGGCGGCGATCTGGTCGCCATCCGTTGCGGCGAAGAACCAGCACTCGCCCCCGCGGAAGCGGTCGCAGGTGGCGGGCTGGCCGCAGCACTTCCGGCGCGGCTGGCCGGTGCCGGGGTCGTCGTCGAATAGCCGGGTGCGCAGCCCAGCCAGGAGGCGTGCCTCCTCGGCGTCCTGGTAGTCGCCGTGCAGGCGCTTGAGCTTGTCGATAGAGTCCAGGAACACGATAGCGCGGTAACCCCCGTCCCGACCAGTGCGCCGCCGCATGCCATGGGCCAGGCACATGAGGCTCTGGATGCTGGTGGAGGCCCCGGCGATGTCCTGTCCTCTGGATTCGACCTCCGGCTGGACGAAGTAGAAGTATTCCCGGCCGCGGGGGTTCTTCAGTCGCTCGTCGGGCTCGGGGCGGATCTCCAGAACTGGGGCACGGCCGATCAGCTCGGCCCACACGCGGGCGGGATCGCCGAGGGTGGCGCTCATGCCGATGGCCAGCGGGCTCGGGTCTTCGGGCGCATTGAGGACCGACCTCGCCAGCGCGCGGCGCAAGGCATACCCGACTTGGGCACCGTGGACGTGAGTGAAGAGATGGATCTCGTCGGCCAGGATAGCCCGCGGCGGGCGATAGGGAGCGAGGTCGCCGAACAGGGCGCCGTAGACCGGGTTCTGCTGCCATTGGTGTAGGGACTCGGTAACCGGCAGGAAGAAGTCCGGGGGCCGCTGTCGAAGCGCATCCTTGGAGCCCACCCAGCCGTCGAAGTGCCATGGGCATTGGATGCAGGCCAGTTGGTCGGCGCCCGAATGTCCCCGGCCCGGGTGCAGGTGAAGGGTGCCACCGCAGTCTGGACAGGCGAAGAAGGGGAACCTTAGGGCGCCTCCCACGGCGGTGGCCCAGATTTCTTGCAGGGACTCGTGAATGTTCACGAGGTATGTAGGTACCTGCCAGTTCTGGAGCCCCAGGGTGAGGGCGGGCATGCCCTCGATACCGGCGAGGGCGGCGAGATAGCCGGTGATGCGCTGAGCCTGGTTGGCGGCCAGCCGCACCCGGGGGTACACGAGCACGGCCCGGGTTCCTTTCACCCCGTGCAGGTGGTCGTAAGCGGCGCCGGCGATGAGGGGCAGGCTGGCCGCCTCGGTCTTCCCGGCGCCCGTGTCGGCTGTGATGACGAAGCTGGTTCCTTCGCGCCGGTCCAACCAGGCGGGGAAGATGCTGGCCAAGGCACGGGCCTGGAAGCCGGCGAGGGGCGGGTCCTCGTGGCCCCAGTGCTTCTGCAGCATCGTCTCCAGGCCGTGTAGGACTCGGTGAGCGGTCGGGTCGTCGCCGACCGCGGCCTGGACGGTCTCCATCACGGCGGACAGGGGGCGGTCCCGTACCGGCTTGTCGCGGTCGCGCAGCTCCACCTTGAGGGACCGGACCAGGAAGGGACGGCGGTCGGCGTCGCCGACGGCGAACCGCTGCTTCACGTACCGAACCTCTCGGGTGAGCTCGGCCATGCGGCTGCGGATGCGGCCCTCCTCGTCCATCAGCAGGTGACCGTGGGACTGGAGCCGGCGCAGGGCGTCCGATACCCGGCCGCGCGGCGCCTCAAGGCTTGTGGCGAGCTCCGGCAACGAGGTCCAGCCCTCGAAGATGCCGAAGTTGATGCGCCGGGCCTCTGTGTCCTCCAGGTGGTTGAGGATCTCGAAGTCTGAGTCGGACAGGGGCTCTTTCGCAGCCTCCTCCGTCGCCTCGGGGGTGGGCTCCTGACCCACCCAGTCCAGGGTGGCGGAGCCGTTGACCTCGGCGAGCCGGACCAGCCCCTCACGCGCCATGGACTCGATGACCGGCCAAACCACGTCGTCTCCAGCCAAGTCCATCCAGACGAAGCGGTGACGGATCGAGGTTTCGTAGAAGGGGTCAAACCGCCCGCCGCGGGCCTCGACGATGACCTGCTCCAGACGCGCCCGCACGGTCTGGGGATCGCCGGGGAAGGGCGGACTGGGAGGGTCCAGGGGCTTGGCAACCCAGAACTGAGCTTGCTTCCCGTGCCTTGGGAACAACTGGATGTGGCCCAGGCGAACCAAGTCGCGCAGTTGATCGAAGGGGACCGGATCCCGCAGATACAGCCGCTTTTTGATCTCGAAGTCTGCCGCGGTGCCGTAGGGATTCTTGATGGCGATTTCGCGGATGGCGGTTAGAAGCTCTTCCAATTCCTTGGTGAATTCGGGAAGGGCCTCGGCCCGTGCCTCGTCGGGGATGTCGATGAGGGGTGGGAGCTCGCCGTCTTCGGCAAAGCCACGAGCGCGGACGTTGACCGGGACCTTTCGCCCGGTGTTGTCGGTGATCTGGACGGTGCCGACCTCGGCGCTGTCGAAGACCAGTTCGCGCAGGATCTGGGCCGCGTCCAGGGTGGTCTCATCGGGTGGCACGACGTCGAGCAGGCGGCGGCTGACGATCATGATCAGCTTAGTGCGGGCGCGGGTGATGGTGACGTTCAGCCGCTCCACGCTGAAGATGAACTCCGCCTCAGCCAGGGCGAATTCGGGGTCAGAGACCGTGTAGCTGGCGATGATGGCATCTCGCTCCTTGCCCTGGATCTTGTCCACCGTTTCGACCACAGCGCCGTTGCCGGCCGCGTCGTTGGCCAGCGCCGCGCGGATAGCGGCGTTCTGGGCCCGGTGTGGGCTGACGATCGCCAGTCGTTCCTGCCAGATGGCCTCGGGCGAATGGGCGCCGACGGTGTCTTCCGCCGACATGGCGGCGAACAGCCTGCGTGCGAGCCGGGCTGCGATCGCGACCTCGAAGGGATTCGATGTGCCGGCCGTCGGTCCGTCGTGGAGCAGGATGCAGAGGGGGTAGTCGGGGTCCAGGGCGATGCGTTCCCACGACGCCGGGTCTTGGTCCCAGCCGTCGGCGAGTCGAAGGCGCCGATCCGCCGAGGCCGAGGTCGGGCGGTAGCGTCCGGGGTAGAACTTCGACTCCGGGAACCGGGTCAGGGGGGCGTTGAGCCGAAAGGTCTCGTCCAGGGGAAACTCCGCCACCTGGCCGGACTTGAGGAAGTCGTAGAGGGACCCGCCGAGGCGGCGCCCCTTGATCTCCTGATTGTGGACGGCTCGCACAGGGGGCAACTGCTTATCGTCGCCGGCAACCAGCACCCGGCCCCCCGGAGCGAGCCCAGCAAGGGCCATGAGCCCGTTGCTCACGACAAGTTGGGAGGCTTCGTCGATACAAATTAAATGGAATAGTGGTGAGGTTGGGCCGTCGGTGACTGCTGGGTCCCCAGCCGACATTAGCTTGTTCAGCGCCCACACGGAGCAGCCGACGATCAGGTGGTCGCTTTGCAGCGTCTCCCACGCCTCGGCGGTGGCCTCGCGCTTGCGGAAAGAGATGTGCCGAATGGCCGGGTTGAGCCCACCGCCGGGCTGACTGCCCAGATAGACCACGTCCGGCGGTGACGGCACATAGCGCACCGCCTTGGATTGGATGGCATCGAGTAGGTTGCCGATGGCGTTCAGCGTGAAGGCGCTCACCAGTATCCGGCAGGGAAGTCCGGCAGCGCGGCGGGCTTGCAGGTAGCCCAGCGCCATCCAGGACAGCACATAAGTCTTGCCGGTGCCCGGCGGGCCCTGGATGAGCCCGACGCGTTGGTTGGCGAGGCCGTTCCAGGCGGCTACCTGGGATTCCCGCAACGGGTAGTCGCCCTTCTCTGCGATCTGGGGCTGGGCGAATTCCGCCAGACCTTGGCGCCAGAGCGGGTCATCGTCACCCTGCAGCGTACTGGCGAATGTCTGTGGCGCCCGCAGGAACTGGAGTATCTCCGTGCGTACGGTCATGCGGGCGCTTCGCCGAGAAACGTCATGAAGTCTGCAGCCCTGTCGGTGGTGAAGTCCTTGAAGGTGCGGTCCAGGAACCAGCCGCGCTCCCCGGTCTCTCGGAGTAGCCGCTGGAAGTCGTCGTCCAAGAAGACATCGGCGGGGACATCGACCAGGAGTGTGCCGCTGCTGGCGAAGTCGGGACGCTCGGGGGCAATCCGCACCTCGAACAGAGGCCACAGCTGGGGATTCAGGCGGATGTCGGGGTTGTCGTCGGTGAGGATGAGATCGAAGTTGCTAGACGATAACTCGCTCTCGCGGCTCTCCGGGGGCACGGCGAATAGCAGAGAGTAGCGGCCCCAATCGGTCTTCCAGTGCCGTTTCAACGTCATTTCCGCGACACATCGCGCACGGTCACGCCGCTGGCTGAAAGGCTGGGCAAGGGAGACCAGGGCGTCCAGCATGCCGGCCCGGTTTTCCAAGAGCTCGAAGGCGTGGAGTAGGTCCAGGTCCACGGCGTTGAGCGGGTCCAGGGTCGCCTGGAAGCGGAACGGCCGCTTGTTCAGGCGCAGGAAGGCGTGGTCGCCGTCGCGCCGGAGTGCTGCCGCGTTTTCCTGCATCAGCCACTCGGCCAAGGCCCGCATGGCATCCAGGCGGGCGATAGCGTCCTCTCGCACTGGCTCAACCGTGATCCGTCCGTCCCGCAGGTCGCGGCATACGTCGATGGACAAGCGGGACGAGAAGGGCCGCCAGAACGGGGGCTCGGGGGTGTAAGGTGGCGAAAGAGCCCGCTTGGCTCTTGCCAGAGCACTGGTCACCTGGCGCAGGTCATAGGAGACCATGATCGGCAAGGCGAAGACCTGCTCGACGACGCTGCGCAGGGCAGTGGCGGGGAGGTGGTGGATGCCGCGGAACTCCGGCTCCGGCACCACGTCCTCCGGGGGGAACATGCGGATCAGGTGCAGCAGGCCCGTCCGGACCAGGGGGTTCTCGAGGTGGCGCGCCACCGCGTCTTGCAGCCCAACCGCCTCGGACGGTTCATATAAGAAGATGTGTGCCTGGATCTGCCGCTCGGGCGCATCCTCGTGCTCCGCGTTGTGGCGGTCGATGTCGGCCAGGTCCGCGACCAGTTGGCCCAAGACTTTGCAGAGGGCCTCGCTCTCCCGCTCCGGCGAGCCGACTTCGAGCACTTCGACGAGGTGCCGGTCCCGCCCGCCCTCCCGGCGCAGATAGCCGAGGGTGATGAGGTTGTCCTCTACCGGGTCCACGTCGACGATGAGGTACAGACCCACGTCGACCCGGGGAGGCATCAAGTAGCTGGCGACTCCGGGGATACGTTGGACCTGTCCGGCGATCAACGCCTGGGCGCGGCGTGTCAGCAGCTCGGCCCTGCGGCGCAAGGCCCAACTGCCGGCGCTGGAGGCGCGCAGCCCGCGGGCCTCGGCCAACTTGCCTACGGTGCGGATGCCAAGGCCGGAAAGGGCTCGCTTGGCTTCGTGGGAAACGCCGGCGATCGCGGAGACGTCCCGCTCCCTTGGGTCGAGGTCTTCGCCGATCGCCTGGCGGCAATGGCGCAGATACTCGCATTGCTCACACTTGAAATAGATATGGAAAAAGGTGTCGTCCCAACCGGGCGAGACAATGCTCTGGGCAATCGCCGGGATCTCGTTTTGGAAAAAGTCGGCAACCAGCCTCAGGTACGGCTCCAGCCGAAATTCCTCTGCCTTGACCTCCCCGTCCTCTCCCTTGCTGCCGGGCGGCAAACACCAGATCTGTCCGGTTCGAGAGAGCGTCCCGGGGGCGCGAAGATCCGCAAGGGTTGATTGGAGAAGGAGGCTGTAGAAGGCGACCTGAGCCTTGTGGAACGGCGTCGCGCGCTGGGTCGCCTTGATGTCGATGAGTTGAAACGTTGGCGCGGACCCGCTGCGATCGATCCTGACCAGGTCGGCGTAGGAACGCCGGAGGGTGACGTCTTCGGGCAGCTTCAGCCGCTCACGCAGCGAAGCACGCGGCTCAAGGACGAGCTGGAAAGCGTACTCCTCGCCTCGTCTGCCCTGCAGAAACGCGACGGAAAGGGTCTGGGAAAGGTAGTCTTCGCCGATTGCCGGCCTGAGCACTGTGGTCTCAGCTTCTAAACGGGCCACGACCTGGCGCTCAAACTGGTTCCCCAGTTGCGCCCAGGGTGGCGTCACCAAGTCCCGCAAGATGGGGATCGCGTCGCGTTCCTTACTCGACAGGGTCTCGTACCGCGTCTTCCGAGGACACCGGTACTGAAACCAAGATTTAACGGTCGATGCGCTTATAGCGAGTGACATGTGCGTGCGGTATGTGATCTGTCCGTCCCTACCGGCGCGTTAAGGTACATCAGGAGGAAACTGCTTACCATGGCTTCAGCTATCCGCCACTCCCAAAAAGTAGTGAATGAGACGGATTCAGTTTCAGTTCGAAATGATAAGCATAGGAAGTCAGCAGTGACTCACTGCCAGAGCCGCTTTGGTATCCACGTGAGCCACTGGTCGAACCAGGACCGGCAGATGGTGCGTATGATGCCCGCTGGGGCCGGAAGGTTGATCCCCCCGGTGACCTCCTCTGAGGCCTTGCTCGCCCTAGGGTGAGCCGGCGGGGCGGGGCCCATGTTCCTGGTGCAGGAGCACTTCGCCCGCACCCATCACTACGACTTGCGCCTCAAGCGCGAGGGGGTGCTCAAGAGCTAGGTGCTCCGCAAGCCACCCCCCACCACTGTCGGGGTGCGCCACCTCGCCATCGCAGTGGAGAATCACGACCTGGGCTATGGCGACTTCGAGGGCGAGATCCCCCGGGAGTACGGGGCGGGGGGGGTCTGTGGGACCGGGGCCGCTAACAGGTGACCCGCTGGGAGCCAGGCCACCTGAGCTTTCGTCTTTTCGGCGCCAAGAGCTTGGGACGCTACGTACTGATGCGCTTCCCCCGCGAAGGGCCGGACCAGTGGTTTTTCTTCAAGCACGGGGATTGACGGAGCGGCCCTGGTGCCGAAATGAGGTCCCCGAGGTTGCCCTGGTCTTCAGCGCATCCGGCGCAGAAGCCGCTCCGCCACCCAGGGGTTCTGCTCGTTAAACTAACTCCAGGCGCACCGTGGTGCGAGTCATGCCACAGAAGAGCACCTGGAGCTCCTGCTGGAACCCAGTCTCGCAGGGATCCACGTCCACCAGGATCACCGCCGCCTCCTGCTGGCCCTTGAAGCGACACACCGTGTCGAAGAGGATCTGACCTTGACTGACGACCTGGGTGCCGAACCATTCATACTCCCCGTGAAGCGGGCAAGGGTATGTTTGGCCACCCGCTTGAGGTCCTGGAACGGGGTGTTGTTCATGCCCCGTCAAGAGAGGATCACCACCTGCTTAGGCTCGAAGCGCTGGGCAAGCACGCTGCCGACAATTTGTTCGCTCTATGCATAACCAGCGAGGAAAGGGCGTCGACCAGGACTTACTCACTAACATCGCCCTTTGGCAGCACTTCGTTCCACACGAATCAAGCGAACCGCCCTAAGTCTCCATCCCCACAGGAGGAAGTTGTGCCCAGTGGACATCCGGTCGGCATAAACTGTTCGGGGATCGACCGGATCTGGCCGACCTTGGTGAGCCATTTGCAACAAACTGACTAAACGACCCTCGCCTGAGGGCGAGGGGTTTTAGGCTAACGCCCTCCCGCCTTTGGCAGCTAAAGCTAATGCGTCTAAAGACGGTGGTTTGTACCACGGGCCAAGCGCCATTCGGGCGAGCTGAAGCAGCCTCTGAGACAATCGCCCGGAAAAACCTGACTGATTTGATTACAACCTTCTTGCGGCAGGGAATTTGGTCCAGAGGTCCCCTCTTGTGAAAATAGACTTATCCATAAACCTTGTGGGTAAGGAAACATTGAACCTTTTCGCGGGTCCTTCCTGATCCTAACCCCCACCGAGGGAATCGGGAAACCTCAGCTCTCCGCGGCAGAAGGCTCCCTTTCCCACTGGTCGCGGAGGTCTATTGTTCGAGCTAAATCGATCTTATTTGATCACCACCGAACCCATGTTCGCCTCGGCCTTCTCACCAATCGCCAAGTTGGCGGACTGGTTGACGTTGCTGAGGTTGGTGATCTTGCTCTTTTCGACCTTGCTGTCCTGGATCTTCACCGTACCCATGTTGGCCTCGGCGCCTTTGCCGATCGCCAGGTTG
>Ga0268298_10006305_pt1 | contig 10828 bp, 12 predicted proteins | sample WWTPWeurt_MetaG_FD_194462 | JGI IMG/M metagenome (GOLD analysis project Ga0268298, IMG submission 194462) | Activated sludge microbial communities from WWTP in Nijmegen, Gelderland, Netherland - WWTP Weurt | ecosystem: Engineered > WWTP > Aerobic digester > Activated sludge | place... | reverse complement strand
CGATTCAAAATAAATGAATCGAAAGACTGAGTTTCAATGTCTGCTCCTGTGCGGACAACCCATCTGGCTTGAGGAGCATCGTGCCAGATTTGCTTAACGCCAACAATAGCATTGACCTCGGCCCTTGTTTTGCAAATTGTTATTGCCATTATTCGATCCTAAGTTTTTGGCAAAGTATAGCCAGATACATTCCTGCAGCACTAAGCTGTGAAGTTATATCTACAGTTAGTGCTTCAGAGACATTTGCTGCAACTTTTAACCACGCTGTGGACATTGTGCCATTTACATTTATTCCACCAATAGCGGTAGTACTAGAGTCAATGGTAAATGAAATATCGCTAGCCCCAATATGCAAAGTTGTCGATGCATTCATATGTGAAAAGACAATGTTTGAATTGAGCCTTATTCTGGTTGATTTGGTTCCAACAGCATTACTTGAATTCCTGAATGTTGTAAAGGTAACTCTATCTCCAACAGAAAGGCTGTTTGCCGGTAACACCACAGACTCGGTTGTAACCTCAGATGTAAACGCTGCTCCCGCATTTACAGACTCGCTCGCAAAATCAGCGGAAAGCGGGGCAGAAAACGTTACAGTATCTGCTCCAGTGCGTGAAAATTCAGAATACCAGCCGGCAGCAAGGCTCGCGCTGCCTGGGTAATAGAATGAATACCCATTGAAGCTTGTCGCTGGTATTGTATGAGCCGTAGCAGTTACGGTCACAACACCAGACGTACAAGCGGCTGTACTGGATGCTACAAGCGATGCGAGCAGGCGCGGGGCAAAGCCGGGAAATGGAATTGCTCCCTTCCCAACAGGCATCATGTTTTTCGTATTCGGATTTCTAAAAAACATATTGCCAACGACGCCGACAGTTTGCCTGTCAATCAGATAAAACCCTGCGTCTGACGGTGGCGTCGAACTCGTTGGGATAAGTTGATCAGCCCGGAATGATTTTTTTCCCATTTGATGACCTTTGATTGGTTATGCTATAAGCGATACTTCTATCCAATTTACTTCCATGATCCACTCTTCATGCGCCGACTCTGACGAAAAGATTTGCTATGCCGCTGTCAATCGAGGATTGGATTACTGCCGTATCGGTTGTGGTTTTGATCACTGCCGTCTCGGTTGGAATTTGGATTACTGCCGTATCTGTTGGCGTTTGGATTACTGCCGTAAGTGTAGTCATTCGCTTGTCGTCACTTCTTCAATAACGACAAAAGGCGAAGATGCGCACAAGGCATCCACTCCGTCAGCCCGGATCAGTTCGATATCGGTAACGTATTCGCCGACTTCGACCAGCGCAGTCGAAAGCGTATCCGGCAACAGCCGCAGCCATAGCGCTCCGTTGACCGTATCAATTTCCAGCGTACCGTCATCAGTGTGAAACGTGATGAGAGCAGTCGTGTCGTCCGCTGATGTCTTCACATCCATCCGCGCCGCTGTGTAACCGGCCAAGTCCTTCGGCGAATAAAACGCAACCGCGCCAGTATTCGCCGTGTGCGCCCGAAACGCGAGGCTGGATACCCCGAGCATGTCGAGCGAAGTGGAATCGACCAAAGACACGACGTGCATATCCTTGTCTGAAATCGGGTGGCGGCTGCTCGCGGCGTTGATCTCGGTCATACCCTTGGCGTCCACCACGGCGCAGCGCCACCCGTCCAGGACGCCGTGCGGATCTGTGGTGACGATGCGTGCAGGGGCTGCTCGACTGATGCTGGCAATCGCGGCAAATGTGAGTGCATCGGTCTCAACCCTGATCGGGATATCGACCGATGCGCCGAGGCGGATCGTTGGGAGCTTCAGTTTATTCAGCGCCATAAGTCACTTGTTCTCAGGCCACGGGGCTTGCAGACAACGCATCATGCGCGCTGCGCTGCCATGCTTCGTTTCGCGCACTGTTGCGCGTACCAAACTCTCGCTCGAACTCAGCCAGCGCTACTCGCGAACGATTTGCATCAAATAGATCGGCGTCGACCGTCCCGAACGCCCGGTACAACATCCACTGCACGATGCCCGGATGGTACTCGGCGCGAATCTCAGGTTCGTCGTCGTCTGCCGCCATCTGGTCCTTCGGCATGCGCCTCACAGTCAGGCGAAGCGTTCCGTCTGTCTCTGGCTGCGGGTAGAGCAAAATTGCGTTTGTCCGGTAGTCGGTGACGTAGTTCGAGACAATGCCGACCTCGTCTTCCCACTGCGCAGACCAAGCGTCAAGGTCGGCAACGGACACCGGAAGCAGCGGAGACGTACTACCATCCAGGCGCACGCGACGGATCTCAACGCACGTCGTTGGCAGCTTCACCAGCGGATCATTGGCCTTCACGGCGATAGAGACTGTCGAATCTATGATCATGTCCCCGCGCCGACAGGCTTCGCTGACGCCCTCATTGGCGAACAGAGCGGCCTGTGTGTCTTCGACTTGCAGTGGCTCCGCCGTGTCGCGCGCCAGAACGCGGTACGTGTCGATCAGATCGCGCAGGGTCACAGCATTAAGCCCGGCGAGCCTGCGCCAGTACTCCTCGAAGCCATTCAGGACCGCGAGGGTTGCGGTCCTCGATCACTGTGAACGGATACGCCAGCGAGTGCGTAGGTCGCATCTGGTTAAACGCCTGCACGCCTGCACGCTCATCAAGCTGCTGGCGATATGTGGTCCGCTTGGCTCTGGCTAAAGCCTCAACGTAACATCGACGGACGAGATTCGGGACGCCGCGCTCGAACTGCTGTATTCGCCCGTTGACCCACGTCTGTACGATTTCGTTATCGTAGTCGTCTGACGACTCATGAACGATGACCGAGATCTTCTCGTTCATGAACGCCTCGATCGCCAACTTTTCGCCGGTGACAACTTGGTCAATGACCTCGATGTCGCCTGGATTGACGCCAATGTCGCCGACGCTGAATGCTGGCGTGGCCCCTAGATATTCCTCCGCCGCTTCGACACGACCGCGAGTTCCTGCCATTTGTTTCCCCTTGAAGAACCGGCGCCACTTGGCGCCGATGGTGGTCAGCCAATTGCGTACCAGTAGATCGTCTTGCTTGCCAAGACCACGGCAAGCGTTGCGTCTTGCAGGATGCGGAATCCCTTGTCGTCGACGACGACGCCGCTGGCCGTCGTGTCGAGCGTTCGAGTGCCGGCGGCAACAGTTTTGAGGTTCTGCGATGCGGTCATCCCTTCATACCATTCCAGTCCGACGCGATCCGTGAGGTTCAGGAACGAAATGCGGGTCGGCTTGAACCCGGTTTCTACGCGGGTGTAGTCGGTGGCGGTGATGGCCGTTGCGTCATATACGATTTTCCCTGCGGCGATTTGCCCGACCGTGTTCTGGTCGGTGCTTACAGTCCGGGTCTGGCCGGCGGTGTTATCTGCCATGTGAATTTCCTTTCATGCTCCAGGGCGCCATTTAGGAGCCCTATGGTTGTTGGTTAGGCCAGGTCGGATACGCCGGCTTCGATGACAGCAAGCCAGCCTTCGTTCAGGATCTTGCTCGCGAAATAGAACTTGGCGCCAACGAACCCGCGCTGCCCGAGAGGATCTGACTTCGACTTCTCGCCGGGAGGAATCCACGTTGGGTCGAGGGCGTTGTCGCCGCGCAGCGCCACTTGGCCCCACGCATCTTCGCCACAGAGGATTACCGGGTAGACGTCGACCTTCGTTCCAGACGAGAAGAGTCCGGTTACGCCAGTAGCAGCGCCAGAGTCAGCATACGGCGCCAATTCTGGCGAAGTGATGAACCGGAAGTTTTCGACGGAGCCGATTTCGTTCTCGTTGACCACTTTTCGATTGCCATATTCGGACACATGCACAAACCCCGTAAGGTCGCGGACATCGGCCTCGACGTCGGTATGGCAAAACACGAGATATGCGGCTTCGACCGGAAGCGTGCCGATGTTGACCGACGGGGAAAGAATTCCGGTGATCCGCTTGGCGTGGTTCGCTTGCAGTGTGCGCGATGCCTTGCGCAAAAGCTTGAGCGTCAGCTTCTCGTCGACAGTACCGCGGGTAGTGCCGCCGGAGTAGAAGACGTTCGTACCAGCCTTGACGATGCCGTACCGGACCATTTCGCGAATCAGGCCGACGCGCTCGCCGCACTGCTTCTTCATTTCGGCAGGAACGTCGTCCTCGTACAGATCGTTTGCCTGGTCGCTCAACTGGTACAAGCAGCCATATTGCGTCAGGCTGACCTCGACATCATCCGGGACGAGCGTATCGGCGGTCGGGGCCACGCCCTCGGTAAGAGCGTGCGCAGTCGCATCGACGATCGGGCGGTTTTTCGTGTTCTCGTTCGTCGCCAGCGCACCGTATGGGCGATATCGGCGCATCGAGACGGTCTTTCCTTTGTTCTTCGGGATTTGCCGCTGAAGGCCGGTGATACCGAGCACCTCGACAGGGATTGAGTGGGCGAGGATCTCGCCCTTGAGCTTGCCAATCCGTTGCGCGGGAGAGGCGAGAGTAAAATTCGACATTGGTTAGTACCTCACTGAGTAGCGCGGGTTGCGCACTGAGTCAAAACCCGCTTGCATTGCATCCATTTCGGTCGCCGCATGACTCACCCGCGACGTTCTGCTGTCCGGTGTCAAGGCGGCTTCCAGCCTAGTTTGATTCTTCGTGGTGCGTGCCGTGGTTGCACGACGGGCAGTATCGAAATCCGTCAGCACGCCGCTGAATACGGCGGTGTCCCATGTTGATGCGTAGGTCTGCTGGTAGTCATCCGGCTGCGCGGCCATCCATTTCTGGAAATCTTCTGTCTGCACCGTGTTGCGCCAATCTGGGCGAGAGGCATCCATGACAGCCAGCGCAATCGTCTGATGCAGTTGCTCCGGATCAGCTTGCGCAGGCCGCTGCTGCGCCATGACTTCCAGTGCAATTTTGCGCGCCTTGGCCTCGACAGCCGGTGCGAATTCCGGGAAAAGCTCCTCGATCTCGCTCAGATCAACATCATCATCTTTGCCGACTTCTACGGACGCCTGAGGCGCCGGCTGCGGGACTGTGAGATGCTGAAGAGTTCGATTCAGTTCTCCGATTTTGCCGTGAGCCTTGGCAAGCTGGTCGTCGAAGCGAGACGCGCGCTCCAAGAGCGTCTTGATCTCGTTCTCCGTCATCCCGGCGAATACAGGCTGCTCGTCCTGCGAAGCAGGCTCTGGCGGCTCGTCTGTCGGCGCATCATCGTTTCCAGCAACGGATTGCTGCTTCTCACGCTGTGCGTCATCAGGGTTGCGAACGCTGTCGAACCCAAGGTTCATCGCCTCGGATTCCCGCTCTGCCAACACTTGCTCTTCGGTTTCTGTCGTCATGTTGCACCACGAAAAACGGGCGAATGCCCGGTCCAACTAAGCGGAGGGGTGTTGCCTACTCGTCCGCCACCATCTCCGGGGCCGTTTCCAGCGCCAGAATATCCTTGAGGATCGCAATTGACCCTCTGGCTTTGATAGTCTGCTCCATCGTCAGGTCGCCGTCGTTTCGGCGCCTCAATGAGTCCAACCTATCGCTTGCCCACTTTCTGATAGCTAACCATGATTGACTTCGGAAGTCTATCTCAATCATTGAATCCACGTCCTCTGCCCCCGTTTTGCCCATCACTGCGCCGACAAATCATAGCCGCCGCCAGTTTCAATCCCCTCTGCAATCCCAGTGTCAGGATTCGGCGGCAGATTCGGCGATGTGTTCTCCGGCATCTCTACGGAAGGCGTCCCATCAGGCATTACCGGGATAATTGGTGCTTGATCTGCGTCGACGAATCCGGCCGACTTGGCAATCTGATCTGCCGGAATGGAAATTGCCGGGTTAATGGCGATCTGGTTCGCAGCGGACACGGCGCTAAACAGGCCCTCAGTGTTGCGCGTGAATGCATTGGCGTCTGCATGCCTTGCTTGCGCCTCTGTGAGTCTGACTTTCGCATCGGTGAGTGGGTCGGCCTGGGGCTGCATCTGCTGCAGCTTTTCCGGCGAGTACTGAATGCGCTTCGGATCGTATCTGGCTCCCTTGAGTAGTTCGGACATCAGCTTCGCCGGGTCAATCTCGTATGCAGGATTAACCGACGCAGCGACGAGAGTCTGGAGGAACTGCTGCTGCGCGTCGCGCTCTACCAGCGCTGACGACGCCCTCACGTCGATTTGAAAATCCCCTTTAATATCGTCGTCGTCGCTGTGCTGCATCATCCAGTCGTAATATCGCTGAATATGAGGCTCAGTAACGTAGTCATCGAAGCGTTTTGCGAGACGGCGCAGTACGGATGATGCATTGTTGTTCTGCATCTGCATTCCGCCAAGTGTGTCTGGAGCGTCGCCGCGTATGCCCTGCAGCATTGCCGGCATGCCGGTCGCGTCCTCAGCGCGACGCATTGCCCACTCGATGATGTTCATCATCTCGGATTGGACGGACGGCGGAACGAAAGCGTAAAACGCCTGGCGAACATCGATCACATCCGCTTCGGCTCGCCACAGCTTGCGGCCGGTGATCGCGTACTTTCCGTCCATCGGCGTGATTCCATTGCCGATGACGATCTGCGGACCAGAGGTTAGCCCGCTATTGTCCATCATGCCGCGTAGGGCGCCGTTGAGGATGCGCTGTACCGTTCGCACCTTGCGCGAGACGCCCGTTCCCCAAGGCAGGCCTGGCCGTCGCTGCCATGCGAGCACATCGTATGGCAGGCGTCCGCTGTCCAGCACGTTGAGAGTAGCTTTCACGATCCGATCATTGAGCAGGACCGCCATTGCCGATGCCTGCGGCAGTTGGTCATCTTCGATCGACACCCCTGCGCTGCGCAGGTCGTCGGCATTGGCCGCCCCATGGAATATCCAAAGCTCGTACAGGCCCCGGCTTCGCGCAGTTCTCCCGTCTGTCGGCTGCGGCGCCTCGTTGGCTGTTTTTGGCCCTTCCGCCAGCGCTGCCAGGATTGCTTGCCGGTCGTACCCCGGCATGTCGATCATGTCGGCGACTTGTTTTGACGAGAGATACTCACGCTCCCAACAGTAGCTGCCGTTGTGCGTTGACTCGCCGCACGACCCATCCGGGAAAAAATTCCACGGGTCGATTCTGCGGGATGCAGGCTTGATCTCAGACACAGTTATCTGCGTAACGCCATCAGGGCCGCGCTGCACGAGTGTCGCTTGTCGCTTTGCAGGATACGGGCCTTTGAGTACGCCAGACCCAAGCCGGGCGGCATCCTCAATAACCATGCGCACTTCACCATGCCAGTTGCTCTCGACAAGGCAGTCTTCGATCTCGGCCTGCATCGCCTCGGCTGACGCTTTCGCCGACTCGATCATTGCCTGCAACCCTTCTGGCCCGCCTATGCCAACCAGATCAGCGCCATGCATGCGCGGCACAGGAGTCGGCTTGAGCACCCACGCACGATCATCTGTCGGGAGCAGCATATCGGACACGCGGGCGCTTGCAGCGTCTACGTATGGGGCGGTGATGTTCAGGAATACCGTGCTTCGCATGCCAACATCCTTGCGAGGCGAGTCGTTAGTCGCCCAACGTTTTGCCAGCCCGGAATACGTCGCCTGATACTGACGATTGGCGTCGTCTATCCCGTTGTAGTGCTCCTCATCCTCTTCCCACTCCTGCTCGATGCCTGACGCTTGGCGCGCGGTGATGGCGTCCTTTCGCTTGCCGAGCAGCGAAATCAGGAAAGTGGAGCGTTCTGGCTCTTGTAGGTCTTGTTCTTGGTTCATGTGTCTTCACCGCCGCCGTTGGGAATCCCGGTTACTTGTCCGGGGCCAGCGGCAGTGACAGGCTGCGCGGCAGATTTCAGAATCTCGATGTCTCGCGACTGTTCGCGCCGTTCGATCCGAGTCATTTCGTTCTCAACCAGCCTCCTGCACGACTCCCACGCCTGTTCGTGGACGGACTCGTTCATGACCGACAGATACGGGTAAAGCTGCCGTGCGCGCTGTCCGGCGGCGAGCGTTACGAGCTGCGCCTGTTTGGCTTTGATCAACGCGTCGACATTGCAGAACTCGAACAACTCCTTTAGTCTCGGATACATCTCGTCGCACTCGACGACCATCGTGCGCAGATACTCCCTGCACAGGTCGCTTCTGTTCGCCGCGAATTCATGCTTTGTGCGCGCGACAATCGCATCCGCTTCAGCTTTTGCATCAGCGATGATCTTTGCAGCGTCACCGTCCGCTTTCTTCCTGATCCGATCAGCTTCGGCCTCTGCATCGGAAAGTATGGCAACGACTCTTTTGTCGGTGTGCTCGAAAGCCGCATCCCGACGCTGTTTGATTTCGCTCTCGACTGCTTCCAGGCGCACTTTTGCCGTCTGGATACGTCTCTGCAGACGTGACAATCGATCCGGCAAGCGGCATCCAAGCTCGTTGAGCATATTGTGCAGTCCATCGACCGCAGAAATCGTTGCGTCCAACCTTTCCTCGATACCCATATGTCACATCCTCCTGTCACGGTGTGTGGAAAAAAACTCAATATCCTATTTCTGCGTCCAGCGGTTCCCAGGCCTCGATTGCCGCCGTCCGCTGCACTGGCTGCGTTATTGCCTTACGCCGCATCATCAATCCGTATCGTGTCGCGCTCATGAGGTCGTCGCGCTCCTTCACGACCCGGCCGTCTTTGCGGTGATACAGCCTGAATTCCTGCATCCAGTCATCGAGCCCTGCAAACACATTGAGCCGCCCTGTCTGCATTCGGTCCAGCATCTCCATCAACCCGGCTTCGACGCCATTACCGCCAGTCCCTTCCGGCTTGCCTTGGTCTGGCGCGTGCGTCGCATGATCCTTGAGCATCTTCAGCCCGGCGCTGGCGTACTGCTGCGCAAGCTGTTGGCCGCTCCCTTTGTCGTGCTGTAGCCCGTCGTGCGGCCAGGCGCACGGCACCCATGCGCCCCAGGCTTTGACGGTAGGCGCAAACAGTATCGGTGTCTGCTCGCGTGCCCGGTGCGCTTTGATGACGTACCAGCAATCAGTATCGCGGTCCCATGCCGCTTGCACGCCGGCTGCCGGGTGATCCCAGCCAAAATCCAGGCCGTTGATGCGCGGCCAGTGCGCCGGGATTTTGAACGGCTGGACAATGATGGACTCCTCCTCAATCGGGAAAATGCGCCCGCTTCCGAGGGTAGGAATTCCCTTGGCCCGCGCCTCTCGCTCATGCGCCGGGTATGCAGCGACAATCGCTGCGCGCTGCTCTGGCGTGTAGTGCTCCGCGTCGTCGATAGTCATGTATGTGACGTGTCGGTCCGGAGATGCCTCGCTCAAAAATCGCATCACGACATCGCTCATCCCCTGGAGCGGGGTGAATGTCATATAGGCTATTCCGCCAGTCGCGTTCGTGCGCGTCAGTCCCTCGGTGTAGATTTCAGGCGCCGGCTCCTCGTCGAACCACACCACATCGAGCGTTTCGCCCTGCCATTTTTCCCGGCCCTGCTCATAGCGTTTGAAATAGAGCCTGCTGTTGCCACCGCTGACGTGCCGCACAGTCACGCTGTCCAACAGGTCAGCCACTCCCATCGCCCGCTTTGGCTGGCTCGCAAAACACGCCGCTGGAATCATGCCGGTCCCGTACTCACCTGGCCGACCAACGAGCAGGCGCTGCGTCGTGTCGCGTACCGACTCGCCGGTGACTCCTGACGCCCACGCAGCGATAGCGCGAGGGAATCGTCGCCCCTGCCATCCGTCCGGGTATCGGCCGGTCAAATGCGCTGCCATCTCTGCCGCCCCGGCGAGGGTCTTGCCGAGCTGGTTCCCGGCGCAGAACAGCCTCTCTCGATGCGTTGCGCCAGCCGCGTGAAATTCTGCTTGCCGAGCATATGGCTCGTAAGCCTCAAGCCGTTTTTGCGCCAGCGCCCTGTCGATCTCCGCGGAAAGCTCTTTCCGCGCCGCGTCGCTAATCGGGACGCTAAGCACCGAGCAGCGCTTTCATTTTCCGCAGCGTCGCAACAGACTCGCCAGACAGGCCGCTTTCGGCCGGCTTGTCGGAGTCCATGCCAAAAGCCTCGCGCTCTGCGGCGATCAGTCGGCACTGCGTCTCGGAGAGTGATTTGAGGATGCTCACGCGCTTGCCAAGATCGTCCGGGCACTCATCAAGCTCCTGCTGATACTGCTGCGTCCGCATGCGCAGCAATCGAATGTCGGCCCGATGCGAAAGCTGGACATTCGCACTGGTCGTCGCCGCACTGTTGATGATCTCCGCTTCGGCCGGCAAGGTTTCCGTACCGTCAATGACAACCTTCCCGTCAACCGTCGCCGCGTCAACCATCGCATCGGCTTTAGCTTTGATTTTTGCAGACAAGTCGCGCGGAATCCCAAGGTCTCGGAAATGCTTGCTGACCGCTTGCTTGCTGACTGATTGCCCGGTGGCGTCCTCATACTCAGCGCAAAGCATTGGCACGCTTTTGATTCCCTCGCGCCACCCAGGCTCAATGCGCCCGTAGTCAATGATCCTCGGTGCAGCCACGTTTTAATGTCCCTCTGGTAATTTTGCCCGATACCTGAAGTACCGAGGATTTCGACCGCCATCTGGCGACGCTTCGATTTTGCCATCTCGGCGCAGCAGGATCAGAGCCCACACCGCTGACGAGTGGGCGATGCCCAGCGCCCGACGGATATCGCACTGCCGAGCCGGCTCCACGGACTCGCTGAGATACGCCCATACTCGATCTGCAACATGCTGCGATGCGTGATGAGATCGTCCCCGCCGCGGCAAACCACGCTCCCGCTCGCTTGTTGAGCGCGCCGCAACGAGTTGATCTGCCAGGCTGAACCATCCCATAGCGTGCGTATATAACACAACCACACACGATAGTCAAAATCAATCGCAAAACTGTTGCAATTTGTATCCATTGGATACAAGATGCGGTTGTCGATTGA
>Ga0268298_10006303_pt1 | contig 10831 bp, 7 predicted proteins | sample WWTPWeurt_MetaG_FD_194462 | JGI IMG/M metagenome (GOLD analysis project Ga0268298, IMG submission 194462) | Activated sludge microbial communities from WWTP in Nijmegen, Gelderland, Netherland - WWTP Weurt | ecosystem: Engineered > WWTP > Aerobic digester > Activated sludge | place: Netherlands... | reverse complement strand
TGAAAAAGCCTGGAAAAGCAGACGGGTGCGTTCTGCGATGATTTTTAAACAGGCCGAAAAGTCGAGGGTCGAAACGGCTTTGTCGATCTCGTGGAGCATGTTCAGCTTGTCAACCTCGCGCTGCAGGTTGTTTTCCACCGTGACGCGCTCGGTGACATCCGAGACGAATGTCAGGGTTCCGATCACCTTGCCTTCGCTGCGGATCGGGGTGATGGTGGCCGATTGGGGCATTTCGGTGTGCGCCCGGTCACGCGACGGGATCTGAAAAAAGAAGCGGTGGATGCGGTTAGAGAGGGTCAGCGGCATCCCGCCGTGGAGGACCAGTTTATAGGCCTCCAGCAGATTGCGGGCTGCCAGCTCTGGAAAAACGCTGCCCAGGGGGCTGCCTATGGCAATATCAGGTTTTATGCTGGTGTTCAGCATGACCCATTTGTTGACCTGGATTAGGTTTAGCTGTTTATCGGTGACAACCACCCCAAACGGAATTGAATCTAACAGGGCCTGCGGGAAATTTGGCCGGGTAGGATCAAGGGTTGGTGAAGGAAGAGGCAGCATAATTCAGATCAGGGTCTTGAATGAGTTTCAGGACTGCAGGCTGTCGAATTGGATCGAACTGAACAGGCTCTCCAGCGAGGTGGCGTCCAGGATCAGGGCCACGTGCCCGGCGACCGTTCCGTTGTGAAGCAGGAATTTTGTCCAGACCAGGAGGACGTGGTGCTCGTCGGCAGAGATGGCGGCAAACAGGCGGTTGATGGTGTTGATCTGTAGTTCGGGTACGGCAATGTTGATCTGGGTGTTCATTAAATTGCCGAAGGAGCCGATATAGGCATTGAGCAAGATGTTGCCGACTTCGAGCAGGGCTTCGCGGTCTGAGGGGGTGAGCCGGCGGGGGCTGCCGCCGCCGCCGCTGAGCAGGTCAATGAAGATCGAGGCGATCTCCATATCCATAAACAAGATGACGTCGCCCTGGATGCCCCCTGAAAAGTGCTGCTGGACGCTGACCGGCTGTTTGTATGCACCTTCCATCGATTTGGCCAGCTCGGGTATGGTGATTACGGTGATTTTGGGTACTTCGAGGAGGACTTTGTGGCCCACCAGTACCGAAAGTGAGGCGGCTGCCCGCCCAAAGCCAATATTGATCGACTCGGATAATATATCCCGCTGTTCTTCAGTCAGTACGAAGGAATTGTTCATAGTCTTTCTTTTTGAGGAAGGTGGATAAGAAGATAGCCTTTATTTTACGGTATATTAGGCGGGATGCATATTAATTCGACATAAATTGCATATAAGGAACGGGTTTGCAACAAAGATTTATTTTTGTTCGGTGTGAACGCATGATCACACCAGAAGTATATGGGCCTGGGTCGGGATAGGCGCCTGGTTGGGCAGGGACCCGCCCATACACATGGCGGCATTGCGTCTGGGTAGGGGCGCCCCGGTTGGCATTTATCGTGTATTGCCATAATAAAAAGGGGCGCCCGGTTTTGGTCGCGCCGGGCGACCCTATCCGTAATGGCCGCGGCATATTTCAAGCCAGACGGGCTCGCCCCTACATCAGGTGGCGGTGGTCATGAGTATTGACCGCGCCCTGGGCGGGTCATCGTTGATGGCTGTGCGCCGGTTATCTGCCGGGACCCGCCCCAGGTGGCGACGTTGGTCCTGGGTAGGGGCGCCCGGTTTTGGTCGCGCCGGGCGACCCTATCCGTAATGGCCGCGCCATGTCTCAAGCCAGGCGGGCTCGCCCCTACACGTGGCTGTGGGCGGACCATTCCGAGTTCAAAAATTCGTGTATTCGGGTTTTAAAATTCGTGGACGGTTACTTTTAGCGTAAAGCAAACCAGATTACTGGCTGGAAAAGGAAGGCAGGAGTGTTCTGGTTTGGAATTGCTGCCCTGCAGCGGCAGAGGTGTTTTCAGGGGGTAGGTTCATGTTACAATACACCCAATACCTCTCAGAAGATCCAGCAGGAGGCCGTTATGCTTATGTTTGGCATTGTGGAGCGGCGTTTCGCCAGCCAGCCATGATAAAACCCATGGATGGGATTGTTTTTGACCTGGATGGTACGGTCTATTTGGGCGAGGCTGCGCTGCCTGGGGCGGTGGAAGCAGTGGCGGCTTTGCGCCAGATGGGCAAAAAGGTCCTGTTTGTCAGCAACAAGCCGCTGGAGTCTGGCAGCCGCTATGCAGCCAAACTGACCCGCCTGGGGATTCCGGCCGGGCCTGATGATGTGATTACCTCGGCGTATGTGCTGGGGTATTACCTGGCGCACAGCGAGCCAGACCTGCGGCTGTATGTGCTGGGCGAGCCCAGTCTGCGTGAGGAGCTGCGCTCCCACGGGTTGACCGTGCTGGACGAACTGGATGATCAGGACCCGCAGGAGGTTCTCGACCCGACCGGGATTGATGGCGTGGTGGTGGCCTTTGACCGCACCCTGGATTACCGCAAGTTGAATACCGCTTACCAGGCCCTGATGGCTGGGGCGCGCTTTTTTGCGACCAACAGCGACAAAGTCTGCCCGATGCCCGGCGGTGCGCTGCCGGATGCCGGGGCGACGATTGCCGCCCTGGAGCATATCAGCGGGCGCAAGGTGGAACTGCTGGCGGGGAAGCCCTCGGCCCTGATCTTGCAGGTTGCGATGGAGCGGATGGGGCTGCCGCCTGAGCGCTGCCTGATGGTGGGCGACCGGCTGGAAACGGATATTCTGATGGGCAAAAACGCCGGCTTCACCACAGCCCTGCCCCTGACCGGGGCCGCCAGCCTGGCAGACGCACTCCGCTCGCCAAACCCGCCCGATTACATAATCTCCAGCCTGCTGGAGTTGCTTAAAATCGTAAACTTAAATTCAGGCGGCAGTCCGGTCCGTTGAGCCCGGCGCCCCGCCTTATATCACCCCATCTGAATGAGAGGAATCGATAAGACCCATGGCTCTGCCCAACCTGCCCTACACGATTGACGCCGCCGCTGTCCAGAATTTGCAAAGTTTTTGCGCCGAACGCCAGCTCAGGCATTTTGTACTGGTTTGTGATCAGAATACGTACCCGGCTTTGGGCAGCAAAGTGGAAGCGGCGCTGCGCAGCCAGGGTCTGGATGTGATTACCGCCAACCTGGGCGAGAATGTGATCGCCGATGAGCGCAGCATCGTCCGGACGCTGCTGGCGGCCGATGCCCAGGAGCGGGTCTATCTGGCGGTGGGCTCGGGGACGCTGACAGATATTGCCCGTTTTTGCAGTTTCAAGGCCCGTACCAGTTTCATCTCGCTGCCTACGGCGGCTTCGGTGGATGGCTATTTTTCGACCGGGGCGCCGCTGGTGATTGGGGGCTTGAAGCAGACCTACTATACCCATGCGCCGCTGGCTGTCTTTGCCGACCTGCCGACCCTGTGTGCGGCGCCCTCTTTACTGACGGGGGCCGGGTTTGGCGATATGGTCGCCAAATATCTTTCGCTGGCCGACTGGAAACTGGGTCACTTGCTGTGGGACGAGCGCTACGATCCTGAGATCGCAGAGCGGGTGGCGCAGGCCGCAGCGGGCTGTGCGGCTGCGGCCGAGGCGATCGGCCGGCGCGAACCCGAGGCAATCCGGGCCTTGATGGAGGGGCTGATCGACTCTGGGCTGTGCATGCTGGCCTTTGGCAATTCTTACCCGGCTTCGGGAGCCGAACACCATATTTCCCATTTCTGGGAAATGCTGCTGTTGAACCAGGGCCGCCCGCCGATCTACCACGGGTTGAAAGTGGCTGCGGCCAGCGTGCTGACTGCCGGCTGGTATGCAGACCTGCGCCAGGTGGGGCGGGTGGTGGCTGCCCAGCGCATCGCCTGCACCACCTGGCCCGGCTCCGACTCGGTGCGGCGCAAGCGCAGCGAAGAAATTCAGGCGGCCTTTGGGCCGGCTGCCGGCGAAGTGCTGGCCCAGCAGCAGCCTTTCATGGCCGTCAACCCCTTCCAGCTGATGATGCTCAAGCAGCGGATCATGGAGCGCTGGGATGAGGTCGAAGCCATTGCCGCAAGTGTACCCGCCCCAGAGGTTCTGGCAGGCTGGCTGCAGGCGGCTGGCTGCCCGAGCGATGCGGCCAGTTTGGGCTTCAGCCCGGAAGAAGCGGCCCAGGGTCTGGCATTGGGGCAGTATGTCCGGCCGCGCTTTACGATTGCCAAACTGCGCCAGATCTTAGGTTGATGACCGAAAAAATAGGGAGCAAAACGATGATCGTCACGACCGAAAACCTGATTTTACGCCCGTTCAGCCCGCAGGATGCGCCCGACCTGTTTGCGGTTTACCAGACCGAGGGTGTGCTGCAGTATTTTCCCAACCAAAACCCGCCGCCGCTGCCAAAACTGGAGCGCTTTATTGCACTGCAGCAGGCGCACTGGGAGAAGCACGGCTGCGGCAACTGGGCTGTAACCCTGCGCAGCGACCCCGTGAGTACGCTGATTGGCTGGGCCGGGCTGCAGTATGTGCCCGAGCTGGGCGAAACCGAGGTGGGCTACCTGCTGGGGCGGCCGCATTGGGGCAAGGGCTATGCCACCGAGGCCGCCAGCGCTTCCCTGAAATTTGGCTTTGAGCAGATGCAGTACAACCAGATCATCGCCCTGATCGCCGAAGAAAATGTGGGCTCACGGCGGGTGGCGGCCAAATGCGGGCTGATTTACCAGAACACCCTCGATTTGTGGGGTATGCGCCTGATGCGCCATACCCGCAGTGCGGCGGGATAAATGGGCCGGTCATTTGCGGTATACATCGAAGCGGGGGCTAAAAAAGTCTTTGCGGCCGCCCTGGAGTGGCCCGGACTGGCCCGGAGTGCGAAGAGCGAGGCGGAAGCCCTGCAGGCGCTGGTGGACTACGCACCGCGCTACCAGAAAATCCTTGTAGCTGCGCATAGACGAGAGAGTGGGGCGGGCACAATCAGCCCGCCAGGCCTGCCGGATCTGCCAGACCTGCCGGATCTGCCAGACCTGCCGGATCTGCCAGACCTGCCGGATCTGCGAGATATGCAGGTTGTGGAGCGCCTGGCAGGGTCCAGTACCACCGATTTTGGTGCGCCAGGCGCAGTGCCGGCTGCAGACACCCTGCCTCTGGCGGCTGGCGAGCTGGAGCGCCTGGGTGGGTTGTTGGACGCCTGCTGGGATGGGCTGCTGGAGCGGGCCCATTCGGCGCAGGGGGGGACGCTGCGCACGGGGCCGCGCGGCGGCGGGCGCCAGCTGGATGGGATTGTGGCCCATGTGGTTGAGGCGCATCTGGCTTACCTCCGCCAACTGGGGGCTGACAGCAAGCAGCCGCCGCAGGCCAGCCCGGCTGAGCAGATCGTTTGGGTCAAGGCGGCCACCCGCCAGGCCCTGCAGGCTGCGGCAGACGGGTTGTTTCCGGCGGTTGGCCCGCGCGGCGGGCTGCGCTGGACGGCGCGCTACTTTGCCCGCCGGTCGGCCTGGCATATTTTGGACCATGTCTGGGAGATCGAAGACAGGGTGGAGTAGATCGATGAAGCCTCGCGGGGAAGGTTGAACCACTGAGGCACTGAAGAAAACTGAGACCACTGAAAAATTCCACGTCCTGGCGGGAGGCATTTTTCAGTGGTTTCAGTTAATTCATCCTCTCAGTGATTCTGTCGTTCCTGTGCACCTTCAACTCGCATAATTGAAGGTGCAGCTCACTTCAGGCCTGGGTTATTGGCTGCCATTAGGTGATGAAGTGAGCCGCACCTCACGGGTGGTGATGCTTACCATTAGGTGCGGCTCACCTGGAGCCGAAGTCGATAGCCATCAACATCTGTGAGGTGAGCTGCACCTTCTCTTCGCACTTGGAAGGGTTGATGTGATTTGCACCGGGTGCCTTGAGGTATTACCCCCTGAAATAGCCCAAAATTAATACCCGAGACGGGTATTTAATGTGCTAATTTCCATTGACAAATAAGACAAACATAGTATTATTTATATTATTAATAAATCTCACCTTGCTGGCGGTGGGTATGCTGTTTTGTATTTATGAGGTAAAAAATATGAGTGAGAAGTTGACCGGTTTGCAGTTATTCTTAAAACCAGTTCGGGCATTCAGCCTGCTGGTTGTTCTGTCTTTCGTTTTGACCCTGGCCGGAGCGGTTACACCCGTTCGGGCTGCCCCGCAGGCGGCGGCAGGCGATCTGGACCAGTGCCGCAACGGCACCCTGGCTTCGCCGGCGGATTGTGTGGCCGGGACACCCCCGCTTGGATGGGTGAACGGCAACGCCAACGGCACCCAGGCCCATTGGACCGAAGGCCAGTCGATCCCCTACCGCATCCGTCTGACCGGGCTGACCAATGGACAGCACGAGCTGACCATTCGTTACGATTATACTGCCCCAACCGGTGAGCATGCCTTCGACTACCTGACGACCTTTAACCGCAGCGCCCCGTCTGCCGACCCTTGTTCGGATTTCTTAATCCCCTGCCCGGCGCCGGCCACTTTCCCGATACCGGTTGACCCGGTGCTGGCGACCTGTTCCACCCCCCAGCACGACCCGGTTGGCGGCGGAGTGCCCCAGCTGCCCGGCGACTTCACCATCTATAATGGTACGATCACCGACGCCGCTTATGTGGGCACCCACACCTGCCATGACAGCGCCATTCAGGTCTCGATGATTATCACCTTCACCAGCACGGCGCCGGATACACTGATCGCATGGAGCGCCCACATCGCCCCCGAATTTGATTGGGGCAACGGCGAGAGCGCACACTCGATCAGCGGCGCACCTTACCACATGACCTTCATTGACCTGGATGGTTCGGGCGGCAACCAGGATCGCTCGATGATGACCAACGCGGTTTATGCGACCAATATCAGCACAACGGTTTCTGACACCGACCTGACCGTGATGGGCCCGGTATTTGACACTGCTACAATTGAGGGTTTCCAGGGCAGCACGATTTCCACCGACCCGGTGCTTGCAGGGACCCTGAATTTCTATATCTGCGCTGATACGGTTGCCCCATATGCGGCGCCCTTTACCAGCGGCTGCGACCATTCTTCCGGCACCCTGCTGACAGCTATTCCGATAACCGTGAACGGCAATGGCAGCTACCAGTCGCCCGACTACACCCCGACTCAGAATGGTTATTACTGTTTCCGGGCCGAATTTACGCCAGCCGAAGGCTCGCCTTACCCCTTCGCCCGCGAATCAAACACCTCCAAAGTCAACCCACTGGCTGAATGCTTCCTGGTGAATGACCCGCTGCCCGTGACGCTCTCCAGCCTGCAGGCCGGCGGTGCCGATGCGATCACCAGCTTCTTCCTGGTGGCAGCCGCCACCCTGCTGATCGGTCTTTCGTTCCTGGTGATGGACGGCAGACTGCTGGGCAACCGCAAATAAGAACTGCCTTTTGGCAAAAAAGATCCTGGTGTTGGCAAAGCCAACACCAGGATCTTTTGTTAACCGGCTTTAGAGCCGCATTCCGGGCAGAATTTGGCTCCGCCCAATTCGGTGCCGCAGGCGGCGCATTTGGCCGGGGCGGATTCCATCTTGTTGCCGCAGTTGGGGCAGAACTTCGCGCCCAGGGTGGGGGTTCCGCACTTCGGGCAGGCAGCCGAGACGGGCTGGGCCATGGTTTGGCCGCACTCCGGGCAGAATTTTGTGCCCGGTTTGGCCAGGTGCCCGTCCGGGCAGCGCGCCATCTGGTTGGCGGCCTGCTGGGCGGCTGAACTGGCCACCTTGAGCGAGTCGCCGGCCTGCTTGAAGGCCTGGTCCAGCCCGAAGGCGGCGGCGAAGCCCTTGACCATTTTCCCGGCCTGCTCGGCCTGCGACTCGGCAATTTCATTCTTGCGCGGGCTGTCGTCCTGGCAGAACCCGCTCTGATCGTCAAAGTCGGAGACGCACACAATCTGGGCGCAGGTGGGGCACTCGCGGAAACGGTCTTTGACCTGGTTCCAGGCGGCCTGAAGCTGTGGCGGGGTCAGACTGTAGATATAGCGCGGGTCCTGCCCGACCACGTTTTCGGCAATCGCGCCGCCCACCAGGGGGATGTTGCGCAGGAAGCCGCTGACGGCCTGGCGGCCAATGTCTTTGGCGACGGTGCTGGTGACATCCGGCTGGCTGCGGTATTCGCGGCCGCAGCGGTCGCAGTAAAAAATTGCATACGGTCCAACACCGTCGTTGCGCACATCGTAGCGGGCCATTTGAGAGGGAGCTGCCATAAGTTGTTCTCCTGAAGGTGGGTGGTGTGGTTGGGGCAGGTTTTGGGTTCAAAACCTGCCCCAGTCGAATTTGATTAACGTTTTATGATGGGGAGCAGGATCTGCACACCCGGGTCAAGGGTGACGCTGCTTTCGAGGGCTGGCAGGGTCAGCAGGATTTCGGGCGGGCCGGAAACGCTGAATGTGTTTTGGAGTGTGACGACACTGCTGGAAACCGGCAGGAGCCGGACGCGGAAGGTGAGGGTGGCGGAGGCTTCGGGCCCGAGGGTGGGTTTCCAGGTGATGGCGCGGGTGGTCGGGTTGTAGCTGGCTTCGCCGCTGCTGGCGCTCAGGCTGCCATCCAGCAGCAGGCCGGCCGGCAGGACATCGGTCAAAACCAGGCTGGCAGCCACCTGCCCGCTGTTGTTCAACTGGAGGGTATAGGTCAGCAGGCTGCCCATGCGAACTGTGGGCTGGTTGGTTTGCAGGCTCGAGGCGCTCAGGTCGGCGGGTTTGAACAGGCTGCTGACCGAGACCTGAACTGGCTGCATCCCAATATCCAGGTGGACCGGGGTGGTGATGACCGTCAGGACCGGACTTTCGTAGGGCTGGAAGCCGGGGGCCGAGGCCTGGATGCGGTACTGCCCGGAGGGGGTCAGGAAGGAGTAGTAGCCCGGGGTGGCGACCCCATCGCCGGATTGATTGTCGCTGCTCTGGGGGTTGGACTGCCCATAGAGGGCGGCCGGCCAGATGACCCAGTCGCTGCCGGTTTTGACAAAGGCGGTGATGACGGCGCTGGTGATCAGCGAGTCGGTCATGCTGGCCCCGGCGCTGACCAGGGACTGGTCGAAGACGTAGCCATCCGGGTCGATCAGGATGTAGACCAGCAGCTCACGCTGTTCGCCCAGGCCGCAGTCCCAGACTACAAAGACATTGTACGAACTGCGCACATTGGCAAGCCACAAATCGAAGCGGACATGCCACTGGTTGTTGGGCAGGGCTTCAAGCAGGACGGGCGGCAGTTTGGACTGGAAAAGGCCGTTCTCGGTGACATCCAGGTAGGCCGTGGGCTGGCTGGCGCAGGGCAGACGCAGATCGAAGACGACCTGGCTGAAGGCGCGCAGGCGGCGCTGGGTGCGGACCGCCCCGGCCGAGACATCCACCCCGGCATCCGTGATGGTGACATAATCGGGGTCGAGGGCCAGGTTGGTCTGGACGGTGATGGTGGCGGCGTTGGAGTTGGCGCTGGTCAGGCTGCTCTTTTCGGCCCGGGCGATGACGATGTAGGTTCCGGGGGCCAGGCTGAGTTCGAGCTGGAAGGTGCCGGTGAGGGTGGCGCTCCCGCTGCCCAAAAGCACTGGCGAGCCGCCGCTGATGTTATACAGTTTGACCAGGGCGCCGGCCGGGGCAAGCCCGGCAAAGGTCGGCGTGCCATCTGTGACGCCGATGGTCGGGCGGGTGATGACGGGCGCCAGGATGCCGGTCACCTGCAGGGTAAGACCGGTGCTGTTGTTGGCCATGCTGCTTTCGGCTGTGAATGAGCCGATCTGGGCCTGGGCTGTGGCTGCGCCGGCGCTGTCGATCCGGGTTTGAACCAGGATCCGCCCGCCCCACTGCATGGGCTGGAGCGGCGGCAGGTCCCAGGTCAGGGTCTGGCCGTCGCGGCTGGTGGGGGCTGGTTCGGCCAGCAAGTAAGTTGTTTGGGCCGGCAGGGTGGCGGTGATAACCGACCCGGAGACGGTTGTGCCGCCCAGGTTGGTGTAGTCGATGAAGTAGTCCAGCTTTTCTCCTACCGAGGGTTGGCCGCTGCCGCTGAGGGTGACTGCCAGATCGGCTTTGGTGCGGGCCGCCAGCGAGAAGGTGAAGCCGTTGTTGCCTGGGCGCGAATCGGGTTCGAACCCGGAGACCTGGACGCTGGTTTGCACCAGTTCGCCCTGGCTGAGGCTGTCGGAAAGTTTGACCACCAGCAGGACGGTTTTGCGCTGGCCGCGGCCAAACGAGCCCAGGCTCCAATACTTGCTGGCGGGCAGCGCCCCGGCCGGGGGTGTGCTGTCTGGGGCGGGGACGGCCCGCACGAAGGCGGCGTTGGCCGGCAGAGCGTCCACCAGGGAGGCCTGGGTCACGGTCAGGAAGCCGCTGTTGATGGTATTGATCTCGTAAGTGATCAACCCGCCAGCGGTTGGCGGGGGGCTGCCGGGGGCCAGCCCGGCGAAGACAGCCAGATCATACGGGTTTTCGGGCAGCAGCCATTCGGCGATATTCCAGGTCAGCGGGGTGATGCCCGAGGGCCTGAAGTTGACCAGGTCTGGGCGGGCGCCGTCCAGGCGGGTGAAGTGCTGGGTGGGAAGCTGCGGGAGCTGGGCTGCAAACTCGGCCTGGTGGGCGAGGTAAGCCTGCTTGAGGGCTGCAAAGCCCTGGGGCTGGAGGATTGACTGGATCAGCAGGTCGTTGGCCGGGCTGCTGAAGCGGGCATAGTTGCTGCCGTTGTAGCTGTTGTAGGCGCTCGGGATGTTGGCGGTTGCCAGGTCGCGCACAAACTCGGAGTCGAAGGGCGGGTAGCCCATCCAGGCCACAATGACGGCGTCCAGATCTCCAAATTTGAACTGTTCCAGGATCGCACCCAGGGATGGGTAGGGTAGCAGTTGGAGCTCGACCCCGATCGAAGCCAGGTCGGATTGGAATTTGAGCGCCAGGTT
>Ga0268298_10006301_pt1 | contig 10833 bp, 9 predicted proteins | sample WWTPWeurt_MetaG_FD_194462 | JGI IMG/M metagenome (GOLD analysis project Ga0268298, IMG submission 194462) | Activated sludge microbial communities from WWTP in Nijmegen, Gelderland, Netherland - WWTP Weurt | ecosystem: Engineered > WWTP > Aerobic digester > Activated sludge | place: Netherlands... | reverse complement strand
TCGATGAGCTGTTCCAGTGGCTCTCAAGATAGAGCGTGAGGTAATCAAAAGCAAGTCCGTCATAGTCGCCGTTTTGGTTGGTGAGGAGGAGGAATTCATGAGGGTGATAGCTCTGTCCGGAACCGACGAAGTTGGCGCTATACTTTACGCGATACCCTATGTAAACAGAGTTGCTTTCGGTAAATTTGCGTCGCTTGGGAGCCGTGCAACTTGTTCCGCCGGAGTTGTACGTGCAGCGCAGAGACGAGTTGCCGGAATATTTCTCGGTCGTATCGAGCGTTCCGGTGGTGATGTCATACCAGCCGCGCGAAGAAAAACTTGTATTTTCATAGCCTTCCGAGAAGAAGAGTGTACTCGATCCTCCAGAGACAGTGACGGTTGCGCTCCGATTCGTCGTGCCCCCCGATCCGATACAGGAGAGGGTGTAAGTGGTGGTACTCGCCGGAGAGACGGATTGCGTTCCGCCACTCGCAGGTTTGTTTCCGGTGAAGGTGCCGCCGCTCGCGGTACAACTCGTCGCATTGGTGACGGCGCTCCATGTGAGAGTACTGCTCTGACCACTCGTGATGCTGGTTGGGTTTGCGGAGAGGGTGAAGGCGGGAGCGGGAGTGGCGGACTGCGTCGTCGCCCCGACGACATTGCTCCAGCCGGAGAGATTATTGGCGGCATCTCGAGCGCGGACGTGATAGTTGTAGAACGTATTGGCGGTAAGACCGGAGTCGACGAAGGGAGAAGATGTTGGAGTGCCGACTTGAGCGAAATTGGAACAACCCGAGCCTTGGCAGCGTTCAACAATGTAGCCGGTGACACCTGATGTTGCCTGCCCCTCGACAGCGGGGTCCGTCGATGGGCTCCAGGAGACGGAGATGGAGGATTGGGAGGGAGAAGAGGCGGCGAGGTTGGTGGGAGAGGTGGGAGGAGTGGTGTCGCCTCCGGTGCCACCTGAAAGCGCATAGGAGGCGCTTCGTTCCTGACGGTTGTTGGTGACCCAGAGGTAGTAGGGGCCTGCACCTAGCCCGGTCAGATCGGCTTTGACTTGGATGGAGCCGTCGGAGAGGAAAATAGGCTCTTGCCAGACCTTCGTGCCCGATCCGTAGGTCGCGTTGTTGCCGATCTCAATGGTTGAAGCGGGGTAGATGCGAGCCGACGAAACGACGTAGCGGTCGGCGTTCAGCTTCATGTCGAAGCTGGATGACGTGGCCGACATATTGACCATGCCGATCATGAAGTAGGGCGGAGAGTTGACGTTGCCGGTCGGCACCCAGTCGCCGATCTGCACGCCGTCTACCCATGCTTGGTATCTTTTGGGGGACGAGTTTTTGTACCGTGCCTCCATATAGTACCAGCGGTTGTTCTTGATCGGTCCGCCAGGAATGTTTCCGTAGGTGATGGTGTAATTTTCATACATTTCCATCCGAGACGCCGGACCTCCGTTATCGATCCGTGTATCCGGTTGGAAATAGAACTGATTGGTGCCGCCGACCGTGAGGAAGAGCTTGAAAAAGTTGTCCGGCCACTCGTCGCCGCCAGCGGAAGAGTCGTACCGCACATACGCGCTCACGTAGAAATCGCTGCCGACGGTCGGGGTTGGTGTGGTGTATATATAGCATCCGCCTACCCCAGGGCCGGAAAAAGCGCCACTTTGGTGAAACCGGATACTTTTGCTTCCGAGCAACCGAACCGAAGAATCGTAAGTGATGCCAGCATAGGACGGAGATGTCGTTCGCGCGCAACGCCCCTGATTGTCGTCGGTCGGGACGGCGTATCCGTCCGCCCCGTAACTGGACCCTTCAAAATTCCAGTTGATGCCATTCATGTTCCAGTTTGCCGTATTGTGATCCACCATCGTCGTGCCGGCAACAGTCAAGGTCTGCCCAGTCTGCACTACGCCGGAGACGGAAGAAATAGTAGGGGTAGCAGCATAGGTGGAGGGGGGGAAAATCACCGCAATACACACTATCACTACGAGAAACAGTGTGAATGATAGGTACTTCTGACTCATAGTGCTGATTTTATACCTTACATTTCTTAATCCTCCTGAAACCGAAATGACACGTTCCTCATCATCCTCCCATATGATAGAGATTTTCGATTTCAGGAACAGAGAGAGTACGATTGTACACGCGGACGTCATCTATTTTCCCGATAAAGTAGGTTCCACTCCAAGCACTAGTTCCAATATTAAGAGAGCTACTGTCTACAGAAAACGAGGATGCGCACGTGTTGGTATCCATAGCAACAGCGACACCATCTTCGTATACATCAAATCGATTTGCCGCATCATTGAAAGTGAGTACGACGTGATGCCAAGTATTAAGTTGTCTGCCGGTCGTTCCAATAGAAAAACAATTGGAGTTGGTAAGATTAACTTGATAGATACAATTTGTACTGTTGCAGTAGTATGCAAGAAAGAATGTCAAAATACCTTTTCCTGCAATCGGTCGATATTGATCCGCCCCGAGTGTTATCGTTGGATACACCCATGCCGAAACTGAAAGATCGGTAAATGTCGTCGAACTGGGCGCGGAAACATAATTCCCCGTCCCATCAAAACTCATCCCCTGTCCCAATTTCCCCGGGGTGACGGAGGCGGTGGTGAGACCGGAGGCGGCACCGTGATTCCCTTTACCACTCACGTCTTTGATTTCGAGACCGGTGTCGCCCCAGTTGACATCATTCCCGTCAAAGGTCCAATGCCCGACGAGCCCCGTGTCGACCGGGTTTCCCGGGACCGTAGTTTGATACAATCTTGAAATTTCATTCGCCGGGAGTGCCGAGCCATAGACTCTGACATCGTCGATTTTCCCGTCAAAGGGATTGCCATTGTCGCTCTCGGCGCCGATGTCAAAGGCAACCGCATTGGAGAGGTTGCCAAGATTCGCGATCGTGCCGGTATCGGTACCGTTATCCGCTTTTCCATTGATATATATCTCCGTTTGCGTCGCATTGCCATCGTCCCAGACGGCGGCGAAGTGATTCCATCCGGTTGCGGTGAAGGTACTCGTACTTGCGACCTGGTATTCGTCCGTGCCGCCCGCTTCGGACACTTCGAGAATAAGCTGGTCGGTCGCATCGTCGATGTAGAGGATATAGCCGTCATCGGTATTGGCGATGCCGTTTCGTTTGGCGACGACGGTGTCGTCGGTTGTAAAGGTATCGCGATTGAACCAGCCGGTAATGGTAAAGTCTCTCCCGTCGGTGAAGTCGAGAATACCGCTTGCGGGATCGGCGACCGTGAGCCACTCGGCACTTCCGTCGAAGTCGAGTGCGTAGGCGCCGATTTGTCCCGCGACCCAGTCACCGCTTTCCATGGCGGTCATCGTCAAATTATTTGCGTTTCCACTGCTATCGGCCGTTGTGCTTGTGCCCGTTCCCTCGTCCATTTTCCAGTAGCCTAGGAGTCCTTGGGAGAGGGCGTCTTCGACGGGGGCGTTCATCGTTTTTCCCGCTTCGGAGTTGAAGTCGTAGGTGAGTCCGACAATGGCAAAGAGCACGGCGGCGACGCCGAGCCATTGGAGGGAACGGAGAAATGAAAAACGCATAGAGGAAAAAAAGTGTATGCGCTTATTATATCACGAATCGTAGGGGCGCCCCTTGTGGACGCTCTCCCGCATGGTAGGGGCGATTCCGTGTAATCGCCCCGCACCCGAATGGAATCGTCCCGTACCCGCATCAAATCCGAATGCGGGAACAAATTCGGAAACGGACACAATACGGGAACAGGGCGAAAATACGGGGAAGGGCGATTACCCAGAATCGCCCCTACAGAACACGAAAAAACATATGAATCTATTGACATCGTAATCCGCATTTCATACCCTGTTCCCATGAATGACTCCCAAGAAACCGCCCACGAACATCATCGCCGATCCATTCGATTGCGCGGATATGATTATTCAGAGAACGGCGCGTATTTCGTGACAATCTGCACGCGCAATCGGGAGCATCTCTTTGGGGAAATCAAAAATGAGGAAATGCGATTGAATGACGCGGGACGAATGATCGATCGATGGTGGTATGAATTGGGAAACCGATTCCCCGACATTGAATTGGATGCGTTTGTTGTGATGCCGAATCATATCCATGGGATCATCGTTATCAAAAACCTCCCCGTTCCCGATCCCGTACGGGCGATTCTGAGTAATCGCCCCGAACCCGCACCCGATTGCGTAAGGGCGATTCCATGTAATCGCCCCGAACCCGAATCGAATCCCGATTTTAATCCCAATCCGAATACGAATACGGGAACAGAGGAGATGTGGAAACGAAAACGGGAACAGGGCGATTACTCAGAATCGCCCGTACGGATGCAAAAAATGCGGATACGGAAAATACCGAATACATATGACGGATTGGGACGATATATATCGTGGTTCAAACGAATGACCGCAAACGAGTACATTCGTCGGGTGAAAACGGAAGAATTTCCACGATTCGAAAAATCGATCTGGCACCGGAATTATTACGAAAGCATCATTCGCGATGACGGCGAATGGAATGCCTTCCAAGAATACATCGAGAAGAACCCCGAAATGTGGAACGAGGACGAACTGAATTCGCGGAGGATCACTATCGACTAAAAAATCCGCCAGTCAGCGGATTAGGTAAACCAGAATGATTTTTCCTTATCACAAGCCATTCCGCACTTTGTTTCGTTGGTGTCCTTCGAAGGTCTCCGCGAAAAATGTTTCGCCGGTTTCGGGATTATTCAGGAAAAACACGAATGTGTTGGGCTCCGGAAAGAGCGCCGATTGGAGCGAGAGGAGCCCCGGATTGGCAATGGGTCCGGGCGGAAGCCCCGCGTTTTCATACGTATTGTACGGAGAATTGAATCGGGTCTCCTCGATCGAGTGCTGAACTTTGGATTCGCCGCGCGCGTAGGCAAGCGTCGCATCGCTCTCGAGTCGCTGACCATTCTTGAGTCGCCGCCAAAAGAGATCGCTCACCATCTTTCGATCCCGCGCAATCGTCTCGATCGCCTGATTTGCCGTTCCGATTTCCCGCTCGACGATACTCGCCATAATCACGATATCGAAAACGCTTTTTCCTTGCCGCTTCGCCTCCGCGCGAAGATCGCTCGTAAAGCGCTTCTCAAAATTCCGGAGCATACTCGCAATGATATCTTCCGGTGTCGCATCAAGAAAAAAAGTGTAGGTATCCGGAAAAAGAAACCCTTCGAGAGCGGCGCCCTTCGGAAGCGTTTCGAGTACCGGGAAACGATCCCGCCATTCTTCCTTCGGCGACTTCACGAGCGTGAGAAATTGTTCACCGTCAAATTGATTCGCCGAAAGGCGCGCCGCCATTTTTTCCGCCGTCCACCCCTCCGGGAACGTGATCGTTACTTCTTTCGGCTTTCCTTCCTCGGAAAGGAGTGTGGCGACCACTTCGCCCGCCGTCCGTTTTCCGGAAATCACGAAGTCTCCCGCCTGAACATTCCCTCGAAGCCCCATCCGCCAGGCGCTCCAGAGAAAATACCACTTCGATCGAACGAGCCCATCGCTCTCGAGTCGGTCCGCGATAGAAAGAATGTCTTCACTTGTCTCAATATGAAATACGCGCTCCCCGACAAATTCGCTTCGCACCGTTTTTGCTCGATACAGAAAAACACCGGCTCCGATGCCGGCGAGAACGACCAAAAACAGAAATCCAAAGAGTATTTTCTTTAGCATGTCACTCTTCAAAAATATTTCAAAAAACAAAGGGCTCCTCTTTTATCATTTGCAATTTGTCATTTAACATTTTCCCTATATTCCCATCACCTGCACGATAACATCGCGTTTCCGGGCGCCATCGAATTCGATCGCAAAAACACTCTGAAGCGGTGAGAGAATGAGATCGCCTCGCTCCACGAGAATCGTTTCGCTTGACCCGATAAGAAGCGCCTTGCAATGGGAATGTCCATTACTGCGTCCATCGGACGGTCGCTCCTTCCTGATCTCGAAAAGGTCGTGCGCATAGTGATCATCAACCGGCGCCACCTTGTAGAGAATGCGCATAAAATCCTGAAGGAGGAGGGGTTCATTGTGATTGATTACGATGCCCATCGTCGTATGCGGCACGAAGATCGTCACGTGCCCCTGTCGAATACTCGAATCCCTTACGATGTCGCGAATACTTTGCGTGATATCGATGAAGTCAATCTGCGTCCGACTTTCGAACGGAACGCTCTGTTTGTGTATGCGCATACTCCCTCCATTTAGTATGATTATGCTTTTCTAAGAGCGTGTTAAGAAAGTCCGCTTTTTCGGAAAAAATTATTTTTTGCTTGTCTTCCACTGCGTTCGAAAGCCGCAAAAAACAATTTTTTCCGAAAAAGCTCTGCCAATTCTTTTGGATGTGAAGCTTTTTTAACACGCTCCGAGCTCATCTTTCAAGATTGTCTTTTGTTGGACGCCCATAAATTCTTTCACCACCTTTCCGCCCTTGAAAATTTTGAGGCTCGGAATAGACATAATGCCGTACTCCGACGCTTTCTTGGGATTCTCATCAACGTCGAGCTTGCCGATTTTTGCGGTTCCCTTCATTTCTTCCGCGAGTTCGTCGATAACCGGTCCCATCATCTGACACGGTCCGCACCACGGCGCCCAAAAATCCACGAGAACCGGCTGGTCATTCTTCAATACTTCACTTTCGAAATTATCATCGGTAAATGTGAGAGCCATAATGAAAAGCCAAAAGTTAAAAGTCAAAGGTCAAAAGATAGAAACTTAGAGTCTGTCTTAAAAGCTTCACAAGACTGAAAATTTGAACATTTTTCTGGAGAAAATTGTTTTTTTGCGGCTTTCGAACGCAGTGGAAGACAAGCAAAAAAATAATTTTCTCCAGAAAAACAGACCTTTAAGACACGCTCTAAAACGTATCTTTCCCGACCCCGTCTTTTCAGGAGAAAAAACTGAAGAGAATCTTTCTCAAGAATTTTTATGTCTTCGACCACAGGTTCACGAGATGCGATAGCTGTCCTTCTTGGACTCAGCTTGGTTGTCGGCATCGGCGCGTGGTCGGTATTTCGCCTCACGCATACTTCCAAAACCGAATCATCCGACACGGAAGAAACCGCACCCGATGTCGCTCGCGACTTCCGCACATTTTCTCGAGATGATCTCCGCGATATCGTACTCGGGAAAAAAGCGGATAGTCAGCACGTCATCATCGCCGATACGCGTCCAGCATCCCTCTGGACGGAGGAACACATCATTGGGTCTCAGAATTTCCCCATCGAAGAATCGGAACAATTTTTGCAGTCGTCTCTCCGCGATCAGGAAATCTCTTGGATTATTGTCGCCCCCGATTCGCACTCCGCCGGACGTTTCGTTACCCTTCTCCGATCCCGAGACATAGCAAACGAGCGCATCGCCGTCCTCGAAGGCACCTACGAAAAATGGAAAGAAGATACCGGGCTCATCGTCAAAAAGGCCGATCCCTCCTCGCCGGTCGACGTAACCAAGGTTCGATTCGCCTCACCGGAAGAAGCCAAGGAACAGATTGGTCGTGGCGGACAGTGGTTCATTCTCGATACACGCTCTCCCAATCAATTTTCCGAGAGTCATATCGCGGGCGCCACCAATATCCCGCTTATAAAAATTGAAGAGAAGCGGCACACCATTCCCTCATCCGTCTCCATCTTGGTCTATGGCACCGATGATCGGGAAAGCTTTTCTGCCGGCGTACTCCTCTTCGATCTCGGATTTTTCAATACCACCACCCTCTCAACCGGCTTCACCGAATGGAAAACAAAAGGCCTCCCGATAAGCGAACGATAAAATATTCCAAACCCGTATTAGAAAATCCTCCGACTAAGAGGGTTTTTTGAACACCTAACACCCAGCACCCTAAAATTATAAATCACAACAAATAAACGATTAGCAATAATTATATATTGACAAACGATAAACTCTTACCTATACTGGAAGCACATAACTTGTAAATATGTTGTTATGAAACAGGGCTCAACACTGTTCTTAAGGGGAGTTATTATCCTTATCGGAGCTGTCGTGCTCGTCATTTGCATCTTCGTACTTCCCCCCGAGATTGCATCGGAGATGTCGAGAGATTCCGGCTACGGGTTTCTATTTCTTGGTCTCTATATATCGGCTATTCCGTTCTTCTACGCGCTATACCAAGCTCTGAATTTACTAAACTTCATCGATCAGAATAATGCCTTCTCAACATCATCAGTGAAAGCATTGAAAAAAATCAAGCTCTCGGCAATCATCATCAGTGCTTTATTCTCGATCGGCATGCCATACATACTGCATGTGGCAAGCAAAAATAGTGCGCCCAGTGTCACGGTCATAAGCCTAATCATTATCTTTTCTGCAATAATCATTGCGACATTTGCCACCCTACTCCAAAAACTTTTGCAAAGTGCCGAAGAGATAAAATCAGAAAACGATCTGATGGTTTAAGAGAAATCCTATGGCAATTATCATCAACATAGACGTCTTGCTCGCGAAGCAGAAAATGAGCGTCACCGAGCTCGCGGAAAAAGTCGGGATAACGATGGCGAATATCTCAATCTTGAAAAATGGGAAGGCAAAGGCGATTCGATTCTCAACGCTCGAAGCAATATGCAACGCCCTCCAGTGTCAGCCCGGAGACATACTGGAGTATAAAAAATAACCGATCATTCTTAACGCCATTCGTATGAAACTGGAATCATCAGCAATATCATTTTCAAGAAACAATATTCTCGTCATTGGATCGATCACGTTGTCGGTATTTTTTGTGATTGCTCTTTGGAACTTCTGGACGATATTTATCGACGCGCTCGGGTTCAATATGACCGTATTCTTGCTTGGAACCGTGCTCGTCTTTCTCGTTTCCCAGGGAATAACGAACTGGAAAAAACAGTTCCTATGGATCATTCCCATCGTCCTCATCGCCGCGAGTTTTTCGCTCTGGGAAAATCCCTACTTGAAAATCATCAGCTTTCTCTTGCTTCCATTCATAGTCAGTGTCGCGTTCAATTACGCCCTCTCGCCAAAAAGCATCACTAACATGAGGTTCGTTCTCTTGTCGATATTCGAGAGAATGCTCCTCATTCTGAAAATACCAGCATCCATTCGTCTCATCTTTGGCGGATTCTACAAAACTGAAGAACAAAACAAGAAAATTCTCTACAAAATCGGTATCGGACTCTTCCTGTTCGTCATCCTCGCTCTCTCCGTTTTTATCCCGCTCTTGTCTTCGGTTGATCCCCAATTCGCGAAACTCACGCAAGGAGTGCTCGATTGGTTCCATGACGTCCTCTCTTTCCGATACATGGGCAGAATTATTTTTGCCACCTTTGCTTCGATCTTCCTCATCAGCTACTTTCTTTCTTTTGAGAAACGGTCACTTTCAGCCGACAACCAACCGGCTACAAAAAGCTATTCGATTGATCCCGTGATTTCAGGAATTGTACTGGGAGGAGTCCTCTTCCTCTATCTCATATTTATCGCCATACAATTTTCCCGCCTCTTTGTCGATCAACTTCCCCTTGATTTCCGTACGACGGAACAATTGGTCAAAAGCGGATTCTGGCAACTCATCACACTCTCAATCATCAACATTATTTTCTTTTTCGGGTATTTCAAAAAGACAAATTCAATTGTCCAGAACATACTGAAAGTATTCACCATCGCCTCGTTTCTCCTTCTCTTGTCGGCGGGACATCGAATGTTTCTCTATGCCTTTTTCTATGGGTTGAGCTATGAAAAATTTTTCGCTTCGTATACGGTACTCTACTGTTCCCTCCTCTTCCTCGCTCTCGCCTATCAGATCTTTGCCAACCGAGGAAACAATCTCTTCAAGCAATTGCTCTTTTCTCTCCTGTGGATGTATTCGATTGCCACAATCTTGCCGATAGAGAGAATCATCTTCACCTTTAACGCGTATGCCTCCGAACGACCCGACTCAAGGATCGATATGGATGAGCTCATGATGCTCTCATACGATGCCCTTCCGCTTGCCACAACCTATCGAACAGATTCGGAATGGCAGGAAAATTGGTGCTATTGGGGGAATAGAGAAGTTCGCAGAGTAGAGAAGAAAAAATGGTACGAAAAAAACCTAGCGAATTTTACCACCATAAAGAATCTCACTACTTGGAACGACAAATGCAAATCCAAAGAAGAACAGATGCTACAACTCGCTTCCGGACCAATGCTCCTCCCGCATATGGATCCAAATTTTTCATTCCTCCTTCTCTATCCCGAAGAATGGAAAGTCGTGAGAATCTTTGACTATAAAAAGAACGAAGATAAAGGCGTATATATTTACAAAGACGAAGGAACAGATGTTACCATCCGGCCACTCGGGATAAGCACGCTCGCTCTTGATCCTCGTATCAAACCGACTGTCACGGATCTCAGTGGCGAAATACAGGGGAAGAAAACCGTCTGGGAGAATCCGGACGGGAGCGGAATGATTTCCATACAACTCTCTTCATACCCGAAATCCTGGAACAGTGAGCATGCCATCGAAGCCAAATACACAAAAGACACCAGGAAAGAAGTGGAAGATATTCTCGGAAGTATCACGTGGAAAGAATAAAAAGCCGCCCCTTTGAGAGGGACGGCTTTCGCGGAGACAGGAAGAAGAAGCTCCTCCCGTCTACTCCGTGATGACGGCGAGGATGTCTTCGTTTTTTACGATCGCGTATTCGGTGCCGGAAATTTTGATATCCGTGCCGCCGTAGCGGGTATAGATGACCTGCTGTCCCGGTTTCACCTTGATCTTGTCACTCTCTCCGATCGCAATCACCTTCCCCTGTTTTGAGGAACGATCTTCAGATGCGTTTTCGGGAAGGTAAATTCCGGAATCGGTTTTCTTTTCGGGCTTCTCGATCGATAC
>Ga0268298_10006300_pt1 | contig 10834 bp, 5 predicted proteins | sample WWTPWeurt_MetaG_FD_194462 | JGI IMG/M metagenome (GOLD analysis project Ga0268298, IMG submission 194462) | Activated sludge microbial communities from WWTP in Nijmegen, Gelderland, Netherland - WWTP Weurt | ecosystem: Engineered > WWTP > Aerobic digester > Activated sludge | place: Netherlands... | reverse complement strand
CTGGGCCTGGCCACCGGCTCCACGCCGGTGCGCCTTTACCGGCAGCTCATCCGGCTGCACCGCGAGGAAAAACTGAGCTTCAAAAACGTCGTCACCTTCAACCTCGACGAATACCACGGCCTGCCGCGCACACACCCCGAGAGCTACTGGCGCTTCATGCACGAGCAGCTCTTCAACCACCTGGACATCCCGCCCGCCAACATCCACATCCCCGACGGCACCGTGCCCCGCGCGGAGGTGTTCGCCTGGTGCCGGGCCTACGAGGAGCAGATCCGCGCCGCCGGCGGGCTCGACGTGCAGATCCTCGGCATCGGCCGCACCGGCCATATCGGCTTCAACGAGCCCGGCTCCGGCCGCGACTCGCGCACCCGGCTCGTCACCCTCGATGCGCTCACCCGGCGCGATGCCGCCCGCGATTTCGTCGGCGAGGCCAACGTCCCCCGCCACGCCATCACCATGGGCGTCGGCACCATCCTCGAGGCGCGCCGCATCCTGCTGCTCGCCTGGGGCGAGGCCAAGGCCCGCGTGCTCGCCGACGCCGTGGAAAAAACCCCGACCGACTCCCTCCCTGCCAGTTTCCTGCAGGGCCACCCGGCGGTGGAGCTCCACCTCGATGCCGCCGCCGCCAGCGAACTCACCCGCCTGCGCCACCCCTGGCTCGTCGGCACCGTTGACTGGACTCCGGCCATCACCCGCCGCGCCGTCGTCTGGCTCGCGCAACAGGTCGGCAAGCCCGTGCTCAAGCTGCTCGACGAGGATTACAGCGAGCACGGCATGGCCGACCTCCTCACCGAGCAGGGCCCGGCCTACGGGCTGAACATCCGCATCTTCAACGAACTCCAGCACACCATCACCGGCTGGCCCGGCGGCAAACCCGGCGCCGACGACCAGCACCGCCCCGAGCGCGCGCTCCCGGCGCAAAAACGCGTGGTCGTGTTCAGCCCCGAGCCTTCCGACGACGTGCTCGGCATGGGCGGCACCCTGCGCCGGCTCGTGGACCAGGGCCACGACGTGACCGTCGCCTATCTCACCTCGGGCAACCTCGGCGTGCCCGACGAGGAGGCCGCGATGGCCGCGGAACTAGTCATCGACCTCGCCGGCACCGGCACCGAGTTTGCCCAGACCGTGCGCCGTCAGCTCGGGGCGAAAGCCGCCTACGACAGCGACACCCCCGAAATCCGCCAACTCAAGGGCGTGCTCCGTCGCGGCGAGGCGCGCGCCTCGCTCCAGGCCTGCGGTCTCGCCGCCACCCGCGCCCGGTTCCTCGACCTGCCGTTCTACGAGCAGGGCCGCTACCGGCAGTTCCGGATCGGGGAGGCCGACATCGCCGCCGTGGCCGCCTTGCTGCGCGAGGTGCAGCCGCACCAGATTTTCGCCACCGGGCACTCGGCCGACCCGAGCTCCGTGCCCGCCCTGGGTTTCGAGGTGCTCCGCCGCGCGCTCGCCTTGGCCGCCGGCGAGGCCTGGCGCGCCGATTGCCGCGTGTGGCTCTATCGCGGCCCCGACCGCGAATGGGAACCGGCGGAGATCGAGATGGCGGTGCCATTCAGCCCGCGCGAGCTCACGCAAAAAATCCAGGCCATCTACCACCACAAGAGCCAGCGCAGCCAGAGCCCGGTCGTCGCGGCCGGCCTGCACGAGTCCTGGCAGCAGGCCGAGCACCACAACCGCGCGATCGCCGGCCGCTACGACGCCCTCGGCCTGGCCGAATACGAGGCCATCGAGGCGTTCCGCCGCTGGCGCGAATCATGAACCTGCCCGTTGCCCCTCGCTTCCGCCCCGCGCTCGATCCGGATTTCCTGCCGGCCGTGCTGTGGAACCGCGCCTATCGCGACCTCGTCGCGCGCGATCCCGCCGCCCGGCCATTCGCGCTCGCGCTGGTCCGCGCCGACGGCTCGGCCTCGGTGCATCACGACCGCGTCCTTTCGGCCGGACATGCGGCGGCCGGTCACACCCTCCGCTACGCCGAGCGCCTGCTGAAATTCCTGCTCTGGCAAAAGGGCGGCTGCCGGGTGCTGGTTGCCGGGGCCGATGAGCTCGCCGCCGCCCTGGCGATAATCTACAGCGGCACCGGCCCGCGCGCGTTCGATCACGCCTTCATGGGCGAGAAGGTTTACGGCCGCCCCTTTGCCGTCGAAGCCTGCCCGCTTGCGGCGCTGCCCTCGGCCGACGCCTCCAGCCTCGCGATGGGCCGCCACCTCGACGGCTGCCGCATCGGCTTCGACCTCGGCGGCAGCGACCGCAAGGCGGCCGCCCTCATTGACGGCAAGGTGGTCTATTCCGAGGAAATTCCCTGGGATCCTTATTTTCAGGCCGACCCCGCCTACCACCTCGCGGGCGTGCAGGACACCCTCGCGCGCGCGGCGGCCCACCTGCCGCGCGTGGACGCCATCGGCGGCAGCGCCGCCGGCGTCTATGTGAACAACGAGGTGCGCGTCGCCTCGCTCTTCCGCGGCGTGCCGGCCGACCAGTTTGAGAAGCACATCCGGCGGATGTTCTTCACCCTGCAGGCGCGCTGGGGCGGCGTGCCCTTCGAGGTCGCCAACGACGGCGAAGTCACCGCGCTCGCCGGCGCGATGGCGATGAACGACGATGCCGTGCTCGGCATCTCGCTCGGCACGAGCCAGGCCGGCGGCTACGTGACGCCGGCGGGGAACATCACGCCGTGGCTCAACGAGCTCGCGTTCGCCCCGGTGGATTACCGCCCCGCCGCCCCGCGCGACGAGTGGTCCGGCGACGTCGGCTGCGGCGTGCAATATTTCTCGCAACAGGGCATCGGCCGGCTCGCCGCCGTGGCCGGCTTCGGCTTCCCCGCCGCCCAGCCCCTTCCCGAGCAACTGCTCGCGGTGCAGGCGGCGATGAAGCAGGGCGATCCCCGGGCCCGGGCCATCTATGAGACCGTCGGCGTGTGCTTCGGCTACGCGGTCGCCCACTACGCGGACTTCTACGACGTGCGCAACCTGCTCATCCTCGGCCGGGTCACCTCCGGCGAAGGCGGCGAGATCATCCTGGCGCAGACCGCCGCCGTGCTGCGCGCCGAGTTTCCCGCCTTGGCGGAAAAGCTCCGACTCCGCACCCCGGATGAGCAGGACAAGCGCCACGGCCAGGCCGTCGCCGCCGCCAGCCTGCCCCGCTTGAACCCCACCCCATGAGCCACACGAACTCCGTCACCCGTTACGCCTGGCTGGTCGTCGCCCTGTTGTGGGTGGTGGCCATGCTCAATTACCTCGACCGGCTGATGATCACCTCGATGCGCGGCTGGATCGTGGCGGACATTCCGATGAGCGACGCGCGCTTCGGGCTCCTGACCTCGGTGTTCCTCTGGATCTACGGCCTCGTCAGCCCGGTGGGCGGATTTCTGGCCGACCGTTACAGCCGCAAGTGGGTCATCCTCGTGAGCCTCGCCGTCTGGTCCCTGATGACCTGGCTCACGGGCCACATGCATGGCTTCGAATCGCTGCTCATCGTGCGCGCCATCATGGGCATCGGCGAGGCCTGCTACATCGCGGCGGCCCTCGCGCTCATCGCCGACTACCACACGGGCCGGACGCGGTCGTTCGCCACGGGCCTGCACCAGAGCGGGCTCTACGCCGGGGCCGCCCTCGGCGGGGCGGGCGGCTGGATCGCCGCCGATCACGGCTGGCGGGCGGCCTTCACCATCTTCGGCGCGGTCGGCGTGGTTTACACCCTCCTGCTCATGTTCCTCCTCCGTGATCGCGAGCGCCCGGCGGCGGCCGCCGCCGCGGACTCCGGCGAACAAATCTCCGTCGGTGCGGCCGCCCGGGAGCTGTTTTCGGCGCGCGCATTCTGGGTGCTCATTGTTTACATTGGACTGGCGGGAACCGCGTTCTGGCTGATCAACGGCTGGCTGCCCACCTTCCTGCAGGAGCGATTCCTCGACTGGAAACCCACCGGCGCGTGGGCGGCGATGCTGCCGTCCGCCTGGGTGGACAAGATGGCGGTCACCGCCGGCTCCGCCGGCCTGTGGGCCACGGTGCCGGTGCAGATCGCGTCCTTTGCCGGCATCCTCGTCGGCGGCGCGTGGGCGGATCGCTGGGCGCAGGCCAACCCGCGCGGCCGCCTGTTCATCCCCATGCTCGGCTTCGTCTGCGCCGGACCCTGCCTGTTTCTGCTGGCGCACACCTCGTCCTTTGCCTTCGCGCTCGGGGCCATGATCGTGTTTGGCGTGGGCCGCGGCTTTGCCGACGCCAACCTGATGCCCATCGTCTGCCAGGTGCTGAACCCGCGTTACTGCGCGACCGCCTATGGCCTGCTCAATTTCGTCAGTGTCAGCGTCGGCGGCCTCATGATCTACGCCGGCGGCTGGCTGCGCGACCAGCAGGTCAGCCTCGCGGTGCCCTTCACGATTGCCGCCGCCGGCCTGTTCCTCGCCGGCCTGATGCTCGCCCTGGTGCGACCCAAGAAGTAGGCCCTCGGGATAATTTTGGTGGGCCCACCGGGATTCGAACCCAGAACCAAGGGATTATGAGTTGGCATCCATAGCGTCCGCAAAACGGGGGTGGTTTCGTCTATCCTGAGTCAGCCTCTGCTCTTGGATGCCACGATGTTTCAGCGGATGGGTTGCTTGGACAGATACTCGATCTCGGTTTTGACGACGTTCGGGTCTTTGCAGACGTGGAAGTCCCACCGTCCCATCCGGCCCCAATTGTTGACCGCAGCCACCCAGCGTTTGGCGGCCTGAAATTTCGCATCCTCCATCTCTCCGTGCAGGCCCTTCACCTCCAGGAGGAGGTTCACGCCATTGCTAAACCGCACCACGAAGTCTGGCAGGAACTTGTGGGCGACCCCGTAGAACTCATACGGGATCTCCAATCCCAGATGATCGTTGCGGGCGTAATATCGCACCACCTCCGAGGCCTCCAACTGGAACGCCACGGAGCGCTCCCAGGTGTGCGTGTCGAGCACCACCTGATCCACATGGCTTTTGAAGCTCGGGTGACAGGGCCTCGTGGTCGTGAAGCGGACATCGGCCGTGCTGCCGTAGGGCCGGAAACGATTGATGACCGGCAGCAGGGGCGGCTCGCCGGCGCCGGTGTCCGGCTGGATCGCCTCGGTCAATAGCTCGACGGTCTTCTTGAGATAGACCTCCAGCGCGAGTTCCTGCTTGGCGCAACCGTTCCACTGGATGCGGCGGCTGGCGTAGTCCTCCACGATCGCGAGCACCTGCGGGAAGAGCTGGTGCCGGGCGTGGTGCTTCAATTTCGCGTCCTTACCGGGCTGGGATTCCGTGAGCCGCAGCACGATCTGCCGGGCGATCTCAAAGAGGATCGTCTGGATGTGGTGCTGCGCGTAGAACTCGTCCCGGTTGTGCTGCACCGGCTCGAATGAGGTCGAAATCGGCGTGCCATCGCGAACACCCACCTGGGGCTGCACGTAGAGCTGCGTGGGATGCTCCGTCGGCAGGATGCTGAGCGCCTCCACCTTCGAAACGTCGCAGCGGATCTTGTGCTGCCGCAGCTCCATGACGTAGCCATCCACGTTGGGGAAACGCAGTTCCATCACCTGACGCTCGACCAACGCCTGGACGAGCGTGGTCGGCTTGTCATCCGGCTCGGGGGTCTTCCCCTGGCGACCCTTGAACGGAATCACCGAGAAAGGAATGCCATACACGTCCACGTATTCGGGCCGGAGGCGGTCCTCGCCCGTCACCTCGTCCTTGAAGGAATCGTAGCTGATCCGGCGCAGGCCGCGGCCGACCACCTGTTCGCAGAGCAACTGGCTGCCGAAAGCACGGAGGCCGAGAATCTGGGTGACGTTGTTCGCGTCCCATCCTTCCGTGAGCATCTGCACCGACACGACGCAGCGGATATGCTCACCCGGCGTGCCCGGTTTTCCGACATTGGCGATGAGTTCACGCAGGCGCTCTGCTTCCTTCAGCTTCGAGCCGCCGGCACCGGCTTCGGCCTCCGCGAGCAGCTTGCTGTCAATGCGGAGCGTGACCGTGCGGTTTTGCGTGTTGGCCAGGTCGCGGAACGGAACCGCGTCGGGGTTGAAGCGCCGCACCTTGCGGGTCGTGACGTTCCCATCGTCGTCCTCCTCGGAGATTTCCTCCACGGTCTCGCCGGAGATGCACTCGAAGAACACCTGGGCCATGTCGGTGTTGTCGCACACGACAATCAGCACCGGCGGCACGAAGGTCTGCCCGGGTTTGGCCTTCTTATTATAGTCAAATCTCTCCTGCCATTGGGAAGCCAGCATGGCCAGCGCCGGCTGGGCCTCGCGCCAGGTGGCTTCCGGCTTCGGCTTGCCGCGGTCAAAGTTGGCGTCGCCCTGCGCCTTGAGCCGGCGTTTGATGTCCTCCCACAGACGGAAAAACTTTGGGTCGGGCCGGCCGCTGGTGTCGGCCACCGGCAGCCGGGGGATCTTGGTGATGCCGCTCTCGATGGCATCCACCAAACCGAAGTCGCTCACCAGCCAGGGAAACGGCGAGCCCTCGATGTAGCCGCTGCCAGCGAGATAGAACGGGGTGGCGGAGAGATCGACGCAGCAACGGACGCCCACGGCGGCATTCAGCTTGTCCAAGCCCTCCACCCAGACGGTGGCCTCGGCGTTGTCGTCGTCCGAGGCCGCGCCGAACGCGCTCTCGTCGCCCTTCTTTTTCCCGGCCTTCACCGACTTTTCCGGCGGAGCCGGACGATAGGCGTGGTGGGCCTCGTCGTTGAACACGAGCACCTCGCCCCGGCCATACAGGTCGTGCAGCACGCGCCGGGCGAAGGCATCGGCCCCTTCTTCGCCTTTCTGCACCACGGTGTAGGTGGCGCCGCCTTCCGCATGTTCGGACTCGGGGGCGAACGCGTGCCAGTTCGTAATCAGCACCCGACCGACGGAAAGCAACGGACGGAGCTGCGTGGGCACGATGTCGAAGATGGCGTAGTAGCTCTTCTCCGGGTCGCCGTCGGTGCGGAGCACTTGCAGGCGCTCCTTCACGGTCAGATTCGGGCAGGCGACCAGGACGGCATTCGGGAAACGCGTGTCGCCGGGCACCGCGCCGCGATTGCAGAACGACCAGGCCGTCAGCATCGCCATGACCACGGTCTTGCCCGAGCCCGTGGCCATCTTGCAGCCGTAGCGCGTGAGTGCCTTCTGCTTCTCGTCCCAAGGCTGGTCCGAGAGCCGGGGGAAGAATTCATCGCCCATCTCCGAAGCCAGCGGTGGCTTGCGGCCGAGCAGCATGGAACCGAAATCCTCCGGCGTGACCCGCGGCGTGAAACGCGGCTTGCGGCCGGAAGCCATGATCTCGTTCAAGTAGATGACGGTTTCCACCGCCTCCAACTGGCAGAAGAAGAGCCGGCGCGCGCGGTCGTCGCGCTTCCAGTAGGCGAGCAGCTTCTTGGTCGTCTGGGTGGCGTTTTCGTAGCCGCTTTCCCGCCAGCGCCGCACGTCCTCGCGCAGCGCGTTGACGAGGGGCAGCGGTTCGCTGCCGTAGTCGGCCCCGACGCCCTCGATCTCGGTCTGCCCGGTCATCACCCGCTGCGTGGTCCAGAAATAGGTCGCGGCCCGCCGCCCCGGCAGCTTGTTCGCCTTGCCGCTCTTGTCGTAGGACCAGTGCCACCTCGGCTCGGTGTAGGGGCTGTTGATGATCGGCTCCTCCACCGGCGCCTGGATCGGCAGCTCGGTTTCCATCGCGGACGTGGTCGAAGCGCGGGCCATGGGGATGAGATCAGGATTTCTGACTGGGGCCGGTGTCCCCGCCCTTGAGATAGCGGGCGAAGTTTTGATCGAAATCGGAGAGGTATTCGCGATCCTGCTTCAACCGGTATTTTTCATATTCGCCGTGAGCCTTGAGGACGGCCATCTCGTGGGAGATCTGGCCGGCGTTTTCGAGGAGCTGTTGCTCGTTGAAATCGAGAAAGCGGCGCACCTGTTCGAGCCAGTTGGCCATCGTCATCACCTTCCGGTTTAGCGCCCGCATCTCGGCGAAATCAATGAACAGGACGACCAGCCGGTTGAGTTTATCCACCTCCACCGCGTTGAGGTAGTTTTTGGCGACGGTCACATCGCTCTTGAGCACCTTGCCGTGCGGGGCGTTTTTCCAGGTGGCCAGCCCCATGAAGGGTTTTTCCGCGTCGGCCCGGTCATGCACGATCTCGGCCGCCGTCCGCCCCGTGGTCGCGAAGTGCAGGTGATTCTGGATGATCTTGTAGAAGAGCTGGGTCTCTTCGCTGTCGCGGCGGTAGTCGCTGCTGCACTGCTCGAAGACATCGGCGATCTTCTGGTAGGCCCGCCGCTCGCTGGCCCGAATTTCCCGGATGCGCTCCAGCAACTCGTCGAAATAGTCCTGCCCGAAGGCCCGGCCCTGCCTGAGCTGGGCATCATTGAGCACGAAGCCCTTGACGATGAACTCGCGCAGAGTGTTGGTCGCCCAGATTCGGAAATGCGTGGCTTTCAGGGAATTGACCCGGTAGCCAACCGCGATGACGGCATCCAGGTTGTAGTAGGCCACGCCGTAATTTTTCCCGTCGGCCGCAGTTGTTTCCAATATGGAAACAACTGCCGGTTCCACCAGTTCGCCGCTCTCGAAGATATTCTTCAGGTGCTTGCTGACCGCCGGGGGCTTTACTCCGAACAGCTCCGCCATGGCCTTCTGGGTCAGCCAGAAATTGTCCCGTGCGAACAGCACGTTCGCCGTCACCTTGCCGTCGGCGCTCTGGTAAAGCACCACGCGGACAGGCGGCTGATTGGGATCGGGGAGCGAGGCCATCCGATTATCCCTCCCCCTCCGGATACTTCCCATCGAGCCGATGCACGCGCATCACCTCGTTGCCGCGGGGGTCGATCACCTTCACGGCCACGCACTGACGCGGGCCGGGTTTGAAGGGCAGGCTGGTGGTGCCGGTCAGGGCCTCGAACGCTCCCTCGGTCACGCTGGCCTTGAGCGCACGGGATAATTTCTCCCAGGCCGATTTGTCGGGGAAGAAAGCCTGGCAGATGCAGAAGACCTTGCCGTCGTAATCGGTGTCGAGGAACCACGCGGCCACCTTGCCGGCGGTCGTGGCCTGGAGCGCGTTTTGCACGGGGTCATAGACGTCCACGCCGTCCATGTGGACGAGCAGCTCATCCTTCTTGCTAACGACCCGCGTGCGCGGCTGGCCGAAGACGGTGAAGATTTGCTCCACCTTCTGGGTCTTCTTGAGCAGGTCCTTCATGCTCACGTCGGGCCGGATTTGCGCCATGTGGATGCGAACCTCCGCCCGGGGCTCGTCGTTGTAAGCCTGGATCGTCTCCTGCGCGGTGGCGTCGAAAGAGAAACCGGCGAAGACGAGGTCGTCGTAGCCGCGGCGATGGGCGGCACGCAGCGCGTTGTCCACCTGGAAGCTGGTCACGCTGCCAAATTCCGGGCCGATGACCACGGCTACGCGGTGGGGTTTGCCGTCCTCGGCCTGAAATTCACCTTCCGCATGAAGGAAGCTGCTCTCGATGGCATCGAGCTGGGTGAACTTGGCGTGCTTGTTGCCGAGGAAGGTCAGGCCGTCGTGCTTGAGCAGGCCGAGCATGCGCTCGATGTGCGAGGCGGCCTGCGCCACGTCGCGCTCCGGCGCGGCGGTGTCCTCGAAAGTCTCCAACTCGCCGGGCGCACCCCCAATCGGGCCGCTCTCTTCGGCATCTCCCTTGAGTGACGTTTCCGGCGGGCGGACGGACTCGACGGTGAAGGGGCCGGCCACGCGGGCGACGCCGCGCACGGGCTCGGGCTGGTCCACCAATTCTTCCTGCTCGGCGTTGGCTGATATCGCCGCGTTGACCTCGTCCATCTTCGCCCGCCAGGCGGCGCGGTAGGCGGTGAGCGCGGCGGCGAGCGGCGCGGGCCAGTCGGGGTCGGTATCGAAGGGGACCTGCCATTCCTGCCAATCGGTCTCACGCAGAGACGCAAAGGCGCGGAGATCGGCGGCTTGTTTGACGGTGGGGCCGCCCTTGGCGGCCTGGAAGAGCTGGGGATCGGTGCCGGGCAGAATCCACCGGCGTTCGTCGGCCTCCGTCACCGAGCGGGCATCCTCCCGGAGTTTGGCGATGAGTTTGGCCACCAGCCGTTGCCTGAGCTCTGTTCCTCCGCGGCTCTGCGGCTCCGCGTGAGCCTTCAGGGCGGCATTCAACTCCTTCAGCCGTGCCGCAAGGATCGGCTCATGCTTGGCGAAGATCGGATCGAGCCCCTTGTTCTGTGCGATGCTCTTGAGCGTGATGTGCGGAACCGTCTTGTAGAAAAAGCCGTGTGCCGGGTTCTGCGGCGCGCCCGGGTCAATGCCGGCCACCGGGTCCCTGGTCTTGTAGGTGTCGTAGCAGGCGGTGAGCAATCGCTGGCGGGCGATGGCCACGGCGACCCGCGAGCTATCAATCGTGATCCACCGGCGTCCCCATTGCTCCGCAACGTAGGCGGTCGTGCCGCTGCCGCAGGTCGGGTCGAGCACGAGATCGCCCGGCTCAGTAGTAATGAGCATGCAGCGAGCGATCACATCTGTGTTCGTCTGCACAACGTAGATTTTTTCACCGGTGAAATTACCGGTGGCAGTATCTAGCCAAAGACCGCCTAATTCTTTGACACTGAAATCGTCGGGAAATCGCACGTAAGCGATGCTGTTTTCGGCAAGATGAATTCGCCCCGCCGCAGCGAGTCGCTGAAGACCCTCTACATTTGTTTTCCAGTGGTTACTGCTACCGGGATGGAAACGACGCCCGGCGAACTCAAAGTCCTGCGGGCTCTGCGTAGCACCGGAAGACTTAGAGTTCATTTCAAAACCTGACCTGGACAGGCGAGTGGAAGATGGGCACAGGCAGGCATGGCTGAACTTTTGTCGGATGAACTGTGGGGTGTGATCGATCT
>Ga0268298_10006299_pt1 | contig 10836 bp, 5 predicted proteins | sample WWTPWeurt_MetaG_FD_194462 | JGI IMG/M metagenome (GOLD analysis project Ga0268298, IMG submission 194462) | Activated sludge microbial communities from WWTP in Nijmegen, Gelderland, Netherland - WWTP Weurt | ecosystem: Engineered > WWTP > Aerobic digester > Activated sludge | place: Netherlands... | reverse complement strand
CGAACTGCCATTTAAGGGCAACGTCGAAGGCTGGAACATGCCCATCATGTCGTGGATGAACGCGCTGGCCTGGGTCCCGCATCACCTTACGGCCACGCTTGCCTGTATGGTCGCCTTGATTTTCTTGTTCCGCGGTATGAACGAAAAAAGCGGTCGGGGTTGGGTCTATTCGTCCCTGGTGGGGATCGCATTTTCTTCTGCGCTCGGCCTTTCATTTTGGGTGATGTTCATCTTTGGGATCTTTTGGATCATTCTGGGAATGACTGTTCTGTTAAGACGCGACATCCTGCTCCTGTCACGCATGATTGTCTCTGGGCTGGTGGGGGGGTTCTTTGCATTCCCGTTCCTGGCGGGAATTTTATCTTCAGGCGGTGGTGCGGAAAGCGGTGGTGCGCCCCTGGCTTTTTATGTCCGGCCTTTCATTGTCGGAGATCTATTGGACGGTCTTCCGCAACTCAATATTGACCTGATTAACCTGGTCAGCCTGCCGCTGAATTATTTTTTTGAGTTCGGCTTTTTCTTTGTAATGGCGGTGATCTGGCTTCGAAATATTTACAGTCGACAAGAGCGAAATTTTATTCAAACTGCGGAAATAACCCTTGTTGTCGTCTCGTTGGCGGCGCTCTCATTTCTTCGGTCGAACCTCATTGCGATCAATGATTTTGGCATCCGCGGCTGGCTGCCGATGCAATTTATTCTGGTTGTATGGTCTGCGGATGTGGTCTTTCAGTTTTTTCTCGTCCGACGCTGGGTTACGCCGAATATCTTTCTTTCATCTGGCAGATCGAGATTTTTTTTAATGGCGTTGCCTGTTCTGTTTATCATTGGCTGGCTGACCACCGGCCTGGAACTGTTCTCTCTTCGCGCCTGGTCGATGTTGGTAGATGCAGGCTATGTTGGGACGCCTAATGAACTCAGCCCTGACCTGCATCTCGCCGAGCGCACCTTTGCCGCTCGGCAAGCCTATGACTTTATTCGCGAGAACCTTCCGCAGACAGCGCTTATTCAAAGCAACCCTGCGGACTTCCTGGATCGTCCCAGCGGGTTGTATGCCTCACGTCCGATGGTGATCTCAGACAGGTCTCCATACGGAGTCCCGTTGAATATTTTCGACGGGATGGTGGAAGGTGTATCGCGGATTTTCCTTCAACCTGCAACTGACTGGGAAGCGACCGATGCAATATGCAAAGAATATTCCATCGAATTTCTTGTCATAAAAGAATCGGATGCGCTTTGGGGAAGTCTGCCAGGGCTGAATGAGATGCGCCAGCCGCTTTACGAGAACCGATATTATGCAGTTTATTCGTGTGGAGATTGAAGTGCGATGATGAAACCAGCGAGAGAAAAGAGATCACTGACAAATTTTGAATGGACCGCCCTCCTCGTGGGCGTTGCCTTTATCTTTGGACTCCTGGCCCGATTTCTTCCTGGCGTTCAAGCAGGCTTTCCGCTAAATGATGGGGGCATGTTCCTGAGCATGATGCGAGACTTGAAGTCCAGCGGATATGCACTGCCCGGATTTACTTCATACAATCTGTTGCAAATTCCCTATGCGTATCCACCGCTTGGGTTTTACCTGGGGCGTGGAATTTCGGATATTTTTCGTGCATCGGAATTGGACATTCTCCGCTGGCTGCCGCCGCTCGTAAATTCATTGTCCGTTTTGGCGGTCTATTGGCTTGCTGCAGAACTGTTGCGATCCAAACCGCTTGGAGCATTGGCGTCTGCTTTTTATGCATTGACTCCTGGGGCATCGAGTTGGTTCATCATGGGTGGCGGGCTGACTCGCAGCCTGGGATCCCTATTCCTGCTGCTTTCGGTCTTCAGCGTTTATCGGCTATTTCAGAACGGAAATGGGAAGTATCTGTTTTTATCCATTCTGTTTTGCGGGCTTGCAGTTTTGAGTCACCCTGAAGCGGGCGTACATACAGCCGCAACTTGCATCTTGCTCTGGCTCTTCTTCGGGCGGACATGGCGTTCGTTCTTTCATGCGCTGATGGTTGGCGTAGGTGTGTTGATCCTTTCATCTCAGTGGTGGATGACGGTGATCTCGTACCACGGCCTTGCCCCTTTTATCTCTGCGATGAACTCCGGCTCCTATGGCATCCCGGTCTGGAAAGCATGGTCAGGGATGATCTTGGGCCGTGAAAGTTATTTGCCGATCCTTGCGGTATTGCGAGTGGCTGGCCTGGCCTGGGGGATTTGGAAGAAGGAATATTTTCTTGTGGCTTGGGCGATTTTCCCCTATTTGGTCGAGCCCCGTAGCGCACCGAGCGTCACGTTCTATCCATTGTCCATGCTGGCTGCGCTCGCTTTTGCGGAAGCGTTCCCATATCTTGTTACGCATGTAAAGAAGAATGAACTTGCCTTGGATGATCTGTATAAAAATACCTGGTTCAATGCGATCCTGTTCTTATGCCTGACCTACTTGTTCGTTGCGTCAGGCTTGTATGGATTTCGATTGGTCAATAACAGCTTGAAGCCTGCAGATCTGGATGCGATGAACTGGGTACGGGAGACCACGCCCGCAGATGCTTCCTTCCTTCTTTTGACCGGGGTGCCCAGCCCGGAGATCGACCCCGTGGTGGAGTGGTTCCCTGCGCTGACGGAACGTCGCAGTTTGTCCACAGTGCAGGGATATGAGTGGCTCGGGGCCGGGAAATTCATGGAATACTATACCGATCTGGCGCAGTTGCAGAGTTGCGAGTCTGTTCAATGTGCGGAAGATTGGGCCGTTCGAACCGACCAGGAATTTCAATACGTTGCCATTCAAGCCGGGCAGGTGAGTGAATCTCTGCTGGCTTCTTTTGCAGGGACGGCGAATTATTCCCGGGTTTATGCCACCGATAGTGTCGTGATCTACGAATTGAAAGAGTAGACGCTCAGGGTCGTTTCTCGAAGATGGTCATTCCCGCGTTTTCATAAACCAGCTGATATTGGTTCGATAATTTCAACTGCTCTGTCAACAGCAGGGCGCTGCCGGGGTTCTTTGGATTCTTTCGGAGCAGGAGGTGTGAAAAATATTTTCCCTGCGACCAATCATCAAAACAGGTGAGGTCTTTTGTGGCACAGGCTTGAAGGCTGGCGTAATTTTCTGCGCGGGCGTTGAAGGTATTGCCATCTGACCATTCATAGCCGAATAGAGTGGTGAGACTGACCCGTTCTGCCAGTACAGGAAACCATTCGGATACAGAGTCATTGAGAGGCAGGCCGCCAGTAATGAGGAGAAATTTGCTTTCGGGTGGGGTATTGACCTTTACCCAGACGAAGGCGTTGATATCGTTGCTGGTGAGAGTCAGGTCGCGGCTGATGTTCGAAGCGGAGATTGAGGCGCTGATCAGACCATAAAGGAGGAGGAAGCCGATAAAGGTATTCCAAACCCACGGCTTGGAAGTTCCACCTTGAGGGTTTAGGATGGGCTGAATGGTTTGGTCAAAGGCAACGCCAGCGAACATGGCGAGCGGCAACATCATGTAAAGCCCGCCGCCGCGCGGTTCGATGAGAGCGATGAGGACGAACCAGATGGGCAGGGCAGGCTTGCGTTGGGCTAGCAGGGTGAACAGGCCGAGTAACCCGAGGACTGCGATGACTTGCACGAAGGGCTCGTCGGTAAATTCGAATTTGACTAGGGCGAAGATGCGCGTGATGACGTCGATGCTGTTGCCGCTGGCGGAAGTGACGGCTGCGCGGAGCGGGGCAAGGCCGTGATGTGCGATGATGCTTGCCCACCAGGGCGCAGAGACGACCAACACGCCTGCTGCCACGCTGAAGGCCCTCGTCAATCCTTTTGTGCTGCGGTCTTTCCATGCATAGATGAAAATTGCAGCGAGCAGGGTGTGAACAGCGGCTTCGGGATGAGTGAACACAACCAGCCCGCTAAAGATGATAGACAGGATGAAACGGCGATTGGATGGATTTGTAAAGAGGAGCAAGATCTGGTGAATGGCGAGAATGGCAAAGAGCAGACCCAGTGAGCGGGTCATGCCGCCGCCCATAATGAGCCAGTCGAACGCGCGCGGCAGCAGGGCAAAGGTTGCCGAGGCGTACAGGGCTTGCCTTTCGTTTTTCAGCAGGTCTTTGGCCAGGAAATAAAAGGCAGGCACGCTGCAGGCACTGATGATGGCCGGAAGGAATTGCATCAGGCGGAGCAATGGAATCCCTGCGCTGCTCAAGATGCCGTATAGATAAAATGCAAATGGGGGATAGGCAAATGGCAGGCCTGCGAAGTTGTAGGTGGTGGTGGCAGGAATCGCAAACCCATTGCGCTGCAGGTCTATCACCATTTGGTAGAACAATCCGCCATCGTTTAATGGGAAGGAAGCAGTCAACGGTGCCGTGAGTCGCACGGCCAGCCCCAAGATGGTGATCAGGGCCAAGAAGAAAAATTCCCGCTCTCGTTCCTTCATCTTATTTTGTGAATCGCTTTTGCCACTCGAACAATTTATTAAGTGCTTCGATGGGCGAAAGGGAGTTGACGTCTAGGTCTTTCAACTCGCCCAGCAATGGATTGGTTTCGGGAAAGAGTGCGATCTGCTGAGCCGCATGCGGGTCGATCCTCACCGCGCGGCCGGAGGAACGTTCAAGCTCTGCCATGATCTCGTTTGCGCGGCCAATGACCGGAGCAGGCAAGCCCGCCAATTGCGCCACATGGATGCCATAGGAACGGTCCGCGCCGCCCGCGATGATCTTGTGCAGGAAGACGACGTTGCCATCCGCTTCGCTGACCGCTACGTTGTAATTTCGCACACCCGGCAGTAGTTCGGCGAGTTGGGTCAGTTCATGATAATGCGTCGCGAACAGGGTCTTTGCGCGCAGTTGCGGGTGGTTGTGAATGTATTCAATGATGCCCCACGCAATGGACAAGCCATCGTAGGTCGAAGTGCCGCGCCCGATCTCATCGAGGATCAACAGACTGCGCGTGGTGGCATGATGCAAAATATTGGCCGCCTCCACCATCTCCACCATGAAGGTGGATTGCCCGGCGTGGATCTCATCCTGCGCGCCGATGCGGGTGAAGATGCGGTCGACCAGCCCGATGTTGGCGGAGGCGGCGGGCACGAACGAACCCATCTGCGCCATGAGAACGATCAAGGCCGTCTGTCGCAGGTACGTGGATTTACCGCTCATGTTCGGCCCGGTGATGACGCGCACGATCTCGCCTTTTTCAAAGATGACATCGTTGGGGATGTAGCGGTCGGATCTCAGTAACTGTTCAACAACGGGATGCCGCCCTTCGTTGATCTCCAACTCGCTTCCTTCGTGGACCTGGGGCTTGGTATACCCATTCAGGGCTGCCACTTCGCCGAGGGCGGATAGAACATCCAGTGTGGCAATGGCTCTTGCGGTGGCGAGGATCTTGTTCGCGGCTTTTGCCAGTTCCGCGCAGATCTCCTTGAACAGACGCGTTTCGATCTCCTTGATGCGTTCTTCCGCGTTCAAGACCAGCGTTTCATATTCCTTCATTTCCGGTGTGATAAAACGTTCGGCGTTGACCAGAGTCTGCTTGCGGATGTAATGTTCCGGGGCCTTCTCTGCCGCGCCGCGCGAGATCTCAATGTAATAGCCGAAGACCTTGTTGTAGCCGACCTTGAGGGTCTTAAGGCCGGTCTTTTCCCGTTCCACAGCCTCAAGGTTGGCGATCCACTCGCGCGCATGTTTGGAAGCGTCCAGCACGCCGTCGAGTTCCGCTGAATAGCCGGTACGGATCACGCCTGTGTTTTGCAGCGTTGCGGGTGGGTCGTCGTCGATGGCGTTTTGCAATAGGGATAATGGCTCGCTTAGAAGGTCCACAGCAGGCAACTGCGTTTCTTTCTTCTTTCCTTTTTCCTCCAATGCGGCCGCAACATTGGGTAGAACGCCGAACGTACTCCTCATCGCCACCAGGTCCCTTGGCTGCGCTTGCCCGGCGATGACCCGGTTGATGAGTCGTTCCAGGTCGGCGATCGGCTTCAAAGATTCGCGCAACTCTGCCCGCACCATGCCATTTTGGACGAAATATTCCACGCCGCTCTGGCGTTTGGTGATGCGCTCCACATTGAGCAGCGGCTGGCTGACCCATTGATGGATCATGCGTTTGCCCATCGGGGTAATGGTGGCGTCCAGGGTTCCGAGTAGGGATCCTTTTCTCTCGCCGCGCAAGGTTTCATCCAACTCAAGGTTGCGGCGGGTGGATGCGTCCAATGTCATGAACTCGTTCAGGCTGTAGGAGCGCAGTGAGGTCAGCAGATTAAGTGCGTCGGGCTGGGTGTCTTTGAGGTATTGGATGATCGCCCCTGCCGCGCGGACGGAGAGGCTGTTGGCCTTCAACCCGAATCCATCCAGCGTGGAGGACTTGAATTGCGCCAGCAGCACGTCGTTGCATTTGCCCGGTTCGAACTTCCATGCGGGCATGGAGGTGATGTGTCCGTTGATCCCTTCCGGTAAGATCTGCGTATCGGGGTAAAGGATCTCGGCCGGGTGTAAACGTGTCAGTTCTGCGCGCAAGGCTTCAAGCGGAAGTTCGGTGACGGCGAATTCTCCGGTGGTGACGTCGGTATAAGAAACAGAAGCAACCGTCCCGTTGGAAGAAGCGGAAGAGTCCAGGACCACGGCAGCGAGATAGTTATTTGCATCCCCTGGCAGAAGGCCCGGCTCGGTCACAGTTCCCGGGGTCACCACGCGAACGACTTTCCGTTCGACCAGGCCCTTGGCAGGAACTTCGCCGATCTGTTCGCAGATGGCAACGTGATACCCTTTTTCGATCAGGCGTGAGAGGTAATTTTCAACTGCATGGTATGGAATGCCTGCAAGCGGTACGCGCACCCCGCCGCCGACCGGGCGCGAAGTGAGGACGATGTCGAGTTCGCGCGCAGTGATCTCGGCGTCTTCATCGAAGGTCTCGTAAAAATCGCCGAGCCGGAAAAAGAGAATGGCATCGGGATGTTTCTTTTTCTCTTCGAGATACTGCCTGCGGACGGGAGTGATATCTTCGTTGGACATGGAATGATTTTACTATACCCGATATGAGCCTATACAGAATTCAGGCCTCTTGCGTTAATGGATATATTGGAACAATTTATGTCAGATACTTGAATCTTTGTTGTAGGAGTGCAATAATGGTGAGAATAAATATGAGGAGGCGAAATGACAACCCCCACCGGCACCGTGACATTTCTTTTCACCGACATCGAAGGCTCGACCAAACTCGCGCGTGAATATCCCGATAAATGGGATTCGTTACGTAAGCGTCATCATGAGATTTTGCAGGCAGCGATGGGTACTCACAATGGTTATGTCTTCCAGATCATTGGGGATGCCTTTTGTGTCGCCTTCCATACCGCAAGGGATGCAGTCAACGCCGCGATGGAAGCGCAGAGCAAATTAAGAACAGAGGATTGGGACGCTGCGCCGATCAAAGTTCGCATGGGAGTCCATACCGGCGAAGCGGAACTGCAAGAAGCAGGGGACTATCGTGGTTATCTGTCCATGAGCTGTGTTCAAAGGGTGATGTCTGCCGGGCATGGCGGACAGGTTCTGCTCACGCAAGCAACTTTCGACCTGGTGCGAGATCATCCCCGTCCCGGCGTTTCGTTCATGGACCTGGGGCGGCATCGGCTAAAAGATATTCTCCTGCCCGAACAGATCTACCAGTTGAAAATAGAAGGACTGCCTTCAGAGTTCCCCGCGCTCAAGACCGAGGATATGAAACGCAACAACCTGCCCACCCAGTTGAGCACCTTCATCGGGCGTGAAAAGGAAGCGGCGCAGATCAAAACTCTTTTGCCTGAAACTCAACTGCTGACGCTGACCGGCGCAGGCGGCTGCGGCAAGACACGTCTGTCATTGCATGTTGCAAATGAGGTGATCGAAGATTATCCCAATGGCGCCTGGCTGGTCGAACTCGCACCGCTGGCTGACCCAAATCTGATTCCGCAATTGCTGGCAGCCGCGCTGGGTCTGCGTGAAGAAGCCGGACAGCCGATCATGACGACCATCACAGATTTTCTACGTACCAAGACGGTTCTGCTTTTAATAGATAACTGCGAGCATCTTATTGAAGATTGCGCCAAACTGGCAGAGACACTCCTGCGGAACTGTCCAAGAGTCCGCATTCTGGCGAGCAGCCGCGAGGCGTTGGGGATTGCGGGCGAAAGTGCGTATCGCGTTCCATCGCTTGATGTGCCGGATCTAAATTCCATGCTGCCGCTGGGTGAGTTGTCTCGCATGGACGCTGTGAGGTTATTCGTGGAACGAGCCACTGCCTCTCAACCAAAATTCGCATTGACAGTTCAGAACGCAAGGACTGTTGCGCAAATCTGCAAACGCCTGGATGGCATCCCGCTGGCGATTGAATTGGCAGCGGCGCGTGTGAAGGTTTTATCCGTTGAACAGATCGCATCGCGGCTCGATGACCGTTTCCGCTTATTGACAGGTGGCAGCCGCACCGCCTTGCCGCGCCAGCAGACATTAAGAGCGATGGTCGATTGGAGTTACTCTTTGCTTTCGGAAAAAGAACAAATCCTGTTCCGACGTTTGGCAGTATTTGTCGGCGGCTGGACCTTGGAAGCGGCGGAGGCGGTTTGTTCAGGCACGGATCTTGAGCCGAATGAAGTGCTCGACCTGCTCACACGATTGGTGGATAAGTCATTGGTACAGACGGAAGAGCAGGCAGGGGCAATGCGCTACAGCCGTCTGGAAACCGTGCGGCAATATGCGCGCGAGAAACTGCTTGATTCAAATGAAAGCGAGTTGCTCCATGACCGTCATCTGGATTTCTTCGTGAAGTTAGTAGAGCGGTTGGAAGCACAAATATTTTTTGCCGACTCTGTAATATTTAATCTGCAGCTGAACCAGCTGAACCAGGAACAGGACAACCTGCGCGCGGCACTGGAATGGGCATGTGAACGCCAAGCTGAAACTGCGCGCTGGCTGACAGGGTTGTTGCGCTGGTATTGGGTTTTTAGTGATCAATTCAGTGAAGCTAACGTCTGGTATTCCCGCGTCCTAAAGCTGGATGACAAAAACAACAAAACCAAAGGAATGGCGCTTGCGCTGCTCGGGTCAGGAACGAATCTTTCATTTATAGGACTTCTTGAAGAAGCGCCGCTGCAGCTTGAACAGAGCGTCGTATTGTTACGAGAACAAGACGACAAAAAGAGACTGGCTGAATGTCTTTGGAGCCTGGCTTATTGTTTTATATTAATCGGGCAAAGTGTCCGTGCTTGCGAGATTCTTGAGGAGAATGAATCGCTAATACGCAAGTTTGCACCATTATCGATTGCATCTAGTGCGTTGAGTTACTGGGGACGGGCAATTGCAAATGCAAAACGGGATTATGCCCGGGCTACGGCTTTGCAGGCTGAAAGCCTTAAGATGGGACTTGCCGTAAAAAATCCAAATTCGCTCGGGGTAATATATATGAATCTTGGCTACCTGGCGCTGCAACAAAGCGATTATCATGCGGCACAGCGCCATCACCTGGAATCGCTAGCCTATAGGCGAAAACTGGGCACAAAATGGCTCATCGCAATCTCGTTAAGAAATGTCGCTGACACTCTTTGTTTACAAGGTGACTATCAGCAGGCACAACCGTTTTACGATGAGGCGCTGGCTTTGGATCAGTCCTTGGGGAATCGCATATATGAGGCAGACACACTCTGCCGGCTTGGAATTGCAGCGGTTCATCAAGGGAAGAATGACGCAGCGGAATCTTTCCTTACAGCCTGTCTGGAGATATACCGTGACAGGGTACACCCAACAGGAATCGCTACATGTCTTTTAGGATTTGCAGAACTGCGGCGTAGACAAGGCTATTTGGAGCAAGCCGCGCGCTTGCTGGCACATGGAGAGACCAGCCAAAAATCAATGTACCCAGTTGAACTGATCGAGTACGAACGCAGTGTGGCGGCTCTCCGTGCTCAACTTTCCGAAACCGATTTCAACGCCGCCTGGGCGGAAGGCCGTGCTATGCCGCTGGAACAGTCGATTGAATATGCCTTGAATGATTTAGGACCATAACCAGTTCGGCTATAATTGAATAAATCACTTTGGAGAAACATACATGTACAAACTTGTTTTAGTCCGTCATGGACAAAGCACCTGGAACCTTGAGAACCGCTTCACCGGTTGGACGGATGTTGACCTGACCGATCTCGGCAAAGCCGAGGCCGCTGAAGCAGGGAAGTTGTTGAGCGAAGCCGGGTATGACTTCGACATTGCCTACACGTCCGTGCTCAAGCGCGCCATCAAGACCCTGGGCGTTATTCAGGATGTGATGAACCGCGACTGGCTCCCGGTGGTGCGCGCCTGGCAATTGAACGAACGCCACTACGGTTCCCTGCAGGGTCTGAACAAGGCCGAGATGGCTGAAAAATTCGGCGAGGAACAGGTGAAGGTTTGGCGGCGCTCCTACGACGTCCCGCCCCCGGCTTTGGAATTGACCGATGAACGCCATCCGAAATTTGACCGCCGTTACGCTTCGCTGACCCCGGAACAACTGCCCGCCACCGAGTCGCTTAAGATCACGCTGGAACGTGTCCTGCCTTTCTGGACAAGCACGCTCGCGCCGGAGATCCGCTCGGGGAAGCGCGTTTTGGTCGTAGCACACGGGAATTCCATCCGCGCAATGGTGAAGTACCTCGACCATGTCTCTGAGTCGGAGATCACCGAGTTGAATATCCCCACCGGCTTGCCGCTGGTGTACGAACTCGACGAGAACCTCAAGCCGATCAAGCATTACTATCTCGGCGACCCCGAAGAAGCCGCCAAAAAGGCCGCTGCTGTTGCCAACCAGGGCAAGGCAAAATAACCGTAATTCAAAAAACCGAAGAGTCGAGGTCAACATGCCCCTTACATCCC
>Ga0268298_10006297_pt1 | contig 10841 bp, 7 predicted proteins | sample WWTPWeurt_MetaG_FD_194462 | JGI IMG/M metagenome (GOLD analysis project Ga0268298, IMG submission 194462) | Activated sludge microbial communities from WWTP in Nijmegen, Gelderland, Netherland - WWTP Weurt | ecosystem: Engineered > WWTP > Aerobic digester > Activated sludge | place: Netherlands... | reverse complement strand
CGACGACTCGCCACAAATGGCAACCTGCTGCAACAAATTACCGCCTTCGTCTCGGCACGATCGGCGGCTCTGCCCCCGCGGGCGCCGCCGAGAGCGCCGCGAGCAACGCCTGTCCGCCCGCCACCGCCTTTTCGAGCGGCGGAGCCTCCGGCGCCATCACCTCCCGCTCGTCATAGAGCTCCGGCGGGATGTCCTGCAAGAACCGGCTCACCGTCCGCGGCATCATCTTTCCCCGCGCGAGCCGCGCCTTCGCCCGGCAAAGATACAGCTTGTCTCTCGCTCGCGTGACTGCCACGTAAAAGAGCCGGCGCTCTTCGTCCAGGCTGTGCGCGTTCTCCAGGGGCAGATCCGTCGCCCGCTCCCCGAGCGTCCGCATGTGGGGCAACAAGCCCTCTTCGAGCCCCACCACAAAGACGAGCTTGTATTCAAGCCCCTTCGTCCCGTGCATCGTGGTGAGGGTGACCTTGTCCTCGGCCTCCTCTTCGGCCTCGTCCTGGCGCAACGTCAAGAATCGCAGGTACTCGCCCAGTTCCTTGCCGTGCCCCTTGCCCTGCTCGTCCCGCCGCGTGAAGAGGTTGAAAAGGCCGTCCACGTTCGCCCACCTCCGCTGCGCCGCCTGGGGCGTCGTCGACCCGGCCTGAATATCCGCCTTGAGCCCGATCTCGTCGGCGATCGCCCGCGCCACCACCGCCGACAATTCCCCTCGAGCGAAGCGCGCGCGCCCCCCCTCGATGATCCGGAGCACCTCGCGGCACCCCTCCATCACCGCCGCAGGCAGCCCGTGCACGATATAAGGCTTGGACACCACGTGCCACAGCGACACGTCATGTCCGGTCGCATACGCCGAGAGCTTCTGGAGCGCCACCTCCCCGATGCCCCGCGCCGGATAGTTGATGATCCGCCGGAGCGACATCTCGTCGTGGGGATCCAGGATGAGCCGCATGTAAGCGAGCATGTCCTTGACCTCTTTGCGCTCGAAGAACTGCTGTCCTCCGATCATCCGATAAGGGATCTGCCTCTCCTTGAGCGCGCTCTCGATCGCCTGCGCCTGCATGTTCGATCGATAGAGCACAGCCACGTCCCGCGGCCGGAGCGGCTTCACCGGAGCATCGGAGTCTGTCCCCTTGTCCCGGAGCCCCTCTTCGAGCGCCTTCAGCGTCGTGTCCCCGACGAACGCCGCCTCCACGTCCGCGTCCGCCGCGAGGACCACCTCCGGCCGGAGCCCCTTCTCGCGCGTCGCGATGAGGCTCTTTTTGTGCCTTCTCCCGGGCGTCTTGGCGAGCACCGCGTTCGCCACGTCGAGCACCGCGCCCACCGAGCGATAGTTCTGCTCCAGCTTGACGACCTTCGCCCCGGGGAAATGCTCCTCGAAATCGAGGATGTTTCGCACGTCCGCGCCGCGCCACGCGTAGATCGACTGGTCATCATCGCCGACGACGCACACGTTCTTGTGCTCGCTCACGAGGAGCCGCACGAGCTCGAGCTGGGCGTGGTTGGTGTCCTGATACTCATCCACGATCACGAACTGATACTGCTGCTGATACCTCTCCAGGACATCGGGCCTCTTGCGCCAGAGCCTCACCACCTCGCAGATCAGATCATCGAAGTCGAAAGCCTGAAACCCCCGGAGCGCCGCCTGGTACTTCGGATAAAGGACCGACGCGATCTCGTCATAATCATCGATCCCCCGGCTCTTTCGCTGCTGCTCTGCCCACTCGTCGGCGTCGAGAAAGGCGTTCTTCGCCGCGGAGATGCGAGAGAGGATGGCGCCGACATCGTAGTTCTTGCCTGTGCGCACGTCGCGGAGCAGCTCACGGATCACCCCCGACGTATCGGCCTGATCGAAGATCGCGAACGACCGCCCGCGGAGCCCCAGGGCCCGAGTCTCGTGCCCGAGGACCTCGAGGCCGAAGCGGTGGAACGTGGACACCGTCAGGTCCTTTGTCCCTTTGGCGCCGACGATGCGGACGACGCGCTCCTGCATCTCGGCGGCGGCCTTGTTGGTGAACGTCATGGCGAGGATGGCGCGGGCGGCCACGCCTCGTTCGATGAGCCTGGCGATGCGCTGCGTGACGACGCTCGTCTTGCCGGATCCAGCGCCTGCGAGCACGAGCAGGGGCCCGTGCATGTGCTCGACGGCGATTGTTTGCGACGGGTTCAACTTCGCGGCCACGCGCCGCTTTTAGCACATCCCCTCAAGCGCCGGATATCGCCTTCCAGGCGAACTTATCGTAGGCTCGCGCCCGGATGTTGAGCCGGATCTCCCTCAAGCACTTCCGCGGTTTCAAGGCGCTGGACGTGGAGACACGCCCTGTCACCGTCTTTCTGGGGAAGAACAGCTCCGGCAAGACGTCGGTCCTGCACGCCGTCCGGATGGCCCTGGAGGCGCTGGATATCGCCCTCGCAGAAGGCACGCCCCACGCCGACAAGGACGGCTGGGTCACGATCGCTTGGGAGCACATCGTCGGCGATCACGCCCGGCTCTACCCGATCGCAGACTGGGCGGAGATGTTCACCGACAGAGAGGTGGGCGAGGGCACGTCGCTCTCTGTCGAGCTCGGCTTCGACGAGACAGATGCGTTCCAGGAAGTGCACGTGAGGCTCTCCTACGCGCGAAACGCGCAGCTCAAGATGAGCGTCCGCGCGCGCAACGACAGGGCCGTGGAGGAGCTCCTCGGGCTGGCCCCGAAATCGAAGTTTCGCACGCAGAGGCTCCGTACAGCGCTCGCGAGGGGCGTCCCCAGGGCTGTCTTCATCCCTGCGTTCTACGGTGTGGCGAGCACCGAGGAGCATCGGACATGGGCGCTCGTGCAACGCGAGATCGGCAGCGGCAACCAGAGCCGTATCGTGCGCAACCTCGTCGCACGCCTCGACGGCCCCGCGCTGGCCCGGATGAACGACTTTCTTCGGAGATCCGTGGGCGCCACGCTGTCACCGATGAAAGGCACTCAGGACACCGAGAGCATCAAGCACTTCGAGGTCAAATACAAGGACACCAACGGAGAGCTCGAGCTGTCGTCGGCGGGCGCCGGGCTCATCAACCTCGTCGCGCTGTATGCCGCGCTGGAGAAGTCTCGTCCCCCCGCAAGCGAGCCCTGGCCGGTGCTGTTTCTGCTGGACGAGCCGGAGGCCCACCTGCACCCGAAGCTGCAGGGAGACGTCGGAGACACCCTGGGAGCGCTCGCGGCAGAGTTCGGCGCGCAGCTCTTGATCGCCACTCACTCGGTCGAGATGATCAATCGCATCGGGCGGCGCAAGGACGCGCGGCTCGTCGCGCTGGACAGGAGCACTGGCAGGGCGGCGTCCCTGTCCTCGGAGGAAGATCTGGTGCGGGAGCTCGGGCAATGGTGCGATCTGACGCCCTTCGCGAGCCTGAATTTCCTTGCGTCTCGGAGGATCCTCTTCCACGAGGGCCCGAGCGACGAGGCGATCCTGCGCGTCCTCGCAGAGCTCCTGTTTCGCAATGACGCGCCCAAGCTGGCGGCGTTCCGCGCCTGGACCCGAGTCTCCCTCGAAGGCACCGGGAACGCGAGCGCGCAGAGCGTGCTGGGCGCCGTGCTCACGCCCGCGTTGTTCCCCGATCTGAAGGTGAAAGAGACGGTGCGCGCGGTGTGCGTCTTCGACAGGGACGCTCACCGGACTCCTGGCCTCCGTCCGTTGAAGCTGCTCACAAAAGGGCATTTCGAGGCGTTCGAGCTCGTCTGGTCACGCTACAGCATCGAGTCGCTCTTCCTGGATGCGGTCTGTCTCACCGCCTGGCTCCTCAAGCTGCTGCCGGCCGGGAGCGTCACCGAGGAGGATCTTCGTGAGCTCGTTTCCAAGGGGATCGCGCTCGCCGACGCAGACCCGAAGCTGCTCGACGAGGCGGAGACATCGCAGCTCGTCGCCCATCTCCGCCCGCGGGAAGATCGGGAGGACGGCGGCAGAAAACAGAGGACGCCCTCCGATGCGCTGAAGGCCGCGAAGGAGGCCGTGCACGCGCAGCCGGACGTCTGGCAGAGAGGCAAGGACCGCGCGCGGTTCGTGCTGGGTCACGTCCGGAAATCGCTGCCCGTAAAGCTCCAGACGCACGTGACGACCCGCTTGGACAACCTCATCGAGACAGCCGGCGCGGATCACCTGGGTGATCCGGCGGTCCTGATTCCAAAGGAGATCCGGGAGCTGCTCGATCTGATGGTGAGCAAGTGAGTGCCCCCCGCTGACTCCAGATGTTCAGACAAGGCCGCAGCGCCGCGGCCTTCAGGTGGACATGTTATCTGTTCACCGTCAGGCTCACTCCCATGGGCCCGAGAGCGAGCGATACTTGCTGACTCGGACGCGGCTTGAGACCGCCCTCCGCCGCGAAAAAGAGCACCACCGCCGTCACGCCGGCCACACCCGCCGCGCCCGCGAGCACGTTGACGGCGATCTCCTGGCCCTTCATCGCCGCTTGGTCCTCCGGCAGACAAGCTCCGTCCGCCTGGCACTTCGCCACGAACTTCGAATAATTGCCGTTGATGATATTGATCCCCACGGCGCCCGCGGCGATCCCGAGCCCGACGCCGACCCCCAGCGTCGCGAAAGACCCCTTGTGCTGCGCCAGAAAGTCCCCGGCGGACTGCGAGGTCGGCACGGGAGGCACCACCGGGAGCACGGCAGTCGTCGTCGCGACAGGCGCTGTCGTCGCGGTCGGCGGCACCGCGGGGCCCGGCGTGAGCGCCACTTCTTTGAGCTCGCCCGCCGCCCCCGTCACCGTGAAGTCGCGCGACTCACGGCCAGGCGCCTTCACCACGATCCTGTGTGTGCCGACGTCCACCACGACAGCCGCCGTCAGCTCCTTCGCCTCCAGCGGTCGATCATCGAGCGACACGGCCGTACCCTTCGGCGCGTCCGGCGCCATCCGGAGCATCAGGCGCACCGCCTTCGCCTCGGCGATCTCCACGTTTTTCTGGGCCTCCGCGCGGCGCGTGTCGTTCTCCGGAAATCGCGCGATGGCCTCTCGCCACCACCGTGTCGCGGCCCCGAAGTGGCCCTGTCCTTCTTCGCACTTGGCCAGATTGAAGGCCGTCCCCGGGGCCGGATCGAGCCTCTGACTCTCCCCCAGCTTCGCGCACGCCTCGGCATATCTCTGCGCTTCGAGCAGCTTGAACCCCTCCGTGAACAAGGCATCTGCCTGCGCGGCGTTCGGGGGGGCCTGCGAGGTCCCGGCGGGGGGAGGGCTCGCGGGGGCCTGCGGCGCGCTCGCCGAAGCCTGCGGCGCGCTCGCCGAAGCCTGCGGCGCGCCCGCCGGGGCCTGCGGCGCACCCGCCGACGCTCCAGGGGCCGGCGATTGCGCCTCCGCGCTCGCCACCGTCAATGTCAGCGCGAGCACCCCCGAGAGAGACAGCCACTGACCCTTTCGAACCAGGCGCGGAGAAGGCCGAGCGTGCATTTCGGGGCGCCTGGCCCGTTCACCACGGATCGCGTGTCCCTTCGAACAAGGCGTCTTGTCGCGGAGTGTCATGGTGTTCCGTCCTTCCCGTATTCAAAAAGGTTCGCCGACGCGCCGACCGCTCTCGCCGACACGAAGAGGCTCATTTGCGGCTCGGCGTCCCGCCGCTCGTGGGGCTGATGAGGGTCTTTGTGGCGGCAGGGCTCGCCCCTCGGACCGACGTCCCGCCGCTCGTCGAAGGAGAGGCGGTGTTTACCCCCGTGGCCGTCTTCGAGGGACCGGCCGTCCCGGCATTCCCCCCTGTCGCCGCCGCCGAGCTGCCCCCCGAAGACCCCGACTTGGTCGTTGCCGCGCCCGCAGGAGAGCCCGTCCCCGCCGGTTTTTCAGGCGCGCCCGTCCCCGAAGGCGCCTCCATCCCCGAAGGCGCGCCCATCCCCGAAGGCGCACCCGTCCCCGAAGGCGCCCCTGTCCCCGAAGGCCCGCCCGTCGCCGACGCAGGGGTGACCGCGGGCTCGGCCGACACCGATGCTCCGACAGGCACGCTCGGCGCCGTGCCCCCCGTGTCGCGAGAGGCCGAGATCTCCTGCGCCGCCGCCCCCGAAGCCGGGAGCGCGTCCGCCGAAGGCCGCATGGCGACCCACAGCAGGACAGCCACCACGCCAATCGCGGCCACCGCCGCGCCCACCACGAGAGGCCCTGTCACGCCCCCCTTCGGCCGTGCTCCCACAGGCATGTACGGCGCGGACGTCGTGACTGGCGAGGACGTGATCGGCGAAGAAATCGAGCCTTGCGAGGGCATCCCCACGGGCCCTGTCGACGTGAGCCCCGAGATCGGAAGCGCCCCCGGAGGGGCCATCTCGGTGGTGCGCGGCCCCGAGCTCGCCTGTGGCAGCGGGGCTGTCGCCGTGGCCCCTCCCCCCATCCCGCTCATCCCCGCGGCAAAAGAATACGCTGTGTTCACGTCCGCTCCCGAGGGCCGCTCTCGCTCCCCGACAGCCACGCTCGCCCCGAACGCCGGGCCGGACTCCTGGGCACTTCCAGCGCGTGCGCCCCCGAGCGCGCCATTGAATACGGGAGCACCACCCCCGAGGGCACCGACGGCACCGACGGCACCGAGCGCCCCCGCGGCCCCGGGGCCCGAAGGAGCGATCACCCCGAGCGGCAGCGTGCCAGTCGCGTCCGCGAGCGCCCCTTTCGCCTGGCGGACGGCCTCCTGCATGGCCCCTGCGTCCGGCCACCGCGCGGCCTTCTCGAAGGCGAGGGCCCGATCCACCACGTTCGCGACAGCCTCCGGCACCTCCGGCGCCACCGTCGCGAGCCGCGGCGCGGGCTGGGTCGCCGCCTCGATGAGCGCCTCGTTCAGGTTCCGTTTGCCGTGAACGAGCCGCCCCGTGAGCAGCACGAACATCGTCGCGCCCATCGAGTAAACATCTGTCCGCGCGTCCACTTCGGACCACCTCCCGCGCGCCTGCTCCGGCGCCATGAAGGCGGGGCTCCCCATCGTGAGCCCTGTCTGCGTCGACGTGCTCTCGTCCCCGGGCTCGCGAAACCGAGCGATCCCGAAGTCGAGGATCTTGATGTGCCCGTCGGTCGTGACGAACAGGTTCTCGGGCTTGAGATCGCGGTGCACGATGCCCTTCGCGTGCGCCGCCGCGAGGCCGTCCAGCGCCTCCTCCGCGAGCTGAAGCACGCCGGGCACAGGCAGCTTGCCGCCGGCCCTCTTGCGCCGAGCCTCGGCCGTCTCGCCTTCGAGCAGATCCATCACGAGGAACGGCGCGCCGTCCTCGGTCACGTCATCGTCGGAGACGCCCACCACCGCCGGGTGCTCGACGGCGTTCGCGGCGTAGGCCTCGCGCATGAACCGCCGCCGCACCTCCTCCGAGGCCCCGAGCGCGGCGTGCAGAACCTTGATCGCCACGCGCTTTCCGGCCCGATGCGTCGCGGCGTACACCGTGGCAAACCCGCCGGTCCCGAGCTCTCGCTCGATCCGCCATTTGCCCCTCAGCGTCGTTCCGATGCGTGCCTTCGGGTCCACCCAGGGCCTCCAAGAAGCCCCACGATAAGGGAACCCCCGGACGAATGCACCTCGTTTGAGCCCGGTTCCTCCGGGGCGAGCAAACAGTTGACCTCGGCGAAGAGCGGGGTAACGAAGGGGACATGGCGTATAACCAGTTCACGCTCGACGAGGTCAAGCTGCAGCTCGGGGTGACGGTGCGCGAGGAGACTGGGATCTTCGGGGCCATTGAGCCGGTGGTCGTGAGCGAGATGCTGCGCGGCTACTTGCATGAAGCCGCGCCTCTCGCCCTGGCATTCTCGACGGAGAAGGCCCGCTCCGAGATGATCATCGCCCCGATCCTCGTGGAGGTGCGCCGGCAGCGAAACGGCGAGATCGGCCTCTTCTCGGGCGCCGATTTCAACGTCGACCCCGAGCGTGGGCTCGTGGGTTTCTGCGACTTCCTCCTCAGTCGTTCTCCGGAGCAGCTCTCGATCGAAGCCCCGATCGTGGCCGTCGTGGAGGCGAAGAACGAAAACCTCCGCCTGGGCACGGCCCAGTGCCTCGCGGAGATGGTCGCGGCCCGCGTCTTCAACGAGCGGCACGGGCGCGATCTCCCCGTCGTCTATGGCGCGGTCACGACAGGGGATGTCTGGCGATTCTTGCGCCTGCGCGGGAGCGCCGCGGAGATTGACCTCCAAGGCTACTACTTGCAGGACGTCGGACGCATCGTCGCCGTCCTCGTGGCCATGGTGCAAGGCAAGGCGTGACTCGATCGTGGACGGCTACCTCTCGCGATAGCCCTTGACGGTCTTCTCGGCGACAAGCTTCTCCGCGTCGCGCGAGGCGGCGTCCGCGCTGGGAAAGTCCTTCGTCTTGGACTGCCCCGCTGCGCCGAGCCGGCCGTAGCGCACCGTGTGCTGCGCTCCGGAGACCTGGATCTCCCAGAACTTTGCGGTCCCTCCTTCGACGAGCTCGAATCGCCTCACCGCACCCGACACGGCACCTGGCGACACGGCGCTTGACAACACCGCTCCTGGCGACGAATCGCCATCGTCTTTCGCTTGTTTACTGGACATGTTCTTATCGGCGCGACCGGCCTTGACGTCGCCGAACGTGTCGCTCGGGTGCGCGGTCCCTGCCTTTCGCACGAGCGCGTTCTCGGGCGGCCAGCGGACATCGTCCCTCACACCGACGTACGAAGGAAACCGCGGCACCCCGGCCTCCGACAGCTCCTGATAACGAAACGTGATGATCGCCCCCGGCGCGGGCGGAGAGCGGCGCTCCGCGTCCGAAAAGCCTGTCCCCACCGAGAACCGCGTCCCGTCCGCGAGCTCCACGAGCAGCGCGCCCAGCCGGCCTTTGTGACGACCCTCGCCGGCCAGGTGCGAAACCACGAGGGCCTCGGCGTCAAAGAAGCTCTTCACCTTGAGCAGCGACGACGACCGGCCCACCTCGTAGCGCGAGCCCGGCTTTCGCATCATCAGCCCCTCGCCGCCGAGATCCTCCACCCTCTTGAGCTCCGCGCGCAGGTGATCGAGCCCCGTGCACCGCTGGTGCTCCAAGAACTTTGTGTATTCCAATTTTCGCCCCTCCACCATGGCCCGACAGAAATCGAGCCTCTCCTCGAAGGGCGCGTTCATGGCCGGGGCGTCGAACACCACGAAGGAGATCTCTTTCCAGTGGTCGCTCTTGTCCTGTCGCCGGACGACGCTGATCGTCCGTTGAAACCGCTTGCGGCCTCCCCAGAGCTCCCCGTCGAGCGGAGTGTCCGGCAGCCCCGCCGTGAACCAATCGGGGGCGTGGTACTGGTTGCCGAGCCTTGAAAGAAAGGCCTTCCCGTCCCAATAGGCGCGCACGCCGTCGAGCTTCTCGCTCATCCAAAAGCCAGTGAGGTCCTGATCGTTGTCCCATGGATTGGCGAGCAGGAGGGGCGGACCGTCAGGCATCTTGCTCGCGGCGGCGACGGCGCTGGCCCCGGCGGCGGCCCCGACGCGCGCGAGCTCCGCGGGCTCCCCGCGCAGGGCCTTGAGGTGCTTGCACGTGCGCTTCTCGATGCCGAGCGACTGATTTCGCCACGCGGGGCAAGTGCACGAATACACCTCACCCACGTTCTTGAGCACATAGCGCGCAGAGCCCGACCCCTGCACTTCGATCGACTCACCATCTTCGAGATCCGGCATGGGGGGGCACTGCCCCAGATGTCGGCGTCTTGTCAAGCCTCGACGCGCGCAATCCGAGCGACGTGACCGATCGCGGCCTTGCGATCCTCCGGGGGCGTGGCAGAGCAGAGGGACAGCGAGGGGATCAGCGAGACAAGAAGCGAAAACCACGAGAGCGACGAAAGAAAGAGAGAGGCATCATGGCCACCTGGTTCGGCCGATGGTTTGGGTACGGCTTCGGCGCAGCGGCGGCGAGGGCGATCTTCGGCGACGCTCGAAGAGGCGATGGCCGCGATCTGCCGCGTTCACCGGAGCCGATTCGGCACCAGAGCGAGGAAGAGTTCGTGGCGGACGAGAAGCGCTTTGCGGAGGACGAGAAGCGAATCGAGGCGCAGGCGAAGGCCGAGCGCTCGATGCAGGGCGACGAGCGCTGAGCGACCGAAAGAGCCGAGTTGTGGGGTGGCACGCGACCGGCTAAAACTCACCGCGTCCCTTCCTGACTTTTCGGGCTCGCGGCGACCTCCGGGCCGGGGTAACCTGGGGGTTCCACATGCGGACAACCTCGCTCTCTTCGGCTTCTTCGGCGGCGTTCGTGGCCCTTCTCCTCGGGATGGCGACCGCCGCCCCCGCCGAGGCCGCCGCCCCCCCGGATGTTCACCCCCGGCTGTGGGTCCGCGGCAAGGACCTGGACGACCTGCGCAAACGCATGACGTCCGCCAATCCCGTGTACGAAGAGGGCCTCAAGAAGGTCGTCGCCGAGGCCACGAGCAAGGTCGACGCCGCAGCCCCAGGGGACATTGTCTCCAGGGATGATGGGAGCTGGTCGCGCTCGTACAGCGAGTGCTCGGAGCTGTTTTCGCAGGTCTTCGCGTTCATGTATGTCCTCTCCCCGGACGGGTCGGCCGAAAAGGCGGAGTACGGGAAGAAGGCAAAGTCCCTTCTCATGAACGTGATCGACAAGGTGTACGCCGGGCTCGCGAAGCTGCCCGAAGGCACCACGATCTCGGACATGGCACCTGGCGGCGCGGCGCACGTCGGGGATCCGTGGGTCGGCGGGCGGTTCGTGCTCGATCTGCGGACCTTCATCCAGGACGCGATCCCCCTCACCGTCGACTGGATCTATCCGCTGCTCTCCGCCGAAGATCGCGGGAAGATCCGGACGGTCTTCCTCTACTGGTCGCGCGTGATCACCGAGAAGGCGGCGACGACAGGGGACAAGGACAAGCCCCTCAAGCTGGGTGTATACAACGATCCTTCGCTCCTGGAGCTCTCGGAT
>Ga0268298_10006296_pt1 | contig 10841 bp, 16 predicted proteins | sample WWTPWeurt_MetaG_FD_194462 | JGI IMG/M metagenome (GOLD analysis project Ga0268298, IMG submission 194462) | Activated sludge microbial communities from WWTP in Nijmegen, Gelderland, Netherland - WWTP Weurt | ecosystem: Engineered > WWTP > Aerobic digester > Activated sludge | place... | reverse complement strand
GCGCCTGCATGTCGTCGGAGTCGACGATCCGGGTGATCGTGAGGGTCGGAAGTTGCTGCGCGCTGATGTCAAGCACCACGCGCGTGATCTGCGTGTGCGGCACGCCGAGCGCCTTGAGCATGTCGATCACGGCGGAGCCGAAGGAGTTGTTGATTCGGTCGGGCGCGCTCACGATTGCACCTCCACGAACTCGCCGTCGGCGCCCAGCGTGTACCAAGTGTCGACCTTGACGCCGTCGCGCCCAGCGACCGCCGCACGGATGTGCACGATCGAACCGTCGTCGGTACGATGGCACAGCACGATCGCGGCGCCTTCGCGCGCCTTCGCCTGGCCTGCGAATCCGACCGAGACGGCGACTGAGTGTTTGCCCGTGGCGCTCGCCGCGCCATGGTCGCCCGTGGCGCTCGCCGCGCCCTGGTAGCCCGTGGCGCTCGCCGCGCCCCGCGTGCCCGTGGCGCTCGCCGCGCCCCGCATGCCCGTGGCGCTCGCCGCGCCATGGTCGCCCGTGGCGCTCGCCGCGCCCAGCATGCCCGTGGCGCTCGCCGCGCCCCGCATGCCCGTGGCGCTCGCCGCGCCATGGTCGCCCGTGGCGCTCGCCGCGCCCAGCATGCCCGTGGCGCTCGCCGCGCCCTGGTAGCCCGTGGCGCTCGCCGCGCCATGGTCGCCCGTGGCGCTCGCCGCGCCCAGCATGCCCGTGGCGCTCGCCGCGCCCTGGTAGCCCGTGGCGCTCGCCGCGCCCTGGTCGCCCGTGGCGCTCGCCGCGCCCCGCATGCCCGTGGCGCTCGCCGCGCCATGGTCGCCCGTGGCGCTCGCCGCGCCCAGCATGCCCGTGGCGCTCGCCGCGCCCAGCATGCCCGTGGCGCTCGCCGCGCCCTGGCAGCCCGTGGCGTGTCCGCCTTCCTCGATCTTGCAGCGCGACGTGATCCACTCGATCGCGCGCGACACCAGCTCGGGAACGCCGATCTCGGCCTCGATCGTCAAGCGCGCGGCCGCGATCTTCGTGTCCTCGCCGCCGCTCTTGCGGTCGATCTCGCCGTGCGCTCGCACGACGGCGAAGCGGCTGCCGGCCGGCGGGTAGTAGCTGAAGACGTCCAGCGGATACTCGACCGCGTGCAGGCCGCTCTCGCAGATCTTGACCGGTCCGTCGTGCTCGACCGTCTCGCCGACGGCGTACTGCATGCCGCGGCACTTCAGGCTCGAGTCGAAACCCTTGATGCAGACGAGCCCGTCGGCGGGCGCCTGCTCTTTCTTCGTCGCCATCGCTTCCCCCTCTGTCCTCGCCGGTGTGACCCGCCGGCAGGTGCCGCGAACTGCACGACGGGGTGAAGCGTAGAACTTCCGGTTCTGTCTGTCAAGAATCAAGTCAGTGCTTGCGCGAAGGTAACAAGCGGTTCTAGAATCGCGTCCATGGCACACCCCGAACTATCGAAGGCAATCGAGCTGGTCGGCCTGCAGGAGATGGCTCGCGGGCTCGGAGTCACCTATCAGGCGATCCGGAAGTGGGAGGCTGCCGGGAGGCTTCCGCGCACGGAGTGGACGGGGGAGACCGAGTACGCGGATCGAATCGTCGAACTCGCCGGCGGCAAGGTGAACCGACGCAGGCTTCTCGAGCGGCACGCCGCGCCAGCCACCGAGCGTGCCGCCTGACATGGCCAGCGACACCATCCACTTCGACCCCCGCCCAGCCCTGCGCCTGCTGCGCGACGTGCTCGACTCCCCGTCCGGGCCGGCGCTCGCTACCCACGTGCTGGCGATGATCGCGGACCAGAACGTGTTCGAGGTCTCGCGCAACGCCGCGAACGACGGCTTCGTGCTGGCGCCCAGCATGGAGCTCGTGCGGCTGGCGCGCCAGGCTGGCGTGATCGCGGAGTAGGGCGTGGCGGCCACCTATCTGGCGGTGCTTTCCGTCGCTGATGGGTGGGCAGCCCGTTCCGTACCGGCCGCACGTCTGACGCCGCAACAACTAGGGAGGGTGCGGTGGCCCGCGCTCGCAACATCAAGCCTGGATTCTTCACGAACGACACGCTCGCCGAGATCAACCCGCTCGGCCGGCTCCTCTTCATCGCGCTGTGGACGATGGCCGACCGAGAAGGTCGACTGGAGGACAGGCCGAAGAAGATCAAGGCCGAGGCGCTGCCGTACGACAACGCGAACATCGAGCGTCTGCTTGCCGACCTCCAGAAGCACGGATTCATCCTGCGATACACGGTCGACGGGTCCGCGTACATCCAGGTGCTGAACTTCTGCAAGCACCAGAACCCGCACCAACGAGAACCGGCGAGCACGATACCGGCACCGGGCGAGACTGGTGCTAGCACCGGGCCAGCACCGGGCCAGCACGATGAAAGCACAGGTCCGGCCGGGAGCAACCCCCTTCCGGATTCCCCTTCCCGGATTCCCCCATCCGGATTCCCCCACCCCCCAACCCCGAGTACCGGGCCGGGTGCGGGCTCGACTCCGGCCGCATCGCTGGCGATCGAAGCCCGGCGGCACGGGGTGCAGTGCCAGTCGGCAGACCCGCGAGTCATCGCGCTCGCCGTCGCCGGGGTGACGCCCGAGACCCTCGGCGCGGCCTGCGACGAGGCGAAGCGATCGAAGCCGGGCGAGCGCATCGGAATCGGCCTAGTTGCGGCGATCGTCACCCGGTGGGAGAAGCAGGCCGCGGGCGTCAAGGGCAGCGCGGGAACGGCGCCGCCCGCGCGTGCATCACCGCGCCGCTCCGCTGCAGTCGAGGCCGGGATCGCCCTGTCGGGCCTATCGCGCACTACGCAACCGGAGACGATCGATGTCGTCGCAACACCAGCCGTTGCCCGCCTCGTGGGTTGACCGACTGTTCGCGCGGTTCTCCGCGGCGTGGGGCTTCCAGAAGACCGGCGTGATGTTCCCGGTCGAGTCGCACGAGGCGGTGCGCGCGCTGTGGGCCGAGCAGCTCGGTCGGTTTCAACCCGAATCAATCCGCGCAGCGTTGCAGGCCGAAATCGACAGCGGCCGGGAATGGCCGCCGACCCTGCCCGAGTTCGTCGAGCAATGCCGCCAGTCGGCGCTCGGCCGCTCGACGTCCGCACCGCTGCTCGCCGGTCCGGCTCCCGATCGCGGTGCGGCTGCTGCGCAGATCCGGCTGATCGCGGACAAGGTCGCGGCGGTGAGCAGGCCGGCCGCCGGCCGCGAATGGGCGCAGCGCATCCTGAGCCGGGTCGCGAGCGGCGACAGCGTCTCGCCGGCCGTGCTCGCCATGGCCAAGGCCGCGGCGGTGCCGGTCGCCGAGCGCGAGCCTGGGAGCGACGACGAATGAGCGAGCGCACCTGCGCCACCTGCCGGCACGTGCTGCCCGCCGGGAAGCCCGCTCGAGACGGCGCGCGCTACGGCGTGGAGTGCTGCACGCACCCGAAGGTGCGCAACCAGGCCGGCATCTACGCGACCGTCCTGGCCCGCCGTCCGGACGAGAAGTGCGGGCCCGATGCCCGCGGATGGAAGCCCATCGCCAAGGAGACCACCCGATGAAGTTCGAGCTCTACCGCGCCGCCGATGGCTGGCGCTGGCGCCTGCGCGCGGCCAACCGCCGCACCGTCGCTGATTCCGGCGAGGCGTACACCACGCGGGCGCACGGCAAGCGCGCGATCATGAAGACGGTCGACGGCATGCTCGCTATGTTCCGTGAGCACGGCGGCGTGCAGGTCGTCGAGCTGGCGGGAGCGCCCGATGCCTGACCCCGTGCGCTTCACGCTCTATGGCCAGCCGGCGTCCAAGGCGAACAGCCGCAAGATCGCGGACGTCGGTCCGGCCGACAACCTCCGGCGGATCTTCATCAAGTCCAAGCAGGCGCTCGCCTTCGAACGCGACGCCCTGCGCCAGGTGCCCCCCGCCGCCCGCCAGCGCATCGAGGGTCCGGTGCGGGTGACGCTGCGGATGTGGTACGCCAGCGAGCGTCCCGACCTGGACGAGTCGCTCGTGCTCGACGTGCTGCAGGATCGGTGGAAGGCGGGCGACGACAAAACGCCGCGCGTGCTGATCCAGGCCGGCGTCTACCGCAACGACCGGCAGGTGCGCGAGAAGCACGTGTACCACGGGATCGATCGCCTGCAGCCGCGCGTCGAGGTGCTCGTCGAGCCGCTACTCGCCCAGCAGCAGGCGCTCGAGCTGGCGCCGCGCCGGCCGGTGCTCGAGTCGGCGTTTGCCTGATCATGGGCCGCCCGAAAGGATCGTTCGAGCCCGGGTCGCTGCGCTCTCGCATCCGCGAGATCCTGTCCGATGGCCATCCGCGCTCGGCGCGCGTGCTCTCCAACCTCCTCGGCCTGCCGCTCGAACAGGTGCGCGATGCATGCGAGGGCGCGTGCGACGACGGGACCCTGCGCAGCCGCAAGGGCGAGACGACGTACTGCACCGTCGCCATCGGCGCTCCGGTGATCCCGACCGCGCCGCGCGACTGGTTCCAGGTCTGACCGCTCGATTGCACGCCCGCACCCACCGCCGTGCGCCTGGACCTCGACAACTGCCTGAAGATCGCGCTCGACGCCATGCAGGGCGTGCTCTTCACCGACGACCGCCAGGTCGTCGAGCTGCAGGCGCGCGTCGGATCCACCGTCGCTGACGGCGCGCTCATGGTGCGCGTGAGGCCGGCCTGACGCGTTCCCGTCAATGACCCCCCCCACCACATCCGCCAGTCGCCCCGCGCGCGCGAATCGCCTCCCACCCCATCCGGACGGATGGATCCAGTGGGTCCACGACCTGATGGTCGCGTGGGGACGCTGGGCGGTGGCCGTCGACGATCGTGGCATTGGATACCCCCGCGAGGTCCCCTGGGCGCGCCTGTCACACTCGTCTGGCGTGTTCGAGTCGAAGCTCCCGAGCGAGGTGACGAGCGCCGACATTCGGGACTGCTGCGTGGCCGTCGACGAGCTCCTGCCGCAGCCGCGCCTGGTCGTCGTCACGTACTACAAGCTCGGCGCGAGCCGCAACGTCGCAGCGGACAAGCTCGGATGCAGCAGACGACTCGTGACCGAGACGATCGCCGCATCTCACCCATCCATTTCCGCCACGCTGTCCAGGCTGGCGCAGGGCAGGGATTGACGGCGTGCAAGTATCGGACCAGAATCGCACGTATTCGGGTAGATTGCTCGGATTGCCTCTGCGGCCAGCCAATGCGCTGGCCGTTTGCATTTCAAGGCCATGAAACGCACACGCGGACGCACGTTGCAGAGGCTGCGAGAGCGGATTCTGCGTGCTGATCCGTTGTGCGCCGCGTGTAGGGCCGCCGGGCGTGTCCGTCCGGCAACCGACCTAGATCACATCGTGCCGCTCTTCAAGGGTGGCACGGACGACGACGCGAACCTGCAAGGGCTGTGCGCCGAGTGCCACTCCGAGAAGACTCGCGCGGACCTCGGGCAGCAGCGACGCACGCAGGTCGGGGTCGACGGCGTGCCGATCGACGGCTGGCATCACTGGACAAAGTGAACTGAAGACGACGCCGAAAGGGGTGGCAGCCCCTCCCGGCGTCTGACCACACCGAACGGACGAGGTTCGAAATGGCTGATGCGTATCTTACGCAGGGCGGCGGGTTTTCGCTTTCCGGATCGAATGCCCCCCGGCATTCATGCGTGGACTGCGGAGCGCTTGTCTGGCCGGGGTCGACGAGGTGCAAGGGTTGTTACGGACGTACGCGTAACACCCCGACCGAAACACGCTGCCTGTCTTGCTTGAATCTGTACGTTCAAAAGAAGTCCGATCGCGCGACCTTTTGTTCTAGGGGATGCGCGTTCCTTGATTTTGCGCTGAACGGTCACCCTGCAAAACCAGATCGGCACCGCTGGGAAGATTTCTATTCCGGGGCAGGCGCCGACCACGGTGTGACCTGTGCAATTTGCGGTACTTCTATAAACGGTGGAAAGCACCGGAGGTTCTGTTCCAAAAAGTGCTCGCTCCGTATGAATCTTATCGTTGCGAGTGGATGCGATAAGCCAGTCAGGTGCGCGATATGCGGTGTGGAGTTTTGCAGAATTCCAGGAACATGGGCTCGGGATTGCAGTCAGGAATGCGCAAGTAAGAAGAAGTCGAAGAACAGAAGAGCTGGAAAAAGTCTCAGGAAAGCGCGGATAAGAGGAGCGAGAACAGGACCATCGTTCGACCCCGAACAAGTGCTCGCCAGGGACAATTGGCGCTGTCAGATATGTGGTGTTAAGACACCGAAGAAGCTTCGCGGATCTAGCAGGCTAAATGCTCCGGAACTAGATCACATTGTTCCTGTCTCTCGCGGGGGCGAACACTCAATCGGCAACACGCAGTGTCTATGTAGGAAGTGCAACCTTTCCAAAGGCGCACGAGCATTCGGGCAACTCTCGCTGCCGATACATGACACCGGCATATGAAAACTCTGTGGCCCTTGGACGTAAACCGACCGGTGCCACTTTTCCCACAAACTCGCCCGAAAAGGCTAGACCATGAAGCAACGCGGAAAGAAGTCGGCCGCGGCGCTGGCGATCTCGGCACCCACTGGGCTGAAAGAGCGCCTTCCGGCGCCCGTTCACCTGAGCGATGCCGAGATCTCCGTGTGGCTCCAGCTCGTGAATGACCAGCCGGCGGAAGCGTTCACGCCGACGCACGTCCCGCTGCTCGAGGCGTACTGCCGGCACGTCGTGCGCGGGCGCGTGATCGCCGCCGAGATCGACGCCTTCGACGCGGAATGGATCCGCGATGACGACGGGCTGCGCCGCTACGAGAAGCTCCTGACGATGGCCGATCGCGAGGCGCGCGCTGCGTCGTCGCTGGCGACGCGACTGCGGATCACGCGGCACTCGCAGGTGCACAAGGATGTTGCCGGCCGGGCGCAGGCATCCGTCGTGCGATCGCACAAGCCGTGGGAAGTCCCAGAGCCCGCCGCAAGCCGGTAGCCGCGCAGCCGACGCGCGGGGAACGCAACTGCGCGTGGATCGAGGAGCACTGCAGGGTTCCCGAAGGGCGGCTGGTCGGCCAGCCGGTGAAGCTGCGCGCATTCCAGCGCCAGGTGATCCTGGGGATCTACGACAACCCGTCCGGCACGCGGCGCGCGATCGTGTCGTTCGGCCGGAAGAACGCGAAGACGGCGCTGAGCGCCTTCCTGCTGCTGCTGCACCTGTGCGGCCCGGAGGCGCGGCCGAATTCGCAGCTGTACTCGGCGGCGCAGTCGCGCGAGCAGGCGGCAATCCTGTTCGCGCTGGCAGCCAAGACGGTGCGTCTGTCGCCGAGCCTGAGCCAGTACGTGCTGATCCGGGACACGGCCAAGCAGCTCGCCTGCCAGGAGCTCGGGACGCTGTACCGGGCGCTGTCGGCCGAGGCGAGCACGGCGTACGGTCTGTCGCCGGCGTTCACGGTGCACGACGAGCTCGGCCAGGTGCGCGGGCCGCGCAGCGAGCTGTACGAGGCGCTGGAGACCGCCGCCGGCGCGCAGGAAGAGCCGCTGTCGGTGATCATCAGCACGCAGGCGCCGAATGCGGCCGACCTGCTGTCGATGCTGATCGACGACGCGGCGACGGGTGCTGATCCGCGCACGCGGCTGTTTCTGTTCTCGGCGCCGATGGAGTTCGATCCGTTCTCGGACGAGGCGATCCGCGCGGCGAATCCCGCGTTCGACGAGTTCATGAACCGGAACGAGGTCTGGCAGCAGGCGGCCGAGGCCAAGCGCATGCCGGCGCGCGAGGCGGCGTACCGCAACCTGGTTCTGAACCAGCGCGTCGAGGCGCGCAGCCCGTTTGTGTCGCGGGCGGTGTGGGAGGAAAACCGCGGAGTGCTGGTCGACTACGCCGGCGAGCCGGTCTGGCTGGGCCTGGACCTGTCGGCGGTGTCCGACCTCACGGCACTGGTGGCGGTGTGGAAGACGGCGGCCGGAACTTGGCAGGTGCGGCCGTTCTTCTGGACGCCACAGGTCGGAATCCACGACCGCGCCAAGCGCGACCGGGCGCCGTACGACGCATGGGCGAAGAGCGCCGACCTGCTGACGACGCCGGGCGCCACGGTCGACTACGACTTCGTGGCTGCGCGTCTGCTCGACCTGGCGTCCGAGTGGAACATCGCGGCGGTCGCGTTCGACCGCTGGCGGATCGACGCGTTCAAGAAGGCGCTGTCCGTGGCTGGCGCCGGCGATTCGTTCCTCGAGCTGCTGACCGCGTTCGGGCAGGGATTCCAGAGCATGGGTCCGGCGCTGGACGCGCTTGAGCGCGAGCTGCTCGCGCGGCGCATCGCGCATGGCGGGCATCCGGTGCTGACGATGTGCGCGGCGAATGCCGTGGTCCAGGCCGACCCGGCCGGGAACAGGAAGCTCGCGAAGGACAAGTCGACCGGCCGTATCGACGGCATGGTCGCGCTGGCGATGGCGATTGGAGCGACGTCCAAGGCGGACGCGGAACCGACGCCAGGAATCACCTTCCTCTGAGGGAGCGTATGGGCGACTGGTACAACGTGGAGCGAGTCAGCCAGCCGGGGAGCGTCATCCTCGCCGCTGCGCTGCCCGCGTTGCGCCAGGCGAACGCCGCGCGTCGCGCGGGCATCGTTCAGGGGCCGCAGGCTGTCGACGGCTCGATGTCGATGGCCGAGTTCTCGGACTGGGTGTCCGGGCTCGACTCGCGTTCGACGCTCAACGAGCGATCGGCGATGTGCGTGTCGTCGGTCTACGCGTGCGTGTCGCTGATCGGCGGCGCGCTCGCGAGCCTCCCGCTGAAGTTCTACCGGGAGACCGCCGGCGGGCGCGAGGAATTCAAGCCCGACGAGTGGTGGCTCTTCAACGAGCAGCCGTTTCCGTGTTGGGCCGCGGCGCCGGCGTGGGAATACTCGGCGTGGGCGCTGCTGCTCCAGGGGGACGCGTTCTGGCGCATCCACCGCGCGAGCGATCGGTCCCCGAAGATCGTCGGATTCGAGCCGCTGCACCCGCGCACGGTCGAGGTGCTGCGCGTGCGCGACCGACTCGCGTACCGCGTGACCGCGCAGCCGAGCCAGCAGTCGAACGGCCCGACGGTCGTGCTCGACCAGGACGACGTGCTGCACGTCCCGGGGCCTGGGTTCGACGGCCTGCGCGGGCTCTCTCAGATCCGCTATGCGCTCTCGACGCCGGGCATGATCGCAATGTCGGCCGACGACTACGCGAACGCGTTCTTCCAGAACGGCTCGCGGCCCGACTACGCGCTGCAGACCGAGAAGAACCTCGACGCCGGGCAGATCGACAACCTGCGCAACCAGATCGCGGACCGCCACGGTGGCGCGACGAAGGCGTTCAAGCCGATGGTGCTGTCGGGCGGGCTGAAGGTCGCTCCGATCACGATGACCGCGGCCGACTCGCAGCTGATCGAGCAGCGCCGATTCCAGGTCGAGGACATCGCGCGGATCTTCGGCGTCCCGCCATTCATGATCGGCCACACCGAGAAGACGACGAGCTGGGGCTCGGGCGTCGAGCAGATGTCGATCGGCTTCGTGAAGTACACGCTGCAGCGCCACCTGGTGAAGTTCGAGCAGGAGATCAACCGCAAGGTGTTCCGCTACGCGGGACGCTTCTGCGAGTTCGCGACTGCCGGCCTGGAGCGAGGCGACACGAAGACCCGAAACGAGGCGTATCGGATCGCGCTGGGTCGCGCTGGTGAGCCGGCCTGGATGACGGTCAACGAGGTCCGCCGGCGCGAGAACCTGCCGCCGGTCGACGGCGGCGACGAGCTCGCAACGAACGCGGCCGCGGCGCCGCAGGGGACGCAGCAATGAACGGGAATCTGATGCGCCTGTACGCGCGCAACCGCGGCGCGGCCAATCGCAAGTTCGAGGTGTCGGCGGCCGACGACTCGACGGACGCGACGGTCTACGTCTACGACGTCATCGTCGACAGCGAAGCGGAAGCCGAGTGGTGGGGCGGCGTCGCGCCTGGCGCCTTCGTGCGCCAGATCGCCGCGCTCAAGGGCAAGACGATCCACCTGCGTTTCAACTGCCCTGGCGGCAGCGTGTTCGGCGCGCGCGCGATGGAGCAGGCGCTGCGAGAGCACGACGGGCACGTCGTGGCGCACATCGACGGCTACGCGGCGAGCGCGGCGTCGTTCCTGATGCTGGCGGCCGACGAGGTCGTGATGGCACCGGGCGCGATGGTGATGATCCACAACGCGTGGTCCATCGCCTACGGGAACGCCGAGGACATGCTGCAGATGGCGGCGCTGCTCGAGAAGGTCGACGGCACGCTCGTCGAGACCTACTGCGCGCGCACGAAGCAGGACAAGCAGACCGTGTGCGACTGGATGGCCGCCGAGACCTGGTTCACCGCCGAGGAGGCGGTCGCTGCCGGGTTCGCGGACTCGATCGCGACGACCGGAGAGCCAGACCCGAAAGCGAGCGCTCCGGCGTGGGATCTGTCGGCGTACCTGCGCGGCCCGGCGCCGTCCGCGCGCCAGAAGACCACCGAGCCGACAGATCCGGCCGCGAACGACCGCGACGACTACGTGCGCCGGCTCGATCACCTCAACCGAATCGCTGCCTAGCGGCGCTCCGCCTGATAGGCCGATAACGGGCCGCCGCGGCAGATCGCCGGGCGGCCCTCTTCATTTCACAGGAGAGTTCCATGACCTCGATTCAAGATCTCCGCGAGCGCCGCGCAGCAAAGGCCCAAGAAGCTCGCAAGCTGCTGGACGACCACACCGGCGAGAAGTGGACCGCGAAGGTGAAGGAAGGCGTCGACGCGCTGTACGCCGAGATCGACGCGATCGACGACCAGATCAGCGCGCACAACCGCATGCTGGCGATCGAGGCCGAGAAGGCCGGCGTGAACGCGACGGACGTCGTCAATCCGCTGAACGCGAAGGACCACGACCCGAAGGGCGCGAAGATGCTCTTCAACAAGTGGCTGC